>Ga0208220_1000783_pt1 | contig 13248 bp, 8 predicted proteins | sample NGESurdeep092012_9_FD_184484 | JGI IMG/M metagenome (GOLD analysis project Ga0208220, IMG submission 184484) | Arctic peat soil microbial communities from Barrow, Alaska - NGEE Surface sample F53-1 deep-092012 (SPAdes) | ecosystem: Environmental > Terrestrial > Soil > Wetlands > Peat ... | reverse complement strand
GGCGAGCGCGCTCCGGGCCTGGAGGCGGATGAGGTGTCCGAGTATCTCGAAGGTGACCAGGCCGTGCCGGGCCGACAGAATGACCAGCTCAGCGCCGATCTGGTCTCTTCGCGGGGCCAGGCCCGCGCGGTGGAAAGTCTGCATGAACACGCCGTTGAGGGTGAACGCCAGCAGCGCGGGATCGTCCAGGCGGCGGGCGATGTCCTCGGCCTGGCGGGCGGCCTGCGGGCCGCGTGCTGAGCGGGTGCCGCGCGATTCCAGGGCGACCGTGGCCAGCAGGCGTGCCCGCGCCGCCTCGTGACCGCCGGGCGGGATGGCGGCCAGGGCACGTTCGGCCGCCGCGACGACCTGCGCGGCCTGCTGCGGGTCATCCGAGCGGGTCCAGATCGCCGGGACGTCGTAGGCACCGATCACCTGGGCAGTCAGTTCCGCATCGCCCAGTTCTTCGGCTGCGGCGATGGCCTCCAGGCGGTGCCGCCGGGCGGCCTCCAGGCCAGTGCCTCCGGTCACCGCGAGGTTGCGCAGCAGGCCCACCGCCGACTCCAGCCGGGCCCGGGCACCGGATGTCACGGTGCGGTTGTAGACGGCGGCCGTCTGCGCCCATACCCGGGCCGCCGCTCCGTCCGGCCCGGACGGGGGGTCGAGATGGCGTGCGTGGCGGAGGATGTCGGTCTCCAGGCGGCGAAACCGCGGGCCCGGGTCTACCCCTAGCTGCCCGGCCAGCTGCGTTCGTGCCCGGCGCAGCACGGCGAGCGCGTCGCCCTGGCGGCCCGTGCGGTACAGCGCGAGCGCCAGCAGCCGCCAGGCGTCCTCGCGCCAGGGGTGCGCGGCTACGTGCGCGTCCAGGTCGGGCACCGCCTCGGCGGCTAGACCGAGGGCCAGCCGGGTCTCGGCCTGACGCTCGACGGCGTGCAGACGCAGTTCAGCCAGGCGCGAGCGCTCCGGGCGGGCCCAGGCCTCGCCGGCGAACTCAGCGTAGACGGGCCCGCGCCACCACGCCAGAGCCTCATCCAGCCGCGCGAGCCCGTCGCCGGGCGGCAGCGTCGCGGCGGCGGCCACCGCCTGCTCGAAGCGCCAGGCGTCCACTGCACCAGGCTCCGCGCGCAGTGCATACCCCGGTCCCCGGGTGACCAGCAGCCGGGCCGGGGTGCGAGGCGGGCGCTCAGGTTCCAGCGCGCGGCGCAGCGCGGCAATGAAGGTGCGTACCGCGCTGACCGCCCCGGGAGGCGGATCGTCCCACAGGTCCTCGACCAGGCCCGCGACCGGGACGACACGGCGGCGGACGATGATCAGCCGCGCCAGCACCGCGCGGTGCCGCGGCCCCTTCAGGGCGATCGCGTCCGCCGTACTGTCCCACGCCGTCACCGGCCCCAGCACCCCGAACACGACCTGCACCTTGCGATCGTCCTTCCCGGGGCATTGCCCGTGGCCACGGTAGCGCGCTGACCGGATGCTCATCCGCGCCCGGCAGGCTGGACACACCCGGTCACCTACTGAAAGGGCGGTATCATGGCGCCTGCCATTGTCGGCTTCAGCTACCAGCATGTCCCCGTCGCCAACGGCGTGTCCCTGAACGCGGCCATCTCGGGCACCGGTACCCCGGTCGTACTACTGCACGGCTTCCCGCAGACCCACCTGATGTGGCGCCATGTCGCCGCCGACCTGGTGGCCGACCACACCGTGATCTGCCCCGACCTGCGCGGCTACGGCGCCAGCGACAAGCCGGCTGAGACCGATGCCACCACCTACGCCAAACGGACCATGGCCGCCGACATCGTCGTCCTGGCCCGCGCGCTGGGCCACGAGCGCTTCGCGCTGGCCGGGCACGACCGCGGCGCCCTGGTCGCCTTCCGCGCGGGCCTGGACCACCCCGAGACGATCACCCACCTGGCCTGCCTCGATGTCCTGCCTACCATAGACATGTGGGAGGTGATGCACGGCACCGCCGCCGCCGTCGGCTTCCACTTGTACCTGATGGCCCAGCCCCCTGGCCTGCCCGAGCAGATGATCGCCGCCAGCGCGGACGCCTTCTTCGGCCACTTCCTAGACATCTGGGCCACCGGCCCGCAGGCGATCCCCGCCGATGTCCGCGCCGCCTACCTAGACGCTTCCCGCGCGGCCGTCAGCTCGATCGTGGCCGACTACCGCGCCTCCGCCGGCATCGACATCGACCACGACCAGGCCGACCGGAACGCCGGCCGACGGCTGCACATGCCGGTCACCGTGCTCCAGCAGGACTGGGGCGCCGCCCTCGGCTTCGACGCGGCAGCGCTGTGGAGCACCTGGGCACCCGACCTGCGGCATGCCACAGTCACCTGCGGCCACTTCATGGCCGAGCAAGTCCCCGCAGACATCACCAAAGCCCTCCGAGACCTGCTCTCCCGCTGAACGACCAGAACACCGTCGTGCGTGTTTCCACGCAACGGGCTCTCCACGGTTGCTGCCGTCAGGCTGTTGCAGCAGACCAGGGACTGGGGATCGTGTTGCCGCGGTAGCGGTACCGGGTTACCGGGATCGCCGCTATCCGTCGCAACTCGGTCTGGCCCGCTGTGATCGGCAGCCACCGCCCGTCAGGGGTGGTGAGCTGCCGGCGGACGTCTTTCCACCTCCAGTGGTGCCGTGTCATCAGCATGGAGATCACTCGCCGCCAGGCGAAGTTGTCCAGCATGCCGAAGATGTTCTTGGCGACCGCGTGCCAGAAGTAGTTAGCCCAGCCCCGTGCATGACCTGATTCAGGCTGGTCAGCACGCATCCCGGGTCGAGCTGTGATGTCCTGCGGGTCAGGGCACGGATCTTCGCCTTCAGTGACCGGACCGGCCGGTCGTCGATGAAGGTGTAGACGTACCACTTGGCTGTTCCCTGTTTGCGGCGCCACTGAATGCGGAACCCTAGGAAACTGAATCCCTCGCTCATGTGGACCACGCGGGTTTGGCTTCGGAGAACCGGAGCCCCAGCGCGGCTAGCACATGGACGATCTGCTCGCGCAGCGCCTGCGCGTCCTGCTCAGTGCCGTCAGTCAAGACGGCGAAGTCGTCCGCATAGCGGACGATTCTCCAGTTCGGCAGTCCGTTGCGGCAGCGGGCCGCGCGCCTGCTGGCCGTCGACATCTGCCCGCCGGTCTTCCATGGCCCGGTCAGGTGCTCATCCAGGGCGCCCAGGGCTATGTTGAAGATCAGCGGGGACAGCACGCCCCCAACGCAATGGATAACCCGGCGCATGGTCACCCTCCGTGTCGGCTGGTTCGGCGGGCTGTCTGCCGGTGGCGGTCCGTTCCCTGATGGGGATGCGATGGCGGATGGTGATCTTCTCGGGGCCGACGGAGGACCTGGTCCACCTGCCTGCCGAGCCAGTCAAAGACCTTGGTCATTGTGTCGATGGCCGGGTTACCCGTCACCGGTACGCTGCTCATGTCCGGCGACCACCTCTCATGCGATGAAATCTCTCCTCATCCTGACAGGCGGGGCCGACAGCCGACGAGACGCTTGCTTAACCTGCACATGTGGGTGGCGATAGCTGACCCGGCCCTAGAAATGACGCGCATTGGCGAGGCCACGAGTTGGCCAACGGCGCACTCAACGCCTACCGACATTGCAGGTGAAATCTCACCGCCTTTCAGCGGGATCTCCATGTGACCAGGTCGACGGCACGGAGGTATTTGAGGCGTACGCCGAATTCCCGATTATGGACGATCCATCTGCTGGGTGGCTTCGCGCTGCTGCCCGCGCCGAACGGCGGGGTTGCGCACTATCGACCTGCGGCTGTCACCACGCTGTTTGACCATGGTGCAGGGGTCTGTGCACGGACTCCGGCCAACCCGCGCTCCGACCAGGCGATGGTGCGGCCAGCAATAAGTGGGTGATGGAGCACGAAAGACCCGCCGAGATGGGCTCCGTGATCGTGTTCCAGGCGCACATCAGGAATGACATATGCCGGGCGTTTCCGGCATTAGCGGCCAAGGATCTCTGAGTGCACCGGGCATGCTGCATTATAGTACTTCAAGGTCAGCTTTCCTTGAGAATACGCCCACGAGCATGTACAGGAATTAGGTACGTGGTCGGAAGTTACGACCTCGGCAGGCACGCCGCTGCGCCGCTCGGCGCGACCCGGCTGGTACGGCAGCGGCTGTCCGACGAGGGCAAGAGCAGGCCCCTCGGTCCTGGCTTCCTGGACAGCTCCGTCAGCTAGCGCCAGCCACTCCCGTGGCCTGGCATCTGATGAAGGCTGGGCTGGTACGTGTCGTTTGACGCGCACCCTGGCTCCGGGGATTTTGTCACTCGCCCGGCTGTCCATGTCATTCAGAATATCCGCTGAGCGGGCGGGGGCGATTCTCGTGGCCTGTGTGGCCTGTGTCCAGTGGTTCCTGATACCTACTAGTCCAGGTTCTCCGGCTTGAAGATCCGCAGCCTTCAGTGCTTGCGACTAATGATCATCGTGGTGAGCCTGACGGGCGCTAATCCCTTAGCTTGCCGTTTAACCTGCGCGTTCGCGCGTTGCCTTGAGGCTGGGTTCCCTCCTGGTCGTTTTCCCCACGTCGTGGCGGGGTGCAGGCCGGCGGTTCCTGGATCCGGGTGGGCGGCCGGGGCCGGGTTTGCCGGGTTTCGGTGCACCGGCCGGCTGGGCAGCCTTCGTGCGGATGTTCCGGAACCCGCGGCGGACGCGGGCCGGGGTCAGCCGGCCTGGCGGGGGGGGGCGTTCCCAGGGGTAGCGCAGGTCAGCGGCCAGAGCGCGGGCCAGGCGCAGCTGGGCATGGCAGGCGATGACCAGCCAGGTCCACCGGTCCGCAGCGTGCGGGTCGCGGATCTTGGGGATAGTCCATCCCAGGACCTGCTTGAACAGCCGGAAAGTGTGCTCCAGGTCGAACCGGCGCAAGAACGCCTGCCACAGCCGACCCGCATCACCAGGAGTGGCGCCGGTGCGCGAGGACCACAGCCAGACCGGCCTGGGGTCCCGGTCGCTCGGCAGATGATCCACCTGCAGCCGGATCAGGGTGCCTTCGATGACGGGCAGTGGGCCGTCGTGGTCAAGCCAGGCGGAGCGGTGGGTGAGCCGGGGATGCAGCCGGTCCCAGGCCCGTGCCAGCGCGGTGCCGTACCGGGAGGTTGCCGTCGTTGTCGTGACCGGTGGCGGGGGCCAGGTGGCCGGGTCGGCGAGGGCGAACTCCCCGCCGTGCCTGCGGGGCCGGCCCCGTGTCCCGGGCCGCCGTTCAGGCTCGGGGAAGTGCAGCACCCGGTCGCTGCGGAGCCGGCCCAGTACCTCCACAGGCAGGTCCGCGAGCCGGCAGGCCAGGCGCATGGGGTCATACCCGGCGTCGAAGATCACCAGGATGGCCGGGTCGTCCTCGCGCCAGTGCCCGGCGGCGATCAGCCGGGTGATCACGTCGCGGACCTGCGCGGCGGTCACCTCGGCCTCGTCATCATCGGGGCCCGGGCGCACCGCGTCCAGCACCGCGGTCCACGAGGTGCGGCCCGGTTCCAGGGCGGCGATCACCGAATAGGGCCAGCCCGGGATCATCTGCGCCTGCCCCTTCCCCCGCCCGTAGACGTGGCAGAACAGCCGCTCCGAGCTGGTCGCCGCGCCGGGCCGCAGCCAGTTACTCACGTCCACGGCCAGCATCAGCCGCCCATCGGCTGCCCGCGGTAACGGCAGCCCGGCCAGCGACCGCCGCAGCCGGCCGATGCTGATCGCCCCGTGATTCACCGCGTCATACAGCGCGCCGTGGCCGCGCCGGTGCTCCGGGGCCAGCGACAGCCCGGCCAGCGACCTGACCGGCCCGTCCGCGCACAGCACAGCATCCGCCAGCTCCGCCAGCTCATCGGCGCGGGCGGTCAGGCAGGCATGAAAATCCACCCGGAACCGCGACAGCACGGCGAGTGGCCCGGCACCGGCATCCTCTGGCAAGCTGTCCATCACGGCCTTCGCTGGTGATCTTTGTCCTTTGGCGAGAACAAATGATCATGCGGAGGCCGTACTCACGCACCGCGACACGCCGGACAGACCCGAGTCAAGATCCGCGAAAACCCTGGACATCAGCCAGGCAGGTTAAACGGCAAGCTTAGGACGTGAGTGGCGGCAAGGGGCTCGGTGAGCCCGGTCCCGGCGGCGGTGGCTGCAGCGCCGATTCCCGGCGTTTACCGCCGGTGCGGTACGGTGCCGCCCGGTTCCGCGGCGAACGGCGGGCACCGGCAGAGCAGCCGCACCGATGAGTTCCGTTGCGCCGAGGCGTCTGAGGCTGTGTGGGCGGCTCCCGCCCACGAGACGGCGCAGCCGGTCCTGAGGTGCTGTCAATCGCAGGATCGCCGACGACTGCGAAGGAGGGAAAGATGATCAATCTCCCGGAGATCGTTGCAGCCGGGAAGTGGCAGCAGGATCGCGATGAGCTGCTCAAGGCCGAGAAGGAGGCCACTCGCGCGCTTGACGTGCTCGCCGCGCGTCGCCGCCGGCTCCCGATGGTCAAGTTCGACACCAGCAGGTACGCGTTCAGCACGTCAGCCGGCCCGAAGACCGTGCTGGACTTGTTCGCCGGGCAGCGACAGCTCGTCGTCTACCAGTTCATGGACAACGGGCCCGACGACTACTGCCCGGGCTGCACCCACTTCACCAGCAACGTCACCGGCCTGGCCGCGCTGGCCGACACCGGCGTCAGCTGGGCGACCGTGTCCAACATGCCGCTCGCCCAGATCGAGTCCTACAAGGCGCGGATGGGCTGGACTATGCCGTTCGTGTCGTCACGCGGCACCACGTTCGCCGACGACTGCGGCGCGGGCGGCGGCTTCATGCTCAGCTTCTTCCTGCGAGACGGGCAGGACGTCTACCGGACCTACTGCACCACCGCCCGCGGCGTGGACCGGCTCCTGTTCGTCAACAACATCCTCGATCTCGCCCCGTACGGACGCCAGGAGGACTGGGAAGACTCCCCGCCTGGCTGGCCGCAGCATCCCACCTACGGATAGGCGAGACGCCATGGCGTGAGAACCTGAACCGGATGTCAAAGGCTCGGAACTCGTCCCGATGCGTGCCGGCGAGCCAGGCGAACCCACCACAAGCCCACCGAACAGCGGGTACGCCGCGTGGCGCCCCCACGAGTAGTTACTTGCGGCCGCCTTGAAGTCAGTGCAGCCGAGCAGCGGTGGTATGTGGTCAAGGATCGCGCGGAGCAGCGCATGGGCGGCGCAGGCGTTCCCCCGGCTGTAATTGCCGTTCAGCTCGGCCACGAGCCTTATCAGCTTGCCGGGGTCCATGCCGAGTTGCTCCGCTCTGGCCGCCATGCCGGCGCTGACATGAAGATCAGCATAAGGGGCCAGCCGGTCGGTCACGGTGGACCTGCGGCTGCGGGGCAGACCTTCGCCGCTGCGCGCGAACACCACTTCTGCGGCGGCCTGATTCACTGACTCCACGCGCCAGCCAGCATCCAGCCATGCCTGCGCCTCGACGTTGGAGCCGTTGTTGCCCCGCCACGCCCGGTGCCGGTGAGCGGGGTCCGGGAGCCGGCCGACGAGGCCCACCATTTCAGCGAAGGTCATCCGCACCCTGGCGCGGTGCTGCTGGCAAGATGATCACGCAGCGGGCCGTACTTCCCGGTGCTGGCTCGGGGTCTGGGCGCTGATCGTGACCGCGCTGCAGGCGCGGGCGGACCCGGCCGGGCTGATCACTTGGGATGTCTCGGTGGACTCGACGATCGCACGGGCCCACCAGCACGCCGCTGGCGGCTCCCGTGCCCGGGCTCAGGGCCGCGCAAGCCAGCGCGGCCGTCGAGGCGGCGGTCGCCGAGCGGATCGTGGCCGACATCGGCGCCGCCACCGGGACGGAGTCCATCAGCTCCGGGACGGCCACCGCGACGATCCGGGTCACCCGCAAGGACGCCTACTTCGCGGGCAACCCCGCCGGCCTGACCACCTTTATCGGCCTGCCCGCCGCGGCGGCGCAGCGGGCCCGCTCCCGCTGGCTCGACATCCAGGCGGGTACCAGGACCTGGCCACCGAGGACACCTTCTCCTCGCTCCCGGCCAGCATCCTGCCGCCCTCCTCGGGCGCCGCGGTGCACCTGCGCAGCACGACGGAGGGCGGCCGGAAGGTCTATGTCCTGGGCTGGAAGGCGACCGCCGCCGGGTCGGGCACTACGATCAGCGAGGAACTCGTTCTCGCCGCGACCGGCACGACCCTGCCCATCAGCGAGACGACCAGCACCGGCGGCAACACCCAGACCGTCACGCTGGGCCACTGGGGCAAGCCGTTCGCCGTCTCGGTCCCCCCGTCGGCCATTCCGTATTCCAGCGTCAAGGACTGAGCGGCTGCCGTGCCGGCTCACCGGCCGGCACGGCAGCCAGGCCCACGAGCGGATCGGCCCCGGAAGGCACGCCCGGTGTGCTGACGGCAATGAAGCCAGATCCGCACGTGCCTCGCCTACTCGACGCGGGGAAAGGAAGACGACATGCTCGGTTCTCAGCTGCGCTGAGCTGACGGCGGGGCAAGTAGTACTTGCCGGACGATCTCCAGCGGATGCCGGGCAGGTCGCCCGGTCCCATGCGCTATCTGCTGCCGGCAGGAAACACCTGTCGCCGCGATGATCACGTCGTCTGCTTCGGCCCGGATGGCAGGGAAGAGCCGGAGCTCGCCGATGCTCATGGACAGCTCATAGTGCTCGGCCTCGAAGCCGAACGAGCCGGCCATACCGCAACACCCGGCGTCAAGCTCCGTGACGTCGGCGCCAGGAATGCTGCGCAGCAGCGCTGTCGTTGCCGCCGTACCCGCCAGCGCCTTCTGGTGGCAGTGACCGTGGAACAGCACGCGGCGGCCACTGACCCTACTGTCCGGCGGCGGGACGAGCCTGCCGTCGGCGATGGCCTCCACGAGCAGTTCCTCCGGCAGCCGGGTGGCCGCGGCTATGGCGCGGGCTCGCGGGTCGTCGGGCAGGAGTGCCGGGTACTCGTCGCGCAGGGTCAGCAGGCACGACGGCTCCACCCCGACAATCGGAACGCCGCGGGCAGCTGCGTCACCAAGGCGTCCGGCCATGCCTGCCGCCATCCGCCGGGCCTGGTCGATCAGCCCCTTGGAAAGGCTGGCCCGCCCGCAGCACCCGGCGTCCTCGAACCGGATCTGCCACCCGGCGAGCTCTAGCAGCTCGATCGCAGCCTGCCCGGCGGATGGCTCGGTGAAGGTGGTGAAGGAGTCAGCGAGAAAGATCAGCTCCCCCTGGGATGCTGGCCTGGCCGGACTCGGCCGCTGGCGGAACCAGCTGCGCAGGTCCTGGCGCTGGAACGTCGGGAGCGGCCTGGCGGCGGTGACGCCCAGCCAGCGCTCCGCGAGCAGGCGCGCGGGCCGCCACCCGCTGGCGAGATTGGACAGCGGGAATGCGGCAGAGCCCATCCGGTTCAGTGCGCGGATCGATCCGAACACGCGCGAGCGCAGCGGGACGCCATGCTGATCGTGGTAAGCGGCGAGCGCTTCCGATTTCAGGGCGGCCATGTCGACTCCGAGCGGGCACTCGCTCTTGCATGCCTTGCACTCCAGGCACAGATCAAGGATGCCGTGCAGCCGCTGGTCACCCAGCGCCCGGCGCGGATCAGGCATGGAGAGCGCCTTTACCAGTGCATTCGCGCGGCCGCGGGTCGAGTGCTCTTCGTCGCGAGTGGCCATGTAAGACGGGCACATGACGCCTGTCGACGTCTTCCGGCAGACGCCGATGTTCATGCAGCGGTCGGCGGCGCCGCGCATTCCGCCGGCGGCTTCAAAGCGCAGCCGGGTCGGAAGCGGCAGCATGACCGGCAGCGCCGTATCGCGCAGGTGATCTTTCATGGGGGGCGCGTTGACGATCTTCCCCGGGTTCATCCGGTTCTCCGGGTCGAAGAGCCGCTTCGTCTCCTGCATGGCGCCGTAGAGCACGTCGCCGAAAACGCGGCGGTTGAACTCGCTCCGGGCCAGCCCGTCGCCGTGCTCGCTGGAGTTGACCCCGCCGAACTCTAGTACCAGCTCGCGCACCTCTTCGGCGACCGCACGCATCACCTCGGTCTGCCCGGGTGCGGTGAGATCCACGAACGGGCGGATGTGCAGGCACCCAACCGAGCAGTGACCGTAGAAGCCGGCCGTCAGGCCGCGGGCGTCCAGGATCTCCCTGAACCGGCTGGCATAGGACGCCAGCCTGGCCGGCTCGACGGCGGTGTCCTCGACGAACGCCAGCGGGCGGCGGGCACCGGAGCTCGCCGCCATGAGCAGTCCCAGCCCGGCCTGGCGGACCTTCAGCAGTGCCGCCTGCTCCGCCGCATGCACCGCCCGAAGGGTGTGGTACCCGTGGCCGTGGGCACGCCAGAGCTCGTCCAGGCGGTCCAGCCCGGCCACCGCCTCGGCCAGGGTGTCGCCGAAGAACGTCACGAACAGCAGCGCATCGGGGTCGCCCTGGAGAATCGAGCCCAGCGCCTGATACTCGATCTTCTGGCGGGACAGCTCGAGGATGGTCCGGTCGAGCAGCTCAACCGCCGCGGGCTGGCAGGCCAGCGCGTCCTGCGTGGCCTCGATGGCGGACGGTACGGACGTGAAGTGGCCCACGGCGATGACCCGGCAGCGCGGCGCGGGCACGAGCTGAACAGTCGCCTCGACGACCGTTATAAGTGTGCCCTCGGAGCCCACGACGAACTTCGCCAGATCCAGCCCGGCCGATCCGGTCAGCCGGTCCAGCCGGTAGCCGCCGGACTGCCGCCAGAACCGGGGGAAGCCGGTGGCAATAGCCTCCTGATGGCGTTCGGCGAGCCGGGGCAATTCCCGGCAGATGGCCCCGTCCAGCGTCGGCGCGGCGGCGCGGCTGAGCCGTTCGGAAGCTGTCATCGGCCCGAACCTGGACCGGCTCGCGTCGGACAGCACCACGTCTAGTGCGAGCACGTGGTCGATGGTCATGCCGTACCGCACCGACTGGCTGCCTGCCGAGTTATTACCGATCATCCCGCCGAGCGTCGCCCGGTTGCTCGTGGAGGTGTCCGGGCCGAACATGAGCCCGTGTCGGGCGGCGGCCAGATTCAGCTGCTCCTGGACCACGCCAGGCTGCACCCGGGCCACGCGCTCCCCCGCGTCGATCTCGATGATGCTGCTCATGTGCCGGGATAGGTCCACCACGATCGCGTGCCCGACCGTCTGGCCGGCCAGACTGGTGCCGGCCCCCCGTGGCAGCACCGGAACGCCGAACTCGGCGGCGGTGGATACCACGGCGGCCACGTCGTCGGCATCGCGGGGGAAGACCACGCCGATCGGCTCGATCGCGTACATGCTCGCGTCGCGGGAAAACAGGTGCCTGCTGTAAGCGTCGAAACGGACCTCGCCGCCGACCGCGCCGCGCAGCGCTTCCGCCAGTTCCGCGCCACCGTCAGCCACGTATGCTCGCGTCCCGCCCGAGTGCCGGTGTTATCTGCGACAACATGGTAATGGCGGCGAAAGGACAGGTAAATGGCCTACCAGAGCGGCCGGCACTTCCTGCAGATCCCCGGGCCGACGAATGTCCCTGAGCGGGTGCTGCGGGCGATAGCCGCGCCCACCATCGATCACCGCGGCCCGGAGTTCGCCGATCTGGCACGCCATGTGCTCGCGGGCGTCGGGCTGCTGTGCGGGACCTCCAGGCCCGTTGCCCTCTATCCCTCCTCAGGTACCGGCGCCTGGGAGGCTGCGCTCGTCAACACGCTGTCGCCCGGAGACCGCATTCTCGCCTTCGACAACGGTCATTTCGCCACCCTGTGGGCCCGGATGGCCCGAAACCTGGGACTGGATGTCGACTTCGTGTCCGGCGACTGGCGCCGGAGCGTCCATCCCGGCCAGGTCGAGGAAAAGCTAGCCGCGGACCCCGATCACCAGATCAAGGCGGTCACGATCGTTCAGAACGAGACCTCTACCGGAGCCGCGACCCAGATACCGCTGATCCGGGCGGCCATGGACAGTGCCCGGCATCCGGCCCTGCTGATCGTCGACACGATTTCCTCGCTCGGCTCGATCGACTATCGCCACGACGAGTGGGGTGTGGACGTCACCATCTGGTGCTCGCAGAAAGGCATGATGCTGCCCCCAGGCCTGGGTCTCAACGCGGTCAGCCAGAAGGCTCTCGAGACGTCGCAGCGGGCCCGGCTGCCGCGCAGCTACTGGGAGTGGCAGCCGGTGCTCGCCGCCGCCGGGACCGGGCTGTTCCCCTATACCCCGGCCACCAACCTGCTCTTCGGGCTGCGCGAGGCACTCGCCATCTTCAGCGAGGAGGGACTGCCTGCCGTCTTTGCCCGGCACGCCCGGCACGCCCGGCACGCCCGGCACGCGGAGGCTACCCGCCGGGCGGTCCGCGGCTGGGGCCTGGAGATCCTGTGCCAGGATCCGGACGACTACTCCGCCACGCTCACCGCCGTGCTGGTTCCTGACGCGCACGACGCGGACCGCGTACGCCAGCTGATACTTGATCGCTACAACATGTCGCTCGGCGCCGGGCTCGGCCGCCTGGCCGGGCGGGTCTTCCGCATCGGGCACCTCGGGGACCTCGGCGACCTGTCACTGGCCGGGGCGCTGTGCGGAGTGGAGATGGGGCTGGCGCAGGCGGGAGTGCCCATCGCCCGCGACGGCGTCAGCGCCGCGCTTGACTACCTCGGGTCGCCCGCCTGACCGGTCGCAGCTACCGGGCGCTGGCCGCGGGAGGCCCGACGATACCGCGGATGATGCCGCGCCTGGCCAGCTCGGTCGGGGTCAGCCGCAGCCGCGCGGCTACCTGCGGCACGTCGTCGGCAGGAAGCTTGAGAATTGAGGCGGCCAGCTCCGGGGCGGTCACCGCCAGGTAGCCGTCTCGCGCCAGCCACAGGTCGGTCGGTGAGGCCAGCGCGAGGGCTCCGCCGGACACGCCCTCGCCGATCACGACCGAGGTAATCGGGACCGGGCAGGACGCGATCGCGGCGAACAGCTCAGCCATCGCCGGGCCGATCCCGGCCGCCTCGTCGCCGGGCGCGGCCGCCGCACCCGGCGTGTCAATCAGCGTGAGGACCGGCCGGCCGAAGCGCGAGGCCAGCGCGAGGAGGCGCGTCGCGGTCCGGAAACCGGCCGGGGTCGTCCGCTGGCCGGTCTGCGCGACATACGCGATCGTCGCGCCGTCGCGCCTGCCGAAGCCGCAGCGCAGTCCGGCATCTACCCCGCCGCAGCGGTCGCCACGGATCTCGAAGACCTGATCGAAGTAACCGGCCAGCCAGCGGTCCGCGCGGGCACCAGCCGGCCTTCGCGCGCCGTTGACCTGCGCCCAGGCGTCCTG
>Ga0208220_1000782_pt1 | contig 13251 bp, 18 predicted proteins | sample NGESurdeep092012_9_FD_184484 | JGI IMG/M metagenome (GOLD analysis project Ga0208220, IMG submission 184484) | Arctic peat soil microbial communities from Barrow, Alaska - NGEE Surface sample F53-1 deep-092012 (SPAdes) | ecosystem: Environmental > Terrestrial > Soil > Wetlands > Peat ... | reverse complement strand
GGGCGAGGGTGTCCCGCGTCGCCTTCTACGCCCATTTCGCGGATAAGGAAGACTGCTTCCTCGCCGCGACCGCCGAAGGCCGCGAGCTCATGATCGCCGGGATAATGACCGCCACCCGTGCGCTGCCCCCCAATGCCAGCGACGAAGAGATCCTCCGGGTAGCGCTCCGCGCCTACCTCGCATTTCTCGCCGGAGAGCCGGCCTTCGCCCGCGTCTTCTACATCCACATGCCGGCCGCGGGCCCGCGCGCCGCGGACCGCCTCGATGCCGCCCAGGCCCAGTTCGCGGACCTGACCAGGCAGTGGCATCTGCGGGCGCGCGAGCACCACCGGCAATGGCCGCCCGTCCCTTTCGAGGCCTACCTGGCCCTCGCCGGCGGAACGGCCGAGCTAGCGCGATCCCTGGTCCGCGTGAGCCGGACCGACGCTCTGCCCGAGCTTGAGGAAACGCTCGTATCGCTGCATCTAGCCGTCCTGGCGGGCCGCCCCTGGCCGCCAGGAAGCACGGCCTAGCCAGCCTCTCTTTTCGCTGTCAGGTTCGATCTGACATGGTGGTTACCGTCCTTGCCTGCGGGAATACACCGTGCGGGATGGCTCGACGGCAGCCAGAGTTCAACGGGGGGTATTCGTGCGTGTTATTGCCATGATCAGAATTCCGGTCGAGTCAGGAAACCAGGCGATCGAGGACGGCACCCTCGGTGCGACCATGCAACGGGCGGCCGAGCGCTGGAAGCCAGAGGCGATGTACTTCACGACCTTCGACGGGCAGCGGACCGCGGTCATGGTGTTTGACCTGCCGGACGCGTCCGGCATACCGCCGTTCGCGGAGCCGCTCTTCAGGGAGCTGAACGCCAACGTGCAGCTAGCTCCGGCGATGAACGCCGACGATCTCCTCAAGGGGCTGTCCCAGCTCGGAAGCTGATCCGATCGATCAGGAATGGAGAAGCGCCGCGACATTGCCCCGGCCTAGCCTTTTAGCACAGGGCCGGCCCGACGCCGGGCCCCTGAGCTCTACGAAGGGGAAGCCCGCCAATGTCAGCTGAGAGTGTCAAGACCGAGTCCGACGGATTCAGCGCGGCCGAGCGCTCCGCGATGAAGAAGCGCGCCGCCGAGCTTCGCGCCGAGGGCAAGAAGGGCGCCAAGAAGGCCGACGGCCTGCAGGCGGTCCTCGACAGCATCGCGGCGATGGCGCCGGAGGATCGCGCGATGGCCGAGCGCGTCCACGTGACGGTGACCGCGACCGCCCCCGAGTTGTTGCCGAAGACCTGGTACGGGATGCCCGCCTACGCGAACGCGGACGGCAAGGTCGTCATCTTCTTCCAGGACTCCGGCAAGTTCAACTACCGGTACTCGACCCTGGGCTTCCAGGACTCCGCGAACCTCGACGACGGCGACTTCTGGCCGGTGTCGTACGCGCTCAAGGAGTGGACCCCCATCGCCGAGAAGAGGATTGCCGAGCTGGTCAGGGCCGCGATCTCCTGACCGTCAGCGCCTCACTGAGAACTGTCGACGTACCAGCGGCCGCTGCGACCCCCTCAACCCGCGCTCAACCGACGCTTAACACCGTCCTGGCAGGATCTCTCGGCATAAGGGCGTGTCACCGGATCTGCGAAAGCGCCGAAAGGCAATGATTGCAGCGACACGCAGGATGCAAGAACGAGGGGGATGCAAATGCCATCGACACGCGACGCGGGCCTGCGCGGACGACTGCCGAAGAAGCCGCCATCCGAGCGGTTCAACATCCAGTACCTGTCCGCCTACCTGACCTCGCCGCTGCCCGCGCCGGTGTACCCGGTCGACGTCACCGCCGGGATCAGCGACTGGAAGATGCTCGGAAACGGCCCCGACGCCACCTGCACGACGCACCCGAAAGGCCCTGGGGCTGAAAGTGCTCACCTGCCGGCGGCTACCAGGCACCGAGTCTGCCGTATGCAGGCCCGGTAGATCTCATTAGGGGTGGGGGACTGCACGTTCGCGGGACGCCAGCACAACCGGATGGCCAAGGCGGCCGCCGGGGGCGAGACCGAGACCTGGGAGTCATCGAACGCCCTCGTCGCCGAGTACCTCGCCTACGACCAAGGGAAGGACCAGGGCGCGAACATGGCCGACCTGCTCCTGTCCTGGTACAAGGCCGGCACGATCCTGGCCTTCGCCCCGGTCGACCACACCAACCCGGCCGAGGTGGACGCGGCCATGGCCGCGTTCCACGGCGCGTACGTCGGCGTCAACCTGACCGACGACGCCGAGCAGCTCTTCGGGCAGCAGCAGCCGTGGACCACCGCGAACGGCGAGCAGCCGGACCCGAACGACGGGCACTGCATCGTGAAGGTCAAGGCCGACGGCAGCCAGTACGACGGCTGGGTGACCTGGGGAGCCGTTCAGGAGTCCACCCGGCAGTGGACAGCGGCCTGCCTGGACGAGGCCTGGGTGATCATCACCCAGGACGACGCGGCGGCGGGAAGCGTCAACCTCACGGCCCTGCGCGCCGACATCGACGCGCTCCACGGCCAAGGCCGATGACCAGCTCCGCATGACCTCGGGGCCGCTGCCCAGCTGCGCAGCGGCCCCCAAGTCCGCCGACGACATCTCCGGTCAATCCGGCCTGATGGTGCCACACTGATGGGGACGGCTCCCTGCGGTCGCCCCCGAAGGAGTGCTCACCGGATTCTGCGAGAAGGACCGCTGGACGGCGGCTCCTGGCAGCTTCGTTTTCGTGCCCCGTGATCGTCGGCACGGCTTCACTGTCACTGGCACCGAACCGGCCCGTGCGCTCGTCATCACGGGCCCATCGCAGCTGGATCGCCAGATTGCAGAACGTGGCGAACCTGCCGCCGGCGCCTGACACACCGAGTGCGACGCGAGAGCTCGGGCCCGTTCGCACCGTGGTATCGCCAGTGATACCATGATGATATGGCGATGACCCTGCGGCTGGCCGACGATGAGACCGACGCGCTGCGGCGACGCGCGGAGCTGGAGCAGAGGTCGATGCAGGAGGTGGCCCGGCAGGCGATCCGCGAGTACGTGGAGAACCACAGCCGCGGCGAGCTGCTCGACCAGGTGCTCGACGAGGAGCTGCCCCGCTACGCCGAGGCCCTGGAGCGGCTCGGCCAGTGATCTACCTGACCCTGCCGGAACTGCTGCACGTGGCCGAGCGCACTCTCGGCCCCGAATACGCGGTCCGCGACTACGGCCTGCTCGAGGCCGCCCTGGCGCGGCCCCGGGCCAGGGCCTTCGGCAAGGACGCCTACCCCGACCTGGACGCCAAGGCCGCCGCGCTGCTGCACTCCATCGCCCGCAACCACGCCCTCGTCGACGGCGACAAGCGACTGGCGCTGGCCGGCGTCATCGCCTTCTACGGCCTCAACGGCCGACGCCTCACCCTCGCCAACGACGCCGCCTACGATCTGGTGATCAGCGTCGCTGTCGGGCACCTCGACACCGTCGACGCCATCGCAGCCGTCCTGCAGACCGCCACCCGACCCCGGAGGCAGGACCGGATATAGCGCAACCTGTCTGGCCCCCGCATGGAAAGAGCAGCGCGATCACACGGTGGTGACCATGCCGCCGTCGATGAGCACGTCGGTTCCGGTGATGTTGCCGACGGTTCCGGAGGCGAGGAGCAGCACGAGCCCGGCGACTTCATCGGGGCGGGTGAACCGTTCGGTCGGGGTCCCGGCGACTGCCGCGGCCTTCACGGCGGCAGGATCGATCGCTTGTGCCCGCCCTACGGTTTCGGCGACGCCTCCCTGGCCGAGCCACAACGCGGTTTCGACCGGGCCGGGGCTGACTGTGTTGACACGGACTCCGCGCGGGCCGAGTTCCTTCGACAAGGATTTGCAGAAGCTTCGCAGCGCTGCCTTGGCCGCGCTGTAGTCGATCACGCCCGGATCAGGCAGCGAGGCATTGACTGAGCAGACGGTGACGATGGTGGACGGGGCGCGCTCGATGAGGTGGGGTACGGCCGCGCGGGTCGCGCGCACAGCGGACAGGAGGTTCATCTCCAGCGCCCACTGCCAGTCCTCATCTGTGACGCTGAGGAAGCCTCCGGTTCGGGGACGGACTCCGCCGACGTTGTTGACGAGCACGTCCACCCCGCCGAAGCGGGCTACCGCCTCATCGACAAGGGCCTGGCACCCGGCTGTGGTGGTGAGGTCCCCGAGGACGATGGCGACGTCGCCGTTGTCGGCGAGGTCGATGAGGTCGGCGGAGTTTTCCCGCGCTCCCGCCGCCACGCGGGCCCCCTCCCGGATCATGCCTTGCGCTACCGCGAGCCCGATTCCTTTGCTGGCCCCCGTGATGACGACGGCCTTGCCGGCTAGGCCGAGGTTCACAGCGATTGCCTGCTCAGCCAGGCCAGGCAGGCGTTCGCGACCTCGCGCCATCCGGAATCGATGGTCAGCGAGTGTGATCGGTCCTCGAACTCCAGGATGTCGGTGACGGCCTCGGAGTGGCGGTACTGCTTGAGGGTCGCGCGGGTGACCGATTCCGGGACAGTGTTGTCCTTGCCGCCGGTTATCAGCAGCAGCGGTCCGCGGTTCTGGTTGCCCGTGGCCACCTGGGCCGGCGAGTGCGGGCTGAAGTTGGCGGCCGCCGCCTCGAACAGCGGGCGTCCCGGCGCCGGGATCGTCCAGTGCTCGTAGAGCTCCTGGGATTCCTTCTCCGACCGCGCGCTGGCGAAGGCGAACCGGAACTGCTCTGCGGTCAGGGAGACCGCGCGGTGCTTGTTGGCCGGGTTCTTGAACACCGGCAGCGTCGCCTTCAGTGCCGATAGCGGCACCGGCAGGACGCCCTTTATCTGCGCTGCGTCGATAGCGATGGCGGCGGCGGCCCGGTCCTGTCCGAGCAGCTTCTGCGCGATCATCCCGCCGAACGAGTGCCCGATCAGGATCGGCGGTGATGCCAGTCCATCGATGATGCCGGCGAAGTGCTTAGTGACGTCGTCGATGCCGTGGTCGGCGATTGACTCGGGATTGGCCCTGGACGCCTCCACGGTGTCGCCGTCACCGGGCCAGCCTGGGGCGAGCGGCTCGTACCCGGCGTCTCGAAACAGGTGCGTCCAGGGCTCCCACGAGGTCGCGTGCAGCCACAGGCCGTGGATGAACAGCACAGGCGTCGCCATAGTTCGTTCCCTTCATCGTGCACTCGGCGCCTTGTGCCCGAGCCGCTAGACCGACCTTAGAACGACTGGCCCGGCCTGGGCTTCTGTCGCCGGTTGAGTCGGGCGGCGCGCGGGATGCGACGACATCTGGTCGGCTAGCGTCAGATGACTGAATCTGACCCCGATGTCCGCAGATCGGCGCCGCCGCCCAGCGCGGCGGCTAGCTGCGCCCGCGAGGTAATGCCGAGCTTCGGGAAGATGCGGTAAAGATGGGAGCTGATCGTGCGGTGCGACAGGTACAGGCGCTGCGCGATCTCCCGGTTTGACAAGCCCCGCGCGGCGAGCTGGGCGATCTCGGCCTCCTGCGGTGACAGCAGTTCACTCGGGCTGATGGTGGGCTGCCATCCGCCTTCGCCGGTCGCACGAAGCTCCTGGTCGGCGCGTTCGGCCCAGGCGCGGGCACCAAGCGCCTCGAAGGTGCTGCGGGCCGCTCGCAGCGGGACGCGTGATTCGACGATGCGGCGCTGCCGTCGCAGCCACGTGCCGTACGCCAGCTCCGCCCGTGCCCGGTGCCACGGCAACCGGCGCCCGCCGCCGTCGAGAGCAATCCGGAGCAGCGCCTCGGCGTCCGCGTCCTCGGCCAGTGCCGCGCGCGAGTAGTCCAGGGCGATCCTGGCTGCCGGCGAGGGATCGTCGCCGGTGAGGTCCTCGATCGTGGCCAGCAGGCCACGCGCGTCGTCCTGGCGGCCCGTGGAAACCGCGGCGTCGGCCAGGTAGCTCAGCGTCCATACCTGCTGGATGCGCTGAAAAGCTGGATCCTCGGGGTCGAACACCCGGCGCAGCTGCTGGTAAGCCTGTTCGTAGCGGGCTGCGCTCAGCTCAGCCAGGCCGCGGGCGAGCTGAACGCCGGCCAGCAATGAGGACGTGGCAATCGGCGCGCGAAGTGCCACCCGCTCCGCGTCAGCGAGGAGTACCGCGTCCGAGTCGCTGCCGCTGCGGATCGCGCCGAGGGCGGCGATCGCGATCCGTGCCGTCGCGGCCCACAGGGTCTGGCCGGTCTCGTCGGCTAGCCGCATCGCCTCGTCGGCCGAGCGCGCCAAGTCGAAAGAGCCGAGGTAGATCGCGGCCCAGGCTCGTATCGCGAGGGCCTCAGCGAGCAAGCTCAAGCGGCCCTGCGAGCGCAGCGCCTCGACCGGGGTGGACAAGAACCCCACCGCGCGGGCGAAGTCGCCCGTGCAGAATGCGGCGATACCGAGCAGCCCGGCCGCTTGCGGCTGGCCGTGGGCGTCGGCAGGCCACCCGGAGAGCTGGCCGATGACGAACGGCCCGCTCTCATGGGACTCGGAAAGTCCGCAGATGGCCAGCAGGCGGGGATCGTCATCCGACAGCGGCGCCTGTCGCGCGGCGAGGACGATCTCCCGACGGACATCCGCGCCAGGATCGCTCCACCACGACCGGCGGGCAGCGCCAACCAAGAGCTGAGCAGCCGCGCCCCGCGCACCGGCGGATCCGGGCTGAGTTCAGCCGCTCGCTGCAGCCAGGCCACGGCCGACACCAGGGCGCCGCGCCGGAATGCGCTCTGGGCAGCCCGCTCAAGGTCGGCGGCGACCTGTTCGTCGGGCGCCGTGACCGACGACGCCCGATGCCATGCCGCCCGGTCAGGGTGCGGGGACGACAGGACCTGGGCCAGGGCGGCGTGGCCGGACTGCCGTTGCACAAGCGGCGTCGCGTGCCGCAGAGCCGAGCGAACCAGGGGATGCCGGAAGTAGGCCGATGCGCCGTCGGAGATCAGCAGGCCCTCGTCGAGCGCCGGCTGGCTGGCTTCGAGGCCGACCGCGGTGCCCAGCACGATGCCCGCCGCGGCCAGCATCTCAGCCAGGTCCGTGCCGTCGTCCAGCGCGGCCACCGCCAGCAGCGCCCGCGTCGCAGCCGGCAGGTGCTCGACCCGGGACACGAACGCGCGCTCCAGCCGGACGGTCATCGGCAGGTCCTCGGACAACTCGGTCGACCCGAACCGGCCGGACCTCATGGCCAGCGGGAACTCAAGAAGCGCCAACGGATTGCCGCCCGCCTCCCGCAGCACGCGCTCGCGCAACGCCGGCGTCAGATCCGGGGCACGCGCGTCGACCAGGGCCGATGCCGAGGATTCATCGAGCCCGGCGACAGGCAGCCACTCCATCGACGGGTCGTCCGCGAGCAACGTCGATCCCGCCCGCACCGAGGCCAGCAGCATGACCCGCTCGCCCTCGATCCGCCGTGCAACGAACGCCGCGACATCGGCCGACGGCTCGTCCATCCAGTGCATGTCGTCCAGCGACAGCAGAACCGGCGCCTGCCGCGCCGCGTCCACCACCAGTTCCAGCACGGCGAGCGCGATAAGAAACGGGTCAGGCGCGGCCACCTCACTCATGCCGAACCCAGAGAGCAAGGCATCCCTCTGGCGGGCCGGCAGGTTTGAGTTGCGCGACAAGATGGGCCATAGCACCTGGTGAAGGCTCGCGAACGGGAGATGCGTCTCCGACTCACTGCCCCGCGCGGCCAGCACCGTAAATCCCCGTGCCCGAGCCTCATCGACGACAGCGGCCTGGAGAGCGCTCTCGCCAACGCCGGCCTCTCCCACCAGGCCGACAACGCAGCCTTCATAGCGTTCGTGGGGGGCGCGAGCCTCGGAACTTGGATATTCGCACTCGACGGCTTCTACCTGATCGCGCCAATCGGGCTCTTCATCGTCGCCGGGATCTTCATGTCGGCCTGCGCTGTCGCCGGCCTGCTGTCTGGCTCCGCGCGCGACTACTGCCACCAGCGCGTTGCGCTCTAAAGATTCTTCAGCCCGGTGCGATGAATCCCGGGGCCCTCGCCGGTATGTATCGCTGGGCCTGTCACAGGCCACGGAGAACGCACACGGCAAGGAGAGAGCTATGACCGAGACCCGACCGCACGACGTGGCCGCCATCAAGGACATCCTGGGGAACCTCTACAAAGCGTGGGACGCCGGCGACGCCGACGCCTTCGTCGCGGACTACACGCAGGACGCCACCGCGATCATGCCCGGCAGCTACCGCACGTCCAAGGAGGAGGTCCGCCAGGGCATGACCGTCGGCTTCGCCTCCTTCCTCAAGGGCAGCACCAACGTCGACGAGCTGCAGAGCATCCGATTCCTGGGCGAGAACGCCGCGGTCGCGGTGAGCAAGACCAGTCTCAGGTTCCCGGGCGAGACCGAGGTCCCGGCCGAGCGTGTGGTCAACGCGACCTGGGTGCTGGAGAAGCGCGACGGCGCCTGGCTGATCGCGGCCTACCACAACAGCCCGGCCGTCCTGCCGAGCTGACGTCCGGCCCGCAAGTTCGGCTGGGGCCGCGTCGGGCTACGTTTGCCCGGTTGACCATGTGGCGGAGTCGTCCGTCGCAGGCGTGGCTGTTGCGCCAGATGATGTAGGGGCGGATCATGCTGGCCTGCCCGAGGCAAGCGTGACGTGCTACGGCGCTAGAATCATGCCATGCCGCGCACTGACAAGGGGTCGCGGGTAGTGGCTGCGCCACCCGAGCGCGTCTGGGACGCTCTCGTCGACCCCGAGGCCCTCTTGGCATGGCTTCCTCCCGGTGGGATGACTGGCAGGTTCGAGCGGTTCGATGCCCGGCCGGGCGGTTCGTACCGGATGGTGCTGACCTATGCCGACGCGTCCGGCGCACCAGGGAAGGCGACCGCGGACTCCGACATCGTCGAGGCCCGCTTCATCGACATCGTCCCCGGCCAGCGCGTCGTGCAGGCAGTGGACTTCATCTCCGATGACCCCGCCAACGCCGGCACCATGACCATGACCTGGGAGGTCACCGCCGTCGATGCGGGGACGCGCGTCGACATCGTTGCCGAGGACGTTCCGGACGGCATCCCTGCCGAGGACCACGCCGCAGGTCTCGCCTCTTCCCTGGCGAAACTCGCCGCCTACGTGGGGCAGTAGCCCGGCTCCCTGGTCGGCAAGGAACCGCTCAGCGCTGCTGTCACTGCGCGGCAGCGCAAGGCCGCGACCAGAAGCACCCAAGCTCCGCGACCGGGGTGTTCACCCCGCGAGCAACATGGCGAACGTTGGCTGATACGGAATTGGGACAGATCCCGAGACTCACGAACAAAACCAGGCCGGCCAGGACGGGGCAGTTGCCTGCCATCGTTCACCAGGAATCAGGGGCAACGCGTGCCCTGGCTAGCTCTGACTTGGTCCTTGCGGCGGCCGCTGCCCAGGGCACGCTGTTCCGACGCCGATGTGCACTTGCTGCTGCTTGCCGCCTGCCTTGACGATGACCGGAACGCAGGCCGGGTGATCAATCCAGTACCCGCCCGCGTAGGCCAGCCATCCGCCGCCCCCCGTGCCGGCGCAGTCGCCGACCAGGACCCGGTGGCTGGGGGTGCCGGGCGCGCCCCACCCGATGCGGAGCCGGCTGGCGAACCGGGCGGGGACAATGAGCTCGAATGTGGAGCCCGGTCTGATCACCAGGCCGGCCTTCGCGAACAGCCGCAGCGGCCCGTTGCCGTCGCCGGACAGGGACGTCTGCAGGGCCGGGGATCCGGGACTGGCGGGCAGCGCGACTACGCCAAGCACGACCTGCAACGGCGCGGCCCGCACGTTGGCGCCGATGAAGCTGCCGCAGTCCAGCGCAGCCGCGGCGCCGGCCGTCCCTGAGGACGTTGACGATCCGTCTTGCCGGGCAGGGACTGGCCTGCCCGCGCCGCTCGTGCAGGCCGTAAGCAGTATGGCGATCATTGCCGCGGTGACCAGGGCCGAGCCTCGCCTCGTCGGGCGCATGACATCAGTTTGCCACCGCTCCCCACACGTGCAAGTCCGAGCTGACCACGCGATCCAGAAGGCAGCTCGTCGGGGGCCCACGGGTCCTGCTTGATCCTCGCCGCGGACGCCGGACAGGAGCAACCGAATTCTTGCGACATAAAGTAATAAATTTACATGATTATGCCAATTTGTTACGCTGCCCGGCATGAGCGATCCAGTCGTGGTCCGGGCGGCCGATCTGACCAAGGTGTACCCGGCGCGGGGCGGGGTGCCCGAGCTCCGCGCCGTCGACGGGATCGGGTTCGAGCTGCGTCGCCGGGAGACCTTCGGGTTCCTCGGGCCGAACGGGGCCGGGAAGTCCACGACGATGCGGATGATCGCCGCGACCTCCCCGCGCTCGGGCGGGACGCTGCGCGTGCTGGGGATGGACCCCAGGACGCATGGATCGGCGATACGCGCGCGGCTCGGCGTCGTGCCGCAGGACGACGCCCTGGACCGTGAGCTGACCGTACGGGAGAACCTGTACATCTACGGGCGCTACTTCGGCCTCAAGCGCGACGCGATCCGCAAACGCAGCGCCGAACTGCTCGACTTCGCCCAGCTGAGCGAGAAGTCCGACAACCCGGTGGAGGCGCTGTCCGGCGGCATGCGGCGACGGCTGACCATCGCCAGGTCGCTGATCAACGACCCGGACATGGTCCTGCTGGACGAGCCCACCACCGGCCTGGACCCGCAGGCCCGGCACGTGCTGTGGGACCGGCTCTACCGGCTGAAGGAGGACGGGGTCACGCTGCTGCTGACCACCCACTACATGGATGAGGCGGAGCAGCTGTGCGACCGGCTCATGATCATCGACCACGGCCGGATCGTGGCCCAGGGCTCACCGCGGGAGCTGATCGCGGCGCACGTCACGCGCGAGGTGCTCGAGGTTCGCTTCGCGCTCGACGTCAAGGAGGCGGCTGGCGTGAAGCTCCGGAGCTCTGAACTGGGTGGTGGCGGCAGTGATGCAGGGCCGCGGGTGGAGTTGCTGCCGGACCGGGCGCTCGTCTACGCCGACGACGGCGAGAGCGCGCTCGCCGCCGTCCACCTCATGGGCCCGGTCCCGGTGACCGCGCTGGTCCGCCGCGCCACCCTCGAGGACGTGTTCCTCAAGCTCACCGGCCGCTCGCTGACCGACTGAAAGGCGCTGTGGTGATTCACGTCTTCGCGTACTGGTTCAAGCGCTACCGCCGCACCTGGCGCGGCACGATCGTCATCGCCGTGGCCAACCCGCTGCTGTTCCTCGTCGGCGTCGGGGCGGGGCTGGGCCGCCTGGTTGACCACCACGCGCCGGCCCAGATGGCCGGGGTCTCCTACGCCGCCTTCCTCGCGCCCGGCCTGCTGGCCGCGGCGGCGATGCAGACCGCGTTCCTCGAGTCCTCCTGGCAGGTCGCCCAGGCGGCGGCGCCGTCCGGCGCGTACCGGAGCACCGTTGCGACGCCGCTGAGACCGGAACAGGTGATGGCCGGCCACCTGCTGTACGTCGCCTTCCGGGTGCTTACCTCCAGCGCCGCGTTCGTCCTCGTCATGGCCGGATTCGGGCTGGTCTCCGGCGTCCGCGCGGTGGCGGTGCTGACCGCCGCGACGCTGACCGGCCTCGCGTTCGCCGCGCCTACCGCGGCCTGGTCGGTCGGGGTACGCGGGGAGCGCCAGATCGACACCGCCTTCCGGATGCTGATCATGCCGCTCTACATGTTCTCCGGAACCTTCTTCGCCGTCTCACAGCTGCCCGGCCCCGTCAGGGTCCTCATCGAGGCGCTGCCGCTGGCCCAGGGCGTGGCGCTGTGCCGCTCCCTCGCCCTGGGCACCGCCGGGGCACCCGGCATCGCCGCTCACGCCGCCTACCTCTGCGCCCTGACCGTCATCGGCTTCGCCCTCGCCCGCGCTGCCTACCGCCGGAGGCTGCACGCATGACGACCACCACGCTCGGCGCGGGCCCAGGGGGCGCCCCGCCGGCGACCTGGAACGCCCGGCGCGTCCTGGCCCTGGTGGAGCGCAACCTGATGATCTACCGGCGCTCGGCCACGCCGCTCGCCTTCGGCCTGCTCGAGCCGGTCATGTACCTGCTCACCATCGGGTTCGGCGTCGGGGCGCTCGTCGGGGCGGTTCCGGGCGTGAACGTCCGCTACCCCGTCTTCGTCGCGCCGGCGATCCTCGCCACCACGGCGATGAACACCGCGTTCAACCAGACCAGCTTCGGCGTCTTCAGCCGGATCAAGATGGACCTGACCTACGAGGCGATTGTCCCCACGCCGCTGTCCGTCACCGACATCGCCGTCGGCGAGGTCGCCAGCGCCGTTCTCAACGGCCTGCTGACCTCGACCGGCTTCCTGCTGGCGGCCGCAGCGATGGGACTCGTCATCTCCCCGGGCATCCTGCTCGCGATCCCGGCCGCCGCCCTGGTCGGCTTCGCCTTCGCCGCCGCGGGCCTGGCGGTGACCACCTTCATGCGCGACTTCCCCGACTTCCAGCTGATCCAGCTGGTGATGCTGCCGATGTACCTGTTCGCCACCACCTTTTACCCGCTCTCGACCTACCCGGGCTGGCTGCGCCCGCTGATTGAGGCCCTCCCGCTCTACCAGAGCATCCAGCTGATCCGCGGACCGGCACTCGGCAGCTTCGACGCCACGGCGCTCACGTCCGCCACCTGCTACCTAGCCGCATTCGGCGCCGTCGCCATGATCATCGCCACCCGGCGGCTCGGAAAGCTCCTCCTGAAGTAACAGGCGATTCGATCAGAGCATCACGCCCCGAACGAACCCTGTCCTCCGCGTCACCACCACATGTCCCTGGCCGCGGGCGGTACCTGCCGCTGGGATGATCGCGGTGTGGAGATTCTGAGCAGCCGTATCCTGCTGCGCCCGGTGGACTTGGACAGAAGCCGACGTTTCTACCGCGATGTGCTGGGCCTGGCGGTCTACCGCGAGTTCGGGCCTGCGTCCGATCCGGGCGTGGTGTTCTTCCTCGGCCAGGGGATGCTGGAAGTCTCGGGACACGGGTCAGTTCCCGCCGGGGGAGCGGTGATGATCTGGCTGCAGGTGCGGGACGTCCGCGCCGAGCACAGCCGCCTTGCCGCCGCCGGAGTCCGCATCCTGCGGGAGCCGGCGGCGGAGTCCTGGGGCCTGACTGAGATGTGGATCGAGGATCCCGACGGCGTCCGGATCGTTCTCGTCGAAGTTCCAGCCGACCACCCGCTACGCCGCGACGCACGATAGCTGCAACCACGAGTAGGGATCCCCGCCGGTCAGGTGCACAGCGGCCCGCTCCTTGCCGCTCGCATCGCCCGCCACGGCCACCACGTCCGAGCGGATGTTCGCCGCGGTGCCGACGGCCGGGC
>Ga0208220_1000781_pt1 | contig 13266 bp, 16 predicted proteins | sample NGESurdeep092012_9_FD_184484 | JGI IMG/M metagenome (GOLD analysis project Ga0208220, IMG submission 184484) | Arctic peat soil microbial communities from Barrow, Alaska - NGEE Surface sample F53-1 deep-092012 (SPAdes) | ecosystem: Environmental > Terrestrial > Soil > Wetlands > Peat ... | reverse complement strand
TTTGTCCGCAGCCCTGCCTGACAGGGCACCGGCGGCTAGCGAGCGGCCGGGGGGTTATCGGCTATGCGAGACCTCTTTCATCGGGGTCGTTGCGGGTTGTCTGGATAGCCGCCGCGCTGCGGTGGTGCCGGTTTACTTTTCTTCCGAACGGACCGGGGCGGCTGTGACCTCCCAGCCGTCCCATGAGGTGGTGCGGAACAGTCCGCGGGAGCTGCCCCCGGATATGTAGAAGCTGAACTCAAGGGCCGGGTAGACCTGGGTGAAGCAGTCGAACGGCGTCCCGTTCTGGTCGGTGGACAGCCCCCGGAGCCGGACCACCTGAGACTTCGACGGCAGCCGGAGCAGCCGCCGCTCGTCGTCATCGGCCGCCGCGACCTCGAGGTACTGCTCCTCGGCCTGGTCTTCGAGGCCGTAGCGCTCGGCCAGCAGCTCGTAGAGCGAGCCGCTGAGCTCGGCCGTGTACCGGTCGAGGCCGGGGGCGAGCGCCACCGGGATGACTGCCGTCTCGTAGACCTTCGGCTCGCCGTTCACCAGCCGCTGCCTGCGGATCTCCCAGGCCGGGGCCCCGTCCGCCAGTTGCAGGGCGGCGCGAAGCGAGACCGACGGCAGGCCCTGGCCGAGCGAGAGCAGCCGGTTGCCGACCCTCGGCTCGCCGCCGGGCCGGGCGTCGCCCGCGTCGTGCGCCCGGCGGAGGGTGTCAAGCAGCCCGCCGGAGCGGCCCGGCTCGCTGATGATGCGCGGCCGGGCCAGGAAGGTGCCGACCCCCTGGTGACGCCGGACCCGGCCGGCCCGCTCGAGCTCCTCGAGCGCGCGCCGCACCGTGATCAGGCTGACGCCCGCCGCCGCCGCCAGCTCGGCCTGCGTCGGCAGCATGTCGCCGGGGGCCAGGTTGCCGTCGGCGACCAGCCGCTCGATGAACTCGATCATCTCCTCGTAGCGCAGCCGCTTGCGCGCGGGGATGGCCGGCGCCTGGCCGGCCGGGTGCGCGGCCACCGCCAGCTGCCGTCTGTCACGGGCGCTGGCCAGGTCGAACAGGGGCATGTGGGCACCGCTTCCTTCGTTGCCGGAGGCCTCAGGAGGCTTCCGCCGCCAGCACCTTGAACGAATCCTCGGCCGCCGTCAGGGTCGCGTCGATGTCCTCGTCGGCGGTGACGAGGGAGACGACGAGGTTCTCGTACTGGCTGGGGTGGAACAGCACCCCGCGCAGGAACATCTCCTGGTACCAGCGGGTGAACCTCGGCTCGTTGGCGTACCGCTCGGCGTCGCGCCAGGTCCTGATCGGGTGCTCGGTGAACCACATCTGGAAGACCGTGCCGATGCCTTCCACCGTGACCGGGAGCCCGGCGCCGGCCGCCAGCGACCGCAGCCCGTCGGCCAGCCGGTCGCCGCGCGCCCGCGCGTTCTCGTAGAGCCCGGGCGTCTTCAGGACGTCCATCGTGGCCGACACCGCCGCGCAGGCGACGGCGTTGGCGTTGTAGGTGCCCGAGTGCGAGTACCGGCCCTCGGCGATCATCCCCATCACCTCGGCCGACCCTCCGATCGCGGCGACCGGGAAGCCGCCGCCGAGCCCCTTGGCCAGCGTGGTCAGGTCCGGGGTAACGCCGAACCACTCCTGGGGCGCCGCCCCGGCAGAACCGGAATCCGGTGATGACCTCGTCGAAGATCAGCAGCGCGCCGTGCGCGCGGGTCTCGCTCCGCAGCAGCTCCAGGTAGCCCGGCTCGGGCAGGATGCACCCGGTGTTGAAGACGGCCGCCTCGGTGATCACCGCCGCCATCTCGTGGCCGCGCTCGGCCATGACCTTCCGCAGGCTGTCGGGATCGTTCCAGGTCAAGACGATCAGGGTGTCCGCCAGCTCAAGCGGGACGCCGGGCCCGGCCGCGACCGGACGAGGGCTTTTCGCCGGCCCGGCCGCGACCGGGTCGACGTGGTTCGACCAGTAGACGGTGTCCTGCCAGCCGTGGTAGTGCCCCTCGAACCGGATGATCAGCCGCCTGCCGGTGTAGGCGCGGGCGAGCCTGACGGCGGTGCCGACGACCTCGCTGCCGGAGTTGGAGAAGCGCACCATCTCGACCCCGGGGACGGCGTCGACCATGGTCAAAGTTCACAGATCCTCCTATAGACATACTTTGTATAATAAGTATGTTAAGCGGAGGATAAGCCCAGGTCACAGCAGCATCACTACCACACGGATCGAGGGCTGGATCCCTGTTACATACGGCTGACCTGGCGTAATCGGGGCCGTATCGTATAAGAGAGCGGTCTTGCGGGCACACCATGCATGAGTGTCACGGGACCCCACCCCGAGTTCCCCCGAGGAGACGGATGCCTGAGCAGCTAGCGCCGCCGTGCGCGCGTGACGTCGAGGTCAGCCAGTGACGGAACTGGCGAGCACCATGACCCCGGGCGAGGTCGCGAGCAGAGCAGCGCATGCGATCGCTGTGCTTAACGAGCTCACGCACGGCGGAGGTGAGCTCAGCACCCCGGGCGACGTGCGCGACATCGTCGCCAGCCTCGAGCTCATCGGCTCCAGCCTGCCCCAGCTGTGCGAGCAGCTGGCGCGGTTCCTGGTCGTCCAGCACGAAGATGGGCAGCTAACGCCCGAGGAGGGCCTCGACGCGGACGACTGCGTGACCGAGGTGATCGAGGCGCTGGCGGCGGCCGGGCAGGCCGCGGACATGATGACGGCCGCGCTCACCGAGGCGCGCGCGGGCTCGCAGGTGCTCGCGCCCGCGCAGCGCCGCACCCGCTGAGGCCCTCCCGCTAGAGCCGGGCGCGAAGCCAGTCGCACCAGGCGCCGACCCCCTCGCCGGTGCGGGCGCTGGCGAACAGGACCTCGGCCGCCGGGTTGACCGTGCGCAGGTTGCCGACGAAGGCGTCCAGGTCGAAGTCCAGATGAGGCAGCAGGTCCATCTTGTTGACCACGACCAGCTCGCACGAGCGGAACATGACCGGGTACTTGAGCGGCTTCTCCTCGCCCTCGGTGATCGCGTAGACCATCGCCCTGGCGTCCTGGCCGACGTCGAATTCGGCCGGGCAGACGAGGTTGCCGACGTTCTCGATCAGCACCAGGTCGAGCTGGCCGAGCGGGAGCCGGGGCAGCGCCGAGGCGACCATCGGGGCGTCCAGATGGCACTCGCCGCCGAACCCGTTCCCGGTGTTGATGAGCGCGACGGCGGCGCCGAAGCCGGCCAGCCGGTCCGCGTCGAGGCTGGTCTCGATGTCGCCCTCGATGATCCCGATCCGCACCAGGCCCGCCAGCCGGGACAGGGTCTCGCGCAGCAGGGTCGTCTTGCCCGCGCCCGGTGAGGACATGAGGTTGACCGCGCGGACCCCGCTGGCCGCGAACGCGGCCCGGTTGGCCGCCGCGGTCTTGTCGTTCTCGCCGAAGATCCGCTCGAGCACCTCGACCCGTTCCGCGCCGGTCTGGTACCCGGAGTGGTCCTCGCCGTGGCCGTCGTCGTCGTGCGCGTGCTCGGTCCCGTCCTCGTGCCGGTGAAACCGTCCCATCAGCCGCCCTCCCCCTCGTCCGCCAGCTCGAGCGAGGTGATCAGGAACTCCTCGCCCGCCACGATCTCCACGTCGATCCCGCCGCAGCCGGCGCAGGCGAACGACGGCAGATCGCCGAGATCGGCCGTTTGCCCGCAGGACCGGCAGCTGATCCGGGCCGGCACCGATTCCACCACGATCCGCGAGCCCGCCAGCGGCGTCTGCTCGCTGATCAGGCTCCAGCAGTAGACCAGCGTGTCCGGCACGATCTGGCGGAGCTGTCCCACCCGCACGTTAATGACGCTGATCGCGCGGCCCTCCGCGCGGCGGCGGGCGATGTCCGCGATCGAGGAGCAGATTGACAGTTCGTGCACAGTTCCACACCTACCGCCACGGGGGCCGTCTCGGCAAGTAGCGGGGCTACCTGTGCAAAGTCTGCGACGGAGACTCGCCCCAGCGCTTGCGGTACAGGGCCGCGAAACTGCCGAGGTGGTTGAACCCCCAGCGCTGGGCGATCGCGGTGACCGTGGCGCCGTCGCCCGCCACGGCGTCGGTCAGCTCCTCGCGCACCCGCTCGAGGCGGCGCTCGCGCAGGTACGCCATCGGGGACTGGCCGAGCTCGTCGCTGAACCCCTGCTGGATCGACCGGACGCTCACTCCCACGTGCTCGGCGACGGAGCTCATCGTGACCGGCTCGGACAGGTTGCGCTCGATGTAGTCCAGCGACTGCCTGACCGCGCGGCGACCGGGCGCGGCCTCCGGCCGGATGAGCTGCTCCCGGTAGCTGTTGGGCTGAACCATGAGCAGGCTGCTCATGCAGAACTCCTCGAGCGGGCCGATGCCGATCCCCTTCTGCACCAGCGAGCCCGCGTAGAACACCTCGGCGTGCAGGAGTTGGATCGCGCCGTGCCACCGAGTGGCGGCGTCGCCGCCGAGGTCGAAGCCCGGCTCGAAGTCAAGCCGGTGGGTCATCATCCGGCCCGACTGCCGAGCCAGGTAGCGCTCGAGCGCGTCCTGCTCGATGCGGACGATGAGCTGCGGCGAGTCGTGGTCAAAGCGGATGCGCAGCTCGTCGCCGGGATTGGTGACGAGGGCGCGGATCGTGTTCGCCTCGAATTCCCGCCCGGCCACGACGCCGATCGCGCGGCCGTTCATCGGCATGTGAACCGCGTAGTAGCCGCCGCATTTATGCATATCGAGCGTGGCCGCGACATGCAAGTCAAGGTAGAGCAGGCTGACCTCGCGGAATCGGACGCCGTTCATGCTCGCGGCGAATCCGCCCGCGCCGAGCTCGCCCAGGGTCAGGGTGTTGGGCGCGAGCGCCTCCCCGATGAGCTCGCTGGCCTCGACCGCGTCCTCGGTGTAGAAGATCTCGTGCCCGTCGAGCGCGGACGGTACGCCGCGCGACCGGACCCGGCGCCGCACCGGGTCGGTCGTTCGCCTGGTGTCGATGAATCCCAGCCGAGACAGTCGTGACAACGGCCCGCCTCCCAATAGGTCCAGAAAACCCGAATTCCAGCTCACGGTATTTAAGGGACATATTCCGCGTATCGTGACAGTCATTCGCACTACCGACAATATTTATGCGCAAATCCGATAGACACTTCGCTTCCACGATAGACACCCAGTCTCCTCGGCAATACTCTGCGCAAAGACGTTGTGGCGGAAATCACAAACCGGCGCAAATTGTCAACCGCGGCGCGAGCGGGTGGCCGGCCCATGCGCGCCGTTCCCTCGTCGGGTCGGCCCAGGAGTCATGGTGGCCTCCGTATCAGTCATGCCCGCAGCGCAGCAACCGGATCCCGGGCAGGCACTCGCCCAGCGCCTGGCGGAACCGCGCACCGCCGCGGCCGTGAACTCTCTGCTCGACCACGCCGACCTCCTCGCGCTTCTCGTCTCCGGGCTTGACGGCCTGCTGAGCCGGGGCGACACGATCACGGACTCGCTGGCCGACGGGGCGGGCGAGCTGCGGGCGGCGGTGCTTGAGGCCCTGATCGGCTCCGATCTGGCCGACCCCAAGGTCATCGAGATCTCCGGGCTGGCCTCCCGCGCCGTCACCGCCGGCGCGGAGCAGGCGGCTCGCAACGACCTGCGGGTCACCGGGGTGGTCGGGCTGGCGCGCGCGCTCAGGGACCCCGATGTCAGCCGGGCGCTCGGCTTCGCGCTCTCGATCGCGAAGGCACTCGGCCGGGAACTCGACCAAGCCTGAAAGGAAGGTCATCCCGATGGCGTCAGTGCTGTGGTTCCAAGGCGGGGCCTGCAGTGGGAACACGATGTCGTTCCTCAACGCGGACGAGCCCAACGTGGTCGACCTGATCACCGACTTCGGCCTCGACCTGCTCTGGCACCCGTCCCTCGGCCTCGATCTCGGGGACAACGCCCAGCGGCTGTTCGAGGAGTGCGCGACCGGCAACCGCCCGATGGACATCTTCATCTTCGAGGGCACGGTCATGAACGGCCCGAACGGCTCCGGCCGCTACGACATGTTCGCCAACAAGCCCATGAAGGAGTGGGTCACCGCGCTGGCCGGCCAGGCCGGGGTGGTGGTCGCCATCGGCGACTGCGCGAGCTGGGGCGGCATTCCTGCCACCGCGCCGAACCCGACCGACTCAACCGGCCTGCAGTTCCACAAGCGGGAGCGGGGGGGTTCCTCGGCGCGAACTTCCGGTCCAAGCTCGGCCTGCCGGTGATCAACGTGCCCGGCTGCCCCGCCCACCCGGACTGGATCACCCAGATCATCGTCGCCCTCGCCACCGGCCGGGCCGGGGACATCGCGCTCGACGAGCTGCACCGGCCGCAGACGTTCTTCAAGACCTTCACCCAGACCGGCTGCACCCGGGTGCAGTTCTTCGAGTACAAGCAGTCGACCACGTCGTTCGGCGACGGCACGCGGACCGGCTGCCTGTTCTACGAGTTCGGCTGCCGGGGGCCGATGACCCACTCGCCGTGCACCCGGATCCTGTGGAACCGGCAGTCGTCCAAGAGCAGGGCGGGCATGCCCTGCACTGGCTGCACCGAGCCGGAGTACCCGTTTTTCGACCTCGCGCCGGGCACGGTCTTCAAGACCCAGAAAGTCAGCGGCGTGATCCCGCTAGAGGTGCCGGAGGGCACCGGCCATCTGACCTACATGGCGCACGCGGCCGCCGCGCGGATCGCCGCCCCCCAGTGGTCCAAGGAAGACATGTTCGTCGTCTGAACGGAGCGGTCATCAACGCACGCAGGAAGAAGGGCTGAGCCATGACGGCGGTTGACGCCGTGCGCGACGGCATGACCCGGGTTCTCGGCCTGATCAGAAACGAGACCGCCTTCGGGCCGACGGCGAGCGCGGACCGGTGATCACCGGTGACGGCAGAGCGCGCGCTTGGCGTGGAGACCGAGATCGTCCCCGAACGCGGCCAGTGGGCGGTCGACGTCATCGTGTTCTTCTCCGACGGGGTCGTGCGCCGCCGGATCGCCACCTACCGCACCGAGGCGCTCGCCAAGATCAGCGCCAGCTCCATCAAGCGCGCCGGCGAGCGCGACATCCCCGGACCCCTCTATGGGATATAGGTGATTTAGCGATGCTGCTCCCGACCCGGCCGCTGCCGCTCGGCGCTTTCCCGCTCCCCTTCGGATTCCTGCTCCTCCCGCCGGGGGAGGAGACCGAGCCGGTTCGCGTCGGCCTGCTGGCGGGGCGCCTGCCCGAGCGCTGGCCGGCCTCGCTCAGCGGCCACCGGGCGGCGCTGGCCGGCGACCTCGACGCCGCCCGCGCCGCGTTCGGCGGCCTCGACCCGGTGAGCCGGTTCAACCGCTTCGTCCTCGACCCCGACGCGGTCGACCAGCAGGCGCTGCGGGCCGACCTCGGCCCGCTCGGCGTCTTGGTCGATCTGGTCGAGTTCGCCACCAGCCGCTCCGACGCGGCCCCCGATCCAGCCGGCTACGACCTCGATATGGAGGCGCTGCTGCTGGCGGCGCGGGCCGTCCAGGCGCTGACCTCGCCCGAGAGGACAGCCGAGGCCGTGGCCACGCTGCGCGAGGCGGTCGCCGCGGCCGAGCCGGTGTCGGCGGCGCTGGCCGGCGTGCTGCACGGCGCGCTCGGCCAGACCTGCAAGGACCTCGGCGACCCGACCGCGGCCATCGAGGCCCTCCGGGCCGGGATCGCGCTGCTGGCCGACACCGATCTGACCGTCGCCCGCGCCGAGCAGCACCTGGAGCTGGCCGCGACCTACCACGAGCTGGCGGCTGACGCCGACGCGGCGAACGCGCCGCCGATGACGGGGCAGGCGATGCTGAACCGGGCCGTGCAGTGCTACCACAACGCGCTGCAGGAGATCAACGCCGAGTGCGCGCCCGAGCAGTGGGCGGCCGCCCACGCCGGCCTCGCCGCCGCCTACCTGACCATGCCGATGAGCGAGGCAGGCGACCAGCTGCGGCTCGGCGTCGCGGTCGGGTCGCTGCGGGCCGCGCTCACCGTCTACACGATGGCGTCCCACCCGGCCGAGTGGTCGAGCGCTCAGCTCAACCTCGCCAACGCCCTCGTCTACGCGCCGTCCAGGCACCAGGGCGACAACCTGGCCGAGGCGGTCGAGCTCTACGAGGCGGTGCTGGGCGCGCGCAGCCGGGAGGCCGACCCGGTCGGCTACGCCCGCGCGCTCGCCAACCAGGGCAACGCGCTCGCCCACCTGGGCATGTTCGACCAGGCGAGGGCCAAGCTGGCGGAGGCCCGCTCCCTGTTCGAGGAGTCTCAGGACTGGGCCGCCCTCAGCACCGTGCGGACCCTGCTGGACGATCTGGCCCGCCAGCAGAGGTCCGCCAGGGAGGTGCCGGCCGATGCCTGACGCGATCCCCGCCGCGACCGGGTCCGAGCGATCCCCCCGCGCTCCCGAGCCGTCGTTCGAGGCGCTGGCGAGGGCCGTTGACGAGGCGGCGGCCGAGGTCGCGCGGCTCGAGGGAACGCCGCGCAAGGCCGCCGAGGAGCTGCGCGCGGCGGTCGAGGCGGCGCACCGGGCCGGGCTGGTCACGATCGTCCGGACCCTCCGCGCGGACGACGCGGGCCGCGAGCTGCTGTTCGCGCTCGTCGATGACCCGGTCATCCGGATGCTCTTCTCGCTGCACGGGATCATCAGGACCGGCCGGCCGGACGGGATCGGCGCGGACGGCGAGCACAACCGCTACGGCCACGCCGGGCACGAGTACCCGGCCCACGAGCACGGGGCGGGTGGCAATTCGGGCTGCGGGTGCGGAAACTCCGCCGACCGCTGCGGATGCGGCAGCGGCAGCGCTCAGGGCGCTCCGCAGACGGCCGGCCCGGCGATCATCCCGCTCTCGCAGATCCGCAGGCGCGAGTCGCTGGACATCTGGCCCGGAGGTGTCGGGTGATCCTCATGGCGGTGAAGCGATCTCCAGGCGCGCCGGTCGTCTGGCCGCCGACCGGCCACGGCTGCAAATCGCCGACCGGCCGTCGGGGGGGCACCGCGTGAAGTCGGTGACGTTTGTCAGCGCCGCCGCACGGGCCGCCGGCTCCGCCACCGGACAGGACGCCGCACTTGGGGCGGCCGCCGTGGGCACGGACCCGGCCGGGGGCTGGCGCCCGCAGACCTGGCTCGGCGCGCCCGCACCGGGCGGCCTCGCGCTGCCGTCCGCGCAGCCGACCCCCGCGTGGCTGTACGCGCCGCGCGGGGTCTACCTCGGCGACGTGCTGGTCGTCGCCGACACCGGCAATCACCGGGTGCTGATCTGGCACCAGCCGCCGGAGCGGGACGAGCAGCCGTGCGACGTGGTGCTCGGCCAGCCGGACGCGTTCAGCGACGGGCCCGCGGCCGGCCGCGGCGACTCGAGGATCGGCCTCCACCTGCCGACCGGGGTGCTGATGGACGGGAGCAGGCTCGTCGTCGCCGACGCGTGGCATCACCGCGTCCTGGTCTACGACCGGCTCCCGGAGGCGCCGGGCGCGACGCCCGACCTGATACTCGGCCAGCCGGACCCGGACTCGGTCGCGCCCAACGCCGGCGGCGACTGCCGCCCGTCGACCATGTACTGGCCGTTCGGCATCGCGGTCGTCGGCGGCCGGTTCTACGCCGCCGACACCGGCAACCGCCGGGTCCTCGGCTGGTCGGGCGGCCTGCCGACGTCATCGGACACACCCCCAGACCTGATACTCGGCCAGCCGGACGGGTTCGGCCGCGCTGAGAACCGCGGTGCCCCGGACGGCCCGGACAGCTTCCGCTGGCCGCACGGCATCGCCGGGACGGGCGCGACCGCCGACACCGGAACGGCCGCCGGTCGGCCGGGCGCTGCCGGGCGGGCGGCCCGCTTCCCTGGCCTTCTGGTGGCTGACGCCGGCAATCACCGGGTGCTCGGCTGGGCTACCCGGCCGGACCGCGACACCCCGGCCGACCTGGTGCTCGGCCAGCCGGATTTCACCGCCGCAGCGGAACTGCCCTACGGCCCGCAGCGAGCGGACATGCTCCGCTTCCCGTACGCCATCGACTCCGACGGGGCCGCCCTCGCGGTCGCCGACACCGCCAACAACCGGGTCCTGCTCTGGGACCGCCTCGCGGACTCGCCCGCGGGCCCGCCTGCGACTGCCGTGCTCGGCCAGCCCGGGTTCGGGCCGAACGGCGAGAACCACTGGACCGGCGTCACCCGCCACTCGCTCTGCTGGCCCTACGGGCTCTCGCTGGCCGGCGACCGGCTCGCGGTCGCCGACTCGGGCAATAACCGGGTGGTCATCTGGAGGCGCCAGTGACCTGCCCGCCGCACAGCACGCCACTACCGAATATGGGGGAACGCATGACCGCCGCGACAACGCCGCGCCCGCGCACCAAGACGTCACTGGCCGGGCAAGCGGTACGGACCAGGATCACCGTCACCGGGGTAGTGCAGGGCGTGGGATTCCGGCCGTTCGTGCACCGGCTCGCCAACGAACTCGGGGTGACCGGGTTCGTCGGCAACGACGCGGCGGCAGTGTTCATCGAGGCGCAGGGGTCACACCGCGCGGTCTCCGAGTTCACCCGGCGGCTGTCGGCCGAGCCCCCGCCGCTCGCCCTTATCAACGCGATCAGCGCGAAACCGGTGGCGCCGAAGGCGGAGGACGGCTTCGCGATCGTCGCCTCCACCAACGCCGGCGGCCAGCGCACGCTCGTCCCGCCCGACGTCGCCACCTGCGACGCCTGCCTGCGCGAGCTGTTCGACCCGGCCAGCCGGCGGTACCGCCACCCGTTCATCACCTGCACCGACTGCGGCCCCAGGTTCACGATCATCTCCGATCTCCCCTACGACCGCCCGGCAACCACGATGGCCGGCTTCCCGATGTGCGAACGATGCGAGCGCGAGTACCACGATCCGGCCGACCGCCGGTTCCACGCCCAGCCGATCGCCTGTCACGACTGCGGCCCGACGCTCAGGTTCACCTCCGACGGCGAAACCACCACCGGCGCCGATGACGCGATCGCGGCCGCCCAGCGGGTGCTGGCCGAGGGCGGGATCGTGGCGGTCAAGGGCATCGGCGGTTACCATCTGGCCTGCCGGGCCGACTGCCCGGAGACCGTCACCCGGCTCAGGGAGCGCAAGGCGCGCGGCGACAAGCCCTTCGCGGTGATAACCAGGAACCTGTCCACCGCCCGGCTGCTGGCCGAGATCGACCCGGGTGAGCAGCGGTCGCTGACCGGGCCGCCGCGCCCGATCGTGCTGCTCGGCCGGCTCCCGGGGGCGCCGGTGGCCGATACCGTCGCCCCCGGCAGCCCGCTCCTCGGCGTGCTGCTGCCCTACGCGCCCATCCACCACCTGCTGCTCTCCCCGGTTCCCGACAACACCCAACCGGTCCCGCACACACTGGTTCTGACCAGCGCAAACATTAGTGACGAGCCGATCGTCTTCGATGACGGGGAGGCGGCCGAGCAGCTGACCTTCCTGGCCGACGCGGTGCTCACTCACGACCGCCCCATCCACGTGCCGTGCGACGACTCCGTGGTCCGGGTGCTGCCCGACGGCGAGCTGCCGATCAGGCGCGCCCGGGGCTACGCTCCGCTCCCGGTGCCGTTCGGGCGGGCGCTGCCCTCGGTGCTCGCGGTCGGCGGCGAGGTGAAGAACTCCTGCTGCCTGACTGACGGCGACAGCGCCTTCTGCTCCGCTCACATCGGCGACATGGGCAACCTGGCGACGCTGCGCGCCTTCGACCGCGTGGTCACGCAGCTCACGACCGCGCACCGGGTCACCCCGGAGGTGATCGCGGCCGACCTGCATCCGGCCTACCGAACCGGCGACTGGGCCCAGCGGCACGCGGGCGCCCCGGGGGAGCCCGCGCTGCACCTCGTCCAGCACCACCACGCGCATGTCGTGTCGCTGCTGGCCGAGCACGGCCGCCTGGGCGAGCAGGTGATCGGCGTCGCGTTCGACGGCACCGGGTACGGCCCCGACGGGGCGATCTGGGGCGGCGAGATCCTTCTCGTCGGGGCGGACCCGACCCGCTTCGAGCGGGTCGGCCACCTGCTGCCGATCCCGCTGGCGGGGGGCGACGCGGCCGTTCGCAACCCGTGCAGGACCGCGCTCGGCTACCTCGCCGCGGCCGGGGTCGGCTGGGATCCCGAGTTGCCGCCGGTGGCCGCGTGCACCGACGCGGAACGGGCGATGCTCGCGGCCGGGTACGCCGAGTACCTCCAGCCGGCCGGGCGGCCGGGCGCGGACCGGCCTCACCGCGGCGCCGGGCGCGGCCCGCGCACGGTGCCGTGCAGCAGCATGGGCCGGCTATTCGACGCCGTCGCCTCGCTGCTCGGGGTCAGGCACCGGATCAGCTACGAGGCGCAGGCCGCGGTCGAGCTCGAGATCCTCGCGGTGACGGCCGGATCGCAGTCGGCCGAGCTGACGCTGCCGGTCGGCCCAGACGGAGTCGTCGACCATCGGCCGCTGATTCGCACGCTGGCGGCGGAGATCGCGGCCGGCATCCCCGCCGCCGTCCTCGCCCGTGCGTTCCACCTGGCGGTGGCGGAGGCGGTAGCCGACGCGGCCGACCTCGTCGCCCGGCGGACCGGCGTCCGGAGCGTGGGGCTGACCGGCGGCGTGTTCCAGAACGTGCTGCTGAGCGGGCTGTGCCGGACCGGCCTGGAGGCACGCGGCCTTGAGGTGCTGACCCATCATCTGGTGCCGCCCAACGACGGCGGGCTCGCGCTCGGCCAGGCCGCAATAGCAGCGCTCGCCGTCAGGGACCGCCGTCGGGCCGGCCGGCCGGGTTACTGAGAGGCGCGGCCATGTGCTTGGGAATCCCCGGCCGGATCACCGAGGTCTGGCGCGACGGTGACGCGCCGATGGCGCACGCGGATTTCGCCGGCCAGGTCCGGCGGGTCTGCCTGGCCTACCTCCCCGACCTGAAGGCGGGGGACTACGTCATCACCCACATGGGCTACGCGCTGACGCTGATCGACGCCGACGACGCGGCCGCCACGCTCGCGGTGATGCGCGAGTACGGCGTGCTCGACCCGGTGCGGCCATGACGACCGGGATCACGGCCGAGATGCTCGACGGCGGCCTGGCCGAGGACCTGGCCGCCGCCTCGCTGGCGATGGCCAGGCGGTTCGCCCGCGGCGCGACCCTCTGGTGCGTCGCTCCCGGATCGGAGCCGCACGCGCACCACATGGCGGTGGAGTTCGTCCACCCGGTCATCGTCGGCAAGCGCGCGCTCCCCGCGTTCGCGCTGACCGGATCTGGACTGGTCCCGCGGGCCCGGGTCGCCGTGCGGCCGGGCGACATCCTCACCGCGGTGGCCGGGGCGGCCGACGAGGTCGTGGCCGACCTGATGCGGCGGG
>Ga0208220_1000777_pt1 | contig 13300 bp, 11 predicted proteins | sample NGESurdeep092012_9_FD_184484 | JGI IMG/M metagenome (GOLD analysis project Ga0208220, IMG submission 184484) | Arctic peat soil microbial communities from Barrow, Alaska - NGEE Surface sample F53-1 deep-092012 (SPAdes) | ecosystem: Environmental > Terrestrial > Soil > Wetlands > Peat ... | reverse complement strand
CGCGTCGTCAGCCGCGAGATCGATCCGCTCGAGCCCGCCGTTCTGACGATCGGCGCGATCAACGGTGGCACGACCTACAACGTGATCCCGCCGCGCGTCGCGCTCAAGGGCACGGTGCGCTCGTTCAGCGATGCGACGCGCAGCGCGATGGAGGCGGGGATCCGCCGCATCGCCGAGCACACGTGCGCCGCCGCGAAGGCGACTTGCGCGCTCGACTGGCATCCGTCGTACCCGGTCACCGCGAACGACCCCACCGAAGCGGCGTTCGTGCGCGCCGCGCTCGCGGCGGAATTCGGCGAAGCTCGCGTGCTGGAGTCGCCGCCCGTGATGGGCAGCGAAGACTTCTCGTACTACGCGCAAGTCGTCCCGGCGTGCTTCTGGTTCCTCGGCGCAGGCGACGCGACGCACACGTTCCCCAACCACCATCCCGCCTTCGACATCGACGAGACAGCATTAGTCGCAGGCATCGCCGCCTACGCGACCATCGCCCTCGCCGCAACGTCGCGCTGACCGCGGCCGCTACAGAAAATCACTATTTCGCTTGAGATCCATCGATGAGGAGGATCGCGCGGTGGCCGGTGCCTTGTAGGCTCTTGAGCGACGTGATGGCGGCACCGACCGGGCTCTTTGGGTCGAGCATCTCGGTGACGCTGTAGCCGAGTTGCTGCTTCGCCTGCTGGTCGATCGGGCCGCGCAGCATGCCGGGGACCTTCGAGTAGTTGTCGATCAAGTCGAATGCGGCGCCGAGCTGGGCGCGGATGCGCTGCGGGTCTGCGATGAGTACGTAGACCGAGCGCTGAGCGTCCGGCGTCTCGAACTCTCCGCCGTCGACGGTCTTCGACGACCACCCGTTCGTGTCGCCGTTCGAAACGTCGACGTGATTCTGCGATGCGTGGAATCCCGCCGGCGGAGTCTTGCGCAGCGTCGCCAGCCAGCCCGAAAGCTGCGCCATCGAAGCATTGGTCTGCAGGACGACCTCGTTGCCGCGATAGTTGTTTTTCGGTACGTCGGCGTGCGGATCGGCCTTGCGGATCGCCGCGAACATCTGCGCCGAGTCGATCGGGACCACGGTCATCACGCCGCTACCTGGATACAGCGGGAAGTTGCTCGGATTCTCGACGATCAGGTGGGTCGAGGGCCCGCTGGTCGTGGTCTGGCTCTCCTCGTGCTTCGCGCAACCCGTCGAGGTGGAGCAAACGAACGCCGCGGCGACGACCGCGCCCCAAAATGCCGGCTTCATGCCGACCCTCTTCGCAAACGCGAAGAGGGCGCCTTGCGGCGTCCTCTCTCGGCGGTCTTGTCAGGTTCGAGGTCTATGCGGCTGTGGTCGCTCCGACGGCGTCCTTTGCCAGCGAGGTGAGGCGGGCGAAGGCGGCGGCGTCATGGACCGCCAGGTCGGCCAGGGCCTTGCGGTTCACCACCACGCCGGACTTCTTGAGGCCGGCCATGAGCTTGGAATAGCTCAGGCCTTCGCGGCGGGCGGCCGCGTTGATGCGGGCGATCCACAGCGAGCGGAAGTCGCGCTTGCGGACGCGGCGGTGCCGGAACGCGTACGCCAGCGAGTGAAGCAGCGCTTCGTTCGCGACGCGATAGTTGCGACGGCGTGCCGCCCGGAAGCCCTTGACGAGCTTCATCACCTTGCGGCGGTGCTTGATCTTGTTGAGACCGCGTTTGATACGAGCCATTTATTCGTGCCCTACAGAAGGTATGGGATCTGCGGCGCAAAGCGCTTCAGATCACCCTTGAACGTCGGCTGATCGCGGCGGAAGTTCCGCTTGCGCTTGCGCGACTTCTTGCTCAGAATGTGACCGCATCCGTCGAACTGGTGGCGGTGAAGGACCTTACCGTTTCCGGTCACCTTCACGCGCTTCGCCGTACTGCGGTGCGTTTTGATCTTAGGCACTGGCTCCCCCGATGGTGGCAACCGCGTCGGTCCCGCTCTCTGCGACGCCGTTCGCGCTCTCATCATGATGATCATCGGCCTCATCGTGATGTTCGGCGGTCTCGGCTTCGTGGTGCGCCGTGTCGGTCTTCAAGTGAACGAAACGCGGCGGACCGAGCGGGGTGGCTCGCGGAGCCATGATGAGAAACATGTTCTTTCCTTCGAGCTTCGCCTCGCGCTCGACGATGGCGCTGTTCTCGAGGTCTTTGGCGACGCGGTCGAGCAGACGTTTCCCGAACGCGGTGTACGTGATCTCGCGTCCGCGGAACATGATCGTGACCTTGACTTTTCCGCCGTCGAGAAGAAGGCGCTCGGCCATCTTCGCTTTGACTTCGTAGTCGTGGACGTCGATCTTGGGACGCAGCTTGACTTCGCGCAACTCCCAATTGCGCTGCTTCTTGCGCGCCTCTTTGTCTTTTTTCGACTGCTCGTACTTGAGGCGACCGTAGTCGCCGATGCGACAGACCGGAGGGACCGCCGTCGGGGAAACCTCGATGAGGTCGAGCCCCTTGGTCCGAGCCATGCTCAGGGCCTCTTCAGTCGGTATGACGCCGAGCTGTTGGCCGGCATCGTCGATGACGCGGACTTGGCGGATTCTGATCTGCTCGTTGACTCGCAGCGGTCGTGCTATGACAAACTCTCCGGAAAGGACGTGAAAAAAGCGAAGACGCCGAAGCGGTCCCCGCTGTTCGTGAAAGACCGGATCGCCCGCAGGCATCCGGTGAGGGTGGAGGGTCGGCGAACCGATCCCGCCCTGCTTCGGCTCGCGGAGCGTACCATGCCCCCGAGGGGACCGTCAAGCAAAACCGCTAGCCGAGGCTCGTCATTCCTGGCCGCCAGGGGAGCCTAGCCCTAAGCCCATCGCCCGCTTCGCGTCGGCGTAGGTCTGCTGAGCGATCGGGCGGATCGCGGTGGCCGACCGCGTCAGCAGCGCACGCAGGTGGTCGGGGCTCGCGCGCAGCTCCGCGTAGCGGGCCTGTAGCGGCGCGAGCTCGGCGACGAGCGCGTCGACGACCTCGCGCTTGAGCGCGCCGTAGCCTTTGCCGGCGAAATGCTGTTCGGCGGCTTCGCGCGTCGTGCCGGTCGCGGCGATGTAGATGCTGAGCAAATTGCTGACGCCCGGCCGGTCGCGATCGATCGAGATCTCGCTGCCCGAGTCCGTCTGCGCCGACATGATCGCGCTCTTGATCGCGTCGGCCGAGTCGAGCACGCCGACGGCGTGGCCACTCCGCCCGCCGCTCTTGCTCATCTTCTTGGTCGGGTCGTCGAGCCCCATGATGCGGGCGCCGAGCGCCGGGATCGTTGGTTCGGGCAGCACGAACGTCTCGCCGAACGTCGCGTTGAAACGCTGCGCGAGATCGCGGGTGAGCTCGACGTGCTGCTTCTGGTCGGCGCCGACCGGGACGAAGTTGGTGCGATACAACAGGATGTCGGCCGCCATGAGCAGCGGGTAGGTGAACAATCCGACGGTGGATTGCTCGCGGCGCTCGGCGGACTTCTCCTTGTATTGGGTCATGCGCTGCAGTTGGCCCATCGACGCGATGCCGTTCAACAGCCACGCCAGCTGGGCGTGCTCGCCGACGTCGGATTGCACGAACAGCGCGGATCTCTGCGGATCGATTCCGGCGGCCAGCAAGATCGCCGCCGTCTCGAGCGTCTTTTCGCGCAGCTCGGCCGGATCTTGCGGCACGGTGATCGCGTGCATGTCGACCAGGCAGAAGATGTTGAAGTTGTGGCCTTGTTCGGCCGCCCAGCGCCGCACCGCGCCGTAGTAATTGCCGATGTGGAGCGTTCCGCTGGGCTGAATCCCGGAGAACACGACCGGTTTGTCGCTCATCGCGGCCTCGCGCGGTTCGGCCGCGGCGGAAACTCGGGCCGCGGCGGCGACGCGGCCAGCGCCTCACCGACGAGCCGCAGCGCTTCTTCCATCTGCGGATCGACGCCGCGCCGCGTGTCCTGCGGCGCGATGTCGACTTCGTGCGTCGGGTCGGTACCGTAGTTCTCGACGCCCCAACCGGCGTCGGTGAACCAGAACGAGTACTCCGGCTGAGTGGTTTCGGTGCCGTCGATCAAGCGATGGCGCGGGTGGATGCCGACGACGCCGCCCCAGGTGCGCATCCCGACCAACGGCCCCAAGCCGTACAGCTTGAAACAATGGCTGAAGATGTCGCCGTCGCTGCCCGCGAACTGGTTCGTCAGCGCAACGATCGGCCCGGCCACCGACTCTTCGGGATACGGAAACGGCGGCGCCCAGCGCGAGACGTCGTAACCGACGCGCTTGCGGGCGAGCTTCTCGAGCAGCAGCGCCGAGACGTGCCCGCCGCGATTGTACCGCACGTCGACGATCAAACCGTCGCGATCGAAATCGGTCAGATAACCGCGGTGGAACTCGGCAAAACCCCACGGCCCCATGTCGGGGATGTGGAGGTACCCGACGCGTCCGTTCGTGCGCCGGTGGACGAGCGCGCGATTCGCTTCGACCCAACCGCGATAGCGCAGCATCCGCTCGTCGCGCAGCGTTCGCACCAATACCCGCTTGGGTTCCGCACCTTTGTGACGCACGACCGTGAGCACCACGTCGCGTCCGGCTTGATTGACCAGCAGCGCGCCGGGTCCGGTTTGCGCGGTCAGCGCCCGCCCGCCGATCGCGACGAGCAGATCGCCTTCCTTCACGTCGACGCCGGGTTCGGCCAGCGGTGAGTCGGCGTCGCGATTCCACGCATCGCCGCGCAGGATGCGGTCGATGCGGTACGCGCCGAGCTCCTCGGCCCACGCGATGTCGGCGCCCAAGAAACCGCGCTGGTACTGCGGCGGCCGCGGCTTGTCGCCGCCGATCTCGTAGGCGTGCGACGTGCCGAGCTCGCCGTGCATCTCCCAGATCACGTCGGAGAGCTCGTCGCGCGTGCGCACCTTGGGCAGCAGCTTCTCGTAACGCGTCAGGACGGCGGGCCAATCGATCCCCGACATCTGCGCGTCCCAGAAATTCTCGCGCTGCAAGCGCCATGCTTCGCGCAGCATCTGCCGCCACTCGCCGCGCGGTTCGACCAGCACGCTGATCCGCGCGAGATCGAGCCAACCCGACCGCCGTCCGATCTCCGCCGGCGGCTTGTCATCGGAGTCGTCCTCGGGCAGGTCGGCGCCGGCGTCGATCGCGCGCAGCTTTCCGCGCGACGCGTACACCAGCGTGCGCGCGTCGGGGCCGAGCACGAAGTCGTCGATCTCGAAGGCCAGCACGGCGGTCCGCTGTTGCTCGAAATCATAGGCCAGCAACTCGCCCTCGGAATCCTCGTCGTCGCGGTCCCCCGGTCGAATGCCGTGGACCGGAAAGCGCGAGAAGACCGCGCGCCCCTTCGCCGCGGCGATGCGGTCGTACGCGCCCTCGTCGACCGGAAAGGCCAGCATGCGCAACGGCAGACCGTCGGCGTCAATCGTCACCTCCGGCTTCACGTCGCCCTTGTCGTCGTCGTCATCGTCGTCGTTGCGGGGCTTGTGCAGCGGCGCGGGCTTGGGGACGAGCGGGTTGGCGATTTCCTCACGCAGCGTGATCAAATACGGCCGCCACGCTTCGGGAAAGCTCAACTCGAATTGCAGCGCGTCGTAAACGGGATAGAAGTCGCGCGTCGAGAGGAAATAGAGATACTTGCCCTCAGGATCCCAGGCCGGCGAACGATCCTCGCGCAGCGCCGTCGTCGCGTCGACGATGCGCCCGGTCGCGCACTCGACCAGCCGGATGATCGACGTGCGCGTCTTGGGCGACCAGGTGTACGCGAGCCAACGCCCGTCGGGCGAGAACGTCAGCTCGTCGATCCGCTCGCCGATGCTGCGATCGACCTGCCGCGGCGGCGCGCCGAGATCGAGCAGCCACAGCTCGTGCCGGTTCGTCGCGAACGCCAGCGTATCGCCGGCCGGCGAAGCCGCAAGCGCGTGCAGTACCCCCAGGTCATCGTGGGTGATGTAGTCTGGCGGCGCACTCTGATCGGCCGGCGCGATCGCGACCCGTTCGTAGCCGGCGGCGTCGTCGATGTAGACGACGCGGCGATCGTCGTGCAGCCAGGTCAGCAGCCGGCGGCGCGCGGTTTCATTGGGCGCCGACGGTCCCGGCGCACCGCTGGACGGGTGCTCGACGACGGCCTCTTCCCACAGCGGCATCGTGTAGGCGTGTCCGCGCGCCACGATCGCGAGCGCGGTGCCGTCGTGCGATGGATTCCAGCTCTCGAGCAACGTGGACGCGTTGACGAAGCGGCGCGCCGTGCCGGGCGCGTTCGAAGGCATCTCGACGGCGACGCGGCGCACGCTGCCCTCACGCGGATCGAGCAGCACCAGGTCGCCGCCGCACGCATACACGATGCGGGTGCCGTCGGTCGCGGGATAGCGCGCATAGTGCTCGGCCTCGGACGTATGCGCGCGCAGGTCGACGCCGTCCGGCGTGGCCGAGTACACGTTTCCGACCCCGTCGTGGTCGGAGAGGAAGAAGACGCGCTCGCCGATCCACATCGGCCAGACCAAATTTCCGCGGACGTCGCGGCAGATTCGCGCGTACTCGCCGTCGCCGCGCGCGTCGACCCACAGATGTCCGGCCGTTCCGCCGCGATAGCGCTTCCAGCGCGCCGGATCGGTCGCGTTACGGCCGAGCAGCGCGGCGCCGTCACTTCGCAACGCGAACGTCATCGCGTGCCCCAGGCCGAGCTCGACCGGCTCGCCACCGGCGACGTCGATGCGAAACGCCGCGGTCTCTTTGACGAACGGCGATCCGGCGTCCGAGGTGAAGAAGATCGTCCGCCCGTCGGCAGACCAGCTGCAGCAGTGCAGCACCTCGCCGCCGAGTTGCGTGAGCCTGCGCGGCACACCGCCGCCGGCGTCCATCACGTAGAGCTCGGGGTTGCCCTCGGCCCGTCCGACGAACGCGACCAGCGATCCGTCGGGGGAAAGGCGCGGCAGCGTGCATTCGCCTTCGGTCGCGGTCAGCCGGCGTGCGATGCCGCCTTCGTCCCCGATCAGCCAGAGGTCGTCCTCGCATGCGAAGACGATGTGGTGATCGGCGATCGTCGGGGTTCGTACGTAACCGGAGGCGCTCACCCGCCACGGGTACGCGCACGGGTCGATGGAGTCCCGGGTGCCCAGGCTGCGAACCCCCGCTTGTCGGTTTGGCGGGCAAGGCGCTGAGGTAAAGCTTCCGAGCGATGGACAGCGACAAACGCAACGTGAAAGACCTCATCCACGACGTCCGCCAACGGGTCGAGCGACGGACGTTCATTCAGGATGTCACCGAGCCCCTGACCGGCCGGATCGACCGGCGCAAGATCGCCGCCAAGTTCAACAATCTCGAGCACGCCGTCGACGAGCTCGCCGAGGCAGTCGACCGGGTCGCCGAACAGAAGAGCGCATAGCGCAGAGCCGAAACGGGAGTCGTCGCGCGCGTCCGTGAACGCGAACGCGCGATGAACGACGATCTCCTGGCAGCGTTTCGGGCCGGCGATCCGCGCGCGCTCGCGCGGGCGATCTCGCGCTGCGAGTCCGGCCGTGGCGCGGAGCTCATCCGGGCGTTGTACCCGCTGACCGGCCGCGCGCTGACCGTCGGCCTGACCGGGCCGCCCGGCGTCGGAAAATCGACCCTGACCTCCGCGATCGTCGCGTACGTCCGCGCGCAAGGCAAGACGGTCGGCGTCATCTCGGTCGATCCAAGCTCGCCCTTCTCGCACGGTGCGCTGTTGGGCGATCGCATTCGGCTGGCCGAGCATTTCGTCGATCCCGACGTCTTCATTCGCTCGATGGCATCGCGCGGACATCTCGGTGGTCTTGCCGGCGCGACCGCCGACGCCGTCTCGCTGATGGACGCGTTCGGGAAGGACGTCGTGCTGATCGAAACGGTCGGCGTCGGTCAATCCGAGATCGAGATCGCCGAAGTCGCCGACACGACGCTCGTCGCGCTCCAGCCCGGCAGCGGTGATTCGGTGCAGGTGCTCAAGGCCGGGATTCTCGAGATCGCCGACGTGTTCGTGGTGAACAAGAGCGATCATCCGATGGCGCTGCAGCTGCAGCGCGAGATCCGCTCGATGATGGAGATGCTGGATTTCTCCGGCTGGGTCCCGGCGCTGGTGAGCACGCAAGCACTGGCCGGAACCGGCATCGACAAGCTCTGGGACGCGGTCGTGCGGCACGATGCGTGGCTGCGCGAAAGCGGCGCCATCCGTGAGAAGCGGCGCGCGGCGTTCGCGCATCGCGTGCGCCAGCTCGCGGTCGGCACGCTCGAGCGCCGCGTCGAAGACGTGATCGCCGATCTCGCCGATGATCTCGATCCCTACGCCGCGTCCGACATCGTGCTCGAGACGTTCGGCGTCCACGGCGGCGCAATCGCCACCGGCAACACCCGCGCCCGCACCGCCGTGCGCGCAACGGTCAAGGGGCTCTAGCGCAATGTCATCCTGAGCCTGTCGAAGGACGAACGATCGAGCCCTGCGACGACGAAACACGCCGCGAAGCGATCGTGACGTCGCGCTGAGCCCGGCGAAGCGCGACCGCGACGAAGGTCGAGCCCCGCTCTGACGAGCGGCGCTCTTCCGTTTGAAAAACCTGCGCGACGCTTGTGGCGGTCGCCCTTCGCCGAGCTCAGGGTGACGTGAAGGAGATCGCTTTGCGCGTTTGGATTTCCTCGCGCCTACGCGGTTCGTCCTTCGACAGGCTCAGCATGACGTCGGGCGCCGGCAACCGCGCGTTGTCAGAGGCTGCAGGTGGTAATGTCGTCGCGTGCTTGGCGCGGGCCGAACGGGAAGCTGGCGCGCAGGGTGACCGACGACGGCTCGGCGAGGCGGTCGACGCTCGTCAGATAGGTGCGGTTCGTCAGGTTCTCGACCGAGAGGGTCAGCGTGCCGCCGGCGACGAGCGGCGTGGATATCCGGCCGCCTACCAGTAATGCGTGACCGAGCGGCTCGGTGTTGAGATCGTCCGCGTACGCCGCGCCGAGGAACGACGCCTCGACGCTGTAACGGAGCGGCCCGGTTTGGGCGTCGATTGCGGCGGTCGCCGAACGATCGGGAACGAACGCGAGCCGCTTGCCGATGTCCGCCGCCGGTCCGTCGAGCACGCGCGCGTACTGCGTCTGACCGCTCAGGCGCGCTCGGGCGCACCGGCCGATCGACTGGGTGTATGTTGCGATCGCTCCGTCGGTGCCCTCGCGCGCGACGTTGGCGCGGCGCTGTAGCGTCGGCGAGATCGTGACGAAGGCGATGCCGTCGGTGACGAGCGTGTGCGTGAAGTCGACCGCCAGGCGTGAGTTGTGGCCGAGAATATCGACCCCGGCGCTGTCGGTCCGCGCGCGCTCGGGGATCAGCGCGGGATTGGGCGCCATCTGCACGGCGCCGACGTTGAAGCCGCGCACGAGCTCGTTCAGGTACGGCGCGCGAAATCCGGCGCCGCTGGAGACGCGCAGCGCGACGGACGGTGAAAGATCGTACCGCAGCGCGAGTCGCGGCGAAACCGCCGCATTGTCGCGCGATGGCGCCTCGACGACCGTCGAGACGTGCGTCGTCGCATTGACGGTCACGAGCCGCTCGTCGGCTACGGCCACGCTGTCGTACCGTGCGCCGGCGAGGGCTTCGAACCGTCCGACATGCGAGGTGAGCTGCAACGCGAAACCTTCCAGCGTCTGATCGCCGCTGCCCATGCTCTGCAGAACCCCCACCGCGCTGCGCTGGTCGCTGATCCCATGAACCGAACGCAGATCGGCGCGCGCGTCGACCACGAACGTCGGCGATGTCGAGGTCCACGCCGCGTAGATGCCGTCTTCCCAGGTCGGCACGAGCTGCACGTAGCGCACCACGCCGGGTTTGGTCGGATATTGATCGGCGAGGTTGGTGACGTCGGTGTCGCGGTTGTAGAGAGCGATGCTGGTTTCGGTGTGGTCGCCGACGAGATCGTAGCGCAGCGACTGTTGATCGAAGGTCCGGCCGAAGTCGTAGTTGGGCCGGCCCTGCGCTTGCGCGTCGGTCGAGAACAAAAACGAACCTTCCAAGGTTCCGGCGCCGCCGAGCGTGCGCAGCCGCACCTGGGTCGCGTCGCTCTGGCTGCGCGCGTTTTGGTCGATCGGGGTGCGCATCGTGACGGGGGTGATGAAATACGACGACGAGGTGGTCGAGGTCCACACCGACGCGGCCAACCCCGGGCCCAGCGCACTGCGATAGAACAACGACTCGTCGCTGAGCGATAGGCCGCCGCCGGCGATGCTGGCCACGCCGTCGGGCGCAAGTCCGGGCCCGCTGGCCGGCCCTCGCGTCTGGAGCGAGAGCACGCCGCCGACGCCGCCCGACCCGTAGAGCGCGGACCCCGCGCCGCGCAGCAGCTCGGCGCGTGTGATCTCCCCGGCTGGATACGCCTGCCAATCGACCTGGCCGCCGAACGCGTCCTGCGCGGGTATCCCGTCGACCAGCACGACGCCGCGGTCGTTGCCGGCGCCATCGAACGAGACGCGCAATTGACCGTAGTTGGTGAACGCGCTGTTGCTGCGATCGCGGTCGAAGCCGGGCAGATCGCGCAGCAGCTCGTCGGTCGTCGTCGCCGGCGTGTTGCGTATCGCCTGCGCGTCGAGCACCGACGCGGCGACGGGCAACCGATGCAGGCTCGCAGCCGATCCCGTCGCGACACGCACGGCGCCGATGACGGACGGGGCGCGGTGCAACACGACCCGCGCGGTTCCACCGCCGAGCGTCACGTGAACGGTCACGAAACCGGGCGCCTCGATCGTCGCATCGTGCGCGACCGACCCGGCGCGGGCAAACGCCTCGCCGGCGCGATTGGCATGTTCCGGATCGACGGTGCCGTCGCTCGCGACGAAACGGACCGTTGCCTGCGGGACGGGCATCCCTTCGTCATCGACCACGATCACGGACGGGTCGAGAGCGGCGACCAATGCAGCGACGACGATCGCCAGCATGTTAATTCCAGCCTACGTGCACGACCCGCAAGCGTTCGTGCCCTAGGTGAGCAGTCCTATCCACCGGGTCCGCATATGGCGTGCTACGAAGGGGGCGTCATGCACGGTTTGGAGACTCGTATCGGTGTTGTCGGGGTCGGGCGCATGGGGGCCAATATGGCCCTCCGGCTCCGCGACGTCGGCTATTCGATCGCCAGGGTCTACGACGCGCGGTCGGAGACGGCGAACGAGGTCGCGATCGAACTCAGGGTCCCGGCTGCGGCGACGCTCGCCGAGGTTGCGCGGAACTCGGACGTGGTGATTACGGTCGTCAGCGACGACGCTGCGATGGAGCGGATCTTCGCGACCGAAGGCGACTCGTTGCTCGACGGGGCGAACGGGACGCTGTTCGTCAACTGCGCCACGATTTCGCCGGACGTGCACGTCGAGGTGCAGGCGCGCGTCGAGGCGCGCGGCGGGACGAGTCTCGAAGCGTGCATGGCCAGCTCGATCCCGCAAGCGCGTGACGGTACGCTGTACTTGATGATCGGCGGCCGCCGCGAAACGTTCGAGGGCGCACGGCCGCTACTCGAACGGCTCAGCAAGAAACTGCGCTACGTCGGCTCCGCCGGCGAGGCGGCGAAGGTCAAAGCGCTCGTCAACATGGTGATGAACATCAACACCGCCGGGTTGGCCGAGGGGTTAGGGCTCGGCGACGCGCTGGGCCTCGACCTCACGATGCTGCGCGAAGTGTTCGCCGAAACCGGCGCCGCGTCGCGTGTGCTCGAGACGGACGGCGCCGACATGCAGCAGCGCGAGCACGACGTTTACTTCTCGGCCGCGCACGCAGCGAAGGACTCCAACATCGCGCTCGCGCTAGCGCGTGCGCACGACGTCGATCTTCCGCTCGCTGCGGCGACAGCGCGCCAGTACGAGCGCATGATCGAGCTCGGTTTGGGCGAGCTCGACAAGTCCGGTGTCGCGGAGCTGACCTTCCCCGCTCGCGCACTTCAGCGCGTCGAGAAGTAGCGTGCTCGAATCGGCGGTGCGGCTCTCCGACGGCGCGGAGACGACCTTACAGCAGTGGGGCGAAAGCGGACCGCTGGTGCTCGGCGTTCACGGTGTCGGTGCGTCGCGGCGCGGTTGGGCGCGGATCGGCGAGCACCTCGCCGCCCGCCTGCGCGTCGTCGCGTACGATCAGCGCGGTCACGGCGACTCGTCGGCGCAGAGTCCGATGACGCTCGAGCGGATCCTCGCCGACCTCGGCGACATCGTCGCGTCGCTCGGCGAGCCCGTGCACGCGCTGATGGGCCACTCCTGGGGCGGCGCGATTGCGGTCATCGGCGGACGCCGGATCGACGCCGTGGAGCGCGTCGTCGCGATCGATCCGATGCTGCGGCTGGGCGCCGGCCTGTGGTCCACCAGCGTGTTGCGCGAACATCGCCCGGCGTTGGCCCTGCCGCCCGACGAGCGCGAGGCGTCGATCCGCCGTTCGTACGCGGCGCTACCCGAGGTCGAGGTCGCGTCGAAGTTGCATGCGACGCAACGTCTGTCGATCGACACCCTCGAGGCGCTCGGCGCCGACAGCGAGATCGAGGCCGGCCGGTGGGATCATCGCAGCGCCGTCTACGATTATCCCAAGCCGCTCCTCCTCGCGCTCCCCGACCCTACGCGCAGCGTGGTCCCTCCGGACGAGCGCGCGGAACTGCGGCGGCTCGGTGGGCCGAACGTGCAATTCTCCGTATTCGACGGCGCGGGTCATTCGCTGCATCGCGAGGCCTTCGATCGGTTCGTCCCGGTGCTGGAGTCGTTCTTGAACGAGTGATCCACGTTAAGAAGCGGCGCGAGCAGCGGGCTTCGGCCGCCGCGTCACGTACCTTGCGGTATCGTACATACGAGGGACGACGGTGCGCGGTTGCGGGCGCTGCGTGCGTACCGCATTTTGGACACACCGGCCGACGCCGCGTATGATGCGCTGGTCCGGCTTGCCGCGTCCCTGGCTGGGACGCCCTTCGCGACGATCGGGTTCGTCGACGAGACGCGCGTGTGGTACAAGGCGAGCTTCGGCCTCGGCGGTCTCTCCGAGTCGCCGCGCGGCTCGTCGTTCTGCGGCGCGGCGATCGGCGGGCGCGAGGTGTTCGAGGTCGCCGATGCCGGCGCCGATCGGCGCTTCGCGTCCAACCCGCTGGCCGCGGGTAGTCTCGGCGTTCGCTTCTACGCCGGCGCGCCGTTGCTCACGCCGGCCGGCGAGGCGCTCGGCGCGATCGCCGTCCTCGACCGCGAGGCGCGAACGCTCAACGACGCGCACCGTGCGCAGCTCGCTACGATCGCGCGACTCGTCACCTATGAGCTCGAGCGCAGTAGGCTGCTGTCGCAGCTCGCGGCCGGGCTGAGCAGCGTCAGCGATCTCACCCAGACGGTGCTGACCTCGTCCCGACCGTCGACCGCCGTTC
>Ga0208220_1000776_pt1 | contig 13302 bp, 6 predicted proteins | sample NGESurdeep092012_9_FD_184484 | JGI IMG/M metagenome (GOLD analysis project Ga0208220, IMG submission 184484) | Arctic peat soil microbial communities from Barrow, Alaska - NGEE Surface sample F53-1 deep-092012 (SPAdes) | ecosystem: Environmental > Terrestrial > Soil > Wetlands > Peat ... | reverse complement strand
CGCCCGCGTGCTGCAGCTGCGGGACATAGACATTCAGGTACATCCGGTCGATGCACTCCACCTCGAACACCACATGCTCGGACAGAACATCGGCGACAGTGCGCGATAGCGTCATGACAAGCTCCGGTCGGACGACTCGGCCCCAGCGGCCAACTACCGCCACAGGCGGTCAATAACGGGACACACACTGTCACCGTCTGTCGCCGACCGGAGCCCTGTCAACCAAGCCCAGCCGCCACGGCATGGCTCGTCGGGCTGGGGCGAAGCCCCCTTAGTGCTTGGCCGCCACCTGGTTCCCGTCCTCGCGGGCCGCCTCCCGGTCCCGGCCGCTGCGGCGGTCCCGCCGCGGCGCGCCGGTCAGGATCGCGACGGCGACGGGGCCGGGTACGCCGGTGATCTCGACGACCGTGCACGCCACCCGGACGCCGCCGGCCTCCAGGAGCGCCCAGCCGTCTGCGGCGGCCCGGTCGAACGTGACCGGTTCGCCCGCCGGGGCCTGCGCCATCGCCAGGCAGGAGCCGACGGCCTGCAGCCTCGCCGCCGACACCGCCGTCGGCTCGGACAGGTGGCGGTCCAGTCGCGAGAACGCGGCCGCCAGGCGGTCCGGTCCGGCCGGCCGGACCGGGTTCTGCGGATCGGCCAGTGCCCATCCGCAGGCCGCGAACCTGGCGCCGTGAGCCTCGAGGGTGAGGCCGGCCAGCGGGGTGGCCGCGGCTCCTGCCGCGCCGGCTCCTGCCGCGCCGGCCCCGCTGGATTCGGGATCGGCCGGCTGCCGCGGAACCGAGATAGGGGGCGGCAGCGCGGAGCCAGCGGACCGCGGCTGAGGGACCGTGGCCCCGGGCTGCGGGCCGAGGGGTTCCGGCCGGGAGCCGGCGGATTCCGGATCCGAGCGGGCGGGGTCCGGGCGGTTGGCCAGCGCGGACTGCCCCGCGCCGATCGTGATGCGCAGGCCCGGATCCAGGCCGAGGTCGATGGCCGCCCGCTCGAGGTAGACCGACAGCAGGGGCGGCGGCCAGGCCGTCGTGCGGGGCAGGGTTCCCGCCTCGCGCAGCCGCACGCCCTGCCAGGTCCCGAGGGCCCGGCCGGCCGTGTCGACGGTGACGATGTCCCAGGTCAGCTCGGGAGGTTCCGGGCCGTCCGGACCGGCCGTGACGGCGACGGTGGCGTCCGTGGTGGCGGTGGCGGTGGCCCGGATCTCGACCGCGCCGTCTGTCAGCGTGCCGCTGAAGGACACGGACTCGCAGGCCGCCGGCCATACCCGCCGGTGGGGCACGCACGCCTGAACGGCCTGGAGCGCCGCGTCGTTCAGGCCGGGACTGCCGAGCAGCAAGCTGCCGTTATCGGCGGCGCGGCCCGGTCCGCTCGCGCTGGCCGGTGCGCCCTGACCATCCGGATCACCCGGATCTCCCTGGCCGGGCAGGAACCACGTACGGTCCTCGGCGCCGCGGGCCAGCGCCCGGACCGAACGCGAGGTCACCTCGGCGAGGCTGGCGATCCGCCGGAAGCGCCCCGACTGGAAGCAGATCGACCCGTACAGGTCGGAGCCGTCGACCAGCCCGGCCGCGGCGGCCGACGGTACCGCCGGGGCCGCTAGGAGATCGGGTGCGGCAGGCGGGGCCGCGGCTGGCTGATCGTCGCTGCGGAATTCCGCGCGGACATGCTCGACGAGCAGGCCGGTTTCCGCGCAGCGGAGCGCGGCCGTGATCTTGCCGCCCTGGGCCAGGGCGCAGATCCGGATCACGGTCTCGCCGCTGCCGCCCGCCGGGAGCACAACCGGCGCGTCCATCGTGACGGCAGTGGCTCGCCGCAGCGGCCGCCCGGCGAGGGCCGAAGCGGCCTGCGCCAGCGCCTCCAGCGCCATCGTCGGCGGCAGGACCGGCCGCCCGTCCACCCGGTAGTCGGCGAGATAGGGATCGGTGCCCAGCGACAGCCGGGCATCGCAGACCAGCTCGATACCCGGATAGTTCACCCTGGCCTGCTGGAGGAACCGGCCCGCGAGCTGCTGGTCACGCGCCTCGCCGGGTGGCCCGGCGTAGCGCGGGCCCGGCACGCCGATCCGGCCGTGCACCGCCATCCGGCTGGGCAGCTCCGGGGTGGCCAGCAGCTTGAGCAGCAGCCGCGATGCCTCGCCGACCCCGATGGCCGCCGTGCCACCGGCTGCCATGCTCTCGGCCAGGCCCGGCCGTTCGCCCAGCCCGCTGCCCGACCATCCGGGCAGCTCCAGGTGGAGCGCGCGGCAGCCGGGAATCGCCGCGGCCGCGGACTCCGCCTGGTCGGCCAGCGCGGCGCTGGCCGCCGCCAGCAGGCTCTGACGGGGCAGGCCGTAGCGCCCGGCCACCGAGCCGAACGTCAGGATCAGCCGCAGTCGCCGCGGGCTAACCGGGCTCAGCAGATCGCGCAGCCCGGCGTGCTCGGCGGCCAGGTGTGCGTCCAGCGCTCGTTGCGTCAGGTCGGCCACCGGAACCGCCGGCGCCGGGCCGGCCGCGTGGGCGATGGCAGTTACCGGGCCCAGCCGGTGTTCGATGCGCTCAACCGCCAGGGCCACCTCAGCCGGATCGGCAACGTTCACTATCTCGTAGGTGATCCGCGCGCCTGCCAACCGCAGCTCCTCCAGGCCCACCACGACCGCGCGGTCCTCGCCCGGGGCGGCCTGGCCGATCACCGCCACCGCCGCGCCGCAGCACGCGAGCACCTGCGCCAGCGCCAGCGCCGCGCCCCCGCAGGCCCGGTTGACCAGGGCCACATCGCGCGGGCCCAGCGGGAACTCGCCGCCGCCGGGTACCTCCCGCGGCACCGAGACCGGCTCGCGCACCGTCCGGTCTTCGGCGATCACCAGCTCGCGGAACTCGCCGGGCTCGGCGCTGGCGTACGGCCGCGCCGACCGCAGGCCGCCCGGCGTGAGCGGTACCCGCAGCACCGTGATGCCCAGCGACGGCTGCTCCGCGTGCAGGGAGGCGAAAAACCCGGTGACCCCAGGACCCGGACCGGTCGTGATCACTACCAGCCGCCCCGTGCTCATGGCGTCCTGGGCTGCCAGCAGGGCCGCCTGCCGGACGCCGGGCGCCGCGGGATCACCGAGGACCGCGAGAGCCCGCCCGGCGGCGGGATCGCCGCCGAACACCGCGCCGACCTCTGGCCGGAACGGATAGCTCGCGGCCACCCCGATCCGCCAGGGCCGGTCGTCGGCGGGGCGTGGCGGCCGGGCGGCCGGCCTGAGTTCTTCGGTAAAGCAGCGGATCCAGGACGCGACTCCGGCGAAGGTGTCCGCGTCGGCCGTAACCGATGCGCCGGGCCCGGACGTGTTGCCGGTCGCGGCGGTTGACGCCGGGGAGGTCGAGGTCGAGGTCGAGGTCGCGGTAGCGGGAGTCGGGGTGGCCGGAGTTTCGGCGGCGGGGGGAGCTGCGGCGGCAGGGGGAGCTGCGGCGGGGGGCGCGGAGACAGGCGGCGCCTGGGCCGTCGCGCTGCCGTTGACTGCTCCCGTGCTTTCCGCGCCCAGGTCAGGGCCTGTGGTGACTGGGCCCGCGGTACCTGGGCCCGTGGTCACGGGGTCCGTGGTCGCTGGCGCAGCGTGACCGCCGTGGGAGTGGCCGCGGCCCGTTCGCCGCTGGCCGGCGGCGACCTGGCCGCCGCCGTGGCCGACGGTCGCCGTCCGGTCGGCTCGCCGTCCAGGCGGGCTGGCCGGGCGCTGGCGGACGAGCTGACCGGACGCGGGCTCGGGAGACGGCGGTTGTTCGTCCTGGCCGGCCGGACGGACTGGGCTGGCGGCCGACCGGGACGGCGACTCGGCTGGCCTCAGCTTGCGGGCCGGGTGACCGGGCCGCCTGGCCGGGCGCTGGCCCTGGTCCTCTCCCAGCGCCAGGTCCGGCTGAGACTCGGCCATAGCCTGGCAGGGGCTGGTGATGAACACCTGGTCGCGCCAGAGATCGATCGGCCGGGACTGCTGCCCGGCGAACAAGGGCTGAACCTGACCGACCGCCCCGGCCGCGAACAGCGCGGCGGCGGCCCAGGCCAGCTCGGCTTCGTCCGCGCTGTCGGAGCGCATGCCGACGGTCGGCACGCGGCACACCCGTGCCGCCGTCGAGGCCAGCAGTCGGCCCGGCCCGGTCTCGACCAGCAAGGTGGCCCCCTGTGCGCCTGCGGCCACAGCATCGGCTAGCCGGTCGTGACCGGAGAAGCCGCCGCAGATGAGATCGATGACCTCACGTGCCGACGCCAGCTCGCGGCCGGTCATCGTCGAGATCAGCCGGCGCCGCGGCGGTCCGAACCGGAACTGCGCCATCGCGGCGCGCAGTTGCGAGAGAGCGTCCGGGGAACTCGGCTGGGCGTCGGGACGTTCGCTCGCATGCCGTCCGGTCGGCGAGAGTATCCGCACGGCCGGGCCGCTCAGGAACTCGGCGCGCAGCGCCGCGATCTCCGCGACGTCAGCCTCGCTCAGAACTCCGGCCCAGGCCAGGCCGGCGATCTCACCCAGGCCGTGACCGACGGCCGCCGTGGCATTCACGTCGAGGGACTCAAGCCAGCGCAGCATGGCCAGTGAGCGGCTGATGGCCTCCGGCGTTGAAACGATGTCCGGCGGCGAGTTATCCGGCTGTGCATGCAGTGACCGGGCATGCGGCGGCTGGACCTCGTGGGGCTGGGCATTCTGGGGCTGGCTGCTCGCGGACCCGGCGCCGGACCCGGCCTCGTCCGACAGCAGGAGCGTGATCCGGCCATCCGCGTTCTCGGCGGCGAAAATCCCTGGCCGGGTGGTGACCAGGCCGTCGACCAGGTCAGGCAGGAGCCCGACAGCCGCCCCGGCCAGGCGAGCCAGCTCCTCCTGGTGTCCGGCCACGATCGCGACCCGGACGCGGCCCTGTGTCCGCGCGTCACGGCCGAGCTGGCAGGCCAGGTCCATCATCTCGGCATCGGATAGCGCGCCGGCCACGTCGGCGACCCTGGTCAGGATCGTGGCCAGCTGCTGGCGGTCCGGAGCGTGCAGCAGGTACGCAGTCGGCCGCCTGCTCTGGTCCGGGAGCCGGTCCGCGCACGCGGCCCGTTCCCTCCCCGAACCTCTGGCGGGCCGGGGCAGGACCCGGAGCATCCGGTCGTAACGCGATCCGCGGCTGGGCGCGTTCCGCAGCACGAGGTGCACGTTGATCCCGCCGACGCCCATCGCGCTCACGCCGGCCAGCCTGCTCCCCGCCGGCCACTCCTCGGCCACCTCGGGCAGCCAGAACGCGGTGTCACTGCCGCGCAGCAGGGGATGTGGCCGGACCACGCCAGTGGTGGGCGGGATGACACCGGTGCCCAGGGCCAGCACGGTCTTGATCAGGCCGGCTGCGCCGGCGGCGGCCTTCGCGTGGCCGATATTGGCCTTGATGGACCCGAGCGCGGCCACCTGCCGTGCGTCGGCCCGCAACTCGGAAAGCGCGATGAGCTCGGCATCGTCCCCGGCGGACGTTCCGCTGCCGTGGCCCTCAATCAGCTGGACCTCCCGCGGATCGACGCCTGCGCGCTCGTAGGCCCGGCGCAGCGCCAGAAGCTGGGTGCTCGCGTCGGAGGCGACGATGCCCGGCATCCCGCCGGCCGAGGTTCCCCAGCCGACGATCTCCGCGTAGACGGGCAGGCCGGCGGCCCGGGCTTGCGCGGTGCGCATCAGCACGACCATGCCGCAGCCCTCGCCGGGCAAGTAGCCGGTCGGGTTCTCGTCGTAGATGCGCACGTCACCGGCGGCGACGGTCCCGGCCTTGGCCAGCCCGACCAGCTCCAGCGGGTCGAGGCTGAGGTCGACCCCGCCCGTAAGAGCGACATCGATGTCGTGGGACGTGAGCGCGGCGCACGCCGACGCGACCGCCTGCAGCGACGACGCGCAGGCACCGTCGACGGCGTGGCTGCCGCCGCGGAAGCCGAAATAGCTGCTAATCCTGGCGGGGATGGTGGCGGGCATGCTGCCGGCCAGCGTGTGCTCGCTGATCCGGGGAAAGGGTGCGAGGTACCGCGCGGCGGCGTGCCGGAGCACCTTCCTGGCCCGGTCGGCCCGGACATCGCTGACGGACAGCGACTCGGTCAGCACCCGCCGGACGTAGGGCCACCGCAGGCGCAGGGCATTCGCGCGGGAAGCGTCGCCGGCCATCGTGTTGCCGATGATCACGCCAACCCGGTCCCGGTCGAGGCCAGCCCCACCGGGCAGCCCCGCGGCGGCCAGCGCGCGGGCGGCTGTCTCTAACGCCAGCCAGTGCGCCGGATCGGTCGCCTCGTAGGCGGGCACCGGGATACGAAAGGCTTCCCGGTCGAATCGCCAGCCCTCGATCAGCCCGGCGCGCGCGCTGTAGGTCGTGTCGCAGCTGGCCGGATCGGCGCTGTAGTAGTCGGCCAGGTCCAGCCGGCACGGCGGCAAGCGCCGGAACGCTCGCCGGCCGGTGAGAATCGTGTCGAGCAGGGTCGGCGGGTCATCCGCATCGGGAAACCGGCAGGCCAGTCCGATCACCGCTATCGAGGGAGCGGACGACGGCGGATGCGAGAAAGACTCAGCCACGGCGTGGCCCGGCGAAGCGTAGGAATTCCGCGCATGACCCAGTACTCATTGTCCCCCCGGTAACGGCCTTATTTCCCCTGGGCCAAGCACAGCCCGCGTTCCCCAGCCCGGCGCGCAGCGCTCCGCTGGCACTATCGGCCCAGTACCGGCTTGCCCCGGCAGGTACTGGTCGGCGATGCCACTGATCGATAAGGACGGGGTGTCAGCACATTATTGGCGGTGCTGTCGCAGCGGTCAAGGTGGATTTCAGGTTGAGCGGGTTGCGCCTTTTCGTATCTGATGGCATTTCTAGATTGCCGAACCACACTTGCCGGATAACTTGGTTATCGCACTAATGAGCCGGCTGCGCATGGCGTGTCAGGGCGCAGGCGGCGTCGCCGCTTCTGGCCGCTCCCGCCGGGGCCTGGCCGGGACCGGCAGGATCTGTCCCGACGCCTGCCGAGACCGCCCGTTCGCCGCCTCGGTTCCCGGCCGTCTGGCTGCTGAAGATGCGCTACCCTAGGTGCATGCATTTCGCCCGGCTGCTCCTTACCTAGCCGCGCCGACTGTCCTGTCGTTGGCGCGGCTGCCCCTCGTGACCGAGGGGCGTTTTGTTTAGGAGAAGCAGGCCAGGCAGGGGCCGAACCGGACCTCATCACCTCGCGAGGAGCCATGACAGCCGCCGATAACGCGGATCGGTCGCACTACGATCCGCGTGCCATCCAGGAAAAGTGGCAGGAGCGCTGGCCGGCCCTGGGCCTGTTCCGGGCCAGCGACGACCCGGCCGATCCCCGGCCGCGTACCTATCTGCTCGACATGTTCCCGTATCCATCGGGTGACCTGCACATGGGCCATGCCGAGGCATACGCCATCGCTGACGCGGTGGCGCGCTATTACACGCAGCGCGGCCACAACGTGCTGCACCCGATTGGCTGGGACTCCTTCGGGCTGCCTGCGGAAAATGCGGCCATCAGGGGTAATTCCCACCCCGCCGACTACACGTACCGCAACATCGAGACCCAGGCGGCCTCGTTCCAGAAGTACGCCCTGTCCTTTGACTGGACCCGTCGGCTGCACACGAGCGACCCCGAGTACTACCGCTGGACGCAGTGGCTATTCCTGCGCTTTTACGAGCGAGGCCTGGCTTACCGGAACGACGGTTACGTCAATTGGTGCCCGGTCGACCAGACCGTGCTGGCCAACGAGCAGGTGATAGCGGGCAAATGCGAGCGCTGCGGCGCGGAGGTAATCCGGCGGGTACTGACGCAGTGGTACTTCAAGATCACGGAGTACGCGGACCGGCTGCTGGCGGACGCAGAGGCGCTGGAGGGTAAGTGGCCCGACCGCGTCCTGCTGATGCAGCGCAACTGGATCGGCCGCAGCCAGGGCGCAGAGGTCTCGTTCGTGATCGAGGGCCGCGACGAGCCGGTTACCGTGTTCACCACCCGGCCCGACACCCTGTTCGGGGCTACGTTTTTCGTGGTCGCCGCCGACTCGCCGCTGGCGCAGGAGCTATGTGCGGCTGAGCAGCGGGATGAGCTGGACAGGTACGTCGACGAAGTGCGCAAGCTGACCGACATCGAGCGGCAGTCGACCGACCGCGAGAAGACGGGGGTTTTCCTGGGCAGGTACGCCATCAATCCGGTCAACGGCGAGCGCATCCCGGTGTGGGCGGCCGACTACGTGCTGCCCGACTACGGGACCGGTGCGATCATGGCGGTGCCCGCCCACGATCAGCGCGACCTGGATTTCGCGAGGAAGTTCGGCCTGCCGGTGCGGATCGTCGTCGAGACCGGCCTGCCGGATCCCGCGCAGACGGGGACTGCGACCCCGGGTGAGGGATCGCTGGTGAACTCGGGGCCGCTGGACGGGCTGGAGAAGACGGCTGCCATCGCCGCGATCATCGACATCCTGGCCGAACGGGGGCTGGGCCGAGGCGCGGTTAACTACCGGCTGCGTGACTGGCTGGTCTCCCGGCAGCGGTTCTGGGGCGCGCCGATTCCGATTGTCTACTGCGACGGCTGCGGCGAGGTAGCGGTTCCCGACGAGCAGCTGCCGGTTCGGCTGCCTGACCTGCGCGGCCAGGACCTGGCCCCCAAGGGGGTCTCGCCGCTGGCGGCGGCGACCGACTGGGTGAACACCGAGTGTCCCAAGTGCGGCGGCCCGGCCCGGCGCGATACCGACACCATGGACACCTTCGTCGACTCCTCCTGGTACTTCCTGCGTTACTGCTCGCCGGGCTTCGAGAGCGGTCCGTTCGAGGTGGACGCGGTCAAGCGCTGGTGCCCGGTCGACCTGTATGTCGGCGGCGTGGAACACGCCATCCTGCACCTGCTGTACAGCAGATTCTTTACCAAGGTCCTGCATGACATGAAGATGCTGGACTTCGTCGAGCCCTTTACCCGGCTGCTGAACCAGGGTCAGGTCATCAACCACGGCAAGGCCATGTCGAAATCCCTGGGCAACGGCGTCGACCTGGGCGCCCAGCTGGCGGCGCATGGGGTGGACGCGATCCGGCTGACGATGATCTTCGCCAGCCCGCCGGAAGACGACATCGACTGGGCCGACATGCGGCCGGAGGCTTCGGTCAAGTTCCTGGGCCGCGTGATGCGGGTCGCCGCCGATGTGGCTGCGGCCGGAGCCGGTCCGGCTGCGGCTGGGGGGGATGCGGTCGGCCCCGCCGCCACCGAGCTGCGGAAGATCACCCACCGCACCATCGATGAGGTAACCAGGCTGGTCGAGGCCACCCGGCTGAACGTGGCGGTCGCCCGGCTGATGGAGCTGGTCGGTGCGGCCCGCCGGGCCATCGACACGGGCCCTGGCGCTGGCGATCCGGCGGTTCGCGAGGCGGCGGAGACGCTGGCGATCCTGCTGTCGCTGTTCGCGCCCTACACGGCCGAGGAGTGCTGGGAGGCGCTGGGACATGCCCCCTCAGTCGCCATGGCCGGGTGGCCGACGGCTGACCAGGCCCTCCTGGTGGAGGAGACAGTTACCTGCGTCGTCCAGGTCGACGGGAAAGTGCGGGACCGCTTGAGCATCCCGGCCGGGATCGGGGAGGACGAGCTGCGCGAGCTGGCACTGGCGACCGCCGGGGCGAGCCGTGCGCTGGCTGGCCGGGACATCACCGCGGTGATCGTCCGGCCGCCCAAGCTGGTCAACATCGTCTCCGGCTGACTAGCGCCGACCGGAAACTGGTGTGCGTGCGGTCCCCGCGCGGCCTACCGTGGCGCCGTGGTCACCTTTGAATGGCGCGGCGCCTTCGGGAACGCCGAACTCAACTCGCTGCACGCCGAGGGCTTCGGTCACCGCCTCCTGGATGACGACTGGCTAGCTCAGGTCAGCCGGCACAGCCTGGGCTGGGTATGCGCACGAGAAGGCCGGGAGCTGGTCGGGTTCGTCAACGTCGCGTGGGACGGCGCGGTTCATGCGTTCATCCTGGACACCCTGGTCGCCGGGGCCGGACGCCATCGCGGTGTCGGAACCAGGCTCGTCGCGATCGCTGAGGAAAACGCCCGCGCCGCGGGATGCGAATGGCTGCATGTCGACTTCGACGACGACCTCGGCCCGTTCTACTTCACTAGTTGCGGATTCCGGCCGACCACCGGCGGGCTGATCGCGCTCTAGCTGGGCGCGGTAGACCTGAGCACGGAGAGCTCAGCGCGGCATGGCTGGTGGTGCTGAGGCTGGTGGTGCAGGAGGAATACCGGCCTGACCGTCCGGGATTGCACGGCGCCTAGCGTGAAATAGCCAGAATCACGCCAGGATCATGCTTCACTCGTGCAGTGGGCCTGTTTGCGAAGGAATATGGGGAGGGACCGCCACTGGTCCTGCTGCCGTGGTTCGGCCTTGATCATTCAGTCATGGCGGCTGCCTGTGAGCCTGCCCTGGCGGGCAGCGGGTGGCGTCGCATGTATCTCGACCTGCCAGGTACCGGGAATTCAGATCCGGTCGAGCCCCGGTCCGACGCGGTCGCCGACGCCATCGTGTCGACTGTCAATGACCTGGCAGGCGAGTCATCGGTAGCGGTGGTCGGCTGCTCGTACGGCGGGTACCTGGCGTGCGCCATGGCCCAGCGTGATCCGGGCCGGGTCGCCGGGGTGCTCATGGTCTGCTCCAGCGTGCGGATCTTGCCCGGTGACCGCGATCTCGCAGGCGTTCTGCCCTCTACCCCCGAGCCGGGCTGGCTCCACGACGTTCCCGAGCAGCTCCGCGAGCATTTCGACTTGGCCGTCGGATGCCAGACCAAGGCGGCGGCTGACCGTCTTACCGCGGCCCTCGAGCAGAACGGCCCGAGCGACCGGCAGTACCTGAAAATGCTCCGTACAACCGGCTACCAGGTCGCCGACGAGCGTTCGATGCTGGCGGTGGCACTCATGCCGACTGCCACCATCATCGCAGGCCGCCGCGACCGGATCGTCGGGTACCGCGATCAGTTCGACCTCGCGGCCAGGAGCAGGTCAGCCGACTATGCCTGCCTGGATGACGCCGGGCACTACCTGCCATTTGAGCAGCCAGCGCGGTTCAGGACGCTGGCGCTCGACTGGCTGGCCCGATGTCACCCGTCTCGTCGGTCACGCTGATGGCGAAGGCTGCCTGCCCCGCTCGCCAGCCCTAGCCATCAGACTCGGCGCAAGACCGCCACGACCTTGCCCAGGATCTCGGCCTCATCGCCGGGGATAGGCGTATAGGCCGGGTTGTGCGGCATGAGCCAGACATGGTCGGGCGAGCGCTTGAAGGTCTTGACCGTGGCCTCGCCGTCGATCATCGCGGCGACGATGTCGCCGTTCTCGGCCACGGGCTGCTGGCGCACCACAACCCAGTCACCGTCGGCGATGGCCGCGTTAATCATGGAGTCACCGACGACCTTGAGCAGGAAGAGGGTGCCCTCGCCGACGATCTGCCGGGGCAGCGGGAAGATGTCCTCAACCGCCTGCTCGGCCAGGATCGGGCCACCTGCTGCGATCCGGCCGATGAGCGGCACGTAGGCGGCCTCCTGCGAGGTGATATCCATCGGCATGTCGTCGTCGATGTCGGTCTCGGGGCGGACCGCGGGATGGCCGGGAAGGCGCACCTCGACGGTGCGCGGGCGCCCGGCGTCGCGGCGTAGGTAGCCCTTGTTCTGCAAGGTGGAGAGCTGGTAGGAGACGCTGGAAGTGCTCGTCAGCCCTACGGCCTCGCCGATCTCCCGCATGGACGGCGGGTAGCCGCGCCGCTGCACGGAATCGCGGATGACCTGGAGCACCTTGCGCTGCCGCCAGGTGAGTACATGATCTGGGTCGGGCTTGTCCGGGACGTCAGCCACAACGGGGGGAACGCTGCCCCGCGGCTTGCGTCCGGGGCGCCCCCGCTGTCTGGCACCGGAGGGTGCGTCGATGTGCCCGTCAGTCGCAGTCGTGCTGCCGTTGACGTTCGAGGCCCCCCGTGTCCCTCCGTCATCAGTCGCGTCGTTCATCATCGGGCCTCCGGGCTCGGTGGTTGTCGTTGATGCCGACGCTAGCGGTTACGGTCGCGGATCTCAAACATCTGTTCGACCGACGCGAAAGTGTCGGAGTCTTGCGATAGGACTGTACCGCATCTTCGTTCGATCGAACGAAAATACGATAGAACAGAGATGCGATCGAACAGTCATTCGATGAGGAGGGCCAGCGATGACAGCTCTGAGTATTGCCGAGGTGAGTTTGACCACCGCCGAGGCGAGCCAGCAAGCCGTGCCAAGACCGCGGATGGTGGCCGTGCGGCCTGGGGTGCCGCCATGCCCGGCGCCTCGGGCCGCGGTGCCCATTCGGGCCGCGGTGCCTATTCGGGCCGAGGCGCCCATTCGAATAGGGGCGCCCATTCGAACGCAGGCCCCGAGTCGGGACGGCGCCCGCCAGGCTTCCGCCGGGCCGGTCAGGCTCACCCGGCGGGGGCGAATGGTGCTGGGCGGCCTCGCCGTCGTTATTGCCGCCGCCGCCGTGTGCATGTTCTCGCTCAGCCTGGCCGGCGGGGCGCTCGCGTCCAGTCACGGGCCAGCCGGGGCCGGTTACCGCGGGATGCGGCAGGTCGTCGTCCAGCCGGGCCAGACCTTGTGGTCCCTCGCGGCGGCCGCCGAGCCTGCGGCCGATCCGCGGCTCGTGATTCAGCAGATCATGGAGACCAATTCGCTGACCGGCGCCACGGTCTACGCGGGCGAGCAGCTGTGGGTACCGGGGCGCTGAACAGGGGACGCCGGCGGCGCACGACGGGCGGTCCGCCGGTGGCGACACGCCGGCGGGGATGACCCAAAATCGGGCCCCGGGCAGGCCGGCGGGGGTGCCGGGCTGGCATCCGGCTGTTCTTCTGGCGACAACTACTTGCGCCAGCGGATAGCCTGGACCACAATATCTAGTAGTTACATCGCTGTAGTTTTCTCTAGGTTGTGCTTCACGGCATATGTCCGCTGACGGTGAGGGGGTGATCGCTTGTACTGCCCGTATTGCCGGCATCCAGATAGCAGGGTCATCGATAGCCGGGCCGCTGAGGATGGCGTGGCGATCCGCCGCCGCAGGTCCTGCCCGGCGTGCGGCCGCCGTTTCACCACTCAGGAAAGCGTGATCCTGACGGTGGGCAAGCGCAGTGGGGTCACCGAGCCGTTCAACCGGGACAAGATTGTGCACGGCGTGCAGCGGGCGTGCCAGGGCAGGCCCGTCACCGAGGACCAGCTGGCGATCCTGGCCCAGCAGGTCGAGGACACCATCCGCAGCCGCGGCAGCGGCGAGATTCCCTCGCATGAGGTCGGCCTGGCCATTCTCGGGCCGCTTCGCGAACTCGACGAGGTCGCCTACCTCAGG
>Ga0208220_1000774_pt1 | contig 13315 bp, 12 predicted proteins | sample NGESurdeep092012_9_FD_184484 | JGI IMG/M metagenome (GOLD analysis project Ga0208220, IMG submission 184484) | Arctic peat soil microbial communities from Barrow, Alaska - NGEE Surface sample F53-1 deep-092012 (SPAdes) | ecosystem: Environmental > Terrestrial > Soil > Wetlands > Peat ... | reverse complement strand
CACGAGGGCTAGCAGCTCGGCAACGCCGAGCTTGTTGCCCGGAGCTTCCCTGGACCCGGCTAGGTACACGACCAATGTGCCCCAGCGCGCGGCCACGGCATCGAGCTCATCAGCAAGAGCAGCCTCCTGCAGTCCCCGACACCGATAGATCAGCGTGGCCTTCACGCCGCTCGCGCTGAAGAACTCGAACAGCGGTCGAATCGCGGTGACGCCGATACCAGCGCAGATCAGCACGACGGCGCGCCGGCCAGCGACGGCAGCCGGCGAGCCGTGGGGGCCCATGAGCAGCACGCGGGTGCCGGGCGGTACCGCCTGCAGCCGAGCGGTGTGCCCACCGCGCGCTTTGACAGTGAATCGCAGCGTGTCTCCGGACGGCAAAGCTGAAACGGAGAACGGATGGGTCTCACTCCATAGCCCTCGCGTCAGAAACCTCAGGCGAAAGAACTGACCTGGCTCTGCACTCGGGGGCTTTCCTTCGCTGCGCACGGCGATGGACACCACGGTTTCACTTTCGGACACAACCGCGACGACCTTCGAGCGTCGTCGCACTGCGTGCAGCAAAGGTCGGCAGATGCGGTAGTACGCGACGAAGAGCCCCACTACCACGTACAAGGCTGTCCACAGGCCGCGTGTTAACGGGTCATGCACGAAGTCGGAGCCGACAAAGAGCTGGTGCGCGATCGAGACCGCGACCGCAACGTAGGTCAGCAGGTGAATGCGGTACCAGGTCTGGTACCCGAGGGCTCGGATCCCTGCGCGCACCGAGAGTGCTCCGACGAGTGCGAGCAGAACGGCTCCGACAAGCGCGAGCCAGACGTACGGGTACTGGCTCACGAGGATCCATGCCTCACGCAGGAGGGAGACGTGGACCAATCCTGAATACCCCAAAGTGATGGCACAGACGTGGACTAGGACCAGTAACAGCGTGGCCCGTCCCCAGCTGGCGTGGAGGCGGACAAGTCGACTCGAGCCGATTCGTCGTTCGAGTGGCTCGATCCGCGCGGTCATCAAGATGAGCAGCAACGAACCGAAGCCCGCGAGTAACCCCGCGAGTCGACCCACAGCCAACGCGACCGTCGTCCCCGTCAAGGCCGCCGAGCCCGTGTGGCGCGCCCAGAGCGCGACCACGCACGCGGCGCCCACGCCCGCGCAGGTTACGAACACGCGTTGTGCAGCAGCTTGTTCGTTGCCGAGCTTTTCGCGGGACCGGACCATGGACAAGGCTTCGTCACCTCCTGCACAACGCCGCCAAACGGCGCTGCGGGCACGGTCTGTTGCAGGCCCTGATGGTCGCAGCCATAATGTCTGCAACCGATTGCAGAGTCAATGATACGGAGGCACGACGATGACCTCCGGCCCGGCGCCCAAACTCACGCTGAACAACGGGGTCCAGATTCCTCAGCTGGGATGCGGCATGTTCAAGGTCGCCGACGCGGAGACTGCGGTGAGCGTTGCCCTTGCAGCTGGATATCGGCTCATCGACGCTGCAGCGTCGTACGGCAATGAGGCAGGAGTCGGTTCGGCGCTTGCAGCCTCCTCCCTCGACCGCTCTGAATTCTTCGTCACGAGCAAGGTGCCCAACTCGGCCCAGGGCCGGAGGTCCGCGCTGCGGGCTTTCGACGAGACGGTGTCGCGGCTCGGTCTCGACTTCGTCGATCTCTACCTCATCCACTGGCCCGTTCCCGCAAAGGACTTGTACGTCGAGACGTGGGAGGCACTCGAGGAGATCTATGCATCGGGTCGTGCCCGCGCGATCGGAGTCAGCAACTTCAGAGCGCAGGATCTCGCCCGTCTGGCGCAACGTACGGGGGTCGTGCCGGCCGTCAACCAGATCGAGCTTCACCCAGGCTTCGTACAGGACGAGCTTCGGGCCCTTCATCGGTCGATGGGGATCACCACCCAGGCATGGAGCCCGCTCGGCAGAGGTTCCGCGTTGCTCGGCCAGCCGGCGGTCACGTCGATCGCGAGGGCTATAGGGCGAACTCCCGCGCAAGTCGTCATCCGGTGGCATGTGGAGGAGAACCACGCGTTGATTCCCAAGTCGACCAACGCGAGTCGACTCGCCGAGAATCTCGATGTGTTCGACTTTGAGTTGTCTGCGGAGGATCACGCCTCCCTGAGCCGCTTAGCGGGTCCGGGCAGGGTAGGGCCTGACCCAGACACATTCGACCTTCACTGAGCATCAAGTAGCGAGCACATATCGCTCGCTACGCTGCCCGAGTGGGAGTCAAAGGCGCCGACGCGACAAGTGGCCCCGCTTTCAACCTCGGGCCCCGCATCCGCGCCGAACGCGTTGCGGCGAACATTTCGCTGCGTGAACTTGCGCGTCGGATCGAGGTTTCGGCCAGCCTGCTCTCCCAGATCGAGCGCGGCCTCGCCCAACCGTCGGTCAGTACCTTGTGGGCGGTCGTTGCGGCGCTCGACTTCTCGCTGGACTCGCTGTTCGATCCGCCGGCCGAGCCCGGCGCGACGCGACGGGAGTCGTCGCCGACCCGGCTGCTCCGAGCCGCCGATCGACCGGTCATCGAGCTCGACGGTCATGTCCGGTGGGAGCGGTTGACGCCGTCCAGCGATCCCGACGTGGTCTTCGCGTTCGTCACATATGAACCGCACCAGCCCTCAGAGGCGGTACCACCTGCTGCTACCCACCGGGGCCGGGAGTACGGCTACCTCGTCAGCGGGCGGCTGCTCATTGAGGCCGACGGCATGGAGTACCGACTTGGTCGAGGGGACTCGATCGTGCTCGATAGCCAGCTCCCGCATCGGTTCCGCGCGATCGGCAAAACCGCTGCTCGCGCGGTGTGGTGGAACCTCGAGTCGCCGCGGTAGCGTGTGCCGCGTGTTTAGTGAAATTGAACGCATCGGAGTCGCCGGCCTCGGCCAGATGGGTGCCGGCATCGCTACCCGGCTGCTCGACGCGGGCTATTCCGTGTCCGGATGGAACCGCACCCGGTCGAAAGCCGAGCCTTTGCTCGAGGCTGGAATGACCTGGGCAGAGTCGCCTCGCGAGTTGGCAGCGAGCGCTGACGCTGTCATCACGATGATGACGAGCACGGACGCCATCCAGGCGGCTGCCGACGGACCTGATGGCATCCTCGCGGGGCTGCGGCCGGGAGCCATCTGGGCCGACGCGAGCACGATCGCGCCTTACACGAGCATGGCGATCGCCAGCACTGTTGCCGCTGCTGGCGCGCGGTTCCTCGACTGCCCGGTGTCTGGTAGCCCCGCGACGCTGGCCGCTGGCGCGCTATCGATCATGGTCGGTGGTGACCGTGAAGCGTTCGACCGGATCGAGCCGATTCTGCGTGCTATCGGCCCGAAGGTGACATACATCGGCCCCAACGGGCACGCGATCCTGACCAAGGTGGCCATCAATCTGGCGCTCGTTGCGTCGGTGACTGCGTTTGCCGAGGGAATCGCCCTGATCGAGAAGGCAGGCGTCGACCGCGTGGCCGCTGTCGACGCGGCTCTGAAGAGCGTCATCGCCTCGCCGGTGATTGGCTATCGCGCGCCCCTCCTCGTCGACGACACGGCGGTCTTTGCCGATGTCGTGTTGCAGCAAAAGGATCTGGTGCTCGCGCAGGATCTCGCCAGACGGCTCGGCATGGCCGTCCCCGTCTGCGCCGCAACCAGCGAGATGCTCAGTGCGGCCCGCAGCTCGCCGAGCGCAAACCGTGACTTCATCATCAGCGTCCATGAGGCTTATCGCAGACTCGGAGGCATGACGTGACCAAGCCCGCCTTCCGCACCACGATCGAGCAGGTACCGCTCGAGCCTGGCCTTCGCGCCGACGAAGGCTGGATCGACATGCAGGTGCAGTTCCTGATCGACAAGCGAGCGGCTGGCACTAATGACCTTGTCGTCGGCAGGACCGTGCTGCCCCCGGGAGCACGCCACGACCGGCACCTGCATCCCAACTGCGACGAGTTTCTGGTGGTCCTCGCCGGCCAAGGCGAGATCTATACGAACACGGGGCGCGAGCCGTCCAAGGCGGGTGATGTGATCTACACGCCGCGCGGCAACTGGCATGGCTTCGACAACACCGGGGATACCGACGTCCTGCTGATCTGGGGCTGGAGTGGGGCGGGCTCCCTCGAGGACGCTGGCTATGCGACACCGAGCCACGACGCCGTCTTTGACGGGTGAGCGCTGACACTGCACGCCTGCTCTCGGGGATGCGGGTACAGCTCGCTCGACGTGACGACGCGGCCCGGGATGGAGTACGGCAGGTCGGTTGGAAGTTGGGCTTTGGATCGCCGTCTGGTTTGGAATTGCTCGGTCTCGACCGGCCGCTGGTGGGATTCCTCCTCGAGAAGGGCCTATTGCCCGACGCCGCTGTCGTGGACGTCGCCAGCTGGACCCACCCCGTGCTCGAGCCGGAGATTGCCGTGCACCTCGGGCAACGGGTCGAACCGGATGCGTCATGGGACGAAGTGCACGCGGCGATTCGCGGATACTCGGCGGCGATCGAGTTGGCCGACGTCGACCGGCCTCCCCGGGACGTGCACGAGGTACTGGCAGGCAACATTTTCCATCGACATTTCATTGTCGGATCGGTTGACACAGAGCTGTTGACGACCCGCGACCTCGCGGTCTCGGCATCGATCGACGGCCGTGAGGTGGCCTCAACTCACGCACCGCAGGAGCTCACCGGTGAAGTGATCGAGATGCTTCGGCTGACAGCCGAAGGATTGGCGACCTACGGCGAGAGTCTCGGAGCTGGCGACGTTGTCCTGACAGGGTCGATGGTGCCCCCGTTGCAGGTCAGTGCTGGGATGCACGTGGTGACCCGGATCGACCGCCTAGGCCCACTCACCGTCACGCTGATCTAGCGTGGCTCCCGTTAGTCCTTCTGGCGTGGCATGCTGCTGGCAATCGATTGCAGGCTAAGGGAGATCAGATGCCACGGATCCCGTACCCGGACCTCGAGACGATTACCGACTCGACGCTCCTGCGCTACCTGGATGACTCGCGGCGGTTCGGCACACCGCGGCTGGAGAGCCAAGCGTTGCGGGCCAGAGTTCCGGCCGTGCTGGAGACCTTCAGCGAGTCGTGGCAGCGGGTGTTTCGCGAGGGCGTTGTCGACCATCGGATCAAAGAGCTGGCGCGCGTGTTTATCGCGCGGAGCCTCGACTGCGGCTACTGCGCTGGTCAGCGGTCGCACCTCGGTGCGGAGCAGGGACTGACAGAACGGCAGTTCGACGAGGTCCTTGAGTTCCGGCGGTCGACGCTACTCACCGAGCGCGAGAAGGCGGCACTTTTGTGGGCTGAGGCCATCGCGTGGGACCCGGGCCTAGCAGACGACTCCGTCTGGGCCGCATTGCATGAGCACTTCAATGACGACCAGCTGGTCGAGCTTGGCTACTTCATCGGCCTGACAATGGGGCAACAGCGCTTCCTGAAGACCGTCGGCGTCCAGCACGGTGACCTGGCGGACGCAGGCACGGCCGGTCTTGCTCCCGATGTCGCCGAACGGCTTGAACAGCAGGCCAACAAGCAGCTGGCAACCTAGGCTTTACGGCCGCCGCGTAGGGCGTCGCCAGAATCGACCGGCAGGCGTACCGCTGCGACCAGCGCGCAAAATACAGCGACGCCGAGCACGCAGAAGGCGAACCGGAAGTTGTTTCCGTGACCGACGATGCCGGTGCCAACCTTGAGGGAGATAACAGCGAGCGCGACGCCGAATGCTTGCGTCAGCTGTTGAATCGTTGAAGCAAGAGTATTCGCCTGGCTCATCGACGCCTGATCGATGTCAGCGAAGGCGATCGTGTTGTACCCGGTATACCCGATCGAACGGAAGACACCGCTCAGGGCGAGGACGCCGATTAGCAGCACCACGTTCGTCGATGGCCGCAGGAGTGCGCAGCCGATCAGTGTGAGCGTGGCGCCGGCAGTCGTCGCGACTAGCACAGTTCGAAACTTTGCAACTCGCAGCAGCGGAGTTGTTGCCGGCTTGATGAGCAAGTTACCTAAGAAGAGGAACAAAAGCGTTGATCCGGCCCGGGCCGGGGACCACCCGAAACCGTCCTGGAACAGCAAGGGGAGCAGAAAAGCGGCGCCGTTGATGCCCACCCGAAAAGCAGTTCCACCCACCGCGGCGGCCCGAAATGTTTTCACCCGCAAGGCGTCGAGTGCAACGAGCGGCGATCGAGCCCGCAGGAGATGGACGATTGCGAACGTGCCAACTCCCACGGTCAGCCCCGCGAGGACGGCCACAGCTAGCCAGGACACCGTCGGTGAGCCTAGGTCAGCGGCAAGCAGGACAAGGCAGCCGAGTGAAATCGCGGTGCTGACAAAGCCGATCCAGTCAAGCGGGCCGGGGTCGCCACGCGCCTGCCGAGGCATGATCCGCAAAGCGACACCAAGCGCGACGATTCCCAGTGGCAGGTTGATCAGGAAGATCCACGGCCACGTTGCGTACGACGTGATGAGCCCACCTACCGCGGGCGCCAGTACCGGAGCCACAAGTGCGGGCCAGGTGAGGTAGGCGACGGCCTTGATGATGTTGGATTTCCCGGTGGCACGCAGGACCACGAATCGTCCGACCGGCACCATCATCGCTCCGCCCGCGCCCTGCGCCACCCGCATGATGCTCAGTTCGGTGAGGTTGGTACTGAAGGAGCAGAGCACCGACGCCACCGTGAAAAGAGCGATGGCGAAGAGAAACGTCTGCCGCGCACCGCGCCGCGCAGCCAACCAGCCACTCACCGGGATGAGCGCGGCGACGGTCGCGAGGTATGCGGTGGCCGTGATGCCGATTTGCGACGACGTCACGCCGAAGGATCGGGCGATGCTCGGTGCGGCCGTAGCGACGATGGTGGCGTCGAGGTTCTCCATGAAGAGCGTGCCGGCTACAAGGAATGCGAGAGGACGCATCGGCCAGTCGTCGGCATCGGCCGTTGTGCGGCGAGCCACCTGATGGGCCTCCGTCATCGCGCCGAGAGGCAGGCGGGCTGAGCTCGAAAGTTGAGTCTCACGCGGGACTAGTTGACGAGCCGCGAGCGGCCGATGCTATTCTAACAGCAATCGTTTGCATGCTGAAGCAGCCCGAGGTCGACGCGGGCCTTCGCGAGGAGAAGGGGGAGGCTAGATGTCGGATTCCTCCCTATCGGCAGCAGCCGCGGCGATCTTTCGCACCCCGCAGATCCCTGCCCCCGGACACGGTTCGGTCGACTACGAGATGCGCGTCGACATGGAGCGACTGCGTTCCTACCGGCTCGGGCGTGCACGTGCCGCGCTTGAGGCGAGCGACTGCGGCTCGTTTCTCCTCTTCGACTTCTACAACATTCGGTATGTCACGCAGACCTGGATCGGCGGGGCGCTCGGGGACAAGATGACCCGGTACGCGCTGCTCGCCCGTGGCGCCGAACCGGTGCTGTGGGACTTCGGATCCGCCGCAGCTCACCATCGCTTGTACGCGCCATGGTTGAAGCCGGAGAACTGCCGGGCCGGAATGCTTGGTATGCGCGGAGCGATCGCCCCGGACGCCGGCCTGATGCGGTCCGCGATCGCTGAGATCCTCAGCATGCTGACCGCGCAGGGCCTGCACCGTGCACCCGTCGGAGTCGACATCGTCGAGCCGGCCTTCCTGTTCGAGATGCAGCGACAGGGTCTCACCGTTGTCGATGTCCAGCAGAGCCTGCTCGACGCGCGTGTCATCAAGTCGGCAGACGAGATCATGCTGCTGGCGCAGGCGGCTGCCATGGTCGACGGCGTCTACCAGGACATCGCGGACGTGTTGAAGCCCGGTATCCGTGAGAACGAGATCGTTGCTCTCGCCAACAAGCGGCTGTACGACATGGGGTCTGATCAGGTCGAGGCCATCAACGCGGTATCCGGCGAGCGGTGCAATCCCCACCCACACAACTTCTCTGACCGGATCATCCGACCCGGAGACACCTGTTTCTTCGACATCATCCACTCCTACAACGGATATCGGACCTGCTACTACCGGACGCTGAATGTCGGGTCGGCAACCACGTCACAACGCGACGCGTACACAAAGGCGCGGGAGTGGATGGACGCATCCATCGCGATGGTCAAGCCGGGGGTCGGTACCGACGCAATAGCAAGTGTCTGGCCCGCCGCTCAAGAATTCGGGTTCGAGAACGAGATGGCCTCCTTCGGTCTGCAGTTCGGCCACGGACTCGGTCTCGGCTTGCACGAGCGACCCATCATCAGCCGGCTGAACTCCTTCGACAATCCGGTGGAGCTTGAGGTCGGCATGGTGTTCGCCCTCGAGACCTACTGCCCCGCTACCGACGGATTCTCTGCGGCCCGTATCGAGGAAGAGATCGTCGTCGCACCGGACGGTCCTCGAGTCCTGACCCGATTCCCAGCTCAGGAGTTGTTCGTTGCCAATGCCTACTGACCTCGCCGCGCAGGCGGTTGTCGACGTCCCGACCATGCTCCTCATCGGCGGCAAGTGGCGTCCTGCATCGGACGGCGCGACCTTCCCGGTGGTCGACCCTGCGACCGGTGACGTACTGGCCCAGGTGAGTTCGGCGTCTGAGGCTGACGCACTGGATGCCCTAGCCGCGGCTCACGAGGCGTTCCCGGTCTGGCGTGCTACCCCGCCGCGGGTGCGGGGTGAGGTGCTTCGCAACGCATGGCGGTTGATGACTGAAAGGGCCGAGGAGTTAGCCCGGCTCGTCGTTGCGGAGAACGGGAAGGCGCTCGTCGACGCGAGGTCGGAGATCGCCTATGCGGCTGAATTCTTTCGTTGGTACGCCGAGGAAGCGGTCCGTGCCGACGGCAGCGTGCAGACTGCACCCAGCGGCACCAATCGGATCTTGGTGCTCCGCGAGCCGATCGGCGTGTCGCTGCTCATCACACCGTGGAACTTCCCGGCTGCCATGGCGACTCGCAAGATCGGGCCGGCCCTGGCTGCTGGCTGCACGACGATCCTGAAGCCCGCATCGGACACCCCGTTGACCGCCCTAGCTCTGTGCGACCTACTCCTCGAGGCAGGTGTGCCGGACGGCGTTGTCAATGTGCTGCCCTCGCGCCGCTCGTCCGCCGTCGCGAACACCCTGCTGGCCGACGACCGGCTGCGCAAGCTGTCCTTCACCGGATCCACCGAGGTTGGCCGCACGTTGCTCGCGGCCGCTGCGCACACCGTTGTCAGCTGCTCAATGGAGCTCGGCGGCAACGCCCCGTTCCTCGTGCTGGCGGACGCCGACCTCGACGCGGCGGTCGACGGGGCAATGATCGCCAAGATGCGCAACGGCGGCGAGGCGTGCACCGCCGCGAATCGCTTCTATGTGGCCTCCAGCATCGCCGAGGAGTTCTCCCGCCGTCTCGGTGGGCGAATGGCCGCTCTGCAGATGGGGCCCGGCCTCGAGCAGGGCTGTGGCCTGGGACCACTGATCAATGCCGAGGCGCGCGACAAGGTCGACGAACTCGTCCGCGGAGCCATCGCTGATGGAGCACGAGCCCTCACCGGGGGAGCGAGCGCCGCGGGCGCCGGATACTTCTACCCGCCGACCGTCCTCGTGGACGTGCCACCGACGTCCAGCATCCTCGGCCAGGAGATCTTCGGCCCAGTGGCGCCCGTCGTCGCATGCGATTCCGTCGAGGAGATGATCGAGCTCGCGAATGCGACCGAGTACGGGCTCGTGTCCTACGTGTACACAAAGGACTTGGCGCTCGGGCTACGCGTATCCGAGGCGCTGGAGACCGGCATGGTCGGGCTGAATCGTCCCGTCGTCTCCGACCCGGCGGCGCCGTTCGGCGGGGTGAAGCAGTCGGGCCTCGGCCGCGAGGGTGGCCACGACGGCTTGCTCGAGTTCACCGAGAGCAAGTACATCGCCGTCCAGTGGTAGTGGTGACCCCTTAGCTGGCTCCGTGTAGCCCGTCGTCCACCGCGACATCCTCTGAGACGAGTTCGATCCCCGACAACAGTGCCTGCAGCAGCAGCAGCACCCCGAAGTCCTCGGCTGCATGGCCCCGCGCGATTGTCGCCTGAACCGGCTCTCGCGCAGCAGCCACAACTGGCATCGGTACACCGAGCGTGTTCGCCAGGGCGAGCCCGAGATCGAGATCCTTGCGCAGCAGCACCGGCGTAAACGTCGGCGTGAAGTCCAGGTTCACGAAGGCAGGCGTCTTGTACCGGGTGAACATCGAACCCATGACGCTGTTGTTCATAAACTCAAGGAAGGCAGCACGCGACACGCCGCCCTTCTCGGCGAGCACGGTGATCTCCGCTAGGTTCTGCGCGACTACCCCGAGCATCAGGTTGTGGCAGATCTTGACCAGCCGGGCTTTTTCGCCCTCTCCGACGTAGGTCACATGGCGCCCGAGCCGATCGAGCAGAGGGAACAGCTCGTCGTACGCGGCGCGAGGGCCTGAGCAGACAAGGCTGAGCAGTCCCGCCTTCACCACCTTGCCGTTGCCGCTCACGGGGGCCGCGAGGAAAGTGACGCCGCCGGCCGAGGTCATTTCCCGGACGCGCGCGGACGCCTCGATTGAGATAGTCGAGCAATCCACCAGAAAACGGGGAACTTGCTCGCCCGACAGCAGTTGCCGCACGACCTCTTCGAGGTCGGAGGAACTCGACACCATGGTGAACACCACGTCGCGGTCAGCCAGGTCGGCGATTTCGCCTGCCACCTTCGTGCCGTGGCCCAGCGCCTCGGCCTTTGCGCGGGTTCGGTTCCATACCGTGACGTCGACTTCGGCGTCAGCCAATCTTGAGGCGAGCGGTCCTCCCATTCGGCCGACTCCGATCCAGCCGACCGTCAACACCGGCGTGGGTGAGCTCATGTGATTGGTCCCTCGTTCGTCGGGGGTAAGGCAGGCTCGTGCGGCAACACGACGACTATTTCTGCAATCGTTTGTAGCGTATCCTCATCGCCAGGTCACGGGCTGTCAACTCCCGGGTAGACGCCAAGGAGGGTTCATGGTCGACGTCGTTCGTCTGGGGGTCTTCAGCCCTTCTGCAGTTGTCGCGGTTGGCGCAGAGGCAGGCTTTTTTGAGTCTGCGGGGATCGCGCTGGAGACCAGCGCTGTACGCAGCTCGGTTTCGGCGTTCAGCGACCTCGCAAGCGGAGCGCTCGACTTGCTCGTCACCAGTCCGGACAACGTCCTCGCCTACAGGCTGAACGGATCGAATGCGCTCGGTAGCTGCATCGACGCACAGATTCTGTTTGGGATCGACAGGGGACTCGGCCTCTCTTTGATGGCCGCACAAGCCGGCAGCGACGGATGTTGGGGTGCGGATGGTCGCCAACTGCTCGGCGTCGACGCGCCCGCCACCGGCTTCGCTTACGCCGCTTATGCCGTGCTGGACCGTCTCGGATTGGACAAGCAGGGGCTCGACATCGTTGAGCTCGGAGCCACCCCAGTGCGCCGCGACGCTCTGATGGCAGGCGTCTGTTCGTTGACGATGCTCAACGCAGGCCACGATCTGGTCGCCGAAAATGCGGGGTGCGGGCGCGTTGCCCGAGCGGTCGCGACCGTCGGTCCGTACCTGGGCAGTGCCCTGGTGGGTCTCCAGTCGTGGGTGTCCCGACACAACAGACTCCTGGAGCGCTTCACCGAGGCGTGGCTGGCGTCTACGCGGATGGTTGTTGATCCGGCGTCGGTGGCTTCGGTCACGGCGCGAATTGAACGCTTGCTGGCCTGCGACGAGGCGACCGCGAGTCGCGCGGTGGAGACGCTAGTGAGCCGTACCGAAGGTCTTGTTGTTGACGGCCGGATCGACGAGGCCGAGCTGCAGACAGTGATCGAGCTTCGAGCGGCTTACGGCGGGTTTGACGGCGGAGCTGTACCCAGGGCGGCAGCGGCTGTTGAGACCGGACTGGTCCGCGAGCGTCGCGGCTGATCCGAGCGCGCTGATTAGAGCGCGCTGATTCGTGCGCGCAACGCGAATCAGTTTCGCAACTGCTCGCTCATCCAGTCGCCGGCCATCGGCTGGTAGAGGTACGGGTAGTTGTTGCAGACGTGGTTGCCGTCCTCGATCATCACCAGCGTCGCATTGGGTGCCTCGCGTGCGACGCGCTCGGCCTGCTCGTACGGGACCAGCCTGTCCTTGCGACCGAAAATCACCAACATCGGTTGGGTCAGCTGAGGCAACACACCCTCGAGGGTCATCTTCAGTGCGACCTCGCGGGCTTTCTCTGGGGTTTTCGAGTGCGAGTACTGCATAAAGGCGTCGCGGCTGATCGCTGGTCGGGTGTCGAAGCGGCTCCCGGACTCGTACGGACCGCCAACGGTGACCGCAGCCTTGATCCGGTGGTCGAAGGCAGCCGAGCGGGCTGCGTAATACCCGCCCATGCTGACCCCAGCGACCCCTAGACGCGAAATGTCAATGTCATCGCGACCGGAGAGCATGTCGATCGCCGCAGAGGTCGCGACCTCGTAGTCGGGCCGAAGTGGCAGCCGGTATCCGGACTCTCCCTGGCCGGGACCGTCAAATGAGAAGGTCGCCATGCCTCGGCGCAGGAAGACATCTTCCCATCGGTGGAACTCCTCTTTGGCCGAATCCAGACCCGGCAACAAGAGGACAAGACCAGGCCGGGCGGTCGAGTCTGCAGTGCCGCTGTCCGCCAGGCTTGTCGGGCGGCGCAGATTGCCCACGAGAGTTTCGCCGTCGAGCTGGCACTCGAGCCGCTCAGCCGTGGGATCGAGGAACTGAAGGGCTCGCCGTCGCGCGGCAACCGCCTGCATAGTCGCCTGGTGGTGCCGTTCCATGTCCAGGACCCAGACGAATTTTGAGAAGTGATAGCTGAGCGTCGCTCGTTGCCACGCTTCACCGGCGGTCAGCCAGTGCCCTGCTGCCTCTGCCTGGTTTGCCAGCGCAGCGTGCTCGTCGCCGTTGGCGCACCATCCGTCGAGCCAGTCGGCCCAGGTGTCTAAGGCGGCGGTCACGCGCCGGAAGTCGTTCGGGTCCACCCCTTGCGTGGTGAAGCGTGGTGCCCAGTGACTGATTGCGCTTTCAATCGCCTCGTCCGACATCGACGTCCTTCGCTCTAGAGGTGGTCGGCGAGCCAGTCCGCCATCATCGAGCGAGATTCGTACGGGCGGTTGGTGATGCCGTGGTTCCCGTCGTCGTAGATGACGAGCTCTGCTCCCGGTGCCTCGCGGGCGAGACGCTCGGCGTGGTGCGGCGGAAGGAGCCGGTCACGTCCTCCACTCACGACGAGGAACGGTTTGACGATCTGGTTGGCGAGCCCGTCCATGGTGAGCGTCCCGGCTGCGCGGCGGGCATCCTCGGGTGACGAGGCGCCGACGCGGTGCTGGAACGTGTCGCGAGTGAGCTGCGGCAAAGTGTCCCAGTCAAGGTCGAACTGGTACGCGCCACACAGCGAGACGC
>Ga0208220_1000773_pt1 | contig 13320 bp, 11 predicted proteins | sample NGESurdeep092012_9_FD_184484 | JGI IMG/M metagenome (GOLD analysis project Ga0208220, IMG submission 184484) | Arctic peat soil microbial communities from Barrow, Alaska - NGEE Surface sample F53-1 deep-092012 (SPAdes) | ecosystem: Environmental > Terrestrial > Soil > Wetlands > Peat ... | reverse complement strand
GTCCCCAGTGAGGATTTCCATCTCCAGGACAGACTCGTGCGGCATGCCGCTGCGCAGCGAGGTGGACTCGATGCCCAGGCCGCTGACCGCGCCGCCGAGAGTGATCGTCTTGAGCTGCGGGACCACCAGCGGCATGAGCCCATGCGCCAGCGTGGCCTCGGTCAGGTGCTCATAGGTGGTCATGCCGCCGACGATCGCCGTCCTGGCCGCCGGGTCGATCCGCAGGACGTGGTCGAACGCCGACACGTCCAGCCCGGGGCCCGCGGCGTCGCCGCGGAACCGGAACAGGTTCGAGGTGCGCTTGGCCAGCCGGACGGGACTACCGGGCGGGATGGCCGCGTAGGCGCGCTTGAGCTGCGCGACCGCCGACTGGTGCGCGGGCAGCGCGGCCGCGCCCCCGGCAGCCGCGGCGGCAGCCGGCCGCGCGGGCGGCCGGCCTTTATCGGCGACTTCGGTCACACAGCCTCCCCGGACAGACCGCGGGTTTTCCGCACTCCGGACAATGCCACCCGGACCGCCCCCCGTAGTCAAGCTCACAGCCGAACGCGGCGATCGGCTCACGAAGCCTATCTCCCGGCCGCCGATGTTCCCCGTGCCGACGAAGGCCTCCTGACCAGGCCCGGCACGGGCGCCCCGGCGGCCGCACGGAACCTTCCCCGACTTCGCGATTCAGAACCGTCTGGCATGTCACACTTAGCCCGAATAGTCAGACTTAGCGCATATGTCCGGCCGCACGGGACACGGGGCCACCGGGCAGGAGCAGGGCAGCATCAACTGGGCGCAGGCGGGCGCCGCCGGGATCCAGTTCACCGCGATCAAGGCGACCGAGGGCGCGTCCTACGTCAATCCGTACGCCAGCGCGGACCTGGCGGCGGCGAGGGCGGCGGGCCTGGCCACCATGGCCTACGCGTTCGCCATCCTGAACGGCGACGGTGCCAGCGCCAGCGCCGTGGCCCAGGCCGATTACTTCCTCGCGCACGCCGCCGGGACCGACGGTCATGTGCCCTCGGTCATGCTGGACATCGAGTACGACCCGTACTCGGGCAGCGACGGCACTAACCAGTGCTACGGGCTCAGTAAGTCCGCGATGCGGAATGTGCCTGACCGTGCCCGGCACCAAGGCAGCCAGCGGATCCAAGGTGGATCTGACGTCCTGCTCCGGGGCGCCCCGGCAGCAGTGGCAGCCGTGGCAGCCGGAATACTCGCGGGCCATCTCGGCGTCACTGGGCACCAGCCCGACAACCCTGATCAACCCATGGTCGCGGATGTGCCTGGCCGTCACCGCCCGCGCGACTGGGACCCGCGCGGTCATCAGGTCCTGCGCCGGGACCGCCGCGCAGCGCTGGACGGTGGAGCCGGACGGCACGATGCGGGTCCGTGGCAGATGCCTGGAGGTGAATCGTCAGGGCAAGGCGAGCGGAACGCCGGCGGGCCTGTACGCCTGCAACGGGACCGGGGCGCAGCTATGGCACCTGACCCCCGAGGGCTCCGGCGTCATGCTGGTGAACCCGCGCTCGGATCGGTGCCTGACCGATCCGAATGCCGCCACCGCGAACGGCACCCGGCTCGTCATCGAGCCGTGCGCCGCTACCCCTGGCAAGGTCTGGCGCCCCGCCTAGCGGCCGGCTTCGCTAGCCCGCGTAGCTGGCCGCGACCTCCTCCGGCGTCATCGGGAGCCGGGCGGCCGACGGCGGCAGGCCAGCCTGGACCGCGTCGGCGATCAGCAGCGCCATCGAGTAGGCCGGGTCAGCGGCCAGCGCACGCTCGACCGCCACGTTCGCTAGCGCGCCCTCCCCGGACTGCCAGGCAGTGAACGCGAGTAACGACGCCGGGGCCGGAACGAACTCGGGCGCGGCCCCGGTGACGACGTCTGTCCACAAGCGCAGATGCGCCGCACGGTGCTCCGGGTCCAGCCGCGCCCAGGCATCGTCGCGGACCCGCAGGTCGGCGAGGATAACGGCCAGGAAAGCCAGCCTGCCCCGGTCGGTGATCTTGGTGCCGGAACGGTACTGGCTCATGGCCTCCTGGACCGCGCTGCGCCCGGCCTCGGCCAGCGCCTGCGCCGGGTCCTGGCCGTCCCGCTGCGCCGCGGTGATCACCTTGTCGATCCGTCGCAGGGCCCGGCCGGTCGCCTGCCGGGTGGCGCGGGCCGTGCCGGGCGGCGGCGCCAGCGTTCGCGCCAGCGCAGCCCGATCGGGATAGGCATCCAGCCCAGCCTGATTCAGCACGGCGGCGGCCGGATGGGAGCACGGATCAAAGGCGACGCCGCCCGCCGGGCAGCAGTCCGGGTCCTGGCAGAGCGCGGACCAGTACCGGCCGCCCTCGGCGCGCAGTACCTCCCGGATCTCCAGGCCCTCATGCAAGAGCGCCCCGACCAGCGGATCGATCACCGGGCTCACCAGCGCGGCCGGGCCGTAGCCGATCACGATGGCCGCCGGAACCTCCTCGCGGGACAGCACCGCGCAGGCGTGCGCGGCGATGTCCGCCGCGAGCTCGGCGTCCGGCGGGTCGGGCAGGTCATACCGGAACGTCATCGTCACCAGGTCGCGCGGGCCGCTGACACCCAGCACGACCAGGCTGCGGCTCGGGTGGAAGCCGAGCATGTGCGGAACGATCGCCAGCACCCCCGCGGGCGAGCCGACCTTGACCCGGCCGGGCGGGAGTTGCTGGCTGTCTGACTGGTCATCCGACTGCTTGTTCTCTGTCATGCAGCCAGGCTGCGTCCGGGCCATACGTGGCAGCGATCGGATAAATCGTCAGGTGGGGACAACCGCAGGCTAGGCGTGACAGAGCGACCGGAGCATGCACAGGCGCGGTAATCGGGTTGACGCGGCTGCGGACGGCGCTGCCGATCAGCGGTGCGGTCGGCGCGGAACTAGCGGGATATCGCCGGACGGGCGGCACTGTAGGGATCCAGTGAAGATGTCGCCTGTGCGCAGCATTTCTGTCATCTGGATGGCTTGAGCGGGTGCCCTGCGGTGCAGGGAAGTTGTCATTTCCCTCAGTCGGGTGCAGCTCGTTTCGAGTGAGAGGGGTAGGTCAGGCGCCGAGCGTGTACTGGCCCTGCGCCGTTCCGGGGTAGAGCCGCTGATCGGAACCCGGGGAGTCCGGGGCCGGGAACTGCGGTTTGGTGTCACATGAGTTGACACGTGGTGGTGGGTGTCGTCCGAGAGCGCCCGCGGGCCTGTGCGCGCTGACGATCTATGCGCTGTGGCGAGGGCTGTCACATTCTCGGGGTCCGGCGGTGTCTTCACGCCAACAGGCGACCGTCCAAGGAGAACACCATGGCGCTACGCGTCCCGAAGGCCGAGCTTCTCCCTGAGCTCAGGGAAAACATGATCAGGCAGCTTGGTGCCGTACCCGAACCTGTCGAGGTGGCTTACAACAACCCCAAGGTGGCCATCTCCAATCAGGAGTTCTCGGCCAAGGTGGCCACGTGGGACGCGGTCGACGCGAGCCTCAAGACGTTCGCGCACATGGCCGTCGCGGCACAGGTTGGCTGCAGCTGGTGCCTCGACGTCAACTACTTCCTGGCGCAGAACAAGAACCTGGACCTGGCTAAGGCAAGCCAGGTGCCGCGCTGGCGGGAGTCGGAGGTGTTCACGCCGCTGGAGCGGGACGTGCTGGAGTACGCCGAGGCCATGACTAGCACGCCGACGGCCGTCACCGACGAGCTGTCGGTGGGCCTGCTGGAGCGGCTCGGCCCGGCGGCGCTGGTCGAGCTCACCGCGTTCATCGGCTTTGCCAACCTGGCGAGCCGGGTCAACACGGCGCACGGCATCACGTCGCAGGGCTACTCCGATGCCTGCGAGATTCCGCTGGTCAAGCGTCCCGAGAAATCCGGCGTGGCGTCCACGGCATGACCGAGGACCCGTTCGCCGCCCATCGCAGCCTGCTGTTCACGGTCGCTTACGAGATGCTCGGCTCGGCGGCCGACGCGGAGGACGTGCTGCAGTAGTCCTGGCTGCGGTGGGCCGGCGTCGACCGCTTGCAGGTGCGTGACCCGCGGGCCTACCTCATCCGGGTCGTCACCCGCCAGGCGCTCAACCGCCTGCGGACGCTGTCGCGCAGCCGCGAGGACTACGTCGGCGAGTGGCTGCCGGAACCGCTGCTGACCAGCCCCGATGTCGCCGAGGACGTCGAACTTGCGGAGAGCGTCTCGATTGCGATGCTGACCGTGCTGGAAACGCTGGGGCCGGCGGAACGGGCGGTGTTCGTGCTCCGCGAGGTCTTCGAGATGCCCTACGGCGAGATCGCCGAGGCCATCGGGAAGCCCGCGGTCACGGTGCGGCAGATCGCGCGGCGGGCCCGCCAGCATGTGGCGGCCCGGCGGCCGCGGGTGCGGGTGAGCCGGCTGGAGCAGCAGGCCGTGGTGGAACGGTTCCTGGCCGCGCTGCGAACCGGGCAGTTGCAGGAGCTGATGGAGGTCATGGCGCCGGACGTGGTCCTGATCGCCGACGGCGGCGGGCTCGCGGCCGCCGCGCTGGCCCCGGTCCACGGGGCCGAACAGGTGGCGAGGGTGCTCGCGCGCGCGAGCCAGTCCGCGTTCGCGGCGGCGACCGTGTGGCTCAACGGCGCGCCCGCCGGCCGCCTCGAGGTCGACGGCGAGCCGGCCACGGTGAGCCTCGTGGTGGAGGACGGGCGGGTCACCCGGGTCTACCTGGTCCGAAACCCGCGAAAGCTGACGCGGCTGGACGAACCGGCCGACCTCGCCAGGTAAGCAAGGAAAAGGAGAGTACCTGCTCCTCTCCACTTTCAACCTATAGCGCACTGGGGGGCTTGCCGCAAGACCCCGGTCGTGCCACATAATCGCAGGCCGGGCTCGGAATTTATGGAATGGGTGATCCGAAGGTGCGTGTGCTGTTGCCGGCGTATGACTCGCGCGGGGGAAGAAGGAACGAGATGAGGGCGTGCCAAACGCGAGGTTCGGCAGAGCCTGTCACGCCGCAGGCTCTGTCGGCCATCGCAGTGCAGCGGAGCACGGCCACCCTGGAGGTGTCGCGATGATCGAGCGCTACGTGCTGGGTCTCGAAGAGATCGACAAGACGCAGGTCGCGCTCGTTGGCGGCAAGGGCGCGCACCTGGGGGAGCTTTCGCGGATCGAAGGCATTCGTGTGCCGGCTGGCTTTTGCGTGACGACGGACGCCTTCCGGCGGATCATGGCGGAAGCGCCGTCGATCGACGGTCGGCTCGATCAGCTGTCGCGCCTGAACCCCGGCGACCGGCAGGCGATCCGCACGCTCAGCGCGGAGATCCGCCGGACCATCGAAGGGATCGCCATCCCGGGCGATCTCGCGGCGGCGATCACCCGCGCGCTCGCCCGGCTCGGCGAGCACGCCGCCTACGCCGTCCGATCCAGCGCGACGGCGGAGGACCTGCCGACGGCCTCCTTCGCGGGCCAGCAGGACACGTACCTGAACGTCGTGGGGTTGGCTGCGATCCTCCAGCACGTCAGCCGGTGCTGGGCGTCGCTGTTCACCGAGCGGGCCGTGACCTACCGCCAGCGGAACGGCTTCGACCACCGGAAGGTCCACATGGCCGTGGTCGTCCAGCAGATGCTCTTCCCGCAGGCGGCCGGCATCCTGTTCACGGCCGACCCCGTCACGGGCAACCGGAAGGTCGCCACCGTGGACGCCAGCTTCGGCCTCGGCGAGGCCCTGGTAGCCGGCCTGGTGAACCCGGACGTGTTCAAGGTGCGCGACGGCGAGGTCGTCGCCAAGGCGGTCGCCGCCAAGAAGCTTGCCATCCACGCCTCGCCGGCCGGCGGGACGCAGGAACAGCCGATCGACCCGGAGCGGCAGGAGCAGCCGGCGCTGACGGATGCTCAGGTCGTGCGGCTCGCGCAGCTGGTCCGGCGGATCGAAGCGCACTTCGGCCGCCCGCAGGACATCGAATGGTGCCTGGTCGACGACGGCTTCCAGATCGTTCAGAGCCGGCCGATCACCACGCTGTTCCCCATCCCCGAGTCCGGCGATCGGGAGAACCACGTCTACCTCTCCGTCGGTCATCAGCAGATGATGACCGACCCCATGAAGCCCCTGGGCGTCTCCGTGTGGCAGCTGACGGCCATGGCGCCGATGCACGAGGCCGGCGGCCGGCTGTTCGTCGACGCCACCATGCGCCTGGCCTCGCCGGCAAGCCGCGTCGGCCTCCTGGAGATGACGGGGAGGTCCGATCCGCTGATCAGGGACGCGCTGGAGACCGTCCTCGACCGCGGCGACTTCATCCCGGCGCTCCCGGACGGCGGTCCCGGCGGGCCGCCGGTCGGCGGCGCGTCCGCCCCGATCGAGACCGATCCGGCCATCGTCACCGAGCTGATCGAGCGCAGTCAGGCGTCCATCGCCGCCCTGCGGCGCGACATCCGGACGAAGACCGGACCGGCGCTGTTCGAGTTCCTGCTGGAGGCTTTCCAGGAGCACAAACGGGTCCTCAGTGATCCGCTGAGCGTGCAGGCGATCATGGCGGGGATGGAGGCCACGTGGTGGCTCAACGACAAGCTGCGGGAATGGCTGGGCGAGAAGAACGCGGCCGACACGCTCACGCTGTCCGCCCCCAACAACGTCACGTCGGAGATGGGACTGGCGCTGCTCGACGTCGCGGACGTGATCCGTCCGCATCCGCAGGTGGTGGCGTTCCTGCAGGGCGTCGAGGACGAGGGCTTCCTGGACGAGCTGCCGAAGCTCGCGGGCGGGACCGAAGCGCGCGACGCCATCGAGGCCTACCTCGACCGGTACGGCATGCGCTGCGTCGGCGAGATCGACATCACGAGGCCGCGCTGGAGCGAACGCCCCACCACGCTCGTGCCCGTGATCCTCGACAACATCAAGCTCTTCGAGCCGGGTGCTGCCGAGCGGCGCTTCCACCAGGGGCGGCAGGAGGCCGAGAAGAAGCGACAGGACCTGCTGGAACGCCTGCGGGCACTGCCGGACGGGGAGCAGAAGGCCGACGAGACCAAGCGGATGATCGACCGGGTCCGGACCTTCATCGGGTACCGAGAGTACCCGAAGTACGGCATCGTCAGCCGCTACTTCGTCTACAAGCGGGCCCTGCTGGAGGAGGCCGAGCGCCTCGTGCAGGCCGGCGTGCTCGCCGAGAAGGAGGACATCTTCTACCTCACGTTCCAGGAGCTCCACGACGTCGTGCGCACCAACCGGTCGGACGACCAGCTCATCCAGCAGCGCAAGGACGCGTTCCGGTCGTACCAGGCGCTCACGCCGCCCCGGGTGCTCACCTCCGACGGCGAGGCCATCGCCGGGGCGTACCGGCGCGACGACGTGCCGGCCGGTGCCCTGATCGGCTTGCCGGTTTCCGCCGGAACCGTCGAGGGCAGGGCCCGCGTCATCCTCGACATGGCGGAGGCCGATCTCGAGGCGGGCGACATCCTGGTCACGGCCTACACGGATCCCAGCTGGTCACCCCTGTTCGTCGCGATCACGGGCCTGGTGACGGAGGTGGGCGGCCTGATGACCCACGGCGCAGTGATCGCACGGGAGTACGGCTTGCCGGCCGTCGTGGGGGTGGAACATGCCACCCGGCTGATCCGGGATGGGCAGCGGATCCGCGTGCATGGAACGGACGGGTACATCGAGATCCTGCATTAGGCGACCACTGATCAGACGGTGCAGCGGCAGCTGGTCCTTGGCGGCCCGCCGATTTCGCGGTCGCGGATCTGGGCTTGCGCTGATGCGCGCGTTCGGGCTGAGCGGGCTGGCCCTGGAACGGCCTGAGGACCTGGCGTCGGTAGCCGGGGCGTTTCTCGCAGGCGAGAGGCCGGCCGATCACCCGCTGCTGTGGTTCGGCGATGGCCGGATCACCGCCGGTCACCTGGCGGTCTTGCGAGAACGTGCCGCAGCCGGGCCGCTGAGCCTGACATTGTTCGACGGGACCATGAGCGCGGCCCATGCCATGGCTGGCGGGGCCGCACCTCGGATAGCTGCCATCCGGCTATTGCCCCCCGTGAGCTGCACAGGGCGACAGGCACCGCACATGACGAGTAGCCGCTCAGATGACATGCGAGATGCCAACTGAGCGGTCCAGATGACATCTTCACGGACTCCCTACAGGCATGACGGCGCGGCACTTGTTAATACGCCAGCGGCTAGCGCGGAAATTGCCGTAATCCGGACTAGTCTTACATTTCATTGAAGGGAATAGCCTTGCGCTGAAGTGTCGCGGTGGGTCCCACGATATTTGGCGCGTAGGATGCCTACGGATTCCGGCTTCGGGGGTGACAAGTGCTGAAGAGGATTTTCTGGACGGCTGTGACGGTCCTGGTCCTGGTCTGGATTCTGGCAGCTCCAGCCGCGACAGGAGACACCGTTCACCATTGGCTTACGGGCACGCTGACCTTCTTCCGCCATCTCGGGCAATAGGCGTCATTGCCGACCATTTCTCATAGGTTTGAAACGGCCGAATCATTCAGCTGCTTGGTGAAGAACACCCGCTGGAATCCGACCTGCTCGGCCCGGTGGGTCAGCCGGTAGCCATGCCGCGGGTAATAGGCCAGGTTCTCGGTCATGGCCGCGTTGGTGTAAAGGCGGATCTCGGCGATTCCCAGCCGCCCCGCCTCCCGCTCCGCCAGCGCCAGCAGCCGGGCGCCGACGCCGCGACCCTGTGCCGCCGGCCGGACGGCCAGGTTCTCCAGCAGCAGGTGATCCGGACGCGGGATCAGCACGACGAGCCCGTCGATCTCGGCGTCGCCCGCCGCCACCCACACCTCGCGGCGGGCGACGGCGCCGGCATAGTCGGCCGTCATCGGCGCCGGGGGCTGGTCCATACGCGGGATGTAGACGGCATAAGCCGCGGCGACAACCGCCCGCAGCTCGGCCAGGTCGCCGGGCGCGGCCAGGCGCAGCGTCAGCACTCGCGGCCTCGGAGCAGCGGGTCAGTTACGGGCCGGCAGCTGGCCCTCGAGGAAGCGTGCCACCAGCCCTCGGATCACGGTCGCCATCGAGAAGCCGTGCTCGGTGCACCAGGCGCGCAGCTGGGCATGCTGGTCCGCCGCGAACCGGACGGGCACGACCTGCTGACCGATCTGCTGGGAGCCTGGCGAGCCGCCTGCCCGCTGCAGTGCGAGCAGCTGACTGCTGACCTCGCGCAGGCGGCCCGGCAGCGGGCCGAATCCGTAGGACCCGGCCATGCCGCGACTCAGCAGCCAGGCGTAGACCTGGTCGCGTTCCCCGTCCGGCAGCGTCCCGATGGCCTTGACCAGCAGCTGCACCACCTCGGCGGAGCTGGCGGACGTCGGGTCCGGCGGCGCGGCGCGAGCCGTGGCCTGCGCCGCGGCGCTGTCGGGGTCCGGTGCAGCCATGGCCGCCTCCAGGGAAGAAACTAACGCGATATCACACAGGTATCACGATATCGCGGCGGCATCAACCAGGCGCCGAGGCGACGATGACCACCATCGGATGTTCGCGGCAGTCGGGGCAGAACGGTCATGATCACCGCCTCAGAGCGCGACTCCCAGCAGGGCGTCGACGGCAGCCCGGACAAGCTCGCCCGACCCGCCAGGGCCGCCTGTGCGGCCAGGATCGCCCGGCCCGGCGCGCAGTTCTCCCGGACCGGCCGCCATCGTCGCCGCGGCCCAGCCGTCGACGACCGCCAGCGCGCCCGGCGCGTCGAGGTCGTCAGCCATCCGCTCGCGCATCGCCGCCAGCACGGCCTCGCCAGCGGCCGCGCTCCCGGTGCCTGCCAGCGCTACGGCCGCCCGCCACCGGGCCAGCCGCTCGCCCGCCTCCGCCAGGCCCGCGTCCGTCCAGTCCCAGTCCTCGCGGTAATGGTGGGCCAGGATCGCGAGCCTGATCGCCATCGGGTCGGTGCCCGCGGCGAGCAGCCGCGACACGAAGACCAGGTTGCCGAGGGACTTGGACATCTTCTCGCCATCCAGGCGCACCATCCCGGCGTGCGCGTACCGGCGGGCGAACACCGGGCTCCCCCCGGCGACCACCATCCCGTCCCGGTCCAGCGGGACCCGCCCCTCGCCGAAAGCCACCCGGGCGTGCGAGGCGCTCATCTCGTGGTGCGGGTAGACCAGGTCCGAGCCGCCGGCCTGGACGTCGAAGGAAGCGCCCAGGTAGTGGGTCGCGATGGCCGCGCACTCGACGTGCCAGCCCGGCCGCCCGGGGCCGAAGTCCGAGGCCCACGACGGCTCCCCCGGTCGGGCGGTCAGCCACACCAGGGGGTCGAGCGGGTCCTTCTTGCCGGGCCGGGTCGGGTCGCCGCCGCGCTCGGCCGAGAGCTCGGCCATCGTTTCTGGATCCAGCCTGGAGACCGACCCGAAGTCCGGATCGGCCGTGCGGGCGAAGTAGATGTCGCCTTCGAGGTCGTACAGGGCACCGTGGTCGGCAAGCGCGCGGTTGAAGTTCTCGATCAGCGGCAGCGCCTCGACCGCGCCGATCAGGTGCGCGGGCGGCAGCACGCGCAGCGCCGTCATGTCGGCCCGGTACCGCTCGATCTCGCGGGCAGCGAGCGCCCGCCAGTCCTCGCCGTCACGATCGGCGCGCTCCAGCAGCGGATCGTCCACATCGGTGACATTCTGCACATAGGTGACGTCGTGTCCGGCGTCCCGCCAGGAGCGGATCAGCAGGTCCCAGGCGACGTAGGTGGCCGCATGGCCCAGGTGCGTGGCGTCGTACGGCGTGATTCCGCACGCGTAGATCGTCGCCGACTGGCCGGGTGAGGCCACGGCGAGCGCACCGCTGGGGGTGTCCCAGATCATTGTCTCCGGAGCCTGTCCTGGCAGATCAGGTACGGCAGCGTCGGCCCAGGATTCCATATGCGTAGGTTATCCTCGCGCCGTGTCCGGGCCCCGACCTGGCTGGCCAGCTTGCTCGAAGGCGTGGGCCAGGGCGATGAGCCGCGGCTCGCTCCAGGCGGGCCCGACTAGGGAGATCCCGACCGGCAGGCCACGGAACTGACCGGCTGGCAGCGTGATAGCCGGGTAGCCGGCTACCGCCGCCGGGCTCGACGTCCCGCCGACGTAATGGTCGCCCAGCACATGGTCGGTCAGCCAGGCCGGCCCGCAGGTCAGGCTGACCACGGCGTCCAGCCGGGAACCGCCCAGCGCGGCATCCAGGCCGCCGCGGGCCAGCGTCCGGGCCTGGGCCCGTGCGCTCAGGTAGTCCGGGTCCGCCGGGTTCCCGCTGGTCGCCTGCGCCGCCTCGAAGATCTCCTGGCCGAAGTCCGCGAGCACGGTGGCCGCATACTGCCGGTTGAACGCGATCAGCTCGGCCAGGCTGGCCGGGTGCTCACCCGGCAGCGCGCCGAGGTAGGCGTTGAGATCGTGCTTGAACTCGTGCAGCAGGGCTGCGTACTCGGGCACGCTCAGCTGGTCGGTATCCGGCAGGTCCACCGGATCCGCGACCTGCGCCCCGCAGGCGCGCAGCCGGGCGATGGCCGCGTCGAGAATCGCCAGCGCGGCCGGCCCGGCGGCATCCGCGCCTTCCCGCCAGACCCCGAGCCGGGCGCCGTCGAGGGCGCCCGGGTCAAGAAAACTGGCATAGTCGGCGGCCCGGCCGGGCGCGTCCGCCGAGGCAGGGTCCGCCGCATCCAGGCCGGCCATCGCGGTCAGCAGGGCCGCCGCGTCGGCTACGGTGCGGGCCATCGGCCCGGCGGTGTCCTGGGCGACCGAGATCGGCACGATGCCCGTCCGGCTGACCAGGCCGACCGTGGGCTTGATGCCGACGACCCCGCAGATCGCGGCGGGCGAGACGATCGACCCGTCGGTCTCGGTGCCGACGGCGAGCGGCGCGAGCCCGGCCGCGACCGCGATGGCCGAGCCGGAGCTCGAGCCCGACGGGTTGCGTCCAGCGCCGTGCGGATTCACGGCCTGGCCGCCGAGCGTGCTCCAGCCGCTGCTCGACGGGCGCGAGCGGAAGTTTGCCCACTCCGACAGGTTCGCCTTGCCGATGATCACTGCCCCGGCCGCCCGCAGCGCGGCGACGATAAACGCGTCACCGCCGCCAGCCGCCGACAAGGCCGGGGAACCAGCCGTCGCGGGCAGCCCGGTGACCGACACGTTGTCCTTGATCAGGACGGGGATGCCCTCCAGCGGTCCGCGGGCCCGGCCCGCCGCGCGCCTGGCGTCGCTGGCGGCGGCATCGCCCGCCGCGAGCACGTTGACCGCGATAACGGCGCGCAACTGCGGGTTGAGCCGGTCGATCCGCGCCAGGTAGAAGGCGGCGAGGTCGGCGGCCGTCAGGGCCCCGGTGGACAGGGCCCGGCCCAGTTCGGCAGCGGTGACGGTCCCGGCATCCAGGCCGGTGCCGCCGATCGGCTCGGCCAGCGATTCAGTGATCGGCATGATGGAAGTATCGCGACCGCGGCCGGCCGTCGTCATCCCGGCCGCCCATGGCGGCCGGTCGGCCGGCCCAGCGCGACTCGAGACCGGTCTCTAGACTGCCCCGGATGACAACGCAGCTAGGCCGCCTTGCGGCGGTGCCCGCGCTCGACCGGGTGGACCTGCTGGCCGGACCAGTCGCCACGGCGCTGACCGGCCTGCCCGGGACGCTGGCCGCCGACGGCGTGGCCGTCGCCGAGATCGATCCCGAGCTAGCGGACACCGCCGAGTTCTGCGCGCGTTACGACGTCGCACTGGCCGAGTCGGCCAACTGCGTGGTCATCGCGGGCCGGCGCGATGGCCAGGCGCGGTACGCGGCGTGTGTGGTGCTCGCCACGACCAGGGCCGACGTCAACGGGATCGCCCGCCGTCAGCTAGACGTGCGCAAGGCCTCCTTCGCGCCGGCGGACACGGCCGTGGCGGAGACCGGGATGGAGTACGGCGGCATTACGCCGATCGGGCTTCCGGCCGGGTGGCCCGTGCTGATCGACGCGGCGGTGGCGGCCGCGCCGCGGGTCGTGGTCGGCAGCGGGATACGGCGATCCAAGCTGATCGTGTCCGGGGCGGCACTGGCCACGCTGCCGGGCGCGGTCATCCTGGCGGGCCTCGGCCGCTAGCGCGGCGGCGCAGGTGGCCCGCTACCACTCCGGCGGTTCCGGGGGCCACGGCGACACCGGGTCCGCGGCCGCGGCCGCGGCCGGATCCGTGGCCGCGGCGGCGGGATCCGCGGCGGTGGGATGCGCGGCCTGGGCCGGTACCGGCAGCGGGGATGGCACCGGCACCGGTGGCGGGAACGAAGGCGGGAACGAATATTTGCCCAGATGTGCCCCGAGCTGGGTAACTCGCGGGTCGGCCCAGAAGCCGGAGTGGTAGTGGACCAGCGGCGGCGTCGGATCGAGATCGGCGGCGGCGGACACCGGATCACAGCACGGCTGATCGACCCCCTCCTGAATGTGGAGCGGGTCGGACGCCGAGTAGTCGGG
>Ga0208220_1000772_pt1 | contig 13324 bp, 8 predicted proteins | sample NGESurdeep092012_9_FD_184484 | JGI IMG/M metagenome (GOLD analysis project Ga0208220, IMG submission 184484) | Arctic peat soil microbial communities from Barrow, Alaska - NGEE Surface sample F53-1 deep-092012 (SPAdes) | ecosystem: Environmental > Terrestrial > Soil > Wetlands > Peat ... | reverse complement strand
ACGACCACACCCACCCCACGGACCCCATCCACCCCACGCGACCACCCGACGGCGCGATCGGGCCTCATCGTGTTCCGTTCGGGTCGCGGGCTGCCCCCAACGACCCACGATCATGGTTCAACGCCATCCCGGAGAGCCCAAACGGAACACGTTCATGGCCGGGGCGGCGCAATGGGCGGGGCTGGAGGCGCCCCGGTCCGTTAGGGATGAGTCTGGGTTTAAATTTTCCGATAACGCCGCGCCGTGCAGGGCGGCCTCGAGCGCGACGGTGCCCCGCCGGGCCTGCCTGAGCGGCGGGCCCGCCCTGGGCCGCCGCCGGCTAGGCGATCGGCTAGCCCGAGTAGCCGTCGAGGAAGGACTTGACCTCCGGGCCCGCGACCTGGGCGCCGTAGCCGGCGTTGAGGACAAGGGCGGCCACCGCGACGTCCCTGCTCGGGTCGAAGGCGATCAGCCAGCTGTTGGGCTGCCCCTGGCCCACGACGTCGGCCGTCCCGGTCTTGGCGTAGACGGTCGGGCCGAAGCCGATGTTAGCCGCCGTCCCGGAGGTGACCACGGCGCGCATCATCTCTTTGAGATCGTTGTCGGTGGCGGCGGGCAGCGGGCTGGCGGTCGCCTGCTTGGTCCCCGACGTCAGGATCGGCTGCTTGAAGAAGCCGTTCTCGACGGTGGCGGCGACCGACGCCATCGCCAACGGGGAGGCGGTCAGCTCCCCCTCGCCCCAGGTCTCCTGGGCGAGCTCGGCCCCCGAGGCGGAGGCGGGCACGTTCATGTACGCGTAGGACGTGTTGCCGCCGAGGCCGAGGTCCCACTTCTGGTCGAGGCCGTAGTAGTCCTTCGCGGTGGACGCCAGCTTGCCGGACAGGTGTGCGTAGAACTGGTCGAACGCGTTGTTGCAGGACTGCGCGAAGTCGGTGATGAACGGGGTCCCGGCCGGCTCGGTCTCGTTCTGGTCGTTGTGGTAGGTGATCCCCTGGACGGTGTAGGTCTTAGGGCACGAAACCGGGGACTGCGGGCTGCTCAGAATCCCGTTGTCGAACAGCGCCGTCGAGGTGATGACCTTGAACGAGGAGCCGGGCGCGACCGCGGCGGTGAGCGCGAAGTCATTGAAGCCGTCGTTGTTGGCGATGGCGAGGATGTCGCCGGTGGACGGCTGGATGACGACCATCGAGCTCTGCGCGTGCGCGGCGACCGCGCTGCGGGCGGCGCTCTCGGCCGACGAGTTGATCGTGGTCGACAGCGACGCCAGGTTCACCGGGGCGACGACGATCGCCTGGCTATTCGGCACCGGCTTGCCGGCGTTCTTCCCGGCCGTGTTCATGATCTGGACGTCGAGACCCGCCTTGACCTTGCCGGCCGGCGGCGCAGCGCTCATATCGTGCGCGATGTTGGTCAGCCCGGCGTCGCCGTAACTGCTGAGATCCTCGCCGCCTGCGTCGGTGACCACGCCGACCGTCGGGGCGACCGAGACGGCCCCCAGTTGGGTCGTCGCGGTGAGGTTGGGCGCGACCACGTCGGGCTTCCAGCTGACGAACCAGACCGAGGAACTGGGCTGCTGGTAGGCGACCAGCGTGGAGTGGTAAGCCCAGGGGCCGCGGATGACCGAAGAGCCGTACTTGGCCGCCACCCAGGCGGTGACGGTGAACTTAGCCGTCTCGCTGGGGGCGGCTGAGGTGGACCCCGCGGAGGCGGCGACGCTGTTGGTCGTCGCGCTCATCTTCCCCAAGTCCAGGGACGTGGCGTTCGCCGCGAGGTAGGCCTTGGCCGCGGCGTGGTGATCGGTGAGCTTGGCGGCCGCAGTGAGGTTCCCGCTCCGCCACGCGCTGAGGAACGCGGCGGCGACCTGCTGACCGTCCTGCTGCGGCGTCGACCCGGTCGGGATCATGCCGTAGGCCGGCGTGCCCGGGCCGTGGCTGAGCACCTTGACGCCCACCCCGACGCCCGCGGCGACCACGATGACCGCCGCCGCGGTGATCCCGATCACCTTGCCCCGCTTGCCCGGCTGCCGCTGCTTCTTCGGCCGACGGCCGCCGCCGTGCCCGGACCCGCCGGCCCCTGCCGGGGGAACGGCCGGCGGCTGCTGCCATTCCGGCCTCGGCCCGAAGGGCCCGAGCCCGGCCTGACCGCCGGGCTGCTGGTTGTACGCCTGCTGCCCGTATCCGGTCTGCTCGTACCCCTGCTGCCCGTATCCGGGCTGCCCGTACCCTTGCTGGCCGTAGCCCTGTTGCTGGCCGTACTCCTGCTGCCCCTGCTGGCCGTAGCCTGGCTGCTGGCCGCCTTGCTGCCCCTGCTGGCCGTAGCCCGGCTGCTGGCCGTAGCCTTGCTGGCCCTGAGGCGGCTGCGGCGGCTGCCACCCGCCCTGCTGCCCGTAACCCTGCTGTCCTTGCCCGGACGAACCGTACGACTGCTGCCCCGGCTGGCCCTGCTGCTCCCAGGGCGGACCGTAGCTCGGCTGCCCGTGCCCTTGCGGTCGGTAGCCTGGCTGCCCCTGCGCGCCCTGCCCGTTCGATCCCTGGGCCGGCATGGCTGAGGTCGGCTCCTCGCCATTGCCCCAGGGTCCGGCTGAGCTGCTGTCGTTCGGGTCGGTCGTCACCCAACCGACCGTACCTACCATCGGGCGATGCTCGGTAAATAATGCGCCAAAATCAACACTGAAATCCGAGCGGAACCGTCTGCCCGCCCCGGCGGCCAGCCCCGCCCGGCCGGGGCGCCGCCCGGTTAGCCCACGTTCGCGGTGACGATGATCCAGGCCAGCACCAGTGCCTCTTCCTGCCAGGCGTCGTAGCGACCGCTCCGGCCGGCGTGCCCGGCCTCCATCTCCGTCTTCAGCAGAAACGGCCCGCCGGAAGACAGCGCGCGCAGCCGCGCCATCCACTTCGCGGGCTCGTGGTACAGCACCCGGGTGTCGTTCAGCGACGTGATCGCGAAGATCGCCGGGTAGGCGGCGGCAACGACGTTCTCGTACGGCGTGTACGACTTCATGTACTCGTACACGGCGGCGTCGTGCAGCGGGTCGCCCCACTCCTCCCACTCGGTCACGGTGAGCGGCAGCGACGGGTCGAGGATCGAGTTGAGCGCGTCGACGAACGGAACCTGGGCGACGATCCCGGCGAAGGCCGACGGCGCCAGGTTGGCGACCGCGCCCATCAGCAGGCCGCCGGCCGACCCGCCGCGGGCGACGAGTCGTGACGGGGAGGTCCAGCCGGCCGCGGCCAGGTGGGCCGCGGCCGCCACGAAGTCCGTGAACGTGTTCCGCTTGGTCAGCATCTTCCCGTCGTCGTACCACGGCCGGCCCATCTCGCCGCCGCCCCTGATGTGCGCGATCGCGAACACGAACCCGCGGTCGAGCAGCGAAAGCCGGGAGATCGAGAAGCTCGGGTCGATCGAGATCTCGTAGCTGCCGTACCCGTACAGCAGGCAGGGCGCGGACCCGTCGCGCGGGGTGCCCTTCCGGCAGACGATCGAGATCGGCACCCGCGTGCCGTCCTCGGCCACGGCCCACTCGCGGTACTGCTCGTAGGCGGCGGGGTCGTAGCCGACCCCGGCCGGCGACGGCAGCACCGGCTGCTGCTTGAGCAGGGTGAGGGCCCCGGTCGCCAGGTCGAGGTCGTAGACGGTGGACGGCGTGACCAGGGAGGTGTAGCCCAGCCGGAACCGGGTCTGCGTGTACTCCGGGTTGTTCCCAGAGCCGACCGTGTAGAGCGGCTCGGGGAAGGTCACCGGCCGCTCCGGGCCGGCCCCGGAGGCGGGCAGCACCGACAGCCCGGTCAGGCCGTCGCGGCGGTAGGAGAGCACCAGGTAGTCGGCGAACGCGTCCACCGACAGCAGCCGGGTGTCGGCCCGGTGCGCGATCACCGGCGTCCACGAGGAGGCGTCGCCGTACCCCGTGTCGCCGGGCAGCGGCGCCGCGGCCAGCTCGAAGTTCTCCGCGCCGTCGTTGTGCAGGATGAGCAGGCGGTCGCCGGCCACCTCGACGCCGTACTCCACGCCGTGCCGTCGGGGCGCGACCACCGCGAACGAACCGGACGGGTCGGCCGCGTCGAGCAGCCACGCCTCGCTGGTCAGCTTGGACGCCGTGTGGATCTCGATGAAGCGCTCGTCGCGGCTGGTGCCGACGCCGAGCCAGAACTTCTCGTCGGCCTCCTCGAAGACCACGACGTCGTCGGCCGCGGGCGTCCCCACCACGTGCCGCCAGACCCGGTAGGGCCGCCACGCCTCGTCGACGGTCACATAGAACAGGGTTGACCCGTCCCGCGACCAGGCGCAGCCGTAGTGCGTGTCGGGGACCTCGTCGTCCAGCACCGAGCCGGTCGCGAGGTCCTTCACCCGCAGCGTGAACCGCTCGTCGCCGGAGAAGTCGGTGGAGTAGGCGAGCAGCCGCTCGTCCGGGCTGACCGACAGCGCGCCGAGCGAGAAGAACGCGGCCCCGGCGGCCAGTTCGTTCCCGTCGAGCAGCACCTCCTCGCCGTCCAGGGGCTTGCCGTCCTGCGGCACCGGCGGGGTGACCTCACCGTCGGCGACCCGCCGGCGGCACTGGATCGAGTACTGCTGGCCCTCCACCGTCCGCGCGTACCGCCACCAGTTCCCCTTGCGCACGGGCACCGACAGGTCGGTCTCCTGAGTGCGCGCCTTGATCTCATCGAAGATTCCGGACCGCAGCTCGCCGAGCCCGGCCGTGGACGCGTCGGTGTAGGCGTTCTCCGCCTCCAGGTACGCGATGACCTCCGGGTCCTTCGGGTCGGCGAGCCAGGCGTAGGGATCGTTGACCGTGTCGCCGTGGTACGTCCGCTCGGACGGCACCTGCTTGGCGATTGGCGGGGTCGACGCGGTCGGGGACGCGGGCGGCACGGTGCTCATAGCGGACCAGTCTAGACTCACGCGAAGTCGACCGGCGCCGACGGCGGCCCGCCCGCGACGACCTCCTCGCCCCGCCGCAGCACCGCCCGGTTCCGGTTATCCGACGTGAGAATGTAGAACCGTCTCGACCTGATCCCGTCCAGCACCATCCCCGCCACCTCCCGCGGGGAGGCCCCGAGCACCGCGAGCTCGTCGAACCGCTCGGCCGAGGCCTGCTCGGCCTGATCACGGGGCGCGGCCGGGCCCGCCCAGGCCGGCCGGTTCCGCGACGAGGTGCCGAAGTTGGTCTGCACCGCGCCCGGGCAGAGCACCGACACCCCGACGTGGGCGACCCCTTGGGATTTCAGGTTGAAGTAGAGCGTCTCGGTCAGCGCCGTCACCGCGTGCTTGGACACCCCGTACGGGCCGAGCGTCCCGGCGAACACCCCGAAGATCGAGGACGTGTTCACCAGGTGCCCCGCGTCCTGGCTCAGCAGCACCGGCATGAACGCGCGGACGCCGTTCATGACCCCGTTCAGGTTCACCCCGAGGACCCAGTCCCACTCACCGGGCGGGCACTCCCACAGCGGCCCGTGCGACCCCCCGACGCCGGCGTTGTTGCAGACCACGTGGACGGCGCCGAACTGCGACAGCGCCGCGTCGCGCAGCGCCTCGACCGCTCGCAGATCGGCCACGTCGGTCGCCACCGGGAGCACCGCGGCACCGGATTCGGCGATGCTCGCGGCCGCTTTGGACAGCGCGGGCTCCTCGACGTCGGCCATCACCACGTGCAGGCCCTCGGCCGCGAACCGCTGGGCCAGCCCGAACCCGATCCCGCTGGCGGCGCCGGTGACGACGGCCACCCGCCCGGGGGCCACCGGATCGGGAACGCTGCGGGCCGGCTCGCTACCGCTGACATCCTTGACGCTCATGCCGAGGGTCTAGCCACCGCAAATGGCCGGAAAACCTACGGTGTCGGGCCGATCTGGACGTTAGTGGGATGGCCACCATTGAAGTGCAGCAGCGATAGTGCCCCGGTGGCAAGGGTCAGCCAGCGGGTCAGCGTGTTGCGCGGCAGCAGCGCCACCGTCACCCAGGCGATCGAGGAGTACCAGGGCAGCGACCACGGCGCCACCACGAACCAGGCGAACGTCAGCGCGCAGGTGGCGGCGACGACGGTCGGCACGTCGGGGGACAGGCGCTTGTAGAGATACCAGGCCAGCGCCAGCATCAGCGGTTCCCAGGCGAACCCGATGATGGTGTTGAGCACCTGGGCGTCGTGCACCTGGGTCGCGTGGGCCGAGTGGCGGGTGGCGAGGGTGACGATCTCCTGCAGCCCCCGCCAGACGGTAGGCGAGATGACCATGCCGGAGGCGTGGTAGAGCGTCTTCAGTGCGCTCAGGCCGTAGCTGAAGTAGTAGAGGCCGAACGTGGTCAGCCCGGCGATCAGGCCGATCCTGATCAGCCGCGCCCAGGCCCGGTCGTGTAGCAGCGGGATCGCGATGCCGAGCGCGACCAAGACCGCGTTCACCTTGATGCCGCCGGCCACGCCGACCAGCAGCCCGACGGCGACATCGTGCCACATCTTGGTACATCGCCGGGACACCACGATCGCCGCGATCGCGAACAGCGCCAGCAGGGAGTCCAGGTGCCCGCCGATCACCAGCTCGACGATGATCAGCGGGTTCGCCACCCACAGGAGGACGGCGCGGACCGGGTTGGCCGCCGTGCGGAGCAGGATGTAGCCGGTCAGGATGAACGCGATGCCCATCATGATCATCAGGACCCACAGGGTCAGCCAGGCCCTGGTTCCGCCGATCTCAGCCGCCAGCTGCTGCGTCCAGGTGGCCACCGGCCCGTACACCGAGGGCGTTTCCCGCCAGTACGGGCTGACCAGGATCGTGTAGGGGTTGGAGGGGTTGGCCCCGGCCCCACCAGGAAGCTGCGAGGGTAGGTACGTGTAGGGATTGTGGCCGAGCGCGGCGATCCGCCCGTAGGCGGCGTAGCTGGCGGCGTCGGACGAGCCGACCGGGGTGATGTTAACCAGCACCGCGATGGCGCCGACGGCCGTCCAGAAGACGCGCCGGGGGTTCGGCGACCAGCCCCGGCTGTTGGCCCACAGCATCATCGCCAGCCCGAGGCAGCACAGCCCGATCGAGACGTACATGACCACGTCGGCCAGCAGATCGGGTAGGTGCGGCGCGCCGAGGTCCCGGGCCACCGATGTGAGCGGCAGCAGCACCGGGGGAGTGGCCACGCTGGCGGCCGGCGCGGTGGCGCACAGGCCGACGAACGCGACGCCGCCGAGGCCGAGGGCGGACAAGATCACGGCGGGCAGCGGGCGCGCGAGCGGGCTGTGCGAGAGCACCCGGATGATGACGCCCATCGCGGCCTCGACGCGACCGCCGGGAATTGGCGGCTCCGCGAGCTTGGGCGCGGTGGCAGTGCCCGGCTGCCCGGCGCCTGGCTGAGCGCTGTCTACTTCAGCGCCATCGACGTGGGCATCGCTGACCTGCGCCTCGGCACCATCGACGGGGACGCGGTCGACGGTGGCGGGGTCGGCGTGGGTGCCGTCCAGTTGATCGGTAGCCGACCGTTGCGTGGATTGCCGCTGGCCCCCGCGATCACGCGGCGACGGCGGATCCACCAACAAGGTCATGCAAAATCCTCCTGGAACGGACTGTGCTTGCTTGGAATGTCACGGATGGCCGGACCCGGGCACCTGTTAAGCCGCCGTCTTAGTGCGATAATACCCCGTGATCTTGCCGGAAAGATGGGCGCTGGCCACCCGGCATAATCCTTTTGATACCAAAGAACACAACCACATGTCTGCTTCGGCCCGAGGTCGGCGAGACCGTTTCGTCACCCACGCGTCACCGGGATGTGACTGTTCCCACATGCGTCGGCCGTCGTCACATCCTCACCACAAGTTACCGGGGATAGCCCTGGTTATCGGCTGTGAAACGGCCGTGAAGCCCGGCCGAGACCACGCGACGGCGCAGCCCGAACGACCAGGCTGCGCTGGTCGGGCCGCACAATGGAGAACATGGCAGACCGAGCGCGGTACGCGGCCGCGATGACGGCGATCACCAAGCGGCTTCCGTTCGGGCTGTCCAGAGTGGTCGAGCCCAGCCTGCTCGGCTACCTGCTGATCAACCTGTTCACGTTCTGCATCGACCTGGGGTTGCTGGTGCTCCTGCACGGCAAGGAGCGGCTGCCGATCCCGGTCGCGGTGACGATCTCCTACGGCACGGCGTCGCTGATCAGCTACCTCCTCAACCGGGTGTTCAACTTCCGCAGTCACGCCGGGGTCGGCAGGCAGCTGCCGGTCTTTGTGGCGGTCAGCGCGTCCAACTACCTGATCTTCGTGCTGGGCCTGACCGATCTGCTGTCCGCCGTCGGCGTCTACTACGAGCTTTCCCGGATCCTGGCCGCCTGCTGCGAGGCCGTCTATCTCTACTGCATGCTGCGCTGGGTCGTCTTCCGGGACACCGCCGACACTGACACTGGCCCGGACATTGGGACCAGGCCGGCCGAAGACGCGGCTACCCCTGAGCCGGCGTCGGCAGCGCAGGCACCACTGCCCACGACGTCGCCAGGGTCTCGGCGACGTTAGGCGCGGCCGCCAGCCGCGCTGCCGCCGTCGAGGAACCGGTCAGCGTGGCGTTGTTCAGGTCGCGCTGCACGGGCCTGGCCACGTCCTCGATCGTGTTAATCCCGTACTGCTCGTCGTTGTTCATGTCGGCGTTGTCTGACAGCACCGCGATCATGTAGTTCGCGCTGTGCCCGGAGAACGTGCCGATGCTGTTGATGTGCCAGCCGCTGGCATCCGGCAGCCACCCGTTCTTCACGTGCCAGCTGACGCCGGACGGCGTTCCGGCCGTCACGCCCCACGACTCCGAGCTGGTGACCTGGGCCATCAGTCCGAGCTGGTAGGAGCGCGAGTAGGCGTCGAGGACCGAGTTGGGCGCGGTGAGCAGCTTCAGCAGCAGCAGCTCGTCGTGCGCGGTGACCTGCGTGAGGCCCCACTCCCCGTCCTGGCCGAGCTGGGTCTCGCCCATGCCCGCCAGGTTGAGGAAGTCCTGGAGGTTGTCCATCCCGATCTCGTCCCACAGATCGGTCGCCGCGTCGTTGTTGGACTCTGTGATCATCTCGTTGGCCTCGCTCTTCTCCCACGAGGAGAGCGGCGTCTTCGTCTCCTGGTGCCAGCGCAGCAGGGCGGCCATGATGATCGCCTTGACGATGCTGGCCGAGTCGAAGTGCTTGGAGCCGTTGTCGAGGCAGGAGACCCCGGTGCCCTGGTCGTACAACGAGACCGCGTGCACGCCGTTGCGGCCGCGCAGACCCGTGTAGATGTCGGCCGACAGTTGGGCGGACAGCGCGCGGCGCGCGTAGGGCCCAGTGCACAGGCCTTCGGTCACGGTGGCAGGGGTGGCCGACCCCGCGGTCGAGGCCTTCGCGGTGGCCGACCCGGACGCCGCGACCTTGGCTATCCGGCTGGCGCCGGCGGCAGCCGGCGCCGCGGTCGCCGCGCCGGCCGAACTGCAGGCGACGACGCCGGCCAGCAGCACAGCCGAACCAGCCAAGAGCGCCCGCATCCCCATCGCTCACGCTCCATTTCGTGTGCCGTGTGTTGGTGTCGCGCCTGACGTCGGCGCACGTGCCGCAGAGCAATCAGGAGTAGCTATATCGGCGCACTCGGTTGCGCTGAGTGATGATGACAACGAGGGCATGCGTGTCGGACGCTAACGTCCAGATACGTGGTGATTACTTTCTGTCACAGGACTCCGTTGGTGACGTGCCCAACAGGCGACGTACGCCCCGTAGCGGCGTAACTCAGACAATCGTGAGAAACCCCGACATGCCTGACGCTCGGCTGATCGCTTGCTCTGCGCTGCCATCAACGTCCCGTCCAGCTCCACGACCGGGTGGCTGGCGCCGGATGACGGCCGTTACGCGCCTAGCAGAGCGGCTGGCCGAGCACGCCAAAGGTGCGGATAGTAACGTCCAGATGACCGATCGCGGTCGGCGACGACACCCGATTGGTAAGCAAAGGGTTAGGCAAATGGACGAGTATCAACAGATATCGCACCGTACGATCGGGGGCGTGCCGCAACGCCCCCCGTTGCCCCGCCCTGAGCCGTTCCTCATCCCTCTAGCCCTGGAGTCGTATGCGTCTGGTCGTTCGGTTGCTGATCGCAGGGTTGGCGCTGGCCTCCGGGGGGACGTTGGCAGGATGTTCGGGAGCGGCCGGGCTGGCCGACGCGCAGGGGGCGACGAACCCGGCCGCCGTGGTCTCGACGCCGCTCGGCCGGGCCATCACGGCGACGGTGCCGGCCGCCTCGGCGACCAAGACCGTCGCCTCGGGGCCGGAGCTCGACGTCGTCGGAACGCCGGCCGGGGTCAAGGCCAAGGAAGGCATCCTCGTCGACGCCAGCACCGGCCAGGTTCTCTGGTCGAAGGGCGCGGACGTCCCGCGGCCCATCGCCTCGATCACCAAGGTGATGACCGCGCTCGTGGTCCTGCAGGCCGGCGGCCTTAACCGGGAGATCACGGTGCCCAAGGGGGTGATCGGCTACGTCGCCAAGTACGGCGCCGAGGCGGCCGGCCTGGTCCCCGGGCAGAAGTACACCACCGACGAGCTGCTGCACATCATGATGGTCATGTCGGCCGCCGACGCCGCCTACACGCTGGCCAACGCCTACGGCCCCGGTCTGCCGGCGTTCATCGCCAAGATGAACATCGAGGCCTCCGGCCTCGGCCTGGCCAACACCCACTTCACCTCGCCGGACGGACTGCCTTACCCGACCGAGTTCTCCACCTACTCCACCCCGGCCGACCTGGTGACGCTGGGCGAGACGGCCATGGAGAACCCGGCGTTCCGCTCGATCGTCGACCTCAAGGTCTACAACCTGCCGAAGGGCGACGGCCACAACGCCGTCTCCGTCACCAGCGACGACGTGCTGCTCGGCAGCTACGGCGGCCTGATCGGCATCAAGACCGGCTTCACCAACGCCGCCGCCCACACGCTGCTCTTCGAGGCCGTCCGCAACGGCCGCACCCTCATCGGCGTCGTCCTCGGCTCCCCGGCCACGAGTCCGTTCACCGGCTTCCAGGACACGACCAAGATCCTCAACTGGGGCTTCGCCCTCAAACAATCCAGCTAACGCACCCTCACCTTCCGGATAACAGCCACCTTCCGGATAACAGCAAGAAGTCCATGAGGGCGAGCCCGGCCCCGCCTCACCGCCGCCTCGTGAGTCCCTTCCACTCCGATGGACACACTGATCTTGGAAACTTTTATCCTGGCGGAAGAAAAACACGCTGTGCGAGTGCAAATCCTCCAAGATCATTGCGCCCGCTAGGTCAATCGAGGCCTTTAGACGCTAAAACTGGCACGGCGGCCGGATTGTCGGTACGTAAATTCATAATTTCCCTATGAGCAACGAGATTCCTGCCGGGCTGCGTCAGCAAGCGCAATGGCAGGCCGGGGTGATCACTCGAGACCAGGCGCTCGGCTGCGGCCTGTCCAGGAGCGCCATCGCATCGAAGCTGGCGCATGGCCGGTGGGTGCGGGTCTACCGCGGCGTCTATGCGACCTTTACCGGGCCGATGGTCAGGGACGCTCAGTTGTGGGCCGTTGTGCTCCATGCCGGACCCGGCGCGCGACTCAGCCACGAAACCGCAGCCGAGCTGATTCGCCTCACGGATTCCCCGTCGCCGCTGATCCACGTGACCATTGCGGCCAAACGGCGAGTGGTGACGCCGACAGGCGTGGTAATTCACCGGTCGGCCAACCGCGATACGAACTGGCGGTTCGCGCGCGGTATCCCGCCGCATACGTTCGCCGAGGAGACGGTTATCGACTTGGCGCACGCGGCGACGAACCGCGATGCGGTTGTCGCGTACGTGACCGCCGCCTTCGCTCGGGATCTAACCAGCGAAGAACGTCTGCGGCGGGAGGCCGACGCGCGGAAGAAGCTCCGCTGGCGGGCCGATCTCGACGAGATCATCCCGAGGGCGGCGGGCGGCGCGCACTCAGTTCTGGAGTACCGCTACGACCGCGACGTGGAGCGGGCCCACGGGCTCCCGCCGGCGCGCAAGCAGGTGACGTTCACGAAGTCGGACGGCCGCCGGGGCCGTCGCGATCGCTACTACGAGAAGCACGACTTGATCATCGAGCTCGACGGCAGGCGGTATCACCCCGACGAGCGCCGCCGCCTCGACCAAGCCCGCGACAACGATGCCACCGCGACCGGCGGGTCGACGCTCCGCTACGGCTGGGATGACGTTACCCGCAACCAGTGCGCGGTGGCAGCCCAAGTCCATGGAGCGCTTGCCAAGCGCGGCTACACCGGACTGCTCAAGCCTTGCTCGCCCACCTGCAGCGCGCTGAGCAGGGCGGGATGACCGCCCCAGCGCGGTGTCACCCCCGACTGCGCGGCAGCCGTGAAACCGCGATGATTAGTCGCGCTGGCGGGCGCTGCCGAGCATGATCTCGTCCCAGGACGGGACTGAGGACCGCCGGCCCTTGGCGTTCTTCTTGGCCGCCGGACGCTGCGGGGTCGACTGGTCCTCGGCGGATTCGGACTTCTCGGCCGGAGCCGCGGCGGGCTTCGGTTCCGGCTCGGGCGACGGCTTCGCGGCGGCGGCCGGCTCGGGCTGCGCCGCAGCCGCGGCAGGAACCGCTGGTGCCTTGGCAGCGGTCGGCGTGGCCGTCGTCGCGCTGACCGGCTCGGTGGATGCGGCCGGGGCCGACTCGGATGCGGAGGCCGACCCGCCGGTGGCCGAGGACTTCGCGCGGGGCGACGGCCCGGCCGCCGCGACGGCCGCCGGTGCCGCCGGGGTGGGCTCGGCCACCTCCGCCTGCGCGGACGTCGTGCCCTTATCCGCATCGGCGGGCTGCGGCGGCGCGCTGGCCGACGCGGCCACAACGCCGGGCTCAGCCGCTGCGGGAGGCGCCGCCGTGTGCGCCGGGCTAGCGGGTGCCGGTGCCGGGGCCCCAGCCGCCTTCGCGGCCGACGCCACGCGGGCCATCGCCTCCTGGGCGCCGGCCGCCTGGTCGGCGGGCTGGGCCCGGACGTCCACAGCGGGCTCGGGCCGCAACGAGGTGACAAGCTCAGAGTGCGTCACGTCGGCCGACGCCGCAGCCGCAGGCTGCCGGCTCTCCGACGCCGCAGCCGCGCCGACCTGCGTCGCGTGCTGCACAGCGGCCGGTGCGGCGGGTGCTGCGGCCGCCTCCCGCCGGGCCTGCGCTGGCTGAGCAGGCGCGGACTCGGCGCGCTCCGATGCGACGGCGTTCGCGGAAGCCGGGGCCGAAGCCGGAGCCACGTGCTCGGAAGCGGACGGCGCCGACGCTGCCGGCGCGGACGACGCAAGCTCAAGCTGCTCGTCGAGGAACGCGGGCTCCGGCTCCTCGAACACAACCTGACGCGGGTGCGCCGCCCGGGCCCGGTCCCGGTCATCAGGGGCGGCAGGGGCGGCGGAGGCG
>Ga0208220_1000769_pt1 | contig 13343 bp, 11 predicted proteins | sample NGESurdeep092012_9_FD_184484 | JGI IMG/M metagenome (GOLD analysis project Ga0208220, IMG submission 184484) | Arctic peat soil microbial communities from Barrow, Alaska - NGEE Surface sample F53-1 deep-092012 (SPAdes) | ecosystem: Environmental > Terrestrial > Soil > Wetlands > Peat ... | reverse complement strand
GAACTGTGCCGGACGCCGCCTCGATGCGCTCGACGATCGCCGTGGCCTCCGCGACGCGTCCCTGTGTCACCAGCCGCCGGGGCGACTCCGGAAGCATGCGGCGGAAGTAAAGCACCATCTGCTCAAGACTCAGTCGCAGCGGATTGCTTTCATCGCCGCTAAAAGACATCGTGAAGAAATCCCTGTTGCACGAGGTACGGGCACGCGGAATCCCTGAAACAGCACCAGGCTCGCTGCCTACCTGCGGGATCCCCTATCGGAGACAGGACCGAAGTACGTCAGATTCCACGGGTGCGACCCGATCCCTGGAACGCGCCGAGGAACCGCGAGTACAGCAAAATTCGCGACACCCGGCATATGAGGGATGCGCGATTACCGTGACCGCCACACTAGGCAGTAGGTTGATCGCTTCAGCTCCCGCGTGTCACGTCGGCGACAACCCCGCTGGTCAGCGCCATGTGCAGATGATGTTCCTGATCCGCTGCGACCTGCGGTGATCCCGGGCCGGCGATGGAGGGCGATCCAGCCAACAGGCGCGGCCCGCTCCCACCGAGTCCGAGTGAACTAGCGGACTCACAGCGTTCGTTTGACGTTCATTCGGCCGCGAGCAGCGCGGCGCCCGCGCGAGCGGGCACTTCCAGCGCACGAACCAGCGGTGTCGGCACCTCTCGCGGCGCGCTCGCCGCAGCATGCACTGGCATTACGCGATCGCTTTCTTATTCCCAAAAATCATTGGGTTCCCCTTGACTTCTACGGGAACTTACTAGAGGCTAGTGAATGGTGTGGGAATTTGCGGCACACGCCGCTTGTATTGATGAATGCATTCCCCATTCTTGTTATGCCCGGGATAGCAAGGGAGGCCTTCTTCATGTCGTACAGCGAACAGCTCAGCAAGGTAATCAGCGAGGTCATAGCGCCTGCGGCACGGCAAGTAGACCGCGAGGGCAAATTTCCCAGGGACGGGATCAGCGCGCTCGGGAGCGCCGGGATACTCGGCCTGACCGTGCCCGCTGAGCACGGCGGCGGCGATCAGGGCCTAGCTGAGGCCGCCGATGCCGTCGGACAGGTGGCGCAAGCCTGCGGGTCCACTGCGATGGTCCTGATGATGCACTACGCGGCGACCGCCGTAATCGCCGCTCACGGGCCGAGCGCTGTGCTCCGCGACATCGCGGCCGGCAACCACCTAACCACCCTGGCGTTCTCCGAGACTGGTTCGCACAGCCACTTCTGGGCCCCGGTGAGCACCGCCGAGACCGACGCGGACTCCATCGTGCTGAACGCGAAGAAGAGCTTCGTGACGTCCGCCGGCCAAGCGGACAGCTACGTCTGGTCGAGCCGCCCGGTCAGCGCCGACGCCGGAATGACCCTGTGGCTAGTACCCTCCGACTCGCTCGGCCTCAACATCCCGTCAGCGTTCGACGGACTGGGACTGCGCGGCAACGGGTCGAGCCCGGTGACGGCGGCCTCGGTGCGAATTCCCAGCGCGGCCCGGCTCGGCGAGGACGGCGTCGGCCTGGACATCGCGTTCTCGACGTGCCTGCCGCAGTTCCTGATCCTCAACGCCGCCGCCAGCGTCGGGCAGATGGAGGCCGTCATCGAGGCCACCACCGCGCACATGACGGGGACCAAGCTTGAGCACCTGAACCAGACGCTGGCTGACCAGCCACCGGCCCGGGCGGGGCTGGCCCAGATGCGGATTACCACTGACCAAGTGCGGACCCTGCTGGACGACGCGATCGCAGCGCTTGCCGTAGGGCGCCCGGACGCGTCGCTTCGCCTACTGGAGGTGAAGGCGGCCGCCGCTGAGGCTGCAATCCAGGTCACCGACCGGGCGATGACGGTATGCGGCGGGTCCGCCTTCCGCACCGATCTCGGCATCGAGCGCCGATTCCGCGACGCGCGGGCGGCGCGGGTAATGGCGCCGACCACCGAGGCGCTGCACGATTTCATCGGGCGGGCGCTATGCGGGCTTCCCCTTATGTGAAGATCAAACTAGCTAAGGTAAAGGAGCACGCCGATGACCCTGCTTATGGGGGCGGTCGCTTACGACCCGAAAGTGGTATCGATCTGGGACGGTTTCCGCCAGCATCTCGTCGACCGCGGTCTGCCATTTGATTTCGTACTGTATTCCCATTACGAACGTCAGGCCGAGGACCTGGTCAACGGCCGGATCGACGCGGCCTGGAACTCCCCGCTCGCCTGGGTCAGGGCCGTGAGACTGGCAAGCGCACGCGGAGTGGAACTGGAAGCTCTGGTCATGCGGGACACCGACCGTGACCTGAGGTCGCTGATCGTCACCCGCGCCGATTCAGGCATCGAGAGCCTGGCGGACCTGGCCGACCGCACGATCGCCACCGGGGCGATCGACTCACCGCAAGCCAACCTGCTGCCCCTGTCGCTGCTGCGCAGCCACGGCCTAGTGCCAGGCAAGAACCTGACCGTGCGCCGCTTCGACGTCGGCGTCGGGCTGCATGGCGATCACATCGGCGGCGAGCGGGACGCCGCACGTGCGCTCATGGCCGGCGCGGTCGATGCCGCCTGCATGATCGACGCCAACCACCTGCTGTTCGCCCGCGAGGGGACCCTGGCCACAGGAGCCACCCGGATTATCGGCGAAACCGCGCCGTACGATCACTGCAATATGACCATCGGCCCGTCGGCCGATCCGGGCGAAGTGGCCAGGTTCAGGGACGTGCTGCTCGCCATGTCCTACGACAACGCCAGCCTGCGGCCGTTGCTTGACCTCGAGGGCCTCAAGCTATGGTGTCCGGGCCGCACCAGCGGGTACTCGGCACTTGAAGCCGCAGTGGATGAGACAGGGTTCTACGGAAGCGATGGCGGTGTCCGCGCCGATGGTTATCGACCTTGAGAATCTCGGCCTCGAGGCCGGAGGCTACCTGCTCGTTCAGCGCGCGCTGCATGACCTCCCGGTTGGCGGCCGGCTGATCGTGCGAGGCAGCGATCCGGCGCTGAGGATCCACCTGGCGGCCTGGAGCCGGTCGACGGGACACGTGGCGGACGTGGTCGGCGGTGAGCCCGCGGTGATCAAGGGTTCGGCGGTAACCGCCCGCTGGAACCGGGCGGAGCGGGCCGGGGGGGCAGGCTCTGGCGGTGTGCTCCCCCACGCCGACGTGCGCTGGGGCCTCGCCATGCGCGGGGCCCTGGTGGAGGAAGGCGGGCCGCCGCTGCACGTCGACCTCGTCGACCGGGACCTTGTGTGGGCCGACGCCGCGCGGCAGCTCTACATCAACGGCAGCGCACGGCAGTGGGACCCGGCGAAGGAGGTGCACTGGGACGATCCGTTCAGCCTGCCGGCCGAGATCGAAGCCGCGGTTGTACAGGTCATGACGTACCTGGTGGAGAACGAGTACGCCGCGCTGCTGATTCCGGCCAAGTTCATCGCCCGCCTGCATCCGCACTACCGGGAGGTGATGCAGGTCCTGTCCATCCAGGTCGCCGACGAGGCACGCCACGTCGAGGTGTTCTCGCGGCGCGCGACGCTGCGGTCGGATGAGGTGGGCGTGTCCGGGGCCGGCGGCCGCGCGTCGCTGCAGACGCTCCTGGACGAGCCCGACTTCTCCCTCGCGTCCTTCCTGCTGTCGGTGCTCGGCGAAGGCAGTTTCCTCGATCTGCTGTCTTTCATCGCCCGGCACGCCCCGGACCCCGTGACACGCGAAGTAGCCAGCCTCGCGCTCCGTGATGAACGACGGCATGTGGCCTTCGGAATGGCCCATCTCCGGTACGCCGTCGACGCCGACCGGTCGCTGCTTGGCAGGATGCGGATGGCCGCCGAACGACGGCATGACGCGCTGGCCAGCACCGCCGGGCTCAACCAGGACGTCTACGACTCGCTGGTTACCCTGGCGTCTCACGCATGGAACCCGGCGTCGATCGCTACCGGGTGGCAAGCCGTCCAGGACCTGCAGCGAGACATGGACCAGGGCCGCCAGCGACGCCTCATCCTTCTTGGCTTTCCCGGGGACGAAGCAGCCGAGCTGTCCGCCCTGCACACCAGGAACTTCATGTAGCGCCCAGCCGGGGGGACAATTGTGACCGGAACACCCGTAACGCCTGCCGTCCTGTCGGAATGGGTAACGGATGTGGTGGATCGAACCCTCGAGCTGATCGCCGACCTGGACGAGGATCAGCTGATCGGCCCCCTGCTACCTACAGTCAACCCGCTGCTGTGGGAGATCGCCCACCTGGCGTGGTTCCAGGAGAAGTTCGTGCTCCGGCAGGCCTGCGGACGCGACCCTATCCTGCCGTACGGGGATGCGCTGTACGACTCCGGTGCCGTCCCGCACGACACGCGCTGGCGGCTCGTCCTGCCTTCGCTGGCGGAAACGAAGAACTACATGCGGACGGTAGCGGGCCTGGTCGCCGACGAACTGAACCGGCCCGGGGTCACCGACGTAGTCCGGCACTTCACCCAGTACGCGGTGCATCACTACGACATGCACACCGAGGCGCTCACCTATACGCGGCAGAACCTAGGCTACCGGCCGCCAGTATTCACCGGGCTGAGCGGAACATGGCCTGATGGCGGCGATGAGCATGGGCCGGTCTCGGGTGACGTGACCGTCATCGAGGGAGAGTTCTTGCTGGGCGCCGCGATGTCGGATCCGTTCGCCTTCGATCACGAGAAGTGGGCGCACCGGGCCGTGGTCGCGCCGTTTTCCATCGCGCGGGCCGCAACGACGCAAGCGGAGTTCGCGGCCTTCGTGGAAGCCGGCGGATATAAGGACGCCCGGCTGTGGTCCGACGCCGGCGCGTGGCTGGCGACGACCGGCGCCAGCCACCCGGTCTACTGGCGGCGCGGCCCCGGCGGCGGCTGGCAGCGGCGGCACTTCGATACCTGGCTCGACCTCGAATCCGACTTGCCGGTATGTCACGTGTCCTGGTGGGAGGCCGACGCCTACTGCCGGTGGGCGGGGCGCCGGCTGCCGACCGAGGCGGAGTGGGAGTACGCCGCCACCGGCGGCTCCTGGCCGAAGTCCGTGTATCCGTGGGGAGACGCCGAGCCTGGCGCCGACCAGGCCGCGACGGACTGGCGCTCGACCGGGCCGGTACCGGTTAGCGCGTGCGCCGCTGGGGACAGCCCGGTCGGCTGCCGTCAGATGATCGGCAACGTGTGGGAGTGGACGGCGAGCGACTTCGCCGCGTACCCGAACTTCGAGCGCGATGCCTACTGGGAGAACTCCGAGCAGTTCTTCGGCTCGCGCAAGGTGCTTCGAGGTGGCGCGTGGGCGACGCGCGGGCGGTTCATGCGGTCAACCATGCGCAACTACTTCACTCCCGATCGCCGGGACGTGCTCGCGGGATTCCGCACCTGCGCGGTGGGCTGAGTGATCCTGGTCGTGACCCCCACCCCGCCGGACAGCCCGAACGGGAACGGGGTGACCGCACAGCGCTGGGCCGACATCCTGCGCGACCTAGGTCATGAGGTCCACGTGACCCAGGATTACCGGGCGGGTGACTATGACCTGCTCGTCGCGCTCCATGCGGTCAAGAGCGCCGCGACGGTGCGCGCCTTCCACGCCGACCACCCAGCGGCGCCCATTGTGATGGCCCTCACCGGGACGGACCTGTATCCGGACCTGCACGCCAACGGGGTGGATCCAGCCGTGCTGGCGATCGCCAGCCGGCTCGCGGTGCTCCAGTCGCAGGGCAAATATCAGGTAGCGCCGGAGCTAAGAGACCGGGTCCGGGTCATCTACCAGTCGATGGCCCCGGTCCCGCCCGTTCCGCCGGACCCGGACTGCTTCGAGGTTGCCTTCCTCGCCCACCTGCGGCCGGTCAAGGACCCGCTACTGCTCGCGGCCGCCGTCCGGCACCTGCCGTCCTCGTCCAGGATCCGGGTCACCCACGTGGGCGAGGGACGTGACCCGGCGCTGGCCGGCCAGGCGGCCGCCGCGTCGGCAGCTTCCGGTCACTACTCATGGCTGGGTCCGCTGCCGCGCCCCCAGGCGCTGCGCGTGCTCGCCCGCAGCCGGCTGCTCGCCGTCACCTCGGTTCACGAGGGGGGCGCCAACGTGGTAACCGAGGCGCTCGCCTTTGGCGTGCCGGTGATCTCCACCGAGATCCCCGGTTCCACCGGGCTGCTCGGCACCGATTACCCCGGCTACTTCCGGGTGGGGGATCCGGTAGATCTCGCCCGCGTCCTGGGTGCCGCGGAAGAAGACACGGACGGTTTCTACCGACTCCTGCGACAGCGATGCGCAGAGCTGCGGTACCTAGCGGACCCGGCCCGTGAACGCGACGCCTGGGCCGCGCTGCTCGCGGAACTGGATATTAAGTAGCCGTCGACGGCGTCGCCTGGAATGCGGGCCGACGGGTCACTGCGGCTGCCGTCGGCGGCGGACAGCCCGGGTGCCTGGTCACTGTGCGTTATCGGTTGGAGTCCCGGCCGGTGCCTGGACGACCTGGACTTCGGCGAGCGCGGTGCGCGGCTTGGATTCAACGTGTTCAAGCAGCAGCAGGACGGACACGCCCGCGACGATGAGCAGCGCGGCACCGATGCGGAAGGCCAGCGCATAACCGCCGGTTTGCGCGACCGCCGGGAGCACCCCGCTCCCGATCCTGCCGCTTGCGTACCGGAGCGCGAGCGTGACCAGGGTAGCCAGGCCGAGCGCCGTGCCGACCTGCTGCATAGCGGTCTGCACGCCCGAACCCAGGCCTGAGTCCTGTCCGGTGAGTTCATGCAGCGCACCGTTGATGAGCCCGGGAAAGCAGATCCCGCTGAAGGCGCCAAACAGGAGCATCCCCGGCAGTATCGCACTGACGTAGGAGGAGTTGGCGTGAATGAAGCTCGCCACCGCCAGCCCCGCAGCACCGCCGAAAAAGCCCAGAGCCAGCATCGCCCGCACGCCAAGCCGCGGCATCAGCCCGGTGCACAGGCCCATGCCGGTGCCGATTCCCACGCCGAGCGGGAGCCAGAGCAGTCCTGTCTTGAGCGGGGAGTAGCCGAGCACTTGCTGCATGTACCAGGTCAGCAGGACCACGTAGCCGATGAACCCCGCGTTAAAGGCCACGCTCACTGCGTTGCTCGTCACCCGGGTACGGTTGGTGAAGAACCGCAGCGGGATCAGCGGGTGGGCGGCGCGGGCTTCCCAGGCCACCGTGGCGACCAGCAGTGCCACCCCGCCGAGAAGTGGCAGCAGCACCTGCACCGAGACCCAGGGATGCGAGGCCGCCTGCAGCAGGCCGAACACGATCGCCGCCAGCCCCCCGGTCGCGCCGACGGCCCCTGGCACGTCGATCTGGCGGCTCTGACCGGCTGCCTGGCTCTCCGACAGCACCCGGGGCACCATCAGCAGCGCGAACACTACGACCGGAAGGTTGATATAGAAGATCCACCGCCAGCTCACCAGCCCGGTCAGCGCCCCGGAGATAACCACCCCGGTCATCCCGCCTAGCCCGGCGATCCCGCCCCAGATTCCGAGCGCCTTCATTCGCTCGCGCCCATCCGGGAAAAGCAGCGGGATCATCCCAAGCGCCGCGGGGCCGGCCAGCGCCTCCCCGGTTCCCTGCACGAACCGGCTGGCCACGAGCATCCCTGGCGAAACCGCGGCACCACACGCCGCGGACGCGACCCCGAAGACAAGTACGCCGATCAAAAACAGCCGCCGTCGTCCGAAAAGGTCTGAGAGCCGCCCGCCCAGCAACAAGAACCCGCCTGCCGTGAGCACATAGCCGTTGATCACCCACGTCAGGCTCGCCTGGGAGAAGCCCAGGCCTTCCTGGATCTTGGGCAGCGCGACTGTCACCACAGTGACGTCCATGACGAGCATGAACTGCATCGCGGCCAGCACGGTCAGCGCCAGCCAGCGCCGTGAGCCGGCCCCGGCGGCTTCAGGCGCGCTGCTTCGCGAAGGCTGTTTCGCGGCTTTCATGACATGAGCGCGTCGTGCGTTCTCCCCCGCGCGCAAGCGGTCACCCATTTGACACTCCGGTTTCGAAGGATCTCTGGGCAGAAGGCAACAGCAATCCAGGCACCTCAGGCTGAACTACCAGGAACACTGCTGTGCCCCCGCCACAGTGCCAAGCCTGACCGGGTGGACCGCAGCTAGACCGCACACCACCACCACGCCCAGCTTACCGTAAAGCGCGCGGCGAACCTTCCCGGTAGTGGATCTGCCTGTATCGGCTGGAGTGGCGGCTGGGAGTAATTAGGCGCGGATGTGGTCGTCGATCAGGCGGACGGCGCGACCTACGCCGTCTTCCGATTTGACCCGCCGGCTGATCGCGCGAGCTCGGTCGCGCTTATCGGCGTCGTTCAGCACGTCGGTGAGTGCCGCGGCCAGCCGCTCGGTAGTGAGCGCGGCGCGTGGCAGCGGCCGCCCGGCAACGCCTAGCCGGGCGAGGCGCTGGGCCCACAGCGGCTGATCGAAGAAATAGGGAACGACGACGCTCGGCAGGCCGGCTCGCAGCGTGGCACCGACCGTTCCGCTGCCGCCGTGATGGACTGCCGCGGCGACCCGCGGGAACAGCCATTCGTGGGGCACGGCCGGCACGACCAGCATCTGGTCGGAGGTCTCCAGCGGAAGTTTCGCCCAGCCGGTCGCCACGACGGCACGCTGGCCGGTCTTGCGCAGGGCTCCCCTGATCACGTCGGCGAGCCGCTCTGGCTCAGGGTCCGCCATGCTGCCGAAACCCACGTAGACCGGCGGCGCACCGTCCGCTATGAAGTCGACGACGGCACCGTCCGGCTCAACCGCCGGCGAGTTACCAGACCAGTAGCCGGTGACGTGGTGATTTGCCGGCCAGTCGCGCGGTTTGGGCAATACGGCCTCGCTGAAACCCGAAAGTACCGGGACGCCGGGCCAGCCCATCAGCCGGCGCGCACCCCAGACCGGCTCGGGGGGCAAGCCCAGCGTCTCAGCGCGCCAGGCGTTGGTGATGTCGCGGAATGGCTGCCAGCTGATCTGCTGGCTGGCCAGGTGCGTGAGCAAGTTGTAGACGGGTCCCAGCGGAAGCTGGGGCGCGTGCACCGCAGCGAACGACCGGGTCCGGCGCAAGGGAAACAGCGGGGTAAACACACACGGGACGCCGAGTCGCTCCGCGATGTCCCAGCCGTGTACGCACAGCTGGGAACAGATCAGCGCGTCGGCCTCCTTGCATGCCTGCCAGGAGTCGTCAAAGATCTGGCGCAGCACGGGCCGGAGCATGCCAGTCATCGCCCTTACGGCCTTGACCGGGTTGGACTGGCTGCGCAGCCAGTCCAGTCCGTCAGAGGTCTCCATAACCGCAAGGGGGTTGACCGTGATGGACTTAAAGTCCATGCCGCCGGCGCGGACCTCTTCCTCGTAGCGCTCGTGAGTGGCAACGGTCACGTCGTGACCGAGCTGGCGCAAGCCCACGCCGAGGGCCAGTAGCGGCCTGACGTCTCCGAGTGTCCCGACTACAAGTATGGCGATGCGCACCGGGCTGGCACTCGGTCTCTCGGGTGTGGTTACGTCGGGCACGGCCCCTCATTTCAGTAGCACAGTCATTCCAGAGGCCGCGGGCACGCCAGGAGCCGCGGGCCGAGCGCTAGCGGCGCCCGATTACGGCGAGCCAAGCCTGAACTTGGGTCACGCCGCTGATCAGGTTAAGGTCGAAGGTCTCAGGGGTGAGGGATTCGACGGCCCACCCGTCGCGGAACCAGGAGCGCAGTTCCTCCGCACTGAACCGGCGGGGACCCCAGTCACCCGGTTGCCGGTCACTGAAGCACATGAGGTAACAGGCGCCGCCGGGCCGCAGCACGCTCGCGAGGCCCGCGACGTACCTTGTCCTGTCCTCGTCATCGAACACGTGGAAAACTCCGCTGTCGATCACAGTGTCCACGGTGAGCGCCTGTCGCGGCAGATCGAGTGCGTCGGCAACCTCGAAGCGCGCGCTCACACCGCGCTTGGCTGCCTTTGCGCGGGCAAGCGCGATCGCGGTCGGCGCGAGGTCCACGCCGATCGCATCGGCGCCGTGGTCCGCTGCGAGCAGTGCGTGTTCTCCGGTGCCGCAGCCCGCGTCGAGGACACGGCCCGCAAACCGGCCTTCGTCCGCCAGCCGCAGGAAGGTCGGCTGCGGGCGGCCGATGTCCCACGGCGGCGGGGTGTCCCCGGTATAGCTGTCGTTCCAGGACTCTTTCATGTCACGAGCGGTGACGACGAAAGCCTCCTCTCCGTCCGCGATCACTACCACCAGCAGGTGGCGGCCCGTGGAGGTGAGGCCATAGACCAGGGTCGTGCCCTCCTGGCCTGGAGCGGACCAGTAAGAGCGCTCGAGGACCGCCTCCCGCACCTCGTCCGGGCTGACACCCGCAGCGGCGACGTTGTCGGCTGACCAGTGATCGTCCCGCACTGCCGTGAACATCTCAGCCCGCCTTGCGCATGTCTGGAGCGCACTGTTGAGTGCGGATGGCGGCGTACGGCATCACTATTCTCCTTCGGGTTGACCAGTCGACCAGCGCAGGAATTGATAGAAATTCTGTGATGTTTCCCCGCTTTAGCTGAAGCTGAGTCAGCAGGCCCGGCTGCGCAAATTTCGCCTCGTCTGCCGAAACTTCGCAATGGGCTGCCAGAACTACGCGACTACATTGCTAGTACATAGCTTCAGAATGAAATAGTCAAGCAGCGCATGAGCGCGCGCTGCGGGGAGAACCAGGCTAGCTAGAATCGGGCAGGTGGCGCGGAAGTACGCGAATTTCGCAGGTAAACGACAGCGGGGCTGGGCGCGGACGCGCCCAGCCCCGCCTAGGTCTGAGACCTGCGACAACAGGACTCCCTGGCTAATCTGGCTATTCGTCACAGCCGGGCCAGAGCGTCAGGGATCAGGCTCGCGCTAAACCTTGTCCTGCTCGACCGCCGCTTTCTCGAACCGCGCCAAAAGGCTCGGCCAGCTCCCCGAACCCTCGCTGATCGCCTCGTACAGTACCTGGCTGCCCTCGAGTCGGCCGATGTACTGGTGGGTGACCTCAACCGTGGTCCGCTCGGGCCCGTCCGCCGCGAACAGCACCTCAACTTCGCTGGCACGGCTCGGATCCGGGTCGAACTGCCACTGGCCGTTGATCTGCCAGGTGACAACGAACCGGTGCGGCGGCTCCCAGGCCAGCACGCGGCCCCAGTCGCACTCGCTGCCATCAACGCCGCGCTCGTACCACCGGCCGCCCTCCCGCGGCTCGATAATGGCCTCAGCGATGTCGGGCTGCCCTATGTGGAACTCGCGCGGCCACCAGGAATCAAAAGAATTGGTAAAGACATCGAACGCGCACTCAATGGGCACGTCTACAGTGACCTTGCCGCGGATGGCCGGGACCGAAAGTTCGCTCATCATTGCTCCTGGTTGGGTTTCGAGTTGGCCGCTACCGCGGCCTTGTGAAAAGCCAAGAGTGCTTCATCCCATATACGATCCAGATATGTTCGCAGAGCATTCACTCCGACTGGATTCAGCTGGTAGACCCGCCGCGTTCCCTCGGCCCGGCTGACAACCAAACCGCCGTCCTTAAGCACGCGGAGATGCTGGGACACCGCCGGCCTGCTGACCGGCAATCGTTCTGCCAGTTCCCTCACGGAAGAGGGGTTGCGGGCCAGCAGTTCGAAGATCGCGCGCCTTGTTGGGTCGCCGAGGAGACCCACGCCAGTGTCTCCGTTTGTATCCACGCACACCAAGCTAGCTCCATGCACAAATGGGGACAAGGTAGACCGCAAGTTTTTGGTGACGGCAGGCAACATGTCTGCTTTGCGATGGCTAGCGCGCACAGACGTAGCGTAAGTGGCACCTGATCCCCCGTATGACGCAATGACGCGTATGTCCGCATCGTCGCAGGGAGTGAGTGCCCGCCCAGGGAATGGCCGTCGATGATGCGTCATCCCGGGCAGGCGAGAGCGCCGGCGATGAACATCAGGTCACGCAGCAGTTAGAATCCTGAGGTAACGCAGAAGCAGTTGAAATTAACACCACTGCGATACAGGAGTGTCCAATTTGTTACCGAAGTTAACAGTGATGCAAAAGTTAACAGTGATGCAAAATTGGCAGTCGGGATGTCTTCCCATAACCGAAAAAGCAGACCGCGCGACGGCTTTGCCTGCGCCACGGAAATAATAAGGGAAACAATCTGGCCATGAAAAGACCGGCCGCCACGATGCCGGAATTAGCGCGGAGCCACCCTGGCTGGATCATACGATCCAGCCAGGGGATCGGGTCCGGCTAGCAGCTACAGCTCCGGTGGGCCGGTTAGCCGGCGCAGGTGCTGTAGCCGTTCTTGATGATCTGCTGGGCCATGCCGACGTAGGCGGCGGGGTTTTGCGGGGTGACGGCGGCGAGGCCGTCGCAGTAGCGGTTGAACATGCAGAAGGCGGCGGCGATCAGGACGGCGTCGTGGATCTCGGTGTCGGTGGCGCCGTGGCCGCGGGCGGCGGTGACGAGGTCCTCGGTGACGTCACGGCCGCTGTGCTGGACGGCGGTGGCGATGGCGAGCAGGGCCTTGAGCTTGGGGGTGACGGGGGCGCTGTCGGCGTCGGCCATGACCTTGTCGATCAGGGCCCGGCCCTCGGGGTGCTGCTGCGCGCTGACCTCAGTGTGGGTGTTGGTGCAGAACCGGCACTCGTTCAGCGCCGAGACGTGGGCGGCGATCAGCTCGCGGTCGGCGGCGCTGAGGGTGTTGGGGGTGCGGAGCAGGACCTCGGCGAGAGAGCTGAGGGGACGGCCGGTTTCCGGGCGGTACTGCATGAGGCCGGGGACGCCGGGGGGGAGCGTGGCGGGGATGTTCACGTGCGGCATCGGTGTTCTCCTTCGGTTACTGGCGCGGGCCGGCGCGGTTCTGGTTCAAAATCATGTTGCTGCCCGCCCAATGAAAACCCGGTTCCGGGCGCGCGGGCAATCAGCTCTCTTGAACGGCCTGTGGCTTTGCCCGGCCCGCCCCCGCACCACCACCCACCTCAACCAGTACACAACTTTAAAGTGACATAACCCTGACGCCGAGACAGCCAAGCCAGCCCAGCGCATGCCAGCGCGCCTTGATGACACCACCAGGGGCGGATGAGGGACCAGCATCGCTGCGCCAATCGGAAAGAGCAGCCGAAACAGCGCTCAGCGGAATCTCCCGCGGTCGTGTTGGCGGTCTGCTCGACCGCGAGAAATCCGCGGTTGAGCGGGCCGCCGGAACAATCAGGGCAAAGCCTTTCACGGGAACAGCTGATCCGAATTGACTACATTTTCTTAAAGTGTTTCGCTGGTCGAGTGCGAGCAGGCGACGGGCCCGGACGGGAAGCCGGCCGCCGCGGCCCGCCTTCACAGAAAGGCTCATCATGAGCGACGAAAGCATCCTCAAGCGCATCATGGACCGCGGCACCGCCATCGGGTTCGACGGA
>Ga0208220_1000768_pt1 | contig 13347 bp, 9 predicted proteins | sample NGESurdeep092012_9_FD_184484 | JGI IMG/M metagenome (GOLD analysis project Ga0208220, IMG submission 184484) | Arctic peat soil microbial communities from Barrow, Alaska - NGEE Surface sample F53-1 deep-092012 (SPAdes) | ecosystem: Environmental > Terrestrial > Soil > Wetlands > Peat ... | reverse complement strand
CGTCGTAGGCCGCGTACAGGGCCCTGGTGGTGCTGTGGGCGGCCACGCACGGTGTGCCGCCCGAGGCGTAGATGTCACACGGCTCCTGCGTCGCCGCGGAGGCCGGCGTGGCACCGCTGCCGCCGATCAGGGCCCCGACGGCTAGTGCCGCCGTAGCGAGGATCGGCACCAGCGCTCGCCTGGCGCGCCTGGGTCGAAGTTTGACAGTCATCGTTGAACCTGTCCTTTCCTTTCGCCGAATCCGTTGACGGCTGGATCGCTGCTGCGCGAGCGCGTGGGTGGGCTCGCGTCCACCGGTTTGTTACCGGTCACAAACCGGTCGTCTCGCTGGCTTTCTCAGCCGCGCCTTCGGGCTTCCCGCCAGTGTGAGCGTTAACAATCTGAGCGTCAAGACGGAGATTTCGCCGATTGGACAGTCCCCAGTTCCCGGGCCTAAAAGCTGCGTGAAAGATCCGGAGTTGCCGGTAAGCCCGTCACTCCAAACGATCCAATGTTTTTCGAAGTTCTCCGAAGTCATCGACGACGGATGTCGCCAATCCCGGACTGACGCCACCGGCTGAGGTCGCCTGCTGCTGGGCCAGGTCACCAGCGACGGCGGTACGTACAACATCTATGAGCATCAGCAGCGGCTCAGGCGGCTGCTGCACCGCGACGCTGTCGGCGGGGTCCCAGGGGAGCAACTGGTGCAACCTCAATGTCTCGCTCACCGGCTCCAGCACCTGGACCGTCACGATGAACCTCGTGTCACCCGCGGTGGTCTACCCCACCTGGAACGTCAGCGCCGCCTACCCCAGCCAGTACGTGCTGAAGGCCGCGCCCAACGGCAAGGGCAACAACCGGGGCGTCACGATCAGCCCCAACCCAACGGCCAATGGACATGGCCCACGGTCTCCTGCAGTTCAGGGTGTGCCCGTATCGCTGGCTGAGCTGGCGATGGCTGGCTGCTAGAAGCGTCCCAGCGCCGCCTTGACCCCGACCAGGATGCCGGGGTCGATGACCCTCGGCGCCATCATCCCGGTGATTGAGGGCGACACCTGGTGGTGCCTTTGCGACGGCACCTGGGCGGGCCGACGAGCTGGGGCGACCAGGTCGGCATCCGGGAGACCGCCCGGGTCTTCCCCTCCCGGCGGCTTTCCTACGGCCTGACCAAATCCCGAAATCACCGCCCAGACAACTTTGCCGGGCGTCCCGTCTTTGAGCGGATACCACCCGAAACGGTCGCTGAGATTCTCAACTATCAGTAGGCCGCGCCCGCCTTCGTCCTCTGCGCCCGGTTGCGCGGCCAAGGGGACGCCAGGGTGGTCGTCGCGTACGAGGATGGCCAGCTCGTCCCGTTTAAGGGTGAGGATCAGCCTAATGACGGCCTGATCCGCGCCGACGGAGGCGTTCACGGAATTGCTGACCAGTTCACTCGTGACGGCCTTGGCCGTGTCGGCTAGTTCGGCCACTCCCCATTCCCAGAGGATCCTGCTGGTCCAGGCCCGGGCGTAGCCCGGCGCGGTGAGGACCGAATCCAGGTCAAGAAACGCGTGATCCGGCAGGGCCGGTGACGGACAGGCCTGGCGTGGACGGGGCCGTGAGGTGCCTGTCGTGGGGGTGGTTCGTCCTGGCATGGGGTGTGCCTCCAGGGGGTGTGCAGTCGGGCGTGCCCGGCCGCTCGATGGTCAGTCCGGCCTGGGGCAGGCCCCTTCCGTCCCGGGGTGGCCGGACAGGGGCTTTTCGGTTGTGCCGTTGCTTGCGCCGCTACTGCGTCCGTCGCGGCGATTCCACGATGCGCCATGAACTGTTCAACCAGGTCCGAGGCGCGCGCCAGCTTAGCGGCGTCTGTCATCACCGATTTTCTGGCCGATCTGTCAATGCCTTCCCACTTCGCTGTCAGGTTGGTCTATCCGACGCGTCGTCCGACCCGTGGCCAGGTCGCCACGGCCAGTGCAGCGGCCGCCTCTGGGAGCTGAATGGCCGCCTCTGGGGAGCTCAGTTGTGAACGCTAACATGCTCATCTGGCAGCGCGCCAGTGGTTGCTGGCTTTACTCTTCCTGCATTACTTCTCTAGCCTGTGAACTAAGACGCATCGAGGTATCGGCGCAATAGTTGGGCACGCTAACATTCTGACCCGTGGCTGGTTGGTTGCAGCCGCACTGAGCGCCCGCATCCTGCGGCTGTCGGTGCTGACCGGCGACCGGCGACCGACGGTCGGCGGTCGGCGGTCAGCGGTCAGCGGTCAGCGGTCAGCGGGTGTCGCTGATCAACGCGCCAGTCGGGTAGGCAAGACCAGCGGTCTGGCCGAGGTCGCGAAGGCACGGACGCCGTCCGCACGCGGCTGCGGACGCTCCAGCGTGACTGTCAGGAGCGGGGCGGCCCCACTGACTCCCTGATGACCAGGGTAGGGGTGATCACGCGGCGGTCGCCCAACCGCTGGCCGTTGATGATCTGGGCGAGCAGCAGGTCGATGCTGGCGGCGGCGACGGCGTCGAAGTCGGGGCGGACGGTAGTGAGAGGCGGGATGTAGTAAGCGGCCTCCGGCACGTCGTCGAAGCCGATCACGCTGACGTCCGCAGGCACGCGGCGGCCTCGCTCGTGCAGCGCCCGCAGGACGCCGAGCGCAAGGTGGTCGTTGGCCGCGAAGACCGCTGTGACGTCGTTCATCCGGGCGAGGATCTGGCCGTTACGGTAGCCGCTGGCGGCCAGCCAGTCGGCCGACATGAGCGGCGGGATCTCCGCCCCGGCCTCGGCCAGCGCGCGCCGCCAGCCCGCCACGCGGCCGCGGGCATCGAACCAGTCATCGGGGCCGGAGACGTGCCAGACGGTGGCGTGCCCGGCGTCGAGCAGGTGCCTTGTCGCGGCGTACCCGCCCGCCTCCTGGTCCACGGTCACCAGCTCGGTCGGCCTGGTCGGGTCGCCGTCGATGGTGACCAGCGGGATGTCCCCGCGAAGATCGTCGAGCGCGTCGTTGGCCGACTCCACCGGGGCGATGATGACCAGTCCTGCGACCCGCTGGTCGAGATGGCGGCCGATGGCGTCGGCGATCGGCCGCCGGTCAAGCGTGCGGACGCTCTCCACGTTGACGGTGAAACCTCGCTTGACGGCCTCCTCAGCGAGGGAGGTGAGCGTGGCGGCCGGCCCGTAGAGCGTCGATGACCGCGAGACCACGCCGATGACCTGGGATGTCCCGGTTACCAGGATGCGGGCCGCCTTGTTCGGCCGGTAACCGAGCTCGTTGATGGCCGCCTGCACCCGGAGCCTTGTCTGCTCCCGCACGTTGGGGTGGTCGTTCAGCACCCGGGAGACGGTCTGATGCGAGACGCCGGCCAGCTTGGCGACGTCAGTCATCGCCGGTTCTCTGGCCAGTCGGTCCACAGAAATCCCCAGTTGGTTGTCGAGTTGGTCCATTGAGCTGCGTCAACATGCTACTGCAGGTGTCTGCGCAGGTCCGGGGCTCCTCGGCCGGTACCGCAACCACATACCAGCGGCTCAATTGAGAACGCTAACACAGACCCACCCGTCGTCACGCCGACGGTTCCAGGGTCCGTCCAAGCCCTAGTTAAACGAGACGACATCAGGCCATTGACAGCGTGGATTGGGCCCGTTAACAATCCGGGTTCTTCCAGGACCGCAAGTCGGCCATGGCCGCCGCCCGCAGCATGCTGCAGCGAATTCAGCTCGACGTCTATCCCCGTGGCCAGGTGTCCACGTTGTCTATCCCGCCCGGCAACTGATTGAGGTGGCGAAGGCGATCGGGTATCCGCCACCGCCACCGCGACCATCGGCACGGTCAGGGCGAGAGCGGCGGCGAGACCGTGAACAATGGCCTGGTAGACGCGCCGATGGCGGGATTGGTCCTCTGCATCGTCGCGGAAATTCACTGTCGGCCGCTATTACCGTTATGCAGGGCGGGCGAGACGGCCTCCTATTTACGTCAGGCCGCGTCCGGCGAAGCCACCCCCTAGCCGAACAGCCGGCGCTTGATCTCCCGGCGGTAGTCCTCGAGCGTGTTGTCAAGGTGCACGGCGGCGGCACGTGCCGCTCCATCCGCGTCCCCGTCTCGGATGGCGCGGTAGATGGCCGCGTGCTCCTCGACCGCTTCCGCCACATGGCCACCGATCGTGTCGTGCAGTCCGATCGTTGCTGACTGCAGGAGCAGGCGCCGGGCCTCACGCACGGCCGCGACCAGGAACGGGTTGTGCGATGCGGAAGCGATGCTGAGGTGGAACTCGTCGTCGCCCTTGCGGAACAGTTCGGGCTGCCCCGTCACGTGCCCCTCCCGGCATGTCTGCGCGGCTGTCTCGATGGCGCGCAGTTCTGCGGGTGTCGCCCGGGTGGCGGCTAGGCGGCTGGCTTCGGATTCCTGCACGCGGCGGAACTCGAACAGCATGTAGACGTGATCGAGGTCGGTCGGCAGGAAGAAGCCGTCCCAGCGTATGCCGAGCATTCCCCCGTCGTCGGCTACGTAGAGCCCGCGGCCCTTCTGAGCTCTGATCCGCCCTAGCGCCGAGAGGATCTTGATCGCCTCGCGCACGACCGTCCGGCTCGTGCCGAGTTCCGCGGCGATCTCGTTCTCCGTGGGCATCCGGTCCCCCGGGCGTAGCTGCGACCGCGCGATCAGTTCCAGGATGTGCTCGGCGGCCAGCTCATAACCCGGCCGGTAGGCGCTGCGGGCCGGCGTGGCGTCGTGCGTGTCGGCCGGCGTCTGCGCTGCGGCGCCCATGGCCATGCCGTCCACCACGTCTCCCCCTTCGGCATGTGTCACACCCAAGAGTATGGCCGTTCTTCGCGCATCAGCTCCATGCATCCAGTTCAGAGCGGCTCCGCCCTGTCGGCGGCGGTGTCTGGTCAGGTGAGCCGGCCGGCCGCGACGCGTCACGAGCGGCTCGAGGAGCGGACCCGGGGCCTCCTGGCGGCAACGGTGCCCTGCCCCGTGCGGGACGGGGCAGGGCACCGCCGGGAGGTCTAACGGAGTCAGGGGATTAGCCATTGCTGGTTGCTGCCGCCGTTACAGGTCCATATTTCTAGCTGTGTCCCGTTGGTGGTATTCGAATTAGGGATGTCGAGGCACTTGCCGGACGCGGGGTTGACGAGCTGTCCGTTGACAGCCTGCCACTGCTGGTTCCCACCGCCACTGCATGCCCAGAGGTCGATGAGCGTGCCGTTTCCGTAGTTGGCGCCGGTGATGTCCATGCATTTTCCGTAGACCTGGATGGTGCCGTTGGGTTGCAGGGTCCACTGCTGGTTGCTGCCGCCGGTGCAGTCCCAGATCTGAATTTTAGTGCCGTTTGCGCTGGACAGGCCGTTGTCGTCCACGCACTTGGCCGTGTTAGCGGCGGAGATGAGCTGCCCGGCCGGGGGCACCGCGCCGGCCGTGTTCTGGATGCCGGCCTGGCTGATGACCTGCTGTGCGCCGGCTGGCCAGTTGTAGCCGCTGACCAGGACGTTGCCGTTCAGCACGTTGTTGTGCGGTGAGCCGGTGGAGACCTCGGTCGCTCCGCCGTTGTACCAGTTGCCGGAGAACGTGTTGGCGTCGGTGTTGTTGTTTGCGTCAGCGTTGGTGAACGCCCATACGCCCGCGTCCTGTATGACGTTGTTCCGCTCGGTAACGTAGCGGGAGCCCTCGTCGAGGTAAAGGGCGACCGTGCCGTCGTTGTTGTACATGTAGTTGTCTTCGATCAGCGCTCCCGGGTTGGCGGACAGGTTGTAGATGCTGCCGCCGTCGTGCATGACGTTCTTGGTGTCGTAGATCAGGTTGTAAGCGACGAGGGTGTTCTTCAGGGTGGTCGGGGTGGTGTAAATCGGCTGGTAGTTGTAGGTGCCCCGGTTGACGTAGTCCTGGCTGCCGCCTGGGTCGTTGATGCCCCAGCCCCAGCCGACGTCGATCCCGTCGTACGGAAGGTGGTCGACCTGGTTGTGGGTGATCGTCGCGTCCGTCACGTACGTGGACAGGATCCCGGCGACCTCCTTGTAGTCGGTCCCGACGTTGGTCACGTGGTTGTCGCTGATGGTGATGTTCTGGTCGGTCATCGCGGCGCTGCTCGGGTGGTGCGCGTTGGCCTGGACCCCGCCGGCCACGATGCCGCCGCCGGCGTCGTCACTGAATGTGTTCCCGGTGACGTTGATGTCGCTGGCACCCAGGCCGATGCCGCTGGGGCTGGCGTCGGCATCCTGGCCGACGCCAAGGCCGACCTCGCCGAGGTTGGTAAAGGTGTCGTCGCTGAAGGTGATGTTCGTGGCCGCGGCGACCTGCACGGCGGCGGGCATCTCGTCCCAGGATTGTCGGGTGGACTCGAAGAGCTGGCAGCCCCTGCTGCAGCCGCCGAACGCGGGCTGCTGCCAGGTGCCGGTGATGAACGTGCCGCTCTGCTGGTCGGCGTAGCCCTGGCTGCTGCTCGGGCCGAGCCAGGTGGTGCCGGTGAACGTGATGTTCGAAAAGGTCAGGCCGCTGACTGGGTTGCTGTTGCTGCCGCTGACTTGCAAGAGGCTCTGCTGCGTCGGCAGTTCGATGTCGAGACTGTTCGGGTTCTGCCCCGACGGCGCCTCGTAGAATAGCTGGCCGGTGGCCGAGTCCAGGTACCACTGCCCGGCCTGGGTGAGGAACGCGTAGTTGTTCTCCAGGTACATCGTTCCACCGACGATTGGATCCTGGATGGTGTCATAGCCCCAGGTGTTGTTGTTCCAGGCGGGCTGCTGCATGGTGATGGTGCCGCCGCTAATTGACTGAACCGGTGCGTAACGGTCGGTGAACGAGTTGACGCTCTCCACTTCGATCTGTTTCTGGTCTGTCGTGTTGTCGAGGTAGCTGAGCGACGGGGCAGTGAAGGTGAGCCCTGCCGCGGTGAAGGTGAAGTCCGACCGGGGAACCTGAACTGCTGCCCGAGGCGCCTCGGTGCCATTGACGTACAACTGACGGGTGTTGGCCCCGGTGCCGACGTTGGCCACCCAGATGTTGTTCGACGAGTTGTACTCCGTCCAGCCAGTCACCTGCCGCGAGCCGCTCATGACGGTGGGCGAGCCAGACGCCGCGGCGAAAGTAATCGTGTGACCCCTGTGGGCGGAGTCGGCGCTGGAGAAGCGTAGCGGCTGGGTCAGCCGGTACTTGCCGCCCGCCACGTGCACAACCACGTTCGCCGTAGCAGACAGCTGATGCGCGAGCGGCGCGGCCTGCTGGATCGACGTGAAGGGGCGCTGGAGCGAGCCGGTCGCGGCGCCGGTCGCGGCGGCGGCGCTGGCCTGGTGGGCGCTGGCGCCGTGGGCGCTGGAGCTCACATACAGGTTAACGACGGGTGTCGCCTGCTGCGCGGCCGGCGCCGCGACCGCTACGCCGGCCGGGAGCAGGGCCGCGGCCGCTATGGCGACCACGGCCAGAGCGGGTGGCAATCGTCTGGATCGGTGCAAGATAGTCCTCCTTGACTGGACCGGCAGGGCTAATGCCTGAAACCGCACGGCTCCTGGGGTTGGATGAGCAACCCATGAATCCAGAAGTTTCATACTCATTCAGCGATGCCGAAGGTGCCGAAGCCGATTGATATGTACGTTATAGAGAGTTCGTCGGCTGTCAAGAGTACGTTTTAAGGTCGGCCTGGTCACGCTACGCGCATAGGTATAGGCGGTTCGTGATCACTCGACACCACGAGACGCCAGGCGCAGTATCGCGGACCCGCCAAGATAAGTAATACTCTTATTCTTGATGGTGCGTGCAGGGGCGGTGCTAGCGGCCTGCTGGCGCAGGTGCCGGAGAGTGGCTCTGCGTGGAGTTGGCCGCACCCGTGCGGGATCAGCCGAATACGCGTCGCTGGATCTCGCGGCGGTAGTCCTCCAGCGTGTTGTCGAGGTGCACGCAGGTAGCCTGGGCGGCCGCCTCAGGCTCGCCGTCCCTGATGGCGCGGAAGATCGCCTCATGCTCTTCAACGGCGGCGTCGGCGTGCCCGCCCAGCCCGATGACGCTGGCCTGGCACTGAAGAGCGCGGGCTTCGCGAACAGCCGAGACCAGGAAGAAATTGTGCGACGCGGTCGCAACGCCGAGATGGAACGCGTTGTCGCCCTCCTTGAACATCCCGTCGTTGCCGCTGGCGTGTCCATGGCGGCAGGTCAAGACGGCTGCCTCGATTTCGCGCAGTTCGGACGGGCTGGCGCGCTTGGCGGCAAGCCTGCTCGCCTGGGCTTCCTGGACCCGCCGGAACTCGAACAGCATGAAGATGTGGTCTAGGTCGGTGGGCACGAAGAACCCGCCCCACCGGCTCGAAGTGAGCATGCTCTCACCATCCGCTACGTACAGGCCGCGGCCCTTCTGAGCGCTGACGCGGCCGGTCGCCGAGAGGATCTTGATCGCGTCCCGCACCACGGTGCGGCCCGTGCCCAGGCGGGATGCCAGGTCGTTCTCCGTGGGCAGCCGGTCGCCGGGACGCAGCGCAAGCTCGCCGATCAGATCGAGAATCTGTCCCGCGACCACCTCGTAGCGGGGCCGGTAAGCGTCGGATGGACCACATCCGGCGGCCCGATCGACGGCCGCCGCAGCGCGGCCTTCTATCACGGGCACACCGTCCACGTTCCCACGTATCTTGTTCTTCCTCGTTGTCGGCCCGCGGCCCAGGCAGAGCCACGCCTCGCGGTGCGGCGAGCCTAGCATCCCCGGCCGGCCCCGTGGCACTATAGGTGCGACTCATTTTGTTGTATGGGATCGAACAATACGGACTTATGGGTATATTTACCCCAAGACTTCTCAAGGATCCTTCAAAATAGGTGTGCCAATAATCTTGACGGAAGTGCTTCCTGTGCGCCTTAATGATGCAAAGCAACATGAACGTCATGGCGCGTTCACCGGGATGGTTTCCGGCTGACCGGCTGGCCTGCTCGGTTCTACGGCACGCAAGTGCGTGCCGTCAATAGGTCTGACACATTTAGGCGATCGGTTGTCCTGTGTCGTGTGGCGGTCAGGGCGACTGCACAACGTAGTGGAGGTATCGATGGCCCTGTTTAGTCGCGCTGCTCGCGCGCAGAGGCGCCCGAGAGCGTCATGGACGCGGGCCGCGCTCGCAGCCGGAGTGGCGGTGGTTGCGGTCACCGTGGCCGCGTGCGGGAACGGCGGCAGTAGCTCCGCCGCGAGTTCCGGCGGCAAGGACGGCTTCAACGAGGCCACGCAGGCGTCGGGTCCGCTGACGGTGTGGGTGGATTCCACCCGCGTGCCCGCAGCGCAGGCCTACGAGAAGGCTCACCCGAACGTAAAGCTCAACGTCGTCACCTACGACGGCGACGCCAACGGGTCCAACACGCTGCAAACAAAAGTGGATCTGTACGACCGCACCGGGAACGGTTGGCCGGACGTGGTGTTCAGCGCTGAGAGCAACGAGGTGAGCTGGACGCAGCCCGCCGGGTTCACCGCCCCGCTGAACAAGGGCCTGATCCCGAGTTCGGTGCTGAGCCAGTTCTCGGCCGGGTCGCTGGCCCCGTGCACGGTCAATGGAACGGTGTACTGCCTGCGCAACGACCTTGCCCCGGCCATGCTGTGGTACAACGCGCCGCTGATGAAGCAGTGGGGCTACCAGGTTCCGACGACCTGGGCGCAGTACCAGCAGATCGGGGAGGCGGTCGCCAAGCAGCACCCGGGTTACATTGTGGGCGCCGCGGGAGACACCTTCGCCCCGGAGATCTACATGTGGGCCAGCCAGTGCCAGGCCAACGACGTCACCGGCATCCGGGCGGTGACCGTGAACGTGACCACTTCGAACTGCTCGCGGATGGCGTCAATGCTCGACACGCTCCTGGCGGACAAGTCGATGTCGAAGCTGAGCGCGTTCAGCAGCGCCTTCGACAAGCAGGAGAAGGGGAAGGTGCTCATGATGCCCGCCCCGGTCTGGTTCGCCGGGTCCGTCTTCGACAGTTCCTCCGGCCTCAATACCCCCAAGGATCAGATCGCCGCCGCGCCGATGCCGCAGTGGCCAGGGACGACCACTCCCACCACCGGTAACGTCGGCGGGGGACTGTGGCTGCTGTCGGCCCACTCCACGCACGTGTCGGAGGCCGTCAACTTCATCGAGTGGGTGACGACAAACTCCGCCTACCAGGGCGACCTGGCGCCAGGCCTGCCCGCGTACGGGCCGGCGGCCTCGGTGTGGCTGGCCAACCAGCAGAAGGCCGGCTACTTCGCCAACGACATCGTCCCGGTCGTGCAGCAGGCGGCGGGGCAGATCTGGCAGGGCTGGGGCTACGGCAAGTTCAGCCAGGAGGCGATCTGGGCGGCGACCGTCACCCCCGGCATCACCGCGGGCAAGGCGATCGTTTCGATGCTGCCGGCCTGGCAGACCGCGATCACCAACTACGCCACCGCCGCCGGCTATCAGGTCAGCCATTGAGCGTGACGTCTTCTGAACCCGCCAGGGCGCGCGCGCGCCGCGCGCCCTGGCGGGCCGTCGGGGCCGGCTACGTCTTCGTCGCCGGCTACGTGATCCTGCTGGCGGCGTTCGGAGTCGTGCCAGTCGTTTACGCCGTCTACTTCGCGTTCACGAACGCGGACAACTACTTCGCCGGGCTGTCCAACTTCGTCCAGTCCGGGCAGGATTTCCGGTACCTGCCCGCCCTCGAGCACATAGGGATCTACCTGGCGATCTGGCTGGTCGCGCTGGTAGTCCTGGTGACCGTCCTGGCGCTGGTGCTCCATCAGGTGTCCGCGCGCCGCCTCGGCGCGCTGGTGCGCTTCCTCTACTACATCCCCGGAGCGCTGGCGGGGGCCGCGAGCGTGCTGGTGTGGCTGTTCATGCTCGACCCGACGGTCAGCCCGGCCTCGTCCCTGCTGCACTTGCTCGGCTACGGCACGTTCGGGAATGTCATCGCGCCGGGCCACCTGTCGCTCCTGTTCGCGATCATCGCGTTCTGGACCGGTGCGGGCGGCTGGATCGTGGTGATGTACGGGGCGCTGAACAACATCCCGCGGGACGTCATGGAGGCCGCGCGGATCGACGGGGCCGGGGCGTGGCGCACCGCCCGCTACATTCAGGTCCCGATGCTGCGCAAGTGGATCGTGTACATGGCGATCCTCGCGTTCGCCACCGGTGCGCAGCTGTTCGTCGAGCCGCAGCTCGTCTCCGAGGCCAGCCTCGGGGTAGCCGGCCGTGACTACTCGCCCAATCAGCTCGCCTACGACTTCGCCTTCCAGAACAACAACGTGAACTACGCGGCCGCGATCTCCGTGGAGCTCCTGGTGGTCTGCCTTATCGTCGCCGCTGTATTCGTGACCCGATCGAGATTCTTTGATGCGAACTGACATTCATCTGCCCGCCGCCGACGGCGCGGCTGCCCTGCCGCGACATGGTTCCCGCCGGGCGCCGTCCCCGTCCCGCCTGACGGGCCAGCTGCTCGGGGGGCTGCTGCTGCTCGTCTTCGTCGTCTTCTTCGTCCTGCCGGTCCTCTGGCTGATGCTCGCCGCAACCAAGACGGACGCGCAGCTCGTGGGGGACAATCCGCTCTCCTTCGGTTCGTGGCATCAGCTGCGGGTGAACTGGGACGCGCTGACCGGCTTCCAGGGCAACGTGATCCTGCTGTGGCTGCGCAACTCGGCGGTGTACGCGTTCCTCGCGCTGGCGATCACGCTCGCCGTCAGCATCCCGGCCGGCTATGCCATGGCGATGATGGAGTTCCGCGGCCGGCGGGCCTTGCTGGTCATCACCTTGGTGGTCATGCTGATGCCCGCCACGACCCTGGTCGTCCCGCTGTTCCTGGAGCTCAACGAGGTGCACCTGATCGGATCCCTGTGGTCGGTGGTGCTGCCGTTCTCGTTCTACCCGTTCGGTGTCTACCTCACGTACATCTACTTCAGTACCGCGCTTCCGCGTGACCTGCTGGCCGCGGCCCGCATCGACGGCTGCACGGAGTTCGGGGCGTTCCGCCGCGTTGCGCTGCCGCTGGCCGCCCCGATCATCGCGCTGGTCGGGTTCTTCAGCTTCGTGGCGAACTGGACCAACTACTTCCTGCCCTACGTGATGTTGCCGCAGAGCGGCCAGTACCCGGTCCAGGTCGGCATCGGGCTGCTGCTGACCGACGTCCCGCAGTTCAACCCGACGGCAGGGGCCGGAACCGTGCTGCGCCCCGAACTCGCCCTGGCGACGCTGCTCGGGATCACCCCGGTCCTGCTCGTTTTCCTGTTCGCGCAACGCTACCTGGTCAGCGGGCTGCTGGCCGGAGCTACGAAGGAGTGACATGACGCATGTCGACATCGCGGCCTCGGTACCTCTGCTCGAGCCTCCCGGCTGGGCATTGGCCGAGCGTGAGCTGTTCGACCTGCTCGACCATGCCTGGCGCCGCTTCGCGGGTGACTTCACCGGACCGGACGGACGGCTGAATTACCGGCACACGCTGACCTCCCGTGACGGCGTGGACGACTTCTACGAGACGTTCTTCAACTGGCCGCAGCTGTACCTGCTCGGAGGGGCGGACGATCTGCTGGCCGAGTCCGAGCGTCACTGGGAGGGAGTCACCGCTCAGCTGACCGAGCTCGGCATGCTGTCGGGGGAGTACGAGCGCGGGTACGACTGGTTCCACCAGGGCGAGAGCCTGCTGCTGCTCTACTTCCTGACCATGGCCGACCCGGCCCGGTGGGCGCAGCGGGCGGTGCGGTTCGCCGAACTGTACGTCGACGCCGCTCATGGCAACTACGATCCGGCCCGCCGCATCATCCGCCGCCCGCACAACGGCTCGGATCCCGGCCGCCCCGGCTTGTTCGACGGGCCGCATTACCCCTGGATAGACGGGGAGGAGAAGAGCTACGGCTTCCCGCTCGACTGGCTGGTCCCGGCGGGCGCCCCCGTGCCAGAACGCGACCAGGACCCGCGCCTCACCACCGAGATGAACGCCCGGACGGGCGTGGGAGATACGGCGGTGAACCTCGCTGCCGCCGGACTCGTGCTCAACGCCTGGATCCTGACCGGCGACCCCCGGTACCGGGGGTGGATCGAGCAGTACGTCGGCGCGTGGCGGGAGCGCGCTGTCGCGAACGACGGGATCGTGCCGGACAACGTCGGCCCGGACGGAGTGGTCGGCAGCCAGCTCGACGGGCGCTGGTACGGCGGTCACTACGGCTGGTCATGGCCGCATGGATGGTACAGCGTGGGCTCTGCTGTCGGCATCGCCGCGCTGGCAGCCGCCACGGTGAGCGGCGACGACGGTTACCTGGATCTAGTGCGGCCGGCGCTCGACGCGCTCATCGCCCACGGCAAGGTGATGGCCGTCACCGAATCGGACTCGTCCATTCCCTCCAAGTGGTACCCGCAGCTCGGGCCGGACGTTGCCGTGCCGACGCTGCTTGTGCCCTTCCGGTACAGCGACCGTGGCTGGTTCGACTACAACCCGATGCTGACAGCCGTCCCAATG
>Ga0208220_1000767_pt1 | contig 13384 bp, 10 predicted proteins | sample NGESurdeep092012_9_FD_184484 | JGI IMG/M metagenome (GOLD analysis project Ga0208220, IMG submission 184484) | Arctic peat soil microbial communities from Barrow, Alaska - NGEE Surface sample F53-1 deep-092012 (SPAdes) | ecosystem: Environmental > Terrestrial > Soil > Wetlands > Peat ... | reverse complement strand
CCGCCCGAGTCGACCGAGCTGAAAAGCAGCACCCGCTCGTCGGGGTCGACCACGAGCAACCGCGCAGTCGGCCGCCATACGGGGGTCTCAGCCATGCCAACGACGGTAGCGGTCACCGGAATGCGGGACAATCTAATAATGAGCCCGCCGCGAGTGACCGAGAAGAAGGCCGCGCGTGCCAAGAAGACTGGCGCGCCTGCGGCCGCCGCGTCGGCCGAGCCCGTTTTCAGATCGGGTTTCGCGTGCCTGGTCGGCCGCCCCAACGTCGGCAAGTCCACCCTGACCAACGCGCTCGTAGGGGCCAAGGTCGCGATCACCAGCGACCGCCCGCAGACGACCCGCCGGGTGATCCGCGGCATCGTGCACCGGCCGGACGCGCAGCTCGTCATCCTCGACACGCCGGGTCTGCACCGGCCGAAGACGCTGCTCGGCGAGCGGCTTGACAGCCTCGTCCGGGCCACGCTGACCGAGGTCGACCTGGTCGGGTTCTGCGTCCCGGCCCCGGACGACGTCGGGCCGGGCGACAAGTACCTGGCCCGCGAGCTCGCCGGGCTGAAGAACACGCCGGTCGTCGCGATCGTCACCAAGACCGACCAGGCCTCGCAGACGCGGGTCGCCCAGCAGCTGCTCGCGGTGAGCGAGCTGGGCGACTGGGCGGACGTGATCCCGGTTTCGGCGGTGGCCGGCTACCAGCTTGAGGCCCTGGTCGACGTGATGGTGGGACACTTGCCGGAGGGGCCGCCGCTGTACCCGGACGGCGATCTGACCGACGAGCCAGAGCAGATCATGGTGGCCGAGCTGGTCCGCGAGGCCGCCCTCGAGGGGGTCCGCGACGAGCTCCCGCACTCGATCGCGGTGCTGGTGGAGGAGATGGGCCCCCGGGAGGGGCAGCCGGACCTGATCGACGTGTACGCCGAGATCTACGTCGAGCGGCCGAGCCAGAAGGCGATCGTGATCGGCACCAAGGGCGAGCGCCTGAAGGACGTCGGCACCCGGGCCCGCCACCAGATCGAGGCCCTGCTCGGCGCGCGGGTCTACCTCGACCTGCACGTCCGGATCGCCAAGGACTGGCAGCGCAACCCCAAGTTCCTGCGCCGCCTGGGGTTCTACGACTGACCGAGGAGCGTCGCGACCGGCGCCTCCCAGAACTGGCCGCCCGGCTCGACGACCTCGTAGCCCAGCTGCTCGTTGACCGCGATCATGTGGTCGTTGGCGGCCGCGTTGCCGGTCAAGATGAACTCAACCTGCGGCTCGGCCTCGGCCAGCAGCTCGAGCATCGCGGTCTTGACCAGCAGCCCCAGCCGGTGCCCCCGGTGCAGCCTGGTCACGGCCGTGAGCTCTTGGAGTCCCCAGGTAGGAGCCTGCGGATCGACCAGCATCCCGGTGTAGGCGGCCATCTCGCCGGTCGCGTCGTGCAGCGCCGCGACGCCATAGCCGCGCAGCAGCCCCGCCCGGACGTGGGCGCCGGTGCGGTCCCGGATCCGGTCGGCGTCCCAGGCCTCCGGCTCAACGTTTTCGCCTCGCGGCGCGTCCTCGAAGGCGTTGATCACGTGCGCCAGCGGGCCGAGGTACCGCTCGGGGACCTCGCCGGTCCAGGTCACCAGCGAGTACCCGGCCGCCGCCCGCGCGGCCGACTCGCGCAGCTCGGCGACTTTGCCCAGCTCGATCTTGGCCAGGTACTGGATGCGCCTGACATCGACGAGCCCCACCGTCGCCCCGACCGCCTCGGCGAACGCCGCCCCGGCCGACCCAGCCACCACGTGGCTGCTCAGCACCGACCGCCCGTTCGCGGCCGCCCGCTCCGCCTCGTGGCGGAGCAGGGCGCGGCCGTAGCCGCGGCGGCGCGCCGACGGGTGGATCACCGGGCCGAAGAAGGCCCGGTCGAGGTTCTCCAGGTCCCACAGGTGGATCCGGTAGAAGCCGACGACTCCGTCGTCGTCCGACGCCACCCAGGTCTCGCCCGGCGTCTTCTCAAATCCCTGCCGGAGGAACAGCCCGAACGTCCCGGCCGACATCGGCGGTTCGATCGGATCGTCGGCCAGGTGGGCCGCGCGGTGCACCTCGTAACAGGCCATCGCGGTCGTCTCGTCAGCGGGATCCCACCGGTCGATGCGCATCGGCCAAGCCAATCTCATTCGGCCGACGCGCGCACCTCATTTACCGGCCTGATCGATTCGGTTTTCGATTAGCAGCGGAACATTCGATCGATATATCCCGAAATAGACGTATATCAAGCATTCCGACAGTCCGCCGCGCACGGTACGCTGATCGGCCGGGACACCTCGCACCGAAGGGACTGACATGCCCGCTTTCATTCTCTGGGGCCTGCGCGTCGTCTACCGGACGCTCGGGAAGGGCGTGTTCTTCTGCCGCCGCTGCGGGGGCGACCGCGAGTACCGGCACCGGGCCGGCCGGCGGTTCATCACCGTGTTCTTCATCCCGCTGATACCGCTGACCAAGACCGGCGAGCACGTCCAGTGCCGCAAGTGCAAGACCAGGTACGTCACCGAGGTGCTCAAGCTGCCGACCACGGCCGCGTTGCAGCTCTCGCTCGCGGCCGGGATGCGCGCCCTCGTCGTCGCCATGCTCCGGGTCGGCGACCCGGGCAGCCCGCTCGCCCGCCGCCGCGCGATCGAGGCGGTGGCCGGGACCGGCGAGCGCGGCTACGACGACGCCGCCCTCGACGCCGACCTGGCCGGGCCGGCCGACGGCGAGGCGCCCAAGATCGTCGCCTTCGGCAGCCAGCTCCAGGTCGAGGCCAGGGAGTGGTACCTGGCCGAGGCGATCAGGATCGCCCTGGCCGACGGCCCGCTGACTGCGGCCGAGCGCGCCGCCACCGGGCACCTGGCCACCGCCCTGGGCATGACCCAGGCCCAGGCCATCGGCGTGGTCGCCCTGACCGAGCAGAACGCCGGCCAGAGCTTACCGGCCGGCGGGCAGCCGGTAGAGGTCCGCCACCGCTATCTCGTAGGACTGCGCCGACGGCTCCATGAGCTCGTAGCCGAGCTGGTCGTTGATCGCGATCATGTGCTGGTTGACGGCGGCGTTCCCGGTCACGATCCGCTCAAGCTGCGGCTCGGCTTCCGCCAGCCAGTCCAGCATCGCGGTCTTGACCAGCAGGCCGAGCCGGTGACCGCGGTGCTTGCGGATCACGGCGGTGAGCTGCTGGTGCCCCCACTCGGGACTGTCCTGGTCGGCCTCGACCGCCGTCACCGCGGCCATCTCGCCGCTGGCCTCGTGCAGCGCCGCGAGCGTGTAGACGTGCCTGCCCCGCGCCTCGCGGAGGTCGTCGACCTGCTCCCGGTAGCGGTCGGCGTCCCAGACCTCGGTCTCCTGGCCCGCGTCGTGCGGCGCGTCCGCCATCGCGTTCTCGACCTCGGCGCACCGGGCCAGGTACTCGTCCGGAGTGCGGCCGTCCCAGCACACCAGCGAGTACCCGGCCGCCGCGCGGGCGGCCTGCTCGCGCAGGTCAGCGATCCGGCCGGCCGGGATCAGGCCGAGCGCGAGCACCCGCCGGGCCTCGACCAGCCCGGCCGTCGCGCCGATGCGGGCCGCGAACGCCGCGCCGGCCGAGCCCTGGAACGACTCGCTGGCGAGCACCGACCGCCCGGCCGCCTCCGCCCGCTCGGCGGCGTGCCGCAGCAGCGCGGTTCCGATTCCGCGGCGGCGCGACGACGGCAGGACCTCGACCGACGCATTGACCCGGTCGCGGTTCTCCCGCTCGGGCATCCGCAGGCCGCACCAGCCGTGGCGCGCGCCGGTCGTCTCGTCGACGGCGATCCAGATCTCGGTCGGGTCGGTTGGGTGCTCGAGCCAGCCGCGCAGCCGCCGCAGCGACCACGGCGGCCCGTCGGGGTCGTCGACCGCGTCCGCCGCCCGCACGATCTCGAAGCACGCCGCAGTCGTCGCCCGGTCCGACGCGTCCCCTCGTACAATGCGCATGGCGTCTAGCTAACCTCGCCAGGCGCGCCCGGCGCGACTCATTTTTCGCGGTTAAGCGCTCGCGACCGGCAGCTCGTAGGTCTGATCCAGCGGCTCGAGGACCTCGTAGCCGAGCTCGGCGTTGATCGCGATCATGTGCTCGTTGGCGGCGGCGTTGAAGGTCACGATGCGCTCGATCCCCGGCTCGGCCGCCGCCAGCCAGTCGAGCATCGCCGTCTTGACCAGCAGGCCGAGCCGGTGACCGCGGTGCTTGCGGGTCACCGCGGTGATCTGCTGGTGCCCCCACGCGGGAAAGTCCTGGTCGGGCTCGACCGAGGTCACCGCGGCCATCTCGCCGCTGGCGTCGTGCAGCGCCGCGAGCGTGTAGACGCGCCTGCCCTGAAGCTCGCGATTGTCGTCGATCTCCGCCCGGACCCGGTCGGCGTCCCACACGACGTTCTCCTCGCCGGCGTCGTGCGGCGCATCCGCCATCGCGTTCTCCAGCTCGGCGTACCGCGCCACGTACTCATCGGGGATGCGGCCGTCCCAGCGCACCAGCGAGTAGCCGGCCGCCGCCCGGGCGGCCTGCTCGCGCAGCAGGGCGACCCGGCCGGCCGGGATCCGGCCGAGCACGAGCACCCGCCGGGCCTCAACCAGCCCGGCGGTCGCGCCCAGGCGGGTGGCGAAGGCCGGGCCGGCCGTGCCCTTCGACGTCCCGCTGGCGAGCACCGACCGCCCCCCGGCGGCGGCCCGGTCGACCGCGTGCCGCAGCAGCGTGGTGCCGAGCCCGCGGCGCCGCGAGGACGGCTGGACGGTGACCCACAGATAGCCCCGGCCCCGGTTCTCCCGCTCGGGCAGCGTGAGCCGGTACCAGCCGTGGCAGGCGCCGGTCGTCTCGTCGACGGCGATCCAGAGCTCGCTCGGGTCGGTCGGGTGCTCGAGCCAGCCGCGCAGCCGCCGCAGCGACCACGGCGGCCCGTCCGGGTCGTCGACCCCGGCCGCCGCCCGCAGTACCTCGAAGCAGGCCTGGGTCGTCGCCCGGTCCAGTGCGTCCGCTCGTCCGATGCGCATGCCGTCAACCTAACCTCGCCGTCCCCGCGCAACGCCACCCCTTTTCCGGTATGCTCTTGCTTGATATGTCGTACGAGCTGCTCCTCCTTAGCGGCCGCGGCGGGGGCCTATAGAGGCTGGCTCCCTCGTCGCGGGACCTAAGCATGTCCGCTGGCCGCCCTCAAGCCCCAAGCAGACTCACCGCGAAGGAAGCCAAGCACCAATGTCGAGCAGTCGCGCATATCCCCCTGTATCCCCGATCGTCCAGCAGTCCAGCGGCATGCCGTGCCATCGGTACACGCCGTTCAAACCGGTCGACCTCCCCGATCGCACCTGGCCGGGCAAGACCATCGAGCGCGCGCCGAGGTGGCTCTCGACCGACCTCCGCGACGGCAACCAGGCGCTGATCGACCCGATGTCGCCAACCCGCAAGCGGGCCATGTTCGACCTGCTGGTCACCATGGGCTACAAGGAGATCGAGGTCGGGTTCCCGAGCGCAAGCCAGACCGACTTCGACTTCGTCCGCGAGCTCATCGAGGGCGACAAGATCCCGGCCGACGTCCGGATCTCGGTCCTCACCCAGGCCCGCGAGGACCTGATCGAGCGCTCGGTCCAGTCCCTGGCCGGCGCCAAGCGGGCGACCGTGCACCTGTACAACGCGACCGCGCCGACGTTCCGCAAGGTCGTGTTCAGGATCGACCGCGACGAGTGCAAGCAGCTCGCGGTGGCCGGCACCGAGCACGTGATGAAGTTCGCGGAGCAGTACCTGGCGGGCACCGACTTCGGCTACGAGTACTCGCCCGAGATCTTCATGGACACCGAGCTCGACTTCGCCCTGGAGACCTGCGAGGCCGTCATGGACGTGTGGCAGCCGGAGCCGGGCCGCGAGATCATCCTCAACCTGCCGTGCACGGTCGAGCGCTCCACCCCCAACGTCTACGCCGACCAGATCGAGTGGATGAGCCGGCACCTCAGCAGGCGCGACAGCGTCTGCGTCTCGGTCCACACCCACAACGACCGCGGCACCGCCGTCGCCGACGCCGAGCTGGCGGTGCTGGCCGGGGCCGACCGGATCGAGGGGTGCCTGTTCGGCAACGGCGAGCGGACCGGCAACGTCTGCCTGGTCACCCTCGGCCTGAACCTGTTCAGCCAGGGCATCGACCCGATGATCGACTTCTCCAACATCGACGAGATCCGCCGCACCACCGAGTACGTGAACCAGCTGCCGGTCCACCCGCGCCACCCGTACGCGGGCGAGCTCGTCTACACCGCCTTCTCCGGCTCGCACCAGGACGCGATCAAGAAGGGCTTCGAGGCGCTCGAGGACGAGGCGGCCGCGGCCGGCGTCGCCTTCGGCGACTACGCCTGGAACGTCCCCTACCTGGCCATCGACCCGCACGACGTCGGCCGCTCGTACGAGGCCGTGATCCGGGTCAACTCGCAGTCCGGCAAGGGCGGCGTGGCCTACGTGATGAAGACCGGCCACTCGCTCGACCTGCCCCGCCGCCTGCAGATCGAGTTCTCCAAGTTCATCCAGGTCCGCACCGACGAAGAGGGCGGCGAGGTCACCCCGGCCGAGATCTGGGACTCCTTCAGCGCCCAGTACCTGGCCGCGGGGCCGGTGGCGCTGCTCGGCCACCAGTCCTCAAGCGTCGTCGACGGCAAGCACAAGCTCGCCGCCGCGATCTCGGTCGACGGCCGGAGCCAGGACGTCGAGGGCACCGGCAACGGCCCGATCTCCGCCTTCTGCGCCGCGCTGGCCTCGGTCGGCATCGACGCGCGGGTCCTCGACTACGCCGAGCACGCGATGACCGAGGGCACCGACGCCCAGGCCGCCGCCTACGTCGAGGTCGAGACCGGCGGCCAGGTCCTCTGGGGCGTCGGCATCGACACCAACACCGCCACCGCCTCGATGCGCGCGATCGTCTCCGCCGTCAACCGCTCCCGTCGCGCCTAGCCCACAAGGCAAATTCAACAGCTTTATCTCGAACGGACCGTTGCTTTGCCCCATCCGCAACATGGCCCTGGTGGCGGCGTAACGTCGCGCGTCCGGAATGCCGGGTGCAAAAACCGCACCCGGCATTCCGGAGCTCCAGGTAAGGGACAATAGAGACGTGCAGGGGTACCGGGATGACGGGGTCGTGCTGCGGACCCACAAGCTGGGCGAGGCGGACCGCATTATCACGCTGCTCACCCGGCAGAACGGCCGCGTCCGGGCGGTCGCCAAGGGCGTGCGCCGGACCAAGTCCCGGTTCGGCGGGCGGCTCGAGCCGTTCACGCACGTGGACGTGCTCATCCACCCCGGCCGGTCGCTCGACGTGATCCAGCAGGCCGAGGTGATCAGGGCCTACGGCAAGCCGCTGGCCACCGACTATCCCCGGTACACGGCCGGCACCGCGATGCTGGAGACGGCCGAGAAGTTCACCCCGGTCGAGAAGGAACCCGCGATCCGCCAGTTCCTGCTGCTCATCGGCGGACTCCGCGCGCTCGGCGAGACGGACGCGCCGGACTACCTCGACGAGACCGACGAGTTCGACGACGAAGATGAGTTCGACGGGGCGGCCGACCTCGACGAAGCGCACGAGATCGGCGAAGCGGCCGACTTCGACGATGCTCACGAGATCGGCATGGCCGACGCTGACGAGCACGGCGAACCCGGCCATCGCGCCGGGCCCGCACCGCAGACCCGCGAGCCGCGCCTGGTCCTCGACGCCTACCTGCTCCGCTCGCTCTCGCTCGAGGGCTACGCCCCCGCGCTCGAGCAGTGCGCGCGCTGCGGGGTGACCGCCGCCTCCGGCACCCGCCCGCTGGTCGCGTTCACGGTCGCGTCCGGCGGGATGGTGTGCGCGAACTGCCGCCAGCCCGGCTCGGCCTCGCCCGCGCCGCAGACGGTGACGCTGATGGGCGCGCTGCTGCGCGGGGACTGGGACGCTGCGATGCGGAGCGAGCGCAGGCACCGGGTAGAGTGCAGTGGCCTGGTGGCCGCCTATCTGCAGTGGCACCTGGAGCATTCGATCCGGTCGTTGCGTCACGTGGAGCGTGCTTGAGCAAGGTTCCCGGGGAACCCAAAGAGCCCCGTCTGATTAAGCCGCCTTACCCCCACCCGGGCGGGGTCCGCCCGCCGGCCATCCCGGCCGAGTTCGTCCCCAAGCACGTCGCGATCGTCATGGACGGCGACGGGCGCTGGGCCAAGGAGCGCGGCCTGCCCAGAACCGAGGGGCACAAGGTGGGCGAGGCCGCGCTCATGGACGTGCTCATGGGCGCGATCGAGCTGGGCGTGAAGTACATCTCGAGCTACGCGTTCTCGACCGAGAACTGGCGGCGTCACCCGGACGAGGTCGCGTTCCTGATGAGCTTCAACCGGGACGTGATCCACCGCCGCCGGGAGGAGCTGGCCGAGCGCGGCGTCCGCATCCGCTGGGCGGGCCGCAGGCCGCGGCTGTGGCGCAGCGTGATCAGGGAGCTCGAGGACGCCGAGCAGCTGAGCGAGGAGAACACCGTCCTCACCCTGCAGTTCTGCTGCAACTACGGCGGCCGGGCGGAAATCGCCGACGCCGCCGCCGCGATCGCGCGCGAGGTGGCGGCCGGGAAAATTCGCCCCGATAAGATCGATGAGCGCCTTTTCGCCCGCTATCTCGACGAGCCGGATATTCCGGAAGTGGACCTGTGGGTGCGCTCGTCGGGCGAGCAGCGCCTTTCCAACTTCCTGCTCTGGCAGTCGGCCTATGCCGAGCTTGTCTTTCTCGACACGCTCTGGCCCGATTTCGACCGCAGACATCTCTGGCATGCCTGCGAAATCTACGCATCGCGGGACCGGCGATACGGCGGCGCGGTGCCCAACGCGGCGCCCAGCATCAGTCCCGCTCCGTAACCAAAGAGTAGCGTTCGGTATTCCTGGGCACATCTCATTCCGGGATGTGCTGGGAAAGCCGGCTAATCCAAGCTGTTCCGGACCCAGTACCCCTAAGTACGCAGCGCTGCAGAAACTGAATCAACGAAGACGCACGCAATACCGGGGGGTTAGATGCGTCGCGCGATCGCAGCTGCTGTCGTGGGCGGGCTGGTACTCGGGGGAGTAACGGCCATACCGGCCTTCGCCGCCACGGCCGCAAAGACGACCGGCAAGACATCCATCAAAACGACCGGCAAGAAGACCGCCGTGAAGACGGTGGTCTACCACGGCTACGAATTCCAGGTCCCGGCCAGCTGGCCGGTGTACCGGCTTGACCAGCGCCCGACGACCTGCGTCCGCTATGACGTGCACGCGGTCTACCTCGGCACGCCGGGCGCGAACATGCAGTGCCCGGCCGGCCTGGTCGGCCGCACTCAGACGGTGAGCGTCATTCCGAGCATCACCGTCGCGTCCGGATCCGGATCCACCACCGTCTACCAGCGCCAGCAGCCCGACGCGGTCGGGAACGCCGAGGTGGGCACCGTGCCCGCGGTCCGCGGCTCGATCACAGAGAACTCGGCCGACCACGAGCTCCGGGTCGCGCTCGGCGCGGCGTCGCTCGGCGCCACCGTCGTCGCGACCTACGGCGCCGATCCCGCGCTCGTGCAGCAGGTGCTCGGCACCCTGCGCACCGCTCCGGCCAAGGCGGCCCAGACCAGGCAGTCGGCGTCATCGCAGCCGCCGGGCGAGCGCGCGGCCGCCCTCGAGCGCGGGGCGGCGGACAGCCGGGCAGCGTCGCCCGCGCAGCCGGCCGGCGCCGGGAAGGCGCGGCAGAAGAGCTCGGCCGCCAAGAGCCCGAAGAAGCCAAAGCGCCCCAAGAAGGCGAAGACGACCGTCTACAAGAGCTGGAAGGGCGTCCCGCCCAACTGGCCGACCCAGATCGTGGTGCCGCAGCCGCCGCCGGTGGTGGTGATTCACCCGGTGAGCGGGTTCGACTCCTGCACCACGCCGACGCTCGCGACCATGAAGGTCTGGCGGCGGCACTACGCTGCGGTCGGCGTCTACATCGGCGGTGTCAACTCGGCCTGCGCCTACGGCAACCTGTCGAAGACCTGGTTCAAGTCCGCCGCCGCGATGGGCTGGGGCATGCTGCCGGCCTACGTCGGGCCGCAGGCGCCGTGCTGGGGTAACAGCGGCACGCTGATCAACCCGGGCAAGGCGGCGGCCGAGGGCACGGCGGCCGGCGCCGACGCGGTCAAGGACGCCCGGTACTTCGGCCTCCCGGCCGGCTCGCCGATCTACGACGACATGGAGGCGTACAACGGCGATCAGGCCTGCACCAACGCGGTGCTCACGTTCCTCGGGGCGTGGGACCGGGCGGTGGTGGCCAGGGGCTACCTGAGCGGCGTGTACTCGAGCCAGGACTCGGGCATCGACGACATGCAGGCGGCCGCCGTGGCCCGCAAGGCGGGGTTCACCAAGCCGGACGCGATCTGGATCGCGCTCTGGGACGGGCGGGCCACACTCAACGACGGCACCCTGGACTGGCCGATCGGCGACCGGGCCAAGCAGTACGAGGGCAACCTCTACGGGACCGTCGGCGGCATCACCCTCAGCATCGACAAGGACGTGGTCGCAGGGCCGCTGGCCCGCTGATCGAGCCGCGGCGCAGCCGCAACGGAACTTCGCGCGGACCGGGTAAACCGGTTCGCGCGAAGTGCCGTCGGCTCATAAGCTCACGACATGGCCCTACGCAGTGACCGCCTCGATGCCGTTGTCAACCTGAGCAAGCGACGTGGATTCGTCTACCCGTCGAGCGACATCTACGGCGGTCTGCGTGCCGCGTGGGACTACGGGCCGCTCGGCGTGGAGCTCAAGAACAACGTCAAGCGCCAGTGGTGGCGGTACATGGTGCAGGAGCGCGACGACATCGTCGGCCTCGACTCCTCGGTGATCCTGGCCCGCGAGGTCTGGGAGGCCAGCGGCCACGTCGCCACCTTCACCGACCCGCTGACCGAGTGCCAGTCCTGCCACAAGCGCTTCCGGGCCGATCACCTGATCGAGGCGTTCGAGGTCAAGCACGGCCACGTGCCGCCGGGCGGCCTGGACGACATCGCGTGCCCGAACTGCGGCAACCGGGGCACGTTCACCGAGCCCAAGAACTTCAACGGGATGCTCCGCACCCACCTCGGCCCGGTCGAGGACGAGTCCGGCCTGGCCTACCTGCGGCCGGAGACCGCGCAGGGCATCTTCGTCAACTACAAGAACGTGCTCACGACCTCGCGGCGGAAGGTGCCGTTCGGCATCGGCCAGATCGGGAAGTCGTTCAGGAACGAGATCACGCCGGGGAACTTCATCTTCCGCACCCGCGAGTTCGAGCAGATGGAGATGGAGTTCTTCGTCAAGCCCGGCACCGACGAGGAATGGCATCAGCGCTGGATCGACGAGCGCCTGGCCTGGTGGACCGACCTCGGCGTCAACCGCGACAACCTCCGGCTCTACGAGCACGCCAAGGAGAAGCTGAGCCACTACGCCAAGCGGACGGTCGACATCGAGTACCGATTTGACTTCGTCGGCTCGGAGTGGGGCGAGCTCGAGGGCATCGCCAACCGGACCGACTTCGACCTCACCACCCACCAGGAGCACTCCGGCCAGGACCTGACCTACCTGGATCAGGACGGCGAGCGGTACATCCCCTACGTCATCGAGCCCGCGGCGGGCGCCGACCGCGGCGCGCTGGTGTTCCTGCTCGACGCGTACACCGAGGACGAGGCCCCCAACGCCAAGGGCGTCATGGAGAAGCGCACCGTGCTCCGCCTCGACCCCCGCCTCGCCCCGGTGAAGGTGGCGGTCCTCCCGCTGTCCCGCAACGCCGACCTGTCGCCCAAGGCCCGCGACCTCGCCGCCATGCTCCGCAAGCGCTGGACGACCGAGTTCGACGACGCCCAGGCGATCGGCCGCCGCTACCGCCGCCAGGACGAGATCGGCACCCCGTTCTGCGTCACGGTCGACTTCGACACCCTCGAAGACCAGGCCGTCACCGTCCGCGAGCGCGACACCATGACCCAGCAGCGAATCGGCATCGACGCCCTCCCGGCCTACCTCTCCGACCGCCTCCCCCTCTACTAACCCCACCAACGCCCCCCTTCTACCAGCCCCACCCAGACGCCCCCTCTACCAGCCCCACCAAGCCCCCTAACCTCACCCAACCTCACGAGGCAATCTCACCACCTGAGATCCACCAACACCTCACCTCACCTCACGAGGCAACCCCACCACCTGAGACCCACCGACACCTCACCTCACCTCGCGATCCCTACCACCTGCACGAGCCCGACTGAGCTCGCGAACCCCACCTCCACGGCCAGGCCCCCGGCCGGGTTTTTCGAGCCCAACACCGCCGGCGGCAACCGGTGGCAAGGGCACGTGGTGGCGGGGTGGGCGCTCAGATCGGCAACACGCGTCCCTCTGGCACCTCCGGTTGAGGCTGGCCGGGCTTTTGGCGTCAGTGTGTGCGGTTCGGGTCGCGGGCTGCCCCCTTCGGCACACGATGACGCCCAAATGGCCGGACGGGTGCCCCCAACGGCACACGATGATGACGGGGCCACGGGCGTGGCCCTCCCCGGAGCACGCCCGACCGGGTAAGCCAGCCGAACGCGCTTTTGGGCTGGCAAGAGTGGGCCTAAATGCGCACTCGGGCTCATCGGGAGTTGGGGGCCGTGCCCATTGGGCGGGTTGGTGGGGCCGTTGGTCTACATCAGGGCGGAGATGACCGAGTCGAGGGTGGAGAGGGGTGGTTCCGGCGCCGGGCGCCGGGTGGCCGGGGTGCCGGAGGCCTGGGACGCGCGGTCGTAGATCTCGGCCGCCGCCTCGTGGAAGCCGGCCGGCAGTCCGGCCGCGCTCATCGACGCGGCGATCTCCTCCATCTCCGCGACCCAGCGCCAGCCCTTGGCGGCCGCCGCCGAGGCGGCGCCCTCGGACCGCTCCGCCAGGACGGGCTGAGACAGCGCCCACTCGGCCAGCAGCGTGCGCTCGACGCCGCCGGCCCGGGCGAGGGTCCGGGCGGCCAGCAGCAGCGCCGAGCTGCCCTTGGTCCAGGCCGCGTAGGCCATCTTCACCGCCGACGCCGCGTAGAGCGGGCCGTCGGCGATCCGCGCGTCGAGCGCCGACCGGCCGAACAGGACCCGGACCTCGTTGGCGCGCGGGCCGGACAGGTAGAGCCGGGTGTGGCCGGCGATCTCCGGCGGCATGCCGATGACCCCGCCGTCCACATAGGTCGCGCCCGGCGCGGTGACGATGCCGGCGACCTGCTCGGCGGTGGCGACCGAGATCGCGTTCGCGTCGACGTAGATCCCGGCGTACCCGGTGGCGGCCACCTGCGCGGCGACGTCGAGGGCGGCGTGCGGCGGGCAGATCGACAAGATCACCGAGCACCGCTCGATCAGCCGGTCGAACTCCGACCAGACCCCTTCATGGCCGTCCCAGCGGCCGGTGGTGGCGGCCTTGGAATATTCGGTGGCG
>Ga0208220_1000766_pt1 | contig 13385 bp, 15 predicted proteins | sample NGESurdeep092012_9_FD_184484 | JGI IMG/M metagenome (GOLD analysis project Ga0208220, IMG submission 184484) | Arctic peat soil microbial communities from Barrow, Alaska - NGEE Surface sample F53-1 deep-092012 (SPAdes) | ecosystem: Environmental > Terrestrial > Soil > Wetlands > Peat ... | reverse complement strand
CGCCAACTTCGCGATCGCCGAGCCCCCGCTCAAGCTCGTCCTCATCGAGGGAACCCCCGGCGAGCCCACCCGCATGGATCATCTCGGCGTGGAAGTCGAAACCCCCGACCAGGTCACCGCCGCCACCGCCCGGCTGGCTGGGGATGGACTCCAGACTGTCACCGAAGAGAACACCGCCTGCTGCTACGCCGTGCAGGACAAGGTCTGGGTCACCGGCCCCGGCCAGGAGCCGTGGGAGGTCTACACAGTCAAGGCCGACGCCGACACCCTCGACAAGCAGGCCGGCTCGACCTGCTGCGCCCCAGCCGGCGACCAGGCCCCGGTTGGCGCCGCCCAGCCGTCCGCCTGCTGCTAAGCCAAGGTCAAGGCACTACCAGCGAGGGCGGATGTGCTGGTAGGAGGGGTCGACGGTGCGCATGTAAGCGGTGTCGTCGCGCTCGCGGACGCCGCACCGGAGGTACTGCTCGTGCAGCGCGGCAAGCGCGTCCCGGTCGAGTTCGACCCCGAGGCCGGGGGCGGCGGGGACCCGGATCGAGCCGGCCGAGAACGGCAGCGGCGAGCCCGCGATCACGTCCTCGTGCCGCCACGGGTAGTGGGTGTCGCAGGCGTAGTCGAGGTTCGGGGTGGCCGCGGCCAGGTGGGTCATCGCGGCCAGGCTGATGCCGAGGTGCGGGTCGGAGTGCATCGACACGCCGAGACCGAAGGTCTGGCAGATCCCGGCCAGCAGCTTGGCCCGGCGCAGCCCGCCCCAGTAGTGCGGGTCGGCCAGCACCACCTGGACGGCGTCGGCGGCGATGGCGGGCGGCAGCTGCGAGAACGCGATCACGCACATGTTGGTGGCCAGCGGCATCGAGGCGTGCGCGGCCACCTCGGCCATCCCGCCGATGCCCTCGGTCGGGTCCTCCAGGTACTCGAGCACGCCGTCCAGCGCCTGGGCGACCCCGATGGAGGTGACCGGCGACCAGGCGGCGTTCGGGTCGAGCCGGAGCGGATGGTCGGGGAAGGCCGCCCGCAGCGCCCGGATCGCCTCGACCTCCTCCTCCGGCGGGAACACACCGCCCTTGAGCTTGAGCGCGGTGAACCCGTACTCGTCGACCAGGCGGCGAGCCTGCCGGACGATGCCGTCCGGGTCGAGCGCCTCGCCCCAGCCGTCCGGCTCCTGGCCCGGGTGCGCGGCCCACTTGTAGAAGAGGTAGGCCGAGAACGGCACCGCGTCCCTGACCGGGCCGCCGAGCAGGTCGGCGACCGGCCGGCCGGCCGCCTTGCCCTGGATGTCCAGGCAGGCGACCTCGAACGGGGAGAACACCGGGTCGACGGCCGAGACGCTGCCGACGGTGCCCGACGCGATCGCGTGCCCGCCGTGCCCGACCACATCGGCGACTCGGCGGTAGACCTCCTCGGTGTGGTAAGCGTCGACCCCCACGACGGCGTCCGCGACGGCGCGGAGTGCGGCCAGGTGGTGGTCGTCGGCGTAGCTCTCGCCCAGCCCAGTCAGCCCGCCGTCGGTGGCGACCTCGACCACCGCCCGGAGCGCGAACGGCTCGTGCACGCCGACCGCGTTCAGCAGCGGGGGATCGGCGAACGCGACCGGCGTGATCGTGACGCCGGTGATCCGCAGCGCGTCGCGGCTCATGCGCCCACGGCCGCGAGGCCGACCGCGAGGATGCCGCCGAGCTCCTCCAGGTGCTCGGGCGACGGGTCGACCAGCGGCGGCCTGACGCTGCCTGCGTCCAGCCCGCGCAGGCGCACGCCCGCCTTGACCAGCGAGACCGCGTAGCCGGGGACCTGCGCGCGGAGCTGGGAGAGAGGGTAGAAGAACTCGGCCAGCAGCCGCCGCTCGGTGGCCGTGTCGCCCTCGGTCAGCGCCTTGTAGAACGCCATCGACACCTCGGGCGCGAAGCAGAACGCGGCCGACGAGTACAGCTCGACGCCGATGGCCCGGTAGGCGGGGACGGTCGCCTCCGCCGTCGGCATCCCGTTGAAGAACTGGAACGGCTTGTCCGGCAGCGCCCGGCCGACGGCGGCGACGATCTGGCCGAGCCGGTCGAGGTCGCCGAGGCCGTCCTTGAACCCGACCACGGTCGGCAGCGCCGCCACCGACACCGCCGAGGCGGGATCGAAGATGACACTGCCGCGCTGGTAGACGATGACCGGCAGCTCGGTCGCGGCGGCGACCGCCCGGGTGTAGGCGATCAGGCCGGGCGGCGGCCCCGCGACCAGGTACGGCGGCATCAGCAGGAGGCCGTCGGCGCCGGCTTCTCTGGCCATCCTGGCCAGCCGGATCGCGGTCGGCAGCGGCCCGCCGCACCCGGCGAAGACCGGCACCCGGTGGTCGGCCTCCTTGACCGCGGTCGCGACCACCTCCTGGTACTCCTCGGGCGCGAGGGCGTGGAATTCGCCGGTGCCGCAGGCGGCGAACACCCCGCCCGGCCCGGCCGCCAGCCCCCGGCGCAGGTGCTCGGCCAGCACCCCCGTATCGACCGCGCCGTCGGCCGAGAACGGCGTGACCGGGAAGAACAGAACCCCATCGAGCATGACCGACACCCTTCGCAGCACCGACGATCAGGAAAACCATAAAGATTATCTCGAACGGACCTCGCTGACTCTCTCATGCCAGCCCGCTTCTCGTCCCTGGGGGACGCGCGCCGGGGACGAACAACTCAGATAACAGCAACAAGCGCGGCGCGGGCGGACGACGGGCCGGCGTCTTTCATCGGCTCACGCTCGGCGGCCCGCGCCATCTTGCCCACGGAACCGGGCCGGCGTACATTCGAGCTGACTGAGCTAGTCGCGGCGACCGTGTGACCGGTAGCGGCGTGCCAGCACAGACGGGTTGTCACCCTCGCCCTGCGAGTGCCCGTACCAAATTCATGCCGGGCAGACCGGCGCCGTCGCCTGGACCGACGACGCGCGCTCTCGACCCGAAGTTAGCGCGGCTCTGGCTGCTCCGCGGATCGCTTGGCCCGGCGGGCTTGGACGTAGCTGGTGACGAGCATCGCGGCGACCGCGCCGAGCACGCCGAACTGGATGGCCAGGTCGGACACGTCGAGGGAGCCGCCGCCGCCCGCGAAGTGAATCCAGTCGACCACGCCGCCGCGGCCGAACCCGGGGGAGCGGAAGATCCGGTCGGACAGGTTGCCGAGCGCGCCGCCGAGCACCGCCGCCAGGCAGATGGCGGCGGTCCGGCCGCCGGCCCGCAGCGCCAGCGCCGCCGCCAGGCCGGTGATCGCTAGGGCCGCGATCGTCACCAGGATCGGGTAGCCGGAGGCGATGCCGCCGCTGGCCCCGTGGTTCCTGACCACGTTGACCGTGACCCAGCCGAACGAGGACCCGTCGGCGATGCGGCCGGCCGCCACCAGGGACTTGGTGACCTGGTCGGCGACGACCACAACGGCCGCGACCCCGGCCATGACCCACCGCACGCGGCGCGACCTGGCGGCCGCGCCGTCCGGGATGATTGCCATATCAAGCAGATTACGCCGTCCACGGGCGAGGTCGAGGTGGCGGCTGACGGGGAGGCAGGGTCCGTTCGGGAGCATGGGTTGTGCCTTTGATCTGGAAAGCTGGAAGCATGGCGATGATCAAGCGCTCGGTGGCGGTGGTGGTGCGCGGGCCCAAGGCGGGAACGTTCCTGATGGTGAAGCGGCCCGACGACCCGGGCGATCCCCTCTCCGGGGTGTGGGGGCTCCCGGCGGTGACGCTGGCCGACGGCGAGGACGAGCGGGCGGCCGCGGTCCGCGTCGGCCGGGACAAGCTCGGGGTCGAGCTCGCGCCCGGGGACCGGCTGGGCCAGGCGAGCGCCGACCGCGGCGACCACCTGCTAGTTCTCGCGGACTACGAGGCGACGATCGTCGGCGGGGCGCCGTCGGTGCCGCAGTCGGACCCGTCGGTGACGCAGTACGTGGAGTGGCGCTACGCCGCCGACCCGGCCGTGCTGGCCGAGGCGGCGGCCAGGGGCTCGCTCTGCGCGCAGATCTTCCTCCGAGATAACAGCAAGAAGCATCCCGCGCGGGATGCCGAGGCCGGGCGGGTCGCGGAGTTCCGGGCCCGCGTTGGTCTCGATTCGATCATCGACGTGCACACGCACTTCATGCCCGAGCGGCTGCTGGCGGCCGTGCGGGCGTACTTCGACGGGGCCGGGCCGCTGATCGGGCGGCCGTGGCCGATCACCTACCGCGAGGACGAGCAGACGCGGGTGGCGACGCTGCGGGCGTTCGGCCTGGCGGCGTTCACCGCCCTGCTCTACCCGCACAAGCCGGACATGGCCAGGTCGCTCAACGAGTGGGGGGCGGACTTCGCGGCCCGGACGCCGGACTGCCTGCACAGCGCCACGTTCTTCGCCGAGCCGTCGGCCGCCGCCGACGTCGGCCGCGCGCTCGAGCAGGGCGCGCGGGTGTTCAAGTGCCATCTCCAGGTCGGCGGGTTCGACCCCAACGACCCGGTGCTCGACCAGGCCTGGGGGCTAATGGCCGAGGCGGGCGTCCCGGTGGTGACGCACTGCGGCTCGGGTCCGGTGGCCGGGCGCTTCACCGGGCCGGTGCCGATCGCGCGGCTGCTGGCGAGGCATCCGGCGCTGCGCCTGGTGGTCGCGCACCTCGGCATGCCCGAGTACGGCGAGTTCATGACGCTGGCGGAGCGCCACCCGGGCGTTCTGCTCGACACGACGATGGCGTTCACGCCGTTCATCGACGACTCCGGGGCCGCGTTCCCGGCCGCCGAGTTGCCGCGGCTGCGTGACCTCGGTCACCGCGTGCTACTCGGTACGGACTTCCCGAATATCCCCTACACCTACGCAGATGCCCTTGAAGCGCTCGAACGGACCGGGCTCGGCCCGGATTGGCTCCGCGCTGTCTGCCATGACAATGCCGCCGCGTTGTTCGAAATTCAGCGCTAGGGACGTCGCAAGCGATGCGCTCAGGCCGGCCAGGCTGGTTCCGAGGGGGTCGGGAACCCGGCGTTGGGGCGGGCGCGGACGTCCTGATCGAGTATCACGTTCGTCTCATAAGCAACTCCGATCGCAGTATTGCGTATAGGTAGTCGTCTAGGTACAGTTACCGATGTGCGACGGAGAGTTACCGGCCAGTCTGGTGCAGGACTAGTTCGGGGGTCTGTTAATGGTTTTCCAGCTACCTAGCCAACGGGGCGCGCCGCCTGAGGAGCGGCGCGACTGGTGGCGGTCGGCCGCCTGCCAGGAGGCTGACCCGGAGCTCTTCTTCCCTGTCGCCGCGCGCGGTCCGGCCACCGGGGAGATCGCCCGGGCCAAGGCCGTCTGCTCGACGTGCCGGGTGCGCCGTCAGTGCCTGCAGTACGCACTGGCCACGCATCAGATCCACGGGGTGTGGGGCGGCACGACCGAGGACGAGCGTCAGCTGCACCTGCGCCGAGAGCGGGAGCGGCGGGACCGGACGAGGCCGGGCCGGGGGCGCGTTCACTCCGCATGATTAGCGGTTTGATCTGCGGGTATACATAAGAACTTCCCCGGCGGCGGCGCGGAGGACGCGGCCGCCGGGGGGGAGATGACGACGGTTTGACTAGGGGGAAAACCGTCGTCGTGAGGGGAAGATCGGCAACGAACCGGGGGGATCGTTGCCGGCCGTGCAACCGGTGGTGACGGCTGGGGGGCCGTCTCCACCGGGAGCCACGGCAAGAAGAACACTGATGACTCGGTGGCGGTGGCAACACGGGCCGTCGGCGGAGGTTGGGGGACCTGTGCCGACGGCCCGTCACCATGTCCTGGTGCGGAACGGCTCGTTGCTAGAGGACGGTGTCCTCGTAGCCTTCCGGGCCGCCCTCGAGCACCATGAACTTGGTCTCGAGGAAGTGCGGGAGGCCCTCGCGAACGCCCTCGCGGCCGATGCCGGACTGCTTGAACCCGCCGAAGCTCACGCCGAAGTCGGTCCGCATCGCGTTGTGTCCCACGGTGCCTGACCGGAGGCGTCCGCCGACCTGGCGGGCCCGGTTGATGTCGTTGGTGAACACCGAGGCGTTGAGCCCGTAGATGGTGTCGTTGGCGATCCGCACCGCGTCGTCCTCGTCGGCGGCCGGGATGACCGACAGCACCGGGCCGAAGATCTCCTCCTGGGCGATGACCGAGCTGTTGTCGACGTTGCCGAACACGGTCGGCTCGATGTACCAGCCGCGCTCGAGGTCCTTCGGTCGGCCGCCGCCGGTGGCGAGCGTCGCGCCGTCGGCGATGCCCTTGGCGATGTAGCCCTCGACCCGATCGCGCTGCCGCTCGGCCGCGAGCGGCCCCATCTGGCTGCCGGCGGCGAACGGGTCGCCCACCCGGACCTGGCTGAACGTGCCCGCCAGGGCCTCAAGCAGCGCGTCGTGCCAGGACCGGGGGACCACGATCCGGGTCAGCGAGGAGCAGACCTGCCCGGACAGGAAGCACTCGGCCTGGGACAGGGTGCGCGCGGTGGCCTCGATGTCGGCGTCGTCGAGGATGACGGCGGCGGACTTTCCGCCGAGTTCCAGCGTGACCCGGGCGATCCGCTCGCCGCAGATGGAAGCGATCCGGCGGCCGGCCGCGGTCGACCCGGTGAAGGTGATCTTGTCGACCCGCGGGTCGCGGACCAGCAGCTCGGAGACCTCGCGGTCGGCCGTGACCACGTTGAGGACGCCGGCCGGCAGGCCCGCGGCCTCGGCCGCCTCCGCGATCAGGTAGCCCTCGCCTGGGGCTTCCGGCGACGACTTGAGGATCACGGTGCAGCCGGCCAGCAGCGCCGGCGCCACCTTGTTGCTGATCAGGCCCATCGGGGCGTTCAAGGGGATGATCGCGCCGACGACGCCGACCGGCTCGCGGATGAGCAGACCGAACTGGCCGGCCGACGGCTTGACCGGCTCCTCGAACGGGTAGGTCGCGGCCAGCGCCGCGAACGCGTTGAAGGTAGCCTGCGCGCCCGGCCGCCGTACTGGGCGACGGCGTGCAGGACGCCGGACTCACGCGGCCAGATCTGCCCCAGCTCATCGGAGCGCTTGCTCAGCTCCGACCCGATCGCGCGCAGGTACTCGGCCCGCTGCTCGTGCGTCAGCCGAGGCCAGGGGCCGTTGTCGAACGCGTTCCTGGCCGCCTCGACCGCATGGGAGATGTCGGCCGCCTGCGGCTCGGCGACGGTGAAGTAAACCTGCTCGGTGTCCGAGTCGATGACGCTGATCGTGGAGTCGGACGACGGCGCCACCCACTGCCCGCCGATGTAGAAGCGGTTGGTGTTACGGATCGGCGCGGTTGCCTGGCTCATAAAAATGATCCCCTCTGACCAAGGCTCCTGTGTGTGTCCGGATGCGGCGCTGGCCGGACGCGGCCGAGCGCGCCGCCACGTGCAGGTAGTCACAGTGTTACTTCCGTACCCTAGACCGCGCCCGGCGGCCTGTCATGAGGCTGTCCGACAAGGCGGGCATAGCGCGATTGGGGAGGAAAACAGTCAGGGCCGGGACGTGACCAGGATCAGGGACCCGTCGAGAGCGGGCTGGGAGCGGAGGTGGCCGTGCCGCCGATCCCACGTCCCGTCGGCCAGATCACGGCTGAGTTCCCTGGTGAAGCGCTCGTGCACCTCCGGTCCGGGGAAGCTCCAGGCCGAGCAGGACAGCCGCGCGGCCGGGTCGAGCAGGGCCTCCGGCCGGCCGTAGTAGGCCTCGTTGAACCCGTCCGTGCAGTCGAGCGGCACCGGGACCTTGCCGATGGTGACGACGCCGCCGAGACCGTCGGCGAGTTCGGCCGTGGCCGGGTAGCGGCGGGCCTCGGTGTCCAGGACCTCGGGCGCGTACTCGTATAGCCAGAAGTCCCGCACTAGGTCAGGGTCGCAGGTCAAGATCGCGACCGGCCCCCGGGTGACCCGCCGCATTTCCCGCAGGCCGGCCCGCAGGTCGCCCCACTGGTGCACGCTGAAGGTCGTCATCGCGGCGTCGAACGCGTCGTCGTCGAACGGCAGGCTCTCCGCGGTCGCGTCCACGGCGGCCGCCAGGTGAGCCGGGCGCTGCGCTCGCATCGACGCGGACGGCTCGACCGGGGTGACCTCGCGGTCGGCCGGCTCGTAGGAACCCGCGCCCGCCCCCACGTTCAGCACCGTGCGGGCGGCGCCCAGCGCATCGGCAATGTGCGCCCCGATCCGCGGATCGGGGCGCCGGTACTGGGCGTACGCCTCGCCGATGGTCGCGTAGTTCGCGTCGCCGGCGCTGCCGTCGGCCATCCGGGTAACCATGATCGCCAGGTTAGGGCCAGAGCCGTTCGGTGATCCAGCTGTTAACGGAGCGGCGGTACCGCAGCCGCACGTGCTGCCGGTCACGGTCTCCCTGCCAGAATTCCACCTCGGCCGGGGTCAGCACGTAGACGGCGTGGTCGTCGGCGACCGCGAGCTGGTCCTGCGCCAGGTGCTGGGTGGCCGCCTCGATCTCGATCGCGAGCTTGCGGGGGTCTTCGAGCACGGCGCTCTGCCGGCCGACCAGCCCGGCGATCCGGGAGCCGTCCGGCTTGGCCAGGAAGTCGGCCGCGCTCACGCTCGGGTCAGCGGTCGCCACCGCGCCGCGGACGCGGACCTGGCGGGCTTGCTCGCGCCAGTGGAAGCTGAGCGCCGCGTGCGGGACGGCGGCCAGCTGGGCGCCCTTGGCGCTGGTGGTGGCGGTCGCGAACTCCCAGCCGGCGGCGTCGACGTCCTTGAGTATCAGCACCCGGGCGTCCGGGCGTCCCTCCTCATCGATGGTGGAGAGCGTCATCGCGTGCGGTTCGCTGACCCCGGCGTCGATGGCTGCCAGCAGCCACGCCAGGAACAGGGCCGACGGCTCTTCCGGCACTGACTCGGTGTCAAAGGTCGGCAGCGGGCGGTCGAACACGGGCAGGCCGCGCAGCAGGTCGCGAACGGTCACAACGTCTCCCTCACCATCGTCGTTTTGGGTCCGCGAATCACGCTACGGTCCGGAAACCCCGTAGGCAAAGCACTTATCGGTAGGCCGTCAGCCCATCGACTTCAGCGCGACGTGGGCGGGGTACTAGAGGTTGCCCTGATTTCGGCATGTGGGAGGGTTTAGTGCGCGAGTACCGGCAGTACATCGGCGGCGAGTGGATCGGGTCGGCCGAGCTGTTCGATGACCTCGACCCGTACCGCGGCACGGTCATGGCCCGCATCCCCGCAGGCACCCGGTCGGACGCGGCGCGCGCGGTCGACGCCGCCGCGGCGGCGTTTCCGGCCTGGGCCGAGCTGCCGCCCGCCGAGAAGCAGACGCTGTTCCTGCGCGCGGCCGACATCGTCGAGCGCCGCCGGGCCGACATCGTCCACCTGCTCGCGGCCGAGACCGGCTGCGCCGGGTTCCAGGTGCTCACCGCCACCCGGCTGCTCCGCCAGGCCGCGAACTGGGGCTACCTGCCGGTCGGCGAGATCATCCGGTCCGACGTGCCGGGAACGTTCGCGATGGCGCTGCGGCGGCCGCTCGGGGTGGTGGCCGGGATCTCGCCGTGGAACGGCGCCCACGTGCTCGCCTGGCGGACGGTGGTCAACCCGCTCGCGTTCGGCAACACGGTGGTGCTGAAGCCGTCCGAGGAGTCGCCGGTGTCGGCCGGGCTGCTCATCCCGGAGATCATGGAAGAGGCCGGGTTCCCGGCCGGGGTGATCAACGTCGTCACGCACGCGCCCGGTGAGGCGGTGCCGATCGCCGACGAGTTCTTCGAGCGCCCCGAGGTCCGGTTCATCAACTTCACCGGCTCCTCGGCCACCGGCCGCATCCTCGCCGAGCGGGCCGGCCGCGCCCTCAAGCGCTGCGTGCTCGAGCTCGGCGGCTACAACCCGCTGATCGTGCTGGCCGACGCGGACCTGGACTACGCGTGGAGGCGGCCGCGTTCGCCGCGTTCTTCCACCAGGGCCAGATCTGCATGTCCGCGCGGAAGGTCCTGGTCGAGCGGCCGGTCTACGAGTCGTTCGTGGACCGGCTGGTCAAGCGGGCCGCCTCGCTGACGATCGGGGACCCGGCGGCCGACGGCACCGTGATCGGGCCGCTGATCAACGCGACGGCCCTGAACCGGGTGTCGGATCAGGTCCAGGAGGCGGTCGAGGCGGGCGCCAGGCTGCTCACCGGCGGCAGCGCCGACGGGCCGTGCTATCGGCCGACGGTCCTCGCCGACGTGCCCGCGGGCGCGCGCATCCACACCGAGGAGACGTTCGGCCCGGTGCTGGTCGCGCAGCCAGTCGCCGACGCCGACGAGGCGGTGGCGATCGCGAACTCGACCAGGTACGGGCTCAGCGCCGGCCTGATCACCGGCGACAACCAGCGCGGATTCGCGCTCGCGAGGCGGATCGACTCCGGCGTCGTGCACGTCAACGACCAGACCGTGGCCGACGAGCCCCAGCTCCCGCTGGGCGGGATGAAGGACAGCGGATGGGGCCGGTCCGGCCCCGCCTCGATGCACGACTTCACCGACATCCAGTGGATCACCACCAGGGAAGGCACCGGGACCTTCCCCATCTAAGCCGCAGCCCGAGCGCTTCGGCACCGTCGGTCAGGCTACCAAGACGCCCTCCGGGAGCGCTGCGAACTGATGATTGCTGCTTGCGAATGATGAGGTGCTCACGCGTCGCGCTGCCCTGTCGGTGCCGCGTCGCCTTGGTCGGTGTCTTCTTTGCTTCAGCCACTACCGTGGCACGAACACACTTGCGACGCGTCTGCGGGTAAGTGCGGCTGGCAGCTTTTCGCTACTCTGTGAGGGTGGATTACCAGCCGATGAGCATCGCCGCGCTCGCCGCCTTCATCGCGGCCGAGCCTGACTTCGACGTGCGGTGGCGGCTGGTCGTTGAGTTCTTGAAGGAGTACCACCGGGAGCCGGCCGGGGTGCGTCAGCGACTGCTGGCCGACACGCCGCAACCGGTCGGCGACGAGCGGTGGGATGTGCTCTTCGCGGGTCTCGCCGAGCACCTGGCGATGCGAGACGGGCAGGGTGCTCCCCCATGGTCGGCACTTCGCGGCTTGCGACGCTTCTGGTTTCCGTTCGACACACCGGGGGCGCGCGCGCAGGCCCTCGTCCATTCCCCGGCAGCCTTCCGCAGGCGCGGCGTGTTCGTTGCCGACTACGAAATCGACGCAGCGTGAATGATCCCTCGCCACTGCTCGACAGGGCGGCCCTCGAGGATGCTTTTCGCCGCCTCGGCGAGCGGCTCGCCAGACGCGGAGTGGTCGCAGACCTCTACGTGTTCGGCGGCGCCGCCATGGCCCTTGCCTACGACTCCCGGCGGGCTACCCGCGACGTGGATGCGCTGTTCGAGCCCCACGGCATTGTGCATGAAGAGGCACTCGCCGTAGCTACCGAGCTCGGCCTGCCCCGGTGGTGGCTGAACGAGCAGGCCAGCTCCTACGTCGCCCCGGGCGGGGATCCGGCAGCATCCAGGGTGTTCGACCATCCCGGCCTTCGCGTGTTCGCTGCGTCGCCGGAGCATCTGCTTGCGATGAAAGCCTTCGCCGCCCGGCCCCGCGATGCGGAGGACATCCGCCAACTCGTCCAAGTGCTCGGCCTGCACACGGTGGACGATGTCCTCGCCGCGGTCCGCGAGATCTTCCCCGAGGAGGAACCGCCGGAAAGGCTCAGGCTCCTGCTTGAGGACATCTTTCCTGGCAAGGAGTGACCTCCGCGAGGCCGAAGCCCAGGATGCCCATTGCGCACTCCGGCTTGCGAAAAATTCAAGACGCAAAAGTGAAGTTACCGCTGAGTAATACATTGGGCTTCTTGCTGGGTCGCGGCTGGTGGGCGGCGTCATCGCACGGCCAAGTGCGGCACGGGCTTATCCTTCGTCGTATGGACACGGCCGATAGTCAGGGAGCCGCTGGCGCTCGTTACCGGCGGCCGTATGCCGTCCCGGAGAGGCTAGATCTGCTGCGAGGCCCTTCGTCAGGCACTGTTCGGCTGCCCTCGTACCTGGACTGGTCGGGGAACGCGGTCTACGACCTTGATGCGCCGGGCCGGGTCGTTGACCTCTACCGTGCAGTCCTAATCGAGGCGGCCAGCCCCCAGGACCTTTACGCGTACCTGGATGAGCGAGTCCTGCGGCGGCTGTGGGCGCTGCTGTGGCTTCCGGCTCAGCTCCGAAGGGCGTGGGAGCAGCGGTTCCCGGTCCTGGCAGAGATCAGCCGCGTCACCGCGACCGCGTAAGCAGCGGGCGATGGAACCCCGGCACGAGCAGATAGCGCGGATCGCCCTGGAGGCAGGCGCGCGGTACGGGCTCGCGTTGGCCGGTGGGTACGCGGTCTCCGCCCATGGGATGGTAACCGGCCGAGCGGTGATGTCGACCTGTTCACCAGCTGGCAGCACCGCGGGGAGTTCCCTGAGCTGACTGCCGCCGTCGTCGCCGCGCTTGAGGGCGCCGGATACAAGGGTGTCGGTGATCATGAGCGCCGAGACGTTCACCCGGCTTACCCTGGCCAGCCCTGAAGGCGGCGCTGAGGAGAAGGTCGAGTTGGCTGTCGACTGGCGCGCCCACGATCCTGTTCAGCTTGCCGTCGGGCCCGTCCTGCATTCGGATGACGCTGTCGCCAACAAGGTCTGCGCTCTGTTCGGGCGAGCCCTGCCGCGCGACTTCCTTGATGTGGACGCTGCCGTAATGAGCGGCCGGTACGCGCGTGAGCAACTGCTGGGACTCGCTGCAGAGGCGGACTACGGCTTTGACCGATTGCTGTTCGCCGAGGCGCTCGGTGCGCTGACGCAGATCACTGACGCCGCGTTCGCCGAGTACCGTGCGGATCCGGGCATGGTCGCTGATATGCGCCATCGTTTCGCCCAGTGGCGGCGTGAGCTCCTCGCCGCCAACCCCGGCTAGACCACTGAGTCACCCGGCCCACTGAGACCCAGAATCCCTGCCGCATGATGGTCCCTGATTAAGAGTCACGACGCAAAAGTCAAATTACCGCTGTGCGCTACTGATGGCATCGTGACGGGTGTGGCTGTTGATCACAGGTCAGTCGAAGAGTTCCTGGAGGACTGCTGCGGACCTCGGAGGGATGTCCTCGTCGGGGAAGAACTCTGCACATATCTGGACTGCGGCCGCGGCTGAGTCCACGCCGATCATCTCGGCTAGCAGGCGCAGGTCGTCGACGTCGCGGGTCCTGGCCGCAAGTGCCTTCATCGCGAAGATGTGCCGTGGTGACGCTGTGGTGACCCGCAGCCCGGGATGGTCGAACACGCGGCGTTTGCCTGGGTCGTCCTTTCCCGAGATGTAGACGCTCGCTTGCTCGTTAAGCCACACCTGGGCAGGCCAAGCTCCTGCGCGACGTTCCAGGCTTCCTCCAGCACCACGCCGTGCGGAACGAATAGCGAGTCGACGTCCCGAGTCACGCGGGTGCCGTCGTAGGCGAGCGCCATCGCCGCCCCGCCGACGATGAACACGTCGGCGACGACGCCCGGCGCACCAGAC
>Ga0208220_1000765_pt1 | contig 13391 bp, 11 predicted proteins | sample NGESurdeep092012_9_FD_184484 | JGI IMG/M metagenome (GOLD analysis project Ga0208220, IMG submission 184484) | Arctic peat soil microbial communities from Barrow, Alaska - NGEE Surface sample F53-1 deep-092012 (SPAdes) | ecosystem: Environmental > Terrestrial > Soil > Wetlands > Peat ... | reverse complement strand
GACGATGTAAGGAACGTTGTCGTCGAAGAGGTTGTGTTCCAGGCCTGCCCGAGAGCGAATGTCGAAGAAATCGGTGGAGGATGCCGTGTCGAGACCACACTGATCCAAGAAGCGGACGAGGAAACTTGTGCCGGCGCGCCCCGTCCCGGCGATCACGGCATGATGCTCCGGGTGTGAGTCGGGAGGCGGCAGTGGTTCGGCGGTCACTGACAAGAACATAGCGAACGTCAAAATCAGGACCGTCGTGGCGCCGTCGTCCCTCAGCTGAGACTCAGGTCCTCGGTGTGTGCGTGCCGCGGCCGTCAGAACGAAATGCCGGTGAGCTCGGGAATGGTGGCTTCGGCCTTTGACCGGGCTCGTAACCACCGCTCACGCGTCTGCGCTCGCTCGGTGTCGTCATTGCGGGGTTCCACCGTCCGGCGAGGGGTGAACGTCGCGGCCAACTCTTCCTCGGAGGCATAGGACCCGATGGCCAGGCCGGCCAGCAGCCCGGCGCCGAGGGTGGTGGCCTCCAACACGGGCGAGACCTCCACCGGGCGACCGATGGCGTCGGCCAGGGCGTTGACGAACACATCGTTGTCCGACATGCCGCCGTCTATCCGCAACGAATGAATCGGGAAGCCACTGTCCGCTTCGGCCGCTTCGACCAGGTCCGAGCCACGGTGGGCCACGCCCTCGAGCACGGCGCGCACGACTTCTGGGCGACCGGAGCCCCTGGTCAGCCCTACCAGTGCGCCGCGGGCGCCGAAATCCCACACCGGGGTACCCATGCCGAGCAGGGCGGGAACGAACCACACGTCACCGGTCGTCTCGCATTGCGCGGCGACGGCCGCTGACTCTTCGGAGGTGGCCAGGAGGCCGAGATCATCCCGCAGCCATTCGACACATGTGCCGGCCGAGAGCATGACCGCTTCGACGCCCCAGGTGGGCTTACCACCGATCCGGTAGGCCACGATCGGGAAGGTGCCGGCGCTGCCCCGGCCGGCGTGGGTCGGCGGGACCTCCGGGCCGGTGCACTGGTCGAGCATGCCGCCGGTGCCGAAGGTCGCCTTGGCCAACCCGGGGCGAGTACATCCCTGCCCGACCATGGAAGCCTGTTGATCACCGGCCATCCCGCAAATGATCGGGGAGCCTGGAAGGGCGTGGCAGGCGCCCACAGCCCCCGACGAGTCGACGATGCGGGGCAGCAGCTCCGTCGGGATGCCCAGTCGCTCGAGCAACGGCCCGTCCCACGTGATACTCGAGGCGTCGACCATGGCGGTCACGGCGGCGTTGGTGGCGTCGGTGACGTGCAGCGCGTCGTTGCCCGCCGCCGCGCCTCCCGAGAGGATCCACGCCACCCAGGTGTCCACGGTGCCGAAGCACAGCTCGCCCGCGCTGGCCCGGGTTCGATCGGGGTCCACCGCATCGAGGATGGCCATCAGCTTGGTGGCCGACGCGTTGGGCGCCAGCCGGATGCCTTCGCCCTGGAGAACGAGGCACGTGCCGACCGTGCGCAGATCCTGCCACCCGATGCCGGGCGCGACCGGCTCCCCGGTGGCCCGGTCCCACACGATCGTCGAGGCCCGTTGATTGGCGATGCCGACCGCTTCGACCGGCCCGCCCTCGGCGAGGGTGGCCTGGGCCACGTGCATCACCGCCTCGGCCATCAGGACGGCATCGAACTCGACCAGGCCCGGAGCCGGTGATTCGGGCAATACCGGCGCGTGGTGGGCGTGGGTCACGCTGGCATCAGGTCGGACGATGGAGGCGCGGACACCCGAGGTGCCGACATCGACCACCAGGACACTGCCCCCGCCGCCGCCAGCGGTGCTCATGGCCAGGGCGCTGATCCGAACGGGGACGGGAGGCCCAGCTTGCCGGGATTGAGGATGCCGACCGGGTCGAAGCTCTTCTTGAGGCCGGACAACACGTCGAAGCCCGATCCGAGCGCCCGGGGCAAGAAGCGCGATCGATTGAGGCCGATGCCGTGATGGTGACTGATGGCGGCACCATGGGCCAGGGTGGCGTCGGTCACCGTGTCCCAGGCGCGGCGGTAGTACTGCTCGCGCCAGTCGCCGTCGCCCTCGGGGCCACGACCGGCGAAGGTGAAGTAGAGGCAGGCTCCGTCGGTGTAGGCATGGGACTGATGGGCCGAGGCGGCCAGGGTCCCCTCGAGAGCCTTGAGCGAGGTGACCACTTCTTCGAAGAGTCCCGGTAACGCGGCCCACGGACCCGAGATCTCGGCCGTGTCGACCACGATGCCGGCCCGCCACAGCGGGGCCAGCGCCGAGACGTCATTGCGGTGACCGAGCCAGCGCTCGACCAACGCCACGTCGAGTGGTTGGGCGGCCGCCACCTCGCCGCACTCGTCATCGACCACGGCGAACGTTGCGGCCACCAGCGCGGGGTCGGTCTCGTCCAGGACAATGAGCACGTTGGTGTCGGGCTGCTCGAAATTGCGGCCGGACTCGGCCTGGTCGTAGAGACGGAGCACGGCCGGAGTCGCCCCGCGGCGCAGGATCTTGCGGCACGCGTCGAGCCCGGCCTCGAAGGTGGCGAAGCCGAAGGCCCGCCGGTCCTGGGCGGGAGGCACCGGGTGGATGCGGAAGCGGGCCTCGGTGATCACGCCGAGGGTGCCCTCGCTCCCGACGAACAGCTGGGTCAGGTTGGGACCCGTGGCGGCGCGTGGGCCCTTCCCCTCGGTGTGCACGACGCGGCCGTCGGCCAAGACGACCTCGAGGCCCAGCACCATGTCCTCGATCTTCCCGTAACGGGTCGAGTACTGACCGGCGCCCCGGCAGGCCAGCCAGCCCCCGACGGTCGAGAGGTCCATCGACTGGGGCCAGTGCCCCAAGGTGTACCCGCTCCCGACCTGGCCCAGGGCGGCTTCGAGATCGGGGCCGAACATGCCGGCTCGCACATCGGCGGTCAGCGAGGTCTCATCGACCCTGACCAGACCCTCGAGCCCGGTGAGATCGAGCGACACACCCCCATGGACCGGGATGGATCCGCCACAGACCCCGCTCCGGCCCGCCATCGGGGTGACCGCCACCACGGCCTCGTTGCAGGCGGACAGCACCGCGGCGACTTCGTCCGTGGAGTGCGGTCGCACGACGATGGCCGGGCGTTGGGGGACCGACCCCTCGGCCGCCCAGCCAATGGCCAGGGGCCACCAGTCGCGGCCGGCTTCGGCCCGGCTGGCCGCGTCGGTCCGCACGTCGGCTCCGCTGGCGACCAGGCGATCGATCAGGCCGGCCGGCAGCGGGGGAGTGGCGCCCGAAAGGCGATCGGTGACGGCGTCCGCTGCGGCGTCGATCGGCGTGACCGGGGTGGGGGCGATCACGGCAGGTCGAGCCCGGCGGTGAGCAGTTCCTTTTCACATGTCTCGATGAAACGGGCGGCCTGTTCGGACGCTTCCTGCTCGGTCCATCCGAGGTCGGGTGCGATGAGGGCGGCCGCGGCGTGGGCGGCTGCCATCGTCGGCTGCGCCCGCATGATCATGGCCCGGGTCCGCCGGGCCAACACGTCGTCCAGCGTCTGGGCCATCTCCTCGCGGACGGCGTACAACAGCTCGGCACCGGTATAGGGCAGGCCGTCGATGACCGGCTCGAGCAGTTCGGGCCACCCTTCGGCCAGGGCCAGGACGGCCGGTGACTCGGTGCCGTAGCGACCGAGCAGATGCGCATGCGAGCGAACGGCCGTGACCGGGTCCTTGGGGGCCGCGGTGGCCCCGATAAGCCGGAGTGACTTGGTGACGCAGGGCCGGGTCTTGGGGGTCTCACCGACCAGGAGGACGGCGGCATCGACCGCGTCCTGCGCCATCTTGCGATAGGTCGTGAGCTTGCCTCCGGTCACCGTCACCACACCGTGGCCCGACGTTCGAACCGTGTGGCGGCGGGACAGGTCGGCCGTGCGTTCCGAGACGTGTCCCCCCTTCTCCGCGGGTGCCAGGAGGGGGCGCAGTCCGGCCCAGACTCCGGTGACATCGGCTCGGGTGAGCTTCGAGGTCGTCACGTTGTTGGCCGCCTCGAGCAGGTAGTCGACGTCTTCGGGTGTGCAGGCCGGGTTGTCGAGAGGGCCCTCGTAATCGGTGTCGGTGGTGCCGAGATAGACCAGGTCGGTTTCGGGCCAGACGACCACGAAGATGGAGCGGCGATCCTTCGGTACCGGGATGACGGCCGCGATGTCACACGGCAACCGGTCGGACGGCACGCTCACGTGCACACCCTTGGCCGGCCGGATGGAGCGCGGGTGTGTGCCTTCGTCCAGCGCACGGACATCATCGGCCCAGACGCCGGTGGCGTTGACGACCACCCGGGCCCGCACATTGAACTCGGACGACGGGTCGGATGGGTCGGGCCGCAGCACGGCACCAGTGGTCGCGCCGAGCTCGTCGGTGGTCAGCCGGACGACGTCGGTGTAGTTGGCCACCACCGCGCCGTGTTCGAGGGCGGCCGTGCGGGCCAGGGTGAGCGTGAGGCGGGCGTCGTCGGCGCGGGCGTCGTAGTAGAGGAATCCGGCCACCAGGTGCTCGGTGCGCAAGGTGGGCAGGTGCGCCAGCGTCTGCTCCTTGTTGACCCGCTTGTGCCGGGCCCCGATGCGCAGGCCGCCGGTGAGGTCGTAGAGCCACAGGGCAGTGGCGTAGGAACGGGCCACGGCCTTGGAGACCACGCCGTCACGGCCGAAGAGGGGGATGAGGAAGGGCAGCGGGCTGACCAGGTGGGGCGCGTTGTCCAGCAGGCGCTGACGCTCCGCCAGATTCTCGTAGACCAGTCGGAATTCGCGTTGCTGGAGGTAGCGCAGGCCACCGTGGACCATTTTGGATGACTTCGAGGAGGTTCCCGAGGCGAAGTCATGCTTCTCGACCAGGGCCGTCTTGAGACCCCGGCTGGACGAATCGAGCGCGACGCCGGCGCCGGTGATGCCCCCGCCGATCACGAGCACATCGAATTCCTCAGCAGCCAGGCGGCGCAATGAATCCTCTCGCCGGAATCGATGCACCGTCCAAGCCTGCCACATGGCGTCAGCGCGGCATCCGGGCCGGACCGGGTGACGGCGTCCGTGGTGCGGCCTTGGCATATCGTCACCGAAGGCGGGCGTCGTCCGCCCCGTCAGCGGTCTGGGAGCTTTAGTGGAATTCGTCGGAAGGCCCTTCGCAATCGGCGTCGCCGCGTGAAGCCGTCCTGGGGTCGACGTCTGTGGATGGTGCCCCTGGCCGGACTCACAGTCGCCACCTTGTTGGCCGCCGGTTTGGCCTGGTCGCAGTCCCCGTCGACCCCGACCTGGCCCGCCAGCATCGCCCCCATCGCGGCGTTCGTCAGCCACGACCGGGGCCTGGCCTTTCTCCACCCGGTACCGGTGCATTTCCAATCACCCCGGACCTTCGACCGGCAAACCGCCGCGCAGGATCAACCCGATGGCGCATCGCAAAAGGCCCAGGTGCTTCTGCAGGCGACGGAATTCCGCGCCCTCGGACTTCTCGGCGGCTCGGTCAATCTGGTGGAGGCCCAGACCGCCCTCGATACGGGATCCGTCCAGGCCTACTACGACGACGTCAAGAAGGACATCGTCATCAGAGGCGCGAACCTCTCGCCGGGCACCAAGGTCACCCTCGCTCACGAACTGACCCATGTGCTCCAGGACCAACACTTCAACCTGGTCAAACTGGACCACGAATCGAGCACCGCCGACGAGGAGTTCGCCGTCACCGCCATCGAGGAGGGCGATGCCGTGCTCACCGAGAACGACTACGTCGCCTCACTTCCGGTGCGTGAACAGCGGGAGGCCAATGCGGAAGAGAACGCACCTGTGGCCGCCGGCGGAATCGGGACCGGGACCACGTCCACCGGCCCGACCGGCCCGACCGGCAATGCGGATTTCCTCGGCATCTCCTCCGAGGTCCCCTACATCCTCGGTCCTGACTTCGTCTTGCTGCTCTACAACGTGGGTGGGATCGGCATGACGAACCGGGCCTTCGAGCATCCCCCAAGGTCCGAGCTCGACATCGTGAACCCGTCGGCCTACCTGCTCCACCAGGCCACGCGCGTGCTGCCACCGCCTGCCCTGGGCCGAGGGGAACGGAGGATCGGCTCGCCCGGTTCGTTCGGCGCCTTCGAGACCTACATGACCCTGGCCGGCGACATGGATGCCACGACGGCGTTGGCGGCGGCGGACGGATGGGGCGGTGGATCGATGACGCAGTACCGCCACGACGGCGTGTCCTGCACCCGGCTCGATCTGGTCGGGCGCACGACGCCGCAGAGCGATGCCCTGGCCGGCGCTTTCACCGTGTGGGCCAGCGCACTGCCGCAGCGGGAGGCGGTGGTCACGCGCCGCGGGGAGACGACCACGGTGTCCGCCTGTGATCCCGGCAAGGTGGCCACGGCGGGCCCCCGCTCCCGAGATCACGCACTTGACGTCGTCGACGAGCGGAACGCCAACATGGGGAGTGCGTACCTGTACGCCGACCTCTCGCCCGCCGTGGCGCTCTGCGTCGGCGACCGCTCCGTGGGTGATGCGGCTCTGCTCCTCGCCGAAGCGGCGCAGAACAACTCCTACGGCGCGCCGCCCAAGTCGGTGCTGACCACCATCGATACCCAGATGCGCGCTCTGATCAGGTCATGTCGGCTGAGGTCGGCGGCGGCGGGTCGGGGCATCCACGTCGAAGCGCCCCAGCCGCGCCCGTGAAACGATGAGCCGGTGGACACCGACGAGTGGGAGAGGACCGGCCTCTACCAGCCGGACTCCCCCAAGGCGGACGAACGCCTGGCTCTCCTCGAGTACCTGACGGCCCGGGGCGCCACCGTCGAGGCAATGGTGGAGGCTCACCGCCTGGGGAGCCTTCCCGGGTTGGCCGGCGACCTGATCGTCGGCCGACTGCGCCCGGGGATCTCGGTGGAAGAGGTGGCGCTCCGCAGTGGGCTCCCCCTCGAGCGCGTGCAGCGGGTGTTGCTGGCCGCGGGGCTTCCGGTCGCCCCCGACACCAAGCTGCACGATGGTATCGAAACAGTCATGGCGGCCTTCGAGCAGGGGGCCTCCCTCATGGGCGATGAGGCCATCCTGGCTTTCACGCGCGTACTGGGGGCGGCGGCCACCAACATTGCCGAGGCGGCCGTGGCGCTCTTCTACGCCGAGCTGGGCCCGGGGACCGAGCGCGAGGGGGCGGACGAACTAGCGCGGGCGCAGGTGTCCGAGACGGCGATGTTGTCCTTCATCACCGTTCCCGACGTGCTCTCCAGCGTCCTGCTGGCCCAATTCGATCGGGCCAGCCGCCGCGCCGTGGTGGCCCGGGGCTGGTCGGAGCCGGGGGCCGAAGGTGGGGCCGATGGCGCAGCGAGTGGGGGAGCGGGTGAGGTGGTCGCGCTGGGCTTCGTGGACCTCGTCGGTTCCACCTCATGGGCCGAAGGGCTGAGCCTGCGGGACCAGAGCCTGGCCCTGTCCCGGTTCGAGTCGGCCGCCTGGTCGAGTGCCGTGCTGGCCGGGGGCCGGGTGGTGAAGATGATCGGCGACGAGGTGTTCTTCGCCGCCCCGACGGCGGAGACCGCGTGCCGCATCGGTCTCGAGGTGTGCCGGGCGGCCGCCCTGGACCCACTACTGCCCCCGGGTCGAGGGGCCGTGGGTCTGGGCCTGGTGACCCCGCGAGAGGGTGACTACTTCGGCCCCCTGGTCAACCAGGTCTCGCGCCTGGTGAAGGTGGCGCCGCCCGACGGCCTGGTGGTCACCGAGGCCGCGGCGGCGGCCCTGCCGGCCGGCCGATGGCTCACTGAGGAACTCGCGCCGCAGCGGCTGCGGGGCGTGGAGCAGCCCGTGCGGGTGTTCGCCGCCCGCACCGGCGATTCCGAGGCGACATAGCGCGTTGGCGGGCGGGTTGGTACGCGCGTTGCTCCCCGTCGATTCCGCCCGGCGGCGCCCGTGTCCAGCCAATTTCAACAATGATTGTCAAAAAGGCGCGAGGCCGCTAGGGTGGTTCTGCCATGCAGTCATCCGATGCCCTGACCGATCTCTTCCGGACCCACGGGCGGAAGATCACGGCCCAGCGGCAGTGCATCTTTCGGGCCCTCGAAGGCGATGCGACGCACCCTTCGGCCGAGCGGGTCCACGAGAAGGTCCGGACCGAAATGCCGAATGTCTCGCTCAAGACCGTCTACCAGACGCTGAACGATCTGGCCGAGCTCGGTGAGATCACGGCCCTGGACCTGGGGACCGGCGCCGCTCGATTCGACCCCAACGTCGAATCGACCCACCACCACCTGGTCTGCCGGTCCTGCGGCAAGGTGCGTGACGTGGAAGCCGACTTCTCCGGGCTGAAGGTGCCGTCGGGTGCGGCCCAGGGCTTCGGCGTGTCGAGCGCCGAAGTCGTCTTCCGGGGACTGTGCGACGACTGTCAAGCACACCAGCCGTAAGAGCAATCAGCAACCACCAACCAAGAAAGGTACGAACACCACCATGCCAGCACTGAAGGGGTCCAAGACCGAAGCGAATCTGAAGGAAGCATTTGCCGGCGAGAGCCAGGCCAACCGCCGCTACCTGTACTTCGCCCAGAAGGCCGATGTCGAGGGCTACCCCGATGTGGCCGCGCTCTTCCGCTCGGTGGCCGAAGGTGAGACCGGGCACGCGTTCGGGCACTTCGACTTCCTCCGGGAGGTGGGGGACCCGGTGACCGGCGTTCCGGTCGGGGCGACCGAGGACAACCTCAAGTCCGCCATCGAGGGTGAGACATACGAGTACACCGAGATGTACCCCGGCTTTGCCAAGACGGCGCGTGACGAGGGCTTCGAGGAGATAGGCGAATGGCTCGAAACGTTGGCCAAGGCCGAGAAGTCCCACGCTGGTCGCTTCACCCAGGGGCTCGAGTCCGTCTCGTAGCGGAGCGGTGGGATGACCGCGATCTACGACCCCACTGATCCGCAGTACTTCGATCCGGCCGCGCTGACCGTTGAGCTCGACCGCGTCTTCGACCTGTGCCACGGGTGCCGGCTCTGTTTCAACCTGTGCCCTTCTTTCCCGACGCTGTTCAGTTTCATCGACGCCAAGGACGGCGACGTCGCGGCCCTGACCGACGGCGAGCGGGACCAGGTCGTCGACGAGTGCTACCAGTGCAAGCTCTGCTACGTGAAGTGCCCGTATGTCCCTCCGCACCAGTGGAAGCTCGACTTCCCGCGCCTCATGAGCCGGGTGCACGCGGTGCGCAAGAAGCAGGGTGTGCCGCTGAAGGAGCGCCTGACCGATCAGTTCCTCGGACGGACGGACGCGCTGGGCAAGGCGTCAGTGGTCGGGGCGCCGGTGGTGAACTGGGCCACGGGCACGCCGGGGAGCTGGACCCGCCGGGTGATGGAGAAGACCGTCGGCCTGGCGTCACAGCGGCTCTTGCCGCCCTACGCCAAGCAGCGGTTCACCACGTGGTTCGCCCGGCGGGCGGATCGCGAGAACCACAAGCCGGATGCCGCCGCGCCGACCGGTGACGGAGACGTCTCGGTGTTCCCCACCTGCTTCGTGGAGTACATGGATCCCGACGTGGGCAAGGACATCGTGCGGGTCTACGAGCACAACGGGGTCGGGTGCTCGCTGCCGGCGGGGACCAAGTGCTGCGGCGCCCCGTGGCTGCACTCGGGCAATGTCGAGCAGTTCGACCAGGCCGCGCGGCGCAATGTGCGGGCGCTGGCGGCCGAGGTGCGGGCCGGGCGCGACATCGTGGTGGCCCAGCCGACATGTGCCTATGTGATCAAGCGGGACTATCCCCTCTACGTCTCGGGCGCCGAGGCCGAGTTGGTGGCCTCGCACACCTACGACCCGGCCGAGTATCTGATGAAGCGCCACCGCGACGCCGCCGACGAGTTCACCCTGCGATCCGAGTTCCCCGGTCGCGACGACGGCAGCGTGCCTGACCAGATCACGTACCACGTGGCCTGTCATCTCCAGGCCCAGAACGCCGGGCTCAGGTCCCGTGACCTGTTGCGGGTGGCCGGGGTGAAGTGCGACCTGGTGCAGAAGTGCTCGGGCATCGACGGGACGTGGGGGTATCGGGCCGAGAACTACGAGCTGGCTCGGCTGGTGGCTGCGCCCTTGGCCCGTGACCTCGCCGCGGCCGGCAACGAGGTGGTGTGCGGCGACTGCCATCTGGCCAACGGCGCCATCACCCAGGAGACCGGGGCCAGGCCCCTGCACCCCATGCAGCTCCTCGCCCGGGCCTACGGGCTCGGGGAGGAACAGCCGGGGGAGGAACCGGGATCGTGACCGCCGAACCGCTGACGTTGGCCGATGTGCTGGACCTGCGGGAGTACGAGCGGGTGCGGGAGGCGTATCGAGGGCGGGTGATGGCCCGCAAGCGCCGGCGGCGGGTCCCGTTGGGGCCGATCATGACGCTGGCCTTCGAGTGCGTCGACACCGTGCGGTTCCAGGTTCAGGAGATGGCCCGGGTGGAGAAGATCTTGAGCGACGCGGCCATCCAGACCGAGCTCGATATCTACAACCGCCTGTTGCCCGACCTCGGGGAGTTGTCGGCCACCCTCTTCATCGAGCTCACCTCCGACGGTTCCATGCGGGAGTGGCTCCCTCGCCTGGTCGGGATCGAACGGGCCCTCGGGGTGGAGGTAGAGGTGGGCTCCGGTATCGAACGGGTGTCCAGCGTGCCCGAGGCCGAGCATGCGGCGACGCTGGTGCGGGACACGGTGACTCCGGCCGTGCACTACCTCCGGTTCGGGTTCTCGCCGGCGCAGGTGGAGGCCTTCGCCGACCCCGCGGGAGAGGTGGCGCTGGTGGCCGACCACGACCCCTATCAGGCCCGATCCGTCCTGCCGGAGTCGGTCCGGGAGGAATTGCTGGGCGACCTGCGTGGCACAACAAAGCCGCTTCCCATCGGCTGACCAGGGAGAATTCTTTGTGTAGGCCTTTACAGGCCCGCCGGAGGTAAGCCATACTCTTCGTTCGCCGGAATTCGGTGCGCGTACCTCTGGGTCCACCCGAGAAGTGCCTCCCGACCAGGGCGAATACTGCCCGTATCCGACGTGAAGAGGAAGTGTTTCCCATGAGTGCCACCACGTGGCGCAAGCAAGCCGCCTGCCGGGGCCTCGATGTCGAGGCCTTCTACCCGGTTTCGGAGGACGAGGCCGATGCGGCCGAAGCCAAGGCTATTTGCGACGTCTGCCCGGTCCGCCAGGCGTGTCTCGAGCACGCCCTGGCCCACCGTGAGCGTGAGGGCGTCTGGGGCGGCACCACGGAGCGGGAACGCCGGCGCATCGTTCGGCAGCGGCGCAAGTCAGCCTGACTGAGCGGCCGACTTTGCCGCCGGCTTCGGGGCGGGCCTGGCGGCCGACTTCGTAGCGGACCCCTTGGCGGTCACCACCGTGGTGGTGGTCGTGGCCGGGGCGCCGAGCGTGCAGGGCACCGGATTCCATGGCTCGGGTTGCGTGTTGGTCACGACGTTGCCCGGGACGGCGGTCGGCGTCGTCGACGAGCCGGGCGTGGTCGTCGTGGTGGTGGTCGTCGTGTCCACCGTCAATCCGGGGTTGGCCACCCACAGCATCAGGTTGTTACCCGTGAGGAGGGGGCTGCCGACGTAGGTCACGGTGCCCTTCAATGAATCGGCCAGGGTGTGGGCGGCCGGGAGACCGGAGGGTCCGTAGAAGATCTCGGAGGGATCTCCGCTGGCGATCACGCTCGGCGCGTTGTTGACACCGGTCACGGCGAAGCCGTCCTGCTCGAGTCCCGACGCCGTCTGGCTGGCCAGTTGCCCACCCCCCGAAGCGTTGAGGACATTGACCGACACCGCGCTGTTGGCCAGCGGCGGGGCCGTCGTGGTGGTGGTGGCAGAGGGCGACGGCTTGGGTAGGCCGATCAGGTTGAAGGCGGCGATCTGCTGGTCGGCGTAGGGCTGGGCGGCCAGCAGGACGTCCGCCCCGCCGTCGGTGACGAATTCGGTGGTGGGCAGCGTCTGGGTGACCAGGTGCGACGACGGCAGCCCCTTGAATTCTTCGGCCATGCGGAACAGGTCGCCCTTGGTCAACGTGTCACTGATGGTCAGGTTGCCCACGGCGGCCGAGATGAAGCCATTGATGGCGAACGGGTTCGTCGCTTGGGCGTTGACCTTGGCCAGGACGGCCCGGAAGAAAGCATCCTGCCGCTGGATCCGGCTGAAGTCCGACTGCCCGTCCGACACCCATTCGCCGTAGGCGTTCATGTAGTAGAGATGCCGGCTACGCACCAACTGCAAGGCGGTGACCCCGGGGACCGCTTGGCAGCCCAACGTGGTGACATCGAGCCCCGTGTACTCATCCTTGACCGCGGTCGGGAAGCTCATGTCGACGCCGCCGAGGGCAGCGACCATGTCGGTGAACCCAGGAAAGTTGACGGACATGTAGAAGTTGATCGGGATGTTGAGCACTTGTTCAATGGTCTGGACCAACAGGTCCGGACCGCTGTCGTAGGCCGCATTGATCCGGTTCATGCCCGACACGTTCGGCACATTGCCGGGAATGTCGACCCACAGGTCGCGCGGGATGGAGATGATGGTGATCGACTTAGTGGCAGGAACGAACCGGGCCACCATGGTGACGTCGCTGCGCTGGCCGCCGGTATTGCCACTGTTTCCGATTTGACTACCCAGCGTCGCGTTGTTGCCGACGAAGGCTCGTGAGTCGGAGCCGACCAGCAAGATGTTGAACGGCTGTCCGGGCGGAGCCGCCTTGACCAGGTGCGGGGCGTGGATTTTCTTGATCTGGTTGTAGCGGTAATTGACGTAGAGGTAGCCCCCACCTACGGCGAGCACGCCAAGGGCGAGGATGGTGGACAGCGTGTAGATGATGCGACGACGCCATCGATGCTGCTGGCGCTTCGCCTTCTTGCTGTCTTTTCGCAATTTGGCCTGAAGGTCAGCGCGGGATTGCGGTTCGTCGTCGGATGGCAAGGATTCGAAATTACCTTGTCAGGCGGTCCTATACCCTTCACCAGTGGATTTCGACCTTTCAGAGGAACTCGAAGCGCTGCAGACATCGGTCCGTCGCCTGGCCCAGGACAAGGTCAAGCCCCGGGCCCGGGCCATCGACAAGGACGGCACCTACCCTCAGGACGTCTTCGAGGCCTTTCGGGACGCCGGCCTGCTCGGGCTGTGCCTCCCGACCGAGTACGGGGGCTCGGGGGCGGGGATCCTGGGCCTGGCCATCGCCATCGAGGAAGTGGCCAAGTACTCGAACTCGGCCGCGCTGATGCTGTTGCTGACCCGCCTGCCCACCGGCCCGGTCATGATCGCCGGGACGGAGGCGCAAAAGGCCAGGTACCTGCCGGGAATCGCCGACGGCTCGCTGCGGGCGGCGTTCGGCCTCTCGGAGCCGCAGGCCGGCAGTGACGTCATGGGCATGCGGACCAAGGGGGTGCCCGAGGGGGGCGCCGGCAGCGGCTGGATCCTCAACGGCACC
>Ga0208220_1000764_pt1 | contig 13393 bp, 12 predicted proteins | sample NGESurdeep092012_9_FD_184484 | JGI IMG/M metagenome (GOLD analysis project Ga0208220, IMG submission 184484) | Arctic peat soil microbial communities from Barrow, Alaska - NGEE Surface sample F53-1 deep-092012 (SPAdes) | ecosystem: Environmental > Terrestrial > Soil > Wetlands > Peat ... | reverse complement strand
AAAGACTGGCGCTGCGCGAGCCTGGCCCCAGGACCGGGTTCTCGGGCGGCGACCCGCTTTGCCTACAGCGAATGGCCGGGGATCACTCAACTGGCCGGCAGCGTAGATGGGGGTTCATGTCGGCGGGGGGGACCGACCCCATACCCCCATATTGCTCTATGAGCTACAGCGCCGAGATCAATCTCTAGCATCAAAGTGCCTCGTACCGACGCCCTATGCCATTGACCTGCAGGAACGTCATCTGCCATCCGTAGCGGCAGCAGACTCCTAATCGCGTGCCGACGCGAGACCTGGAGTTGAGCCCCAAAGACTGAGTCGAACCCCTATGGCGCAGGACCGGCCGGCAACCTGTCCGGGGACAAGTCCGCCGTCCTAGCCGAGAGTTCCGCGTCCTGCGGCCAGGCGGCCGGCTCGGCGTGTCCGACATCCTCGCCGGGAATCCCTGATATAAATCTAGTAGGGACTAGATTAATTACGCCGGCCCGGCCGGCCGCGGGAGAAGGGTGTGGCCGCATGGTGGCTGCCGATGCACGCCCGGCCATCGCTGTCGGCAATGTGCCGTCCTGTACGGTCCTGGAGATGGGACGGCTGGTCAGCCGGGAAGCGGCCATGCCGGCAACGCCTAGGCGGGTTTCACTCGGAAGCGGCGGCCGTCCGCAGGACCTCGCCGCTGGCGCGGCCGGCCTTGCAGGCGGCCATGGGCATGTTGCTCCTGGCCTCGGAACATGACCGGGACGGGCCGCAGGGGGCTGGTTTCCGCCGCCGCGGCGGCTGGTGCGGGGCTGGACGTGGCGTGCGCGGTGAATGCGGCGTGGAATGCGCTGACGTACGTGTATGACCCCGGCCTGTTCCTTGACGTGGTGTCGCTCGGCCTCGTCTATGACGTGCGCGGGGAGGATGGCGTCATCGTGGTCGAGATGACGCTTGCGGGTCCTGGCTACCTCGCCGCGGACCGGCTCCCGCAGATGGCGAGAGCGGCTGTGGCCGAGGCGGCGGGGGGCGCTCGGGCGGTGGGGTTGCGTCTCGCATGGGATCCGCCCTGGAGCCCGGCGATGACAGGCGGCCTGGCGGGAGTCGGCCCTGGCCAACTTCCGGGCAGGACCTTGGGCGCGCACGGCGGACCGCCGGTGAGCTGTACTGGCAGGAAGTAGAGGCCTCGTGGAGAAACGGCACGGTGGGATAGCAGATGACCTGCAGCGCGAGGCCCGGGCTCTGGGCGATCCGACGCGCTATCGTATGTTCCGCTACATCGCCGGCGCGTCAGGGCCCGTGGACGTGGCCGAGCTCAGCCGGCACGTCGGCCTGAACCACAATGCGGTCCGGCAGCACCTGGCGGTGCTGAAGGCGGCCGGGATCGTGCTCGAGGAATCCGAGCGGCGTGACCGGCCTGGCCGCCCGCGCCTGCTATTCCGGCTGCACCCGGAGGCGGCTGGCCGGTGGGGCACGCCGGGTGACTACGCCTGGCTGGCCGGCCTGCTGTCGGGAGCTGTACGCCGACAGCAGGATCCGCGCCAGGCCGGCCGGCAGGAGGGGCGCCGGCGTGCCGCCGGGTTCACCGGCGCGGCCGATCCGGCTGACGTCCTGGAGCAGGAGATGACCCGGCGCGGGTTCCGCCCGGCCCGGGCCGAGCACGGCAGCCGGGTCGAATTCGTGCTCGGGCGCTGTCCCTTCGCGGAGGTCGCGGCCGGTGATCCTGACACGATCTGCCAGCTGCACCTCGGCCTGGCCGAGGGCCTGGCTGAAGGGCTGGGCAGCCTCGTGGTGGAGCGGCTCGTGGCCAAGGACGCCCGCCGGGCCGGCTGTCGCCTGATCACCCGCCGGCCGCCAGCAGGAGCAAGGGTCCCTGCGTGAGCGGGCCCTGCCGAGGACATCAGCCAGGCGGCGCGATCCGCTGCCGGTTCGCCCGTGCACGTAAGGAGAGGTGATGGGCAATCAGGGTCAGCTCACCCCGGAAGATCCCGCGGGCCTGGCTCAGCTGGGCAGCTGCGCAAGGCGGCCTGCAGCGGAGCCCGGCGAAAGCGGTGAGGCGGCCTGCTGGGCGCACCTGGTGTGCTGGGAGTGCGGAGCGATGACCAGCGAGGGCCATCGGCAGGGCTGCGGATCTGCGCCCGGCGGCGCCCGGTGACCTTCGCTGAGCGGCAGGGCCGGCCAGGGCCAGCGGCAGCGCCGGGCGGCTACCGGAAGGGCTCGCTGCTGGCGGACTGGCTGTCGACTACTGACCACAAGGTGATCGGTCACCTGTACCTGATCACGTCGTTCGGGTTCTTCATGGTCGGCGGCTTGCTGGCGATGATCATGCGGGCGCAGCTGATGGGCCCGGATAACCGCATCGTGTCCGATCAGCAGTACAACGAGCTGTTCACGATGCACGGCGCGATCATGCTGCTGCTGTTCGCGACGCCGCTGTTCATCGGGTTCGCCAACGAGATCATGCCGCTGCAGATCGGCGCGCCGGACGTGGCGTTCCCGCGGATGAACCTGCTGTCGTATTATTTCTTCCTGTTCGGGGGGCTGATCTTGCTGTTCAGCTTCCTGACGCCGGGCGGGGCGCCGGGGTTCGGGTGGTACGCGTACTCGCCGCTGAGCAGCGCGCTGTACTCGCCGGGTATCGGCGGTGACCTGTGGATCATGGGCCTGGTGCTGTCCGGGCTGGGCACGATCCTGGGCGGCGTCAACTTCGTGACCACGATCTTGTGCATGCGGGCGCCGGGCATGACGATGTTCCGGATGCCGGTCTTCACCTGGAACATCCTGGTCACCAGCATCATGGTGCTGATCGCGTTCCCGGTCCTGGCCGCGGCGCTGCTGGTCCTGGAAGCCGACCGCAAGCTCGGCGCCCACGTGTTCGACGCGTCCAGCGGGGGCGCGATCATGTGGCAGCACCTGTTCTGGTTCTTCGGCCACCCCGAGGTCTATATCGTGGCGATCCCGTTCTTCGGCATCGCTACCGAGATCGTGCCGGTGTTCTCCCGCAAGCCGCTGTTCGGCTACAAGGGCATGGTCGGCGCGACGATGGGGATCGCCGGCCTGTCGATGACGGTGTGGGCGCACCACATGTTCACCACCGGCGCGGTCCTGCTCCCGTTCTTCTCGTTCATGTCCTTCATGATCGCGATCCCGACCGGCATCAAGTTCTTCAACTGGGTCGGCACGATGTGGCGGGGCGCGCTGACGTTCGAGACACCGATGCTGTTCATCATCGGGTTCATGGTCGTGTTCCTGTTCGGCGGCCTGACCGGCGTTATCCTGGCGTCGCCGCCGCTGGACTTCGCGGTCAGCGACTCCTACTTCCTGGTCGCGCATTTTCACTACGTGCTGTTCGGCACCGTGGTCTTCACCATGTTCGGCGGGTTCTACTTCTGGTGGCCCAAGTTCACCGGGAAGAAACTCAACGAGACACTCGGGAAGTGGCACTTCTGGTCGGTGTTCATCGGCTTTAACATGACGTTCCTGGTGCAGCACTGGCTGGGTGTCATGGGGATGCCGCGGCGCGTCGCGAACTACCCGTTCCTGCCGCATCTGGCGACCACGCTGAACGACATCTCCTCGATCGGGTCGTTCATCCTCGGCGCGTCCACGTTCATCTTCCTTTACAACATCTACTGGACGCACAAGAACGCTGAGCAGGTCACGGCCGACGATCCGTGGGGGTTCGCCAACTCCCTCGAGTGGGCGACGTCGTGCCCGCCGCCCCGGCACAACTTCACCTCCATCCCGCGGATCCGCTCTGAGCGGCCCGCGTTCGACCTGCATTACCCGCACATCCAGTCGGGCCGGCCCCGGGTCCCCGCCACCACCAGCCCGGGCCCGCCGCCCGGCGACTAGACCGCGCGTGCCGGATCGGCAGCAGCGTTCCAGGAAGGAGCTTTCTCCATGGCTGAGCAGTCGGATGGTCGCGGGCCTGCGGATGTTCCCGGGCCAGCGCGCTCCAGCGTGTCGCCGGCGGTGGTGCGGGCCTACCGAGCACAGCTGACGGCGGGCGAGGATGTGGTGGATCCCGCTACGTGGGCCGGGTCGGTACCGGAGGCGTTCGGTATCGCCCCGCGCGTGCGGGTGGGGCGCGACAGATGGTTCAACCTGCTGTGGCTGCTGCCGATCGGGCTGGTGGTCCTGCTGGTCGCGGTTGCGGCCGCGAAGGGCCTGCGGGTCACTCCGTCGGTCGCGAGGTTCATCCGCCGTTATCCCGGCACCCTGGAGTCCGCTGGCGCGCAGCGGCACGCGGCGCTGCCCGTCTGGCTGCGGCTGCAGCACTTCTTCAACCTGTTCTTCATGATCTTCATCATCCGGTCCGGGCTGCAGATTCTCAGCGACCACCCGCGCCTGTACTGGACCCGGCACAGCACTCCCGGCAAGGACTGGTTCCGGATCCAGAAGCCGGTTCCCGATGATCCGCTGTGGACGGCGAAGAAGGACTCGATCAGCCTGCCGGGCCAGGTGGGCCTGCCGGGCATCCGCCACTCCATCGGGCTGGCGCGGTGGTGGCATCTGGGCACGGACACGCTGTGGCTCCTGAACGGCGTCATTTTTTACGTCTTGCTGTTCACGACCGGGCAGTGGCACCGGCTGGTCCCGGCTAGCTGGCGCGTCTTCCCGGACGCGGCGTCGGTGCTGATCCAGTACCTGTCGCTGAACTGGCCGACCGGCAGCGGGTGGGCCGCGTACAACGGCCTGCAGCTGATCGCGTACTTCATCACCGTCTTTATCGCGGCACCGCTCGCCCTTATCACCGGTCTCGGCATGTCACCGGCGTTGTCGACCCGGTTCAAGCGGATCAGCAAGGTCCTGAGCATCCAGACGGCACGGTCGCTGCACTTCCTGGTGCTGTGCTGGTTCTTGCTGTTCATTGTCTTGCACGTGTCCCTGGTGTTCACCACGGGCCTGCTGCGCAACCTCAATCACATCTATGCGGGCAGCAATACCGGCAGCTGGGAGGGGTTCGGGATCTTCGCGGCGTCGATGGTGGTGGTCGCTGCGGCCTGGGTCGCTGCGACCCCTCTTACCCTGCGCCACCCCCGCGCCGTTCAGCGCGCCGGGCAGGCGCTGGTCGGGCCGGTACAGCGTCTCTTCGAGCACGTCGACGCGACTCCCGGCGAGTACACCGAGGACGACATCTCGCCGTACTTCTGGCACAACGGCCAGTACCCGGACTCGCCGGAGTACCGCGCACTGTTCGACGGCAACTTCGCGGACTACCGGCTGCACATCCACGGCCTCATCGGCAACCCAGTTGACCTTGACCTGGCTCAGTTGCGCGCGCTGCCGCACCACGAGCAGATCACCCAGCACTTCTGCATCCAGGGCTGGTCCGGTGTCGCCAAGTGGGGCGGGGTGTCGATGCAGGCCATCCTGGACCTCGTCAAGCCGGCGCCCGAGGCGCGGTGGGTCGTCTTCTACTCACTCGGGGACGGCCCGGACAAGGGCCTGTACTACGACGCGCATCCCATCGCGCAGATGAGCTACCACCTGAGCATGCTGGCCTACGACATGAACGGCGAGCCGCTGTCCTACGGTCACGGCGCTCCGCTGCGACTCCGCAACGAGGTTCAGCTCGGCTTCAAGCAAGTCAAGTGGCTCAGCGGCATCGAGTTCGTCGCCCACTACTCCGAGGTAGGCGGAGGACACGGCGGCTACAACGAAGACCACGAGTTCTTCGGCTACCGGCAATCCATCTAGGACCCGCTCCCCACGTCGAGAGGAGACCAGCCGACATGAAGAAACTGTCGCTGACCGCGCTGGCGCGCGAGCACCTCCAGCTGGCGGCCAGCGCCCCGGGCGGCCGCAGCGCCCACACGGTCTACGGCGGTCACGAGCACGTCATGCGCCAGACCCTGATCGCCCTGAACGCAGGCCAGCTGCTTCACGAGCACGAAAACCCCGGCGAGGCGACCCTGCACGTCCTGCACGGCCGGGTACGGCTGGCCGCAGGTCCGGCCGCCTGGGACGGCATAGCGGGTGATCTCCTCACGGTTCCGGACTCGCGTCACTCGCTGGAGGCACTCGAGGATGCCGTCGTGCTGCTCACGGTCGCGAAGCTGGCTTAACCCCGAGCCGCCGTCAGCGGCCGGTACCGGGCGGTAGCGCGGTCAGGGTCAGTGCCTCGCGGCGCTGGTGGACGGTGAGGTATCTCAGCCCGTCCGGGCCGGCCGTGAACTGGCGCCGGGAGCGGCGGGGGAGCCAGGCGAGCGCGCCGGCGCGGAGCTGGAGCGTGGAGCGCTCGGTGGTCAGCTGGCCGGAGCCGCCTAGGACGTGGATCAGGACGTCGAGGTCGGGCCCGTTGTGCGCGTCGATGGTGGAGCCGGGAGCCAGCCCGATGATGTTGGCGTCCAGGTCGCGCTGTCGCATCTGGAGCTTCCAGGCCGCGCCCGTCGCGCCCGTCGCGGCCTGGCCGGCGAGGGCGGCGGTGTCGGCCAGGATGCGCGGCAGCGGCGTGGCGGCGAGCTTGGTGATCTTGATCCGCCAGGTGGCGGGGCCGGCGGTGAGGTAGTCCCATCCGTAGCTGCCGGGATGCTCGACCTCGAACTCGTCCCGCAGGTGCCGAGGATCATGGTTGTTCACCAGCACGAATGACTCGCCGGCGGCGAGGGCGTCGTAGGCCTGGAATATCGCGGGGTGCTTGTCGGGCTTGCGCAGCGGCCGTACGTCAAGCTCCTGGTCGGTCATGGGCTGCCTCTCATCTCGCTAGTTTATACAACTGATTATTGTGTAAACTCTAGCGCATGACCTACGTGATCGGACAGCCGTGCGTGGACGTGATGGACCGGGCCTGCGTGGAGGAGTGCCCGGTCGACTGCATCTACGAAGGTGCCCGCAGCCTGGACATCCACCCGGGCGAGTGCATCGACTGCGGGGCGCGCGAGCCGGCATGCCCGGTCGAGGCGATCTACTACGAGGGCGATCTCCCTGACCATCTCGCCGGGTCCCTGGCGGATAACGAGCAGTTCTTCGCGGTCACCCTGGCCGGCCGGGATGCGCCGCTGGGATCGCCCGGCGGCGCGGCCCGGCTCGGGCCGGTCCCCGCGGACGCCCCGCTCGTGGCGGCCTGGCCCCGGCCAGGCTCACTGGTGCACCATCCTTGTGTCGGTGATCTTCGATGGGTCACCGATGCACCCGTGGTGCCGCTGGGTCATCGCCCTGCTCGCTTGACGTTCTTGACGTCCATCATGAGTTCTGCGAGACCCGGCGGTTACCCGGGACGCGTCGACCGTCAACAGGGCTGAGCGCCACCGAGCGCCGAACAGTGAGCGGACAGGCAGCCGCGTCCCGGCACCGCAAGAGGGTGCCTCCCCACTGGGTCTAGCAGCGAGGAGGCAGACTTGAAGTCTGCCAGAAACACCCTGCCCGAAGAACCCGCAGGCAACGTGACGTGCGGGATCGACTGGGCTCGTGATGATCATGCCGTGTCCGTCGTCGATGTCAGGGGCCGGGAGATCTGCCGGTGCTCCGTCGAGCACAGCGCTGCTGGCCTGCGGGAGCTGCTGGCCGTGCTGGAACGCACCGGTGCCCGGGAGGCCGCTATCGAGCGCCCCGACGGGCCGGTCGTGGACACGCTGCTGGAGGCCGGGATCACCGTGGTGGTGATCAGCCCGAACCAGGTCAAGAACCTGCGCGGCCGGTACGGGTCGGCCGGTAACAAGGACGACCGCTTCGACGCCTGCGTCCTCGCCGACACGCTGCGCACCGACCGGGCACGGCTGGCGCCCCTGACGCCCGACAGCCCGGCGACCGTGACCCTGCGCCGCGCCTGCCGGGCCCGCAAGGACCTCGTCGGCCACCGCGTCGCCCTGGCGAACCAGCTGCGCGCCCACCTTCGCAACGCCTTCCCCGGCGCGGTCGGGCTGTTCGCCGAGATCGACTCCCCGATCAGCCTGAAGTTCCTGGCCCGCTTCGAGTCCCGGGACCGCGCCGGCTGGCTCTCGCCCCGGCGGCTCGCTGCCTGGCTGGCCAGCGTCGGCTACTGCGGCCGCGTCGACCCCGCGGTCCTGCACGCCCGCCTGATCGCCGCGCCCCGCGGCGCGGCCGGCGACGACGGCACCGCGCAAGCCTGCATCACCCTGGCCCTGCACGCCGTCCTGGCCACCCTGGTCGAGCAGATCAGGGCACTGTCCGAGCAGATCGGCGAGCAGCTCGCCCTGCACGCCGACGCGCACATCTTCACCTCGCTGCCCCGCTCCGGCACCGTCCGCGCGGCCCGGCTGCTCGCCGAGACCGGCGACTGCCGAGCCCGGTTCCCCGCCCCCGAAGCGCTCGCCTGCCTCGCCGGCGTCGCGCCCTCCACCCGCCAGTCCGGCAAAATGCGCGCGGTCAGCTTCCGCTGGGCCTGCGACAAGCAGCTCCGCGACGCCGTCACCGACTTCGCCGGCGACTCCCGCCGCGCCAGCCCCCGGGCCGCCGACCTCTACAACCGCGCCCGCGGCCGCGGCCACGACCACCCCCACGCCGTCCGCATCCTCGCCCGCGCCTGGCTGTTCGTGATCTGGCACTGCTGGCAAGACGAAACCGCCTACGACCCCGCCCGCCACCACGCCCTGCAGCGCCTGCTCGCCACCCGGGACAGCACCGCGGCCCGGGCCGCCTGACCCCAGATGAGCACCCCAGCGCCCCGCCCCCGGCGTCAACACAGCCCTGACACCACCGCCGCCACCCGATGCCACTACGCCGGTGACCCGGGCCGCCGCCCAGACTGCACGCTGACCGCCGAGGTCCTGCTCGGCCCAGTGCCGCTGTGCGGCTCGTGCGCCCGGGCACGCTCCACCCTCGGCAAAGGCACCGCCCCCCGGCCCCTGCCGCCCGGTCGGCCGCTCGACGTCCTCAGCTGGGTCGCCGACGCCGACGCCGCCACCCGCGAGGCCCAGCGCACCCTCGCCGCCGCCGTCACCCGGGCCAGATCCCGGGGACACTCCCGGGCCCAGATCGGAGACCGGCTGGGCATCACCCGCCAAGCCGCACACCAGCGCTTCGGACACGATCCACCGCATAAGGCTTGACACAGGGCTACTCATGACGGTGCCCCCGCAGCGAGGCAGGCGGCGAGCTCGGCGATCCGCTGTTCGCAGTCGGCGGCGATCTGCGCAGTGATCTCGCCGGCCGGGCGCAGCTCCCGGAACGAGCCGACGACCTGGCCGACGAAAAACGATTCGAGGGCCAGCGCCCCCTCGTGGCCGGCGTCCGCGGCGTGGTCGATGCGCTGCCAGGCCTCGTTGACCAGCATGGGCTGCAGCGGCATCGGCAGCGGGGCCGGACTGCCCGGCCGTTCCCACTCGTCGTGCCAGGCGCTGCGCAGCTGCCGGGCGGGCTTGCCGGTCCGGGTCGGCGAGCGCAGGGTGTCGGAGCTGGTCGCCTGCAGGAACTTGGTCTTGACGGCCTGGTTGGCGACGTCCTCCTCGCTGGACAGCCACACCGACCCGCACCACACGCCGGCGGCGCCGAGCGCGAGCGCGGCGGCCATCTGCGCGCCGGAGGCGATGCCCCCGGCGGCGAGGACGGGCCGGCCGTCGGCGATCTCGACGATCTCCGGGGTGAGCACCATCGTGGCGATGGTGCCGGTGTGGCCGCCCGCCTCCGTGCCCTGCGCGATGAGCAGGTCCACCCCGGCGTCGATCTGCCGGAGCGCGTGCTTGGGCTGCCCGACCAGCGCGGCGACGACGACGCCGGCGGCCTGGCCCCGGGCCACGAGGTCGGGCGGCGGGGTGCCGAGCGCGTTGGCGATCAGCGAGATCGGGTGCCGGAACGCCACATCCAGCAGAGGAGCCGCGCCGGCCGGGTTCAGGCTGGCGGCGATCTCGTCGCCCAGGCGGCCGGACCCGCCGGTCGCGGGGATGTCGTACCTGGCCAGCAGCTCGGCGACGAACGTCAGGTGCTCGGCCGGGATCTGCGCGCGGAGGCTGGCCACGAGGTTGCCGGGGTCGCCGGTGGCGAACTTCTCCGGAACGAGCAGGTCGACGCCGTAGGGCTTGCCGCCGACCTGGTCTTCGATCCAGCTGAGCTGGGCGTCGAGTTCCTCGGGCGTGTAGGCGGAGGCGGCGAGCACGCCGAGGCCGCCGGCGTTGCTGACCGCGGCCACGACGCCCGGCGAGCGGTTGAAGCCGACGATGGGGTGGCCCACGCCCAGCAGGTCGGTGAAGGCGGTCCGCATTAGCTGTATCCCTCCGGGGTCCAGGTGACGACGGCGTCGAGCGCCTCGATGGTGGCGCCGTCGACCCGCAGCGGGTTGACCTCCAGCGACTCGAGATCATCGCCGAGGGCGACGGCGAGGTCGCCGACGCGGGCGATCACCGCGGCAAGGGCGCGGAGGTCGGCGGGTGCACCGCCGGGGCCGCCGGGCCCGCCGCGCAGGATCGCGATGCCGCGCAGCCGCTCGAGCAGGCGGCCGGCCTGGGCCGGCGTGACGGGCAGCGGCGCGAGCACCGAGTCCTGCAGGATCTCGACGAAGATGCCGCCGAGCGCCACGGCGAGCATCGGTCCCCACTGCGGGTCCCGGACGACGCCGACCAGCAGCTCGGTGCCGCCGCGGCGCATAGGGCCGATGAGGACGCCCTCGACCCTGGCGCCGTCGACGGTAGCCGCGGCCGCGGTGACGGCCTGGTAGGCGTCGCGAACCGCGTCCTCATCCGCCGGCACGTCCAGTCGGACACCGCCGATGTCGCTCTTGTGCAGGATTTCCGGCGAGACGACCTTGACCGCGAGCGGTCCCCCGAGGTCGGCAGCGGCCTTGACGGCGTCGTCGGCGGAGGCCACGAGCCGGGCCGGGACGACGGGGATGCCGGCGTCGCTGAGCAGCCGCCGCGCGGCGTCCTCCGACCACCGCCCGTGGCGCTGACCGGCGGCCGGGACCGTTACCGTCTCGTGGGCCGGGGCCCCCGGCGTTATAACGGGCGGGGCGCCGGCGCCGCCCCGGATGGCATCCGACCACCAGGCGACGTTGCGCAGCGCGACGACGGCCTGGCGCAGGCCCGGGATGAGATAGGGCACCTGGCCCCGGGCCAGCGATGCGCGGGTGCAGCCGGTAATCGGCTGCATGACCTGGTTGATGTAGACGGTCGGGCAGGCGGCGGCCTGCATCCCGGCGCCGATCGCGTCCACGAACATCTGCCCCAGGTAGGGCTGGCCGTCGTCGATCCACGGCACGCCGTTGATGATGCCGACCACGCCGATCGACGGGTCTTTCGAGAGGGCCTCGACGGACCGGGTGAAGATCGTCGGGTCGATGACGGCGGCGCCGGTCACGTCGAGCGGGTTCTGGACGGTCCCGTAGGCGGGCATGATCTCGGCGAGCGCCTGCCGGGTCGGCGCGGCCAGTTCCGGCAGCGTCGCGCCGAGATCCTCGGCCCGGTCGGCGACGATGTCACAGGCGCCGCCGGAGATCGACACGATGCCGATGCCGGGCCGGTCCAGCCGGCCGAGCGCCGCCGCGGCGCCGGCCGTGATGAGCATGTCCTCGATGGAGTCCACCCGGATGACGCCCAGGTCGGCGAAGATGGCGCCGATCACCCGGTCGTCGCCGACCAGCGCGCCGGTATGCGCGGCGGCCGTGCGGGCGGACAGGGCACTGCTGCCGGCCTTGAGGACCACGATGGCCTTGCCCGCCGCCGCGGCCCGCCGCGCGGCCCGGCCGAAGACGCCGGGGTCACGCACGGTCTCCACGAAGATCGCCACCGCCCGGGTGCCGGGGTCATCGACCAGGAAGTCCAGCACGTGCCCGGCGGTGATCATCGCCTCATTGCCGAGGGTGACCAGGTAGGACAGTCCGACGTCGACCATCGCGGCGAAGTCGAGCATCGCCGCGGAACTGGCGCCGCTCTGCGACAGCAGCGCTACCGGCCCCGCCGCCTCGGGCAGGCCGGGGATCGAGCAGACCGGGACCCGGTCGACGAAGTTAGCGAACCCCAGGTGGTTCGGGCCGAGCAGCACCATGCCCAGCTCGCGGGCGTGCGCGACGAGGCCGGCCTGGGCCGCTCGCCCGGCCGCACCCGCCTCGCCGTAGCCGGACGACAGCACGCAGGCGTTACTAATTCCCGCGGCCGCGGCGTCGTCGAGGGCCGCCAGCATCCCGGCCTGCGGGACCATCAGGTAGGCGACGTCGACCGGCTCGCCGATCTGCGCGCACGAGGTCACGGTGGGCTGGCCGTGGGTGGCGGCGCCACGCCGGTTGACCAGGTAGGCGTGGGCGCCGAACCCGAACCGGACCAGGTTGCGGTAGGCCAGCATCGAGAAGGTGGACTTGTCCGACGCACCCACCAGGGCGACGCTGCGCGGGCGGAAGAGACTGGTCAGCCGCTCGCCGGTGATCTCGGAAGGCATTGCTACTCCGGTAGGCGGCGCCGCGGTCTCGTCCGGCGCCATCGCGCAACCCCCAATAACTGAACGACTTGCGTTCACTTTCCAGCAGCGTATCCTGACGGAAACCGTTCAGCAATACAGGGCCGGCGGCGGCGCGGAGGATGGCGTGGTGAGCACGACGCAGGTGACATCCGGGCGCCCGCGCGATCCCGAGGTGGACCGCCGCATCGCGCAGGCGGCACTCGACCTGTTCGCCGACGCGGGCTGGGCCGGCTTCGCGATGGAGACGGTCGCGCGCCGGGCCGGGGTGGGCAAGGCCTCGCTGTACCTGCGGTGGAACAGCAAGGAAGCGCTGCTGACCGACGCCGTGACGCTGCGGCTGGCCCGGGTCGCGGACGTCGACACCGGCACGCTGCACGGCGATCTGGTGGAACTCGCCACCCAGATGCTCGACATTTACGCCGGCGATACCAGCCGGGCGGCCCTGCGCCTGGCCCTGGAGGCCGCCGCTATCCCGGGCGTGGCCGAGCACTACGAGGCGATGCGGCGCGCGCAGACTCTCGCCGCCCGGGCCATCGTCCGGCGCGGCATCGAGCGCGGGGAACTCGCCGCCGGCACGCCGGTCACCCTCCTGCTGGACACGCTCGTCGGCGGGGCCATGATGCACGCGCTGAGCACTCCGCCCGACAAGCGAGCCGACCTGGCCCGCAATGGCAGAGCCCAGGCCGCGCGCCTGGTCAATTTTCTCCTGCACGCCGTCACCGCGTCGGCGCCCCCGCCGGAAACCATGCAAAAATAGCTGGTACTGCATCATGAGCGCTGAAATGGGCCCGGAGGCGTGATGACTGGCGAGCCGGACTGGGTACCGCCGGGAGTGGATACCCGGCGGGCGAACGTGGCCCGGGTCTATGACTACCTGCTGGGCGGCAGCCATAACTTCCTGGCCGACCAGGACGTGGGACGCGCCATCGCCGCCGTGGATGCCAATGCCCGGGGGCTCGCCCGCGCCAACCGGCAGTTCCTCGGCCGGGCGGTGCGCTTCCTGTCCGGGACCGGCATCAGCCAGTTCCTGGACATCGGCTCCGGCATCCCCACCCAGGGCAACGTCCACGAGGTC
>Ga0208220_1000762_pt1 | contig 13407 bp, 10 predicted proteins | sample NGESurdeep092012_9_FD_184484 | JGI IMG/M metagenome (GOLD analysis project Ga0208220, IMG submission 184484) | Arctic peat soil microbial communities from Barrow, Alaska - NGEE Surface sample F53-1 deep-092012 (SPAdes) | ecosystem: Environmental > Terrestrial > Soil > Wetlands > Peat ... | reverse complement strand
GGAGTGTGGCGAGATAGGGAGCGACGGCGACGAGAGCGACGAGAAGCATCGCAAGTCGTGTCGGTTTTTCGTCGTCCAGCGCATCGCCATCGGCGCGCACGGAGCGTCGCTCGAAGAGAGCGAATGGGCTGGAGACGGTCATGCGGCGGGCGGATGAGAGAGAGGGCGGATGCAATCAAGAGACGCCTTGGCCTCCTGCTCGCAACCCGCCCTCTTTCCTTCACTCCGCGACGTACTGTGCCCAGCCGAACGCGCCGGGCACCCGAGCCAGGATCGACTACGGCGTCGGGGCCTTCTTCAGCGTGTCACCCTTCGCCGTCACCGGCTGACTCGACGTCGGTGAAGTGCTCGAAGAACCGTTCATGCTCGACGAATCACTCGTCGGTGCAGGAGTCGAGCCGGCGGCCATGTGTGCACTGTCGCTCTTGCGCAGGCTGTCACTCATGATCGATCCACTGCTCATTCCCTTCGTGCTATCCGCCGCCGCAGGCGCGACCGAGCCGCCAGCGGTGGACGTATCGGTGGCGTTGGTCTTGTCACCCTTTGCACACGCGGCGAGAAAGGCCAGCGAAACCACGATTGCGATGCGCTTCATGTATTCCCTCCCGAGAGATAATGAACCGTGAGCGCTGGCCTCGTACGGCGAGTCACTCGAATACTCCACGGCGCTGGAGCGCAATAACCGGACCCCCCAAGCCATGCCCGCAAAAAAGGCGCAACCCGCGTGGGATTGCGCCTCATTCGTGACCTACATCCCACAATTACGGCTTCTTCATCCCCGAGTCCTTCTTCATCGAGGTGTCGGCCTTCATGCCGGACATCGAGCTGTCGTGCTTCGTCGTATCCATCATGGCGGGCGCGGGGCTCATCGCGGGAGCGGCAACGGCGGTGTCCGCCGGAGCAGACTCTTTCGCTTTACAGGCGGCAATGGCAAGAATGGCAGCAACGACGGCAAGGCGCTTCATCGAAAATCTCCTGTTGCAGGGCGGTATTGGCGATTCTTTCGTCCGAGCACGAGCGTTGCTCTGCCGGGAGCGAGCGGCGTTATTTTACCTCCGGAAGATACGCTGTCAAGAGACGATGCGCCACGCACATAGCACGCTTTTCTTCAACCGCCCCGGCATTCGGTTCACGCGAACAGGCGGCATCACTCGACTAGCGCTAGCCAAGCACATGTAGCCTCGCGGTAACTCGTTACGAATAAAGTGCTTAGACAACCTCGCGCGATGATTGTGATGTAGAGCGCATCGCGAGCGCATTGGCGACGCGCTTCACGCCGACGTATCCTGACCTCATGGAATCTTCTCTCGCCACCGAAGCTCCCACGGATGATCTCGCGGGCGACGCCATCGTGCGGGGCGCGTGCCCACACGACTGCCCCGATGCCTGCGCCACTCTCGTCACCATTCGCAACGGACGCGCGATTCGCGTTGCAGGTGATCCCGACCACCCGTTCACCCGCGGCTTTCTCTGCACCAAGGTGAATCGGTACGTCGAGCGCACCTATCACCACGGCCGGCTGACTCACCCAATGCGCCGCGTCGGCAAAAAGGGAGAGGGACGCTTCGAGCGCATCAGCTGGGACGGCGCGCTCGATGAAGTCGCGCGACGCCTCGGCGAGATCGCGCGCTCCGCAGACGGGCCGCAGGCGATTCTCCCATACTCGTACTCGGGCACGCTCGGTCTCGTGCAGGGCGGAGCGATGGACCATCGCTTCTTTCATCTCGCGGGCGCGTCGATGCTCGATCGGACCATCTGCTCCATGGCCGGCACGGTGGGCCTGCGCATGACCGTTGGTGCGAGCATCGGCGCCGACGCGGAAGGAATTCCGGAGAGCGATCTCGTGCTGCTGTGGGGAACGAACACACTCACGTCGAATCCGCATCTCTGGCCGTTCGTCCGCGAGGCCCGCGCGCGTGGCGCACGCTTGATCGCCATCGACCCGCTGCGCACGCGCACCGCGGAACAGTGCGACGAGTGGATTCCGATCAGCCCTGGCACCGACGGCGCGCTTGCGCTCGGACTCATGCACGTGCTCTTCGCCGAGCATCTGGAGGATTCGGACTACATCGATCGCTTCACCCTGGGCGCGCCGGAGCTGCGCGCGCGCGCACTCGAATATCCGCCGGAGCGCGTGTCCGAAATCACGGGCATTCCCGCGGAGCGCATCGCGATGCTCGCACGCGAGTACGGAACTGCGAAAGCGGCGTTTCTGCGCATCAACTACGGGCTGCAGCGTCACGGTGGCGGCGGCATGGCGGTGCGCACCATCGCGTGCCTTCCAGCGATCACGGGCCACTGGCAGCGGGCCGGCGGCGGTGTGCAGCTCTCGACGAGCGGCAACTTCCAATTCAATCGCGCACTCCTCGAACGCCCCGATCTCTCACCGCCAGTTCGCACCATCAACATGATCCGACTCGGCGAGGCACTCACCACTCCCGACGCGGGAGTTGGCGGCCCGCCGGTGCGCGCGCTCGTGGTCTACAACTCGAACCCCGCCGCCGTCGCACCCGACCGAAGCACCGTCGTGCGCGGCCTCGCGCGCGAGGATCTATTTACAGTCGTGCTCGAGCACTTTCAAACCGACACCGCGGATTGGGCCGACATCGTCCTGCCGGCAACCACCCAGCTCGAGCACTGGGACGTGCACTACTCGTACGGTCACCACTACGTCACGCTCAATCGTCCGTCGATAGACGCGATTGGAGAGTGCAAGCCGAACAGCGAGATCTTCCGCCTGCTCGCCGCGCGCATGGGCATCGACCATCCCGCGATGCGCGATGACGACCTCACGCTCATCCGCCAGTCGCTCGACACCCAGAGCGAGAAGCACGAGGGCGTCACGCTCGACACGCTACTGGAACACGGATGGGCGCGGCTCAACGTCCCGCGCCCGTATCTGCCGTTCGCACACGGGAATTTCCCGACGCCGAGTGGCAAGTGCGAGTTCTACTCGCAGCGGCTGGCGGACATGGGAATGGATCCGCTGCCGACCTTCACTCCCCCCTACGAGTCGCCGCAGAGCGCACCGGAGCTGGCCGCGCGCTTTCCGCTGTCGCTCATCTCATCGCCGGCCCACCAGTTCCTGAACTCGAGCTTCGTGAACGTCGACCCTCTGCGCCGCGCGGCCCACGAGCCCGAGCTCCGAATCCATCCGGGCGACGCGGACCTTCGCTCGATCGTGGACGGGGCATCCGTGGAGGTGCGCAACGATCGCGGAAGTTTCCGCGCCGTGGCTCGCGTTTCCGATGCGATTCGCGAGGGCACCGTGTGGGCGCCGTCGGTGTGGTGGACCAAGTACGCGTCTGATGGCCACAACGCCAACGACACCACATCGCAGCGCGAGACCGACCTCGGCCACGGTCCCGTTTTCTACGACAATCTGGTGGAGGTCGCCGCGGTTTCCGGGCAGGGCTAGCGGAGCACGGTTCCCTCGGAGTAGGCTGAGACTCGCCCGTCTTTCCCTGGTACATCGGAGCTGTCCGTGTCGTCGCACCCAGAAACTCTCGGCGCCCTCAAACGGTCGCCCTACGCAGCGCCCTCTCTCGCCCGCCGCTCCGTAAAGGACGAGGTGCGCGCGAATCTTCTCGACCGTCTCTCGAAGGGCGGACCGATCTTCGCCGGCGTCGTGGGCTACGACGAAACCGTGGCGCCGCAGATCGTGAACGCGCTCCTCTCGCGCCACAACTTTATCCTGCTCGGACTGCGTGGCCAGGCCAAGTCGCGCATCCTGCGCTCGCTCGCAACGCTGCTCGACGAAGTCATCCCCGTCGTCGCCGGCAGCGAGATCAACGACAATCCGTTCGCGCCAATCTCCAAGTTCGCGCGCATGCGCATCGCCGAAGCGGGCGACGACACGCCGATCGCGTGGCTCGACCGCGACTCGCGCTACGTCGAGAAGCTCGCGACGCCCGACGTCACGATCGCGGACATCATCGGCGATGTCGATCCCATCCGCGCCGCGCGAGGCGGCCACGTGCTGGCGGACGAGCTCACGATCCACTACGGCATGCTTCCGCGCGCGAACCGTGGCATCTTCGCGCTCAACGAGCTTCCGGACCTCGCCGGCAAGATCCAGGTGGGCCTGTTCAACATCATGCAGGAGGGAGACGTCCAGATCAAAGGCTATCCGATTCGCCTGGCGCTCGATGTGCTGATCTGCTTCACCGCCAACCCGGAGGACTACACGGCGCGCGGCAAGATCATCACGCCGCTCAAGGACCGCATCGGCAGCGAGATCATGACGCATTATCCGGAGTCCGTGGAGCTCGGGATGGCGATCACGAAGCAGGAGGCGTGGGCAAACCGCGGCGGCCTCACCGTGCGCGTGCCCGATTTCATCTCGGAGGTGATCGAGCGCATCGCGTTCGAAGCGCGCATGGACAAGCGCATCGACAAACGCTCGGGCGTTTCGCAGCGCATGCCGATCTCCGTTCTCGAGAATGCAATCTCGAACGCCGAGCGCCGCTCGCTGCTCACGGGCGAGTGCGACGCGGTGCCGCGCATCAGCGACATCTACGCGGCGCTGCCTGCAATCACCGGCAAGATCGAGCTCGAGTACGAGGGCGAGCTCGTGGGCGGCCACGCAATCGCGCACGAGCTCATTCGCCGCGCGGCCGACGCAACGATGCACGAGCGCGCCGGCTCGCTCAACACCGACGACATGGTGATGTGGTTCGATCAGGGGAATGCACTCCAGGTGGACGGCGACGTTTCATCGGGCGCAATGGTCGAAGGCTTCCAGCGCATTCCCGGGTTGCTCGACGTCGTCTACCAGAGCGGGCTCGGTGAGAGCGGCGACGCGTCCGTGGTTGCCGCGGCATCCGAGCTGGTGCTCGAAGCGCTGGTCGCGCGCAAGAAGATCTCGCGCTCGGACACGGGGCAGTACAGCCGCGCGCAGCCGCCGGAGCGGCGCCGCCCCAATCAGGATCTCTTCGGCGGCGGCATGATGGCGTGATGGATCTCCCGGCGGGCGGCAACGCATCTCTCGAGGCGGACGCGAGCTTCGACGCCGGGCTTCGGGTTCGCCAGGCCACGATGGCGGACCTCGCCATCGTGGTGGAGCTCCGCCTGGCGCTGCTGCGCGAGCACTCGCAGAATCCGATCTATCGCCGCCTCCGTCCCGACGCCCCCGCGCGCGCGAGCCGCCTCTTCGCCGCGCAGCTGCGCTGCGCGAGCGAAGTGATCTTCCTCGCGGAGCACGACGGTGCGACCGTTGGCATCCTGCGCTGCGTCGCGAGCGCGGGGCTGCCGTTGCTCTTCCCCGCCCGCCACGGATACATCTCGTCCGTCTACGTCGTTCCCGCCGCGCGCAGGCACGGCGTGCTCCGCGCGCTCTTCACCGACGCGATCGCCTGGTGTCGCGAGCGCGGACTGCGCGAGGCGCGCCTTCACAACGCCGTCGAGAACGAAACCGCCAACTCCGTCTGGGAGGCGCTCGGATTCCAGGTCGTCGAGCACCTCCGAGTCTGTCATCTTCGCTGAGCACGCGGTCTCCGAATGCCGCTGATCACCGTGTCGCGAATGGTCGGCGCAGGAGGTGCCGAGCTTGCCGCCCGAGTTGCGGCGACACTCGGCTGGCAGCTCGTCGACAACGCGCTCGTTGATTCCGTCGCCCAGCGACTCGGAGTTCCCGTATCCGAGGTCGTCGAGCGCGAGGAGCGCGTACCCACTCTGGTGCAACGGCTCGCCGACGCGCTCGCGCTCGGCGCGCCCGAGCTGCTCACGGGGAGTAGCTCCACGCCGCTTCCTCCGAGTGAGGAGCGCATTCTCGAGGTCACCGCCAACGTGATCGAGGAGGCCGTCGCGTCGGGCCCCACGGTCCTCGTCGGTCGCGGCGCGCAGTGGGTGCTCGGCGAGCGTGAAGACTCGCTGCACGTGTTCTGCTTCGCGTCGCGGACGGAGCTCGCCGCACGAGTCGCGGCGCGCCTGTCGCTCACGCTCAAGGACGCCGAAAAATACGTGATCGAGAGCAACAGGCAGCGAGAGCAATACGTGCGCTCGCACTGGAATCGCGCTTGGCTCGCGCAGGAGAACTATCATCTCTGCCTGAACACCGGCTGGCTCGGCATCGACCGCGCTGCATCGATCGTGGTACAGGTGGCACGCGAGCACTTCGGGTAGGACCCGATCAGGGGTGATCCGCTTACCGCGGAGATCGCAGAGGAACGCCGAGGCGCATCCGCGTTGGCCATATCTGAGACGTGGTCGCTCACCCGAGCAGCAGTCGACGACAGCGGTTCGCCACTGCCCCATGCCGGCCCATACGATTGGATACGGACAAGAACGGACGGAACGGACACTGACGGAAAAGGCGATTGCCTGGCGGACAGTCCATCTCTACCGCCTCATCCCCGTCGAAGGTCTTTGCCGTTTTTGTCCGTCTGGTCCGTTTGTGTCCGTATCAGGGATGTATGCGCCAGCCCGAGCGGCAGTTGACGACAGCGGATCGCCACTGCCACATGCCGGCAACAGAAACAAATCTGGCGCAATGGCTGAGGCCATAGCATCAGAACTATTCGCCGCCTGTTTCATGCATTGGGGTCGGCGAAGCCGGTGAATAACTCTGCGCTGAAGAAGTTGGCGTTGAAGTTCCCTTACAGCCGCCTGAGCTCCGTGCGCTTGCCGAACACCCACAGCGCGAACAGCAGCAGCACGCCGCCCCCAATCCCGATCGCCGCAGGTGCGCCGAGGGCAGATGCGATACTGCCCGAGAGCAGCGAGCCAATCGGCGCCATCCCCACGAAGACAAACGCGTAGGCCGACATCACCCGCCCGCGCAGATGATCTGGTGTGATCGTCTGCAGCAATCCGTTCGCGAGCGCGTTGTTGAGGATCATCGTACCACCCGTCGCGAACAGCAGCGCTACCGAGACCCATTCGTTGCGCGAGAACGAGAAGGCTATCAGCAGTGCGCTGAAGCTGAACGCCGACGCCGCGTGCACCCGCCCGCGCCGCACGCGCCTGCCGATCATCGCGAGAGCGAACGCACCGGTGATCGCACCCAGCCCTACCGAGGCGAGAAGCAGTCCGTACGTGCGCGCCGTGCCATGCAGCGTGTTGCGCGCGATCACCGGCATCAATACGAGATAGGGAATGCCGAAGATCGAATACACCGCAACGAGGCTCACGAGCAGCGTCACCTCTTTCGATTTGCGCATGAATCGGATTCCCTCGAGCAGCCCCTCGGTGGGCGATAGCACCGATGCCTTGATCACCGTCCTGGGCAGCTTGATGACGAACAGGCTGATGAGCACCAGCAGGTAGCTCATCGCGTTTGCCGCGAAGCACCACGCGAGGCCAAGCCGGTCGATGATGATCGCCGCAAAGCTCGGTCCGATGATGCGCGCCAGATTGAATCCGCTCGAATTGAGCGCGATAGCATCCACGATGTCGTCCCGCCCCACGAGCTCGATGATCAGCGCCTGCCGCGTGGGAATGTCGAACGCGCTCGCCGTCCCGCCAAAAAGCGCGATGCCGATGAGCACTCCTATCGTGACGTGGCCCGTCCAGTTGAACCACCAGAGCAGAGTGGCCTCGAAGAGCAGCAGCGCCTGCGTGATTCGCACGAGCACGAGCTTGTTCCGGCGGTCTGCGAGCACGCCTGCGAACAGCGTGAACAGCAGCACCGGAAGCGAGCCCGCCGCCGCCTCCACCCCAACCAGGAACGGGCTGTTCGTGATCTCCAGCACCACCCACCCCAGCGCCACCTGCTGCATCCACGTGCCGATCAGCGAGCCCGTCTGCCCGAACCAGAAGATCCGGAAGTTCCGGTGCTTGATGAGCACCGAGAATGGATTCCGGTAGCGCGGCGCGGCGATCGCGCCGGATGGCGTGCCGCGCGGCGGTGTGAGTGTAGCGGGCGGTGTCGAGTCGAGCATCACAGGGGTTGCAGGGTTCCGGCGCCAGTGTCAGGTTGCGATCACCGACGCTCACAACCTACATCCCGCCACTCCGCTGCGCTTTCACACGTACGGCAAGTTCAGCCCCCAGATGGCGGACGCCATCGACCTCCAGTCGCTGCTCGACAAGCTGGCGGATTTTCTGCTGCAATCCGGTTTCGGCGCCGGCAAGATGCAGAACCCCTACTGGGACGACATGGGCGAGGAGCAGGATCGCTCCATGGACGCACTCCGCGAAGCGATTCTCAATGCGTTGATGGAGAGCGGCCAGTTCACCGCTGAGATGCTCGAGGCGCTGCGCGGTGAGGGCGACGACGACGGCGAGAGCGCGCAGAAGCTCGCGAAGCTGCTCGACGACATCATCGCGAAGCTCGTCGAGGAGGGCTACCTCAACGTCGACGCACCGCCGCAGATGCCCGCGAGCCATCAGGCGGTAACGGGCCCCGGCGGACTCGCGCGCGCGGCCTCCAAGGATGTACAGTTCCAGCTCACCGAAAAGGGAATCGACTTCCTCGGCTTCAAAACACTCCGAGGACTCCTCGGCTCACTGGGCCGCTCGAACTTCGGCAGCCACGACACGCCGTATCTCGCCACCGGCATCGAGGCCGACGCGTCCAGCAAGCCGTACGAGTTCGGCGACACGCTGAACCTCGACGTGAATGCGACGCTCCAGAACGCGCTCATTCGCAACGGAAATCTCGACGTCCCCATCGACCTCGACTACGGCGACCTGATGGTGCGCCAGGCCGAGTACCGGTCGTCGTGCGCGACGGTTCTGATGCTCGACACTTCGCATTCGATGATCCTCTATGGCGAGGACCGCTTCACCCCGGCGAAGAAGGTCGCGCTCGCACTCACGCATCTCATCCGCACGCAGTTCCCCGGCGACACGCTGCGCGTGGTGCTGTTCCACGACTCGGCGGAGGAGATTCCGCTGAACCGGCTCGCTCACGCGCAGGTGGGCCCGTACCACACGAACACTGCGGAGGGCCTGAAGCTCGCACGACGCATCCTGATGTCGCAGAAGAAGGACATGCGCCAGATCGTGATGATCACGGACGGCAAGCCGAGCGCAATCACGATGCCCAACGGGATGATCTACAAGAACTCGATGGGGCTCGACGCGATGGTCACCGCCGCCACGCTGCGCGAGGTCGCCGACTGCCGCCGCTCCGGCATCGTGATCAACACCTTCATGCTCGCGCGCGACCGCGCACTCATCGAGTTCGTGAAGCGCATGTCCGCGATCAGCCGCGGCAAGGCGTACTTCACGAACACGATGACGCTCGGTCAGTTCATCCTCATGGATTTCCTGAAGCGGAAGACGCGGAAGGTGTCGTAGCACCATTGGCAGCTGGCAGGTTCTCCGCCTTCCAGCGCATCGCCGTGAATATGCGCGTGCGCCCGCTCGGATGATCGAAGAATATCTTCTCCTCCCACGGGCCCGGGTCGAGCTTCCGGTACTCGCTCAGCTTGATCGCGATCTGCGCGAAGCCGTCCGGTTGTCGCGCCGTATTGAGTCCGAACACATCCGCCTCGTACTCTTGCGTACGAACGATCGTGTTCAGCACCGGCGTCATGACGAAGAAGTACGCGGAGAAGAGCAGCGCCACGAGCGGCAGCCCCGCCGAATCACCGATGCCGCGCACCTTCCACGAGCCCTCGTATCGCGCGCGCAGGCGCTCGAAGAGCCACGCCACCAGTGCGAAGCCGATCACGATTACAATGCCGAACTCCATCAATCCCTTGTAGACGTGGTTCATTACGTAGTGCCCCATCTCGTGTCCCATCACCGCCTCGATCTCCTCCAGCGACGCGCGATTTAGGAGATTGTCGTTGAGCGTGATGCGCTCCGTGCCTAGCGCGCCGCTCACGTTCGCGCTGATCCGCTTGCTCTGCTTCGAGGCATCGATCTCCCACACATCGGTCGCATCGATCCCGTTCTGCCGCGCGAGCCGGAGAATCGGCGCCACCACCCGCTGGTCGGTGAGCTTCGTGGGCGAGTTGAACATCGGCACCAGCACCACCGGAGCGATCACCGCACCGAAGAACCCGAACGCGATCCCCGCGATCGCTCCCCACACCCACCACGTACGCGGGAGCCGCCTCACGATCGCGTAAAGCAGGGCGATGAGGATAGCCCCCAGCACCAGCGCGATCCCGAGCCCCTTGGCCTGCTCGACGAGCCATCCGCCGAAGGTGAGATTCGACAGCCCGTACTTGTGCTCGCGAACAAACCCCTCGTAGATGCTCCACGGCAGCTGGATGACGCTCACGAAAATGATGAACTGCACCCAGTAGAGAACGCTCTGCAGCGTCGCGTTCCGCGTTTTTCGCTCGGCCGCGTCGCGCATCCGCGCCGATAGTCCGGTGGCGAGCAGGATGAGATACACCACCACAGCCACCACGAAGTCCCAGAGAATCAGCCAGTACCCTCCCTCGAAATACGCGTCCGACTTCGCCTTCTTGTCGCTCGGCAACGTGGCGAGGTAGGCCTGAGTGGCCGCCTCCGGGTCGAGATGCCCGTTCACACCTTGCGCTGCAGCCGGCGGCGCGGCGAGCCTGGGCGAGAGGCCAGTGACCTGCGCGGACAGTGACGGCGCGAACAGCGCGAGCGCGCAGCCCAGTGCAGCGGCGAACAACGTGCGAGACAGAGGCATGAGGTCGGCGGGGATGAGAGACCGCGCAGCTGATCGACGGATGGTCCGACGACCCATACTCTCCGTGCGGTGTAGTGGAGTTACATTGGCCAAGGGACCCTGTTACGGCAACCATTCGTCCCCCGTCTTGAGACTGTACCGCGCGTGACGCTCCACGGGTGGTGCCTCACAGTGCACTGCGCCGGTATTCAGATGCCACAGCCCATCCGATCGAACGACCAGTCCGCGCCCCCAAAGGAGCGACGCAACTGGCGGCTCCGCTCATACTTCTCGATTGCGCTGCGACGCGGACCGGTGCGCTACTGGACCGGCGGCGTCATCGTCGTCGCAGCCGTGGCAGCGATCCTCGTCTGGCACTTCACGCCCGCCGTCGTTCGCGGCGATGCCACCGTCGCCTACTCCGCAGCGGCCCAGGCCCTGGCCGCGCGGCAGGTGTCCTCCCTCACCGTCACTGACGACGGCAACCGTCTCGTGCTCTCGCTGCGCACACCACGCGTCGTGGGCGGCCACGAGATTCGCACGGTCGAGACCGTGGTGCCCGAGAAGGCCGTCACGCTCGCAGACCTCGAGCGCTGGAGCGCGGCCGGCACTATCGTGCGCGTGGTCGAGCCCCACACCGGCAGCATCGAGCGCCTCATTCAGTTCGTGAGCGTGCTCCTTCTCCTGTCGCTCCTCGCGGCCTACGCGCTCCATCATCGCGGGGGGCTGGGCGCCAACCGCTTCGCGCCATCGCCCGCCTCGCGCCACCTCACGCTCGCCGATGTCGGCGGCGCGCGCGAGGCGCAGGCGGATCTGCGCGACGTGATCGCCTACCTCAAGAGCCCCGAGCGCTTCATCGCGATGGGAGCGCATTGCCCCAACGGCGTGCTTCTCGTGGGGCCGCCCGGCACTGGAAAAACGCTCCTCGCCCGCGCGGTTGCCGGTGAGGCGGGATGCCCCGTCATCGTCGCCGCCGGCTCCGACTTCAACGAGATGTACGTTGGCATAGGCTCGCGCCGCGTACGGCAGCTCGCCAAGCAGGCCCGCGACGCCGCACCGTGCATCGTGTTCATCGACGAGTTCGATTCGCTCGGCGGCCGGCGCGGCAGGCCCAATCGCAGCGGCGAGGAAGAGGTGACGCTCAACCAGCTCCTCGTCGAAATGGATGGCATGGCGAGCAGCAACGGCGTGGTGTGGATGGCCGCGACGAATCGCGACGACATGCTCGATCCCGCCGTGCGGCGACCGGGCCGCTTCGACCGCGTCGTCGAGGTTCCGCTCCCCACTGCCGCGGACCGTCTCGAGATCCTCAGGATTCACGCCGCGCGCAGCCGTCTCGCACCCGACGTCAACCTCGAGCGACTCGCGCGACTCACGGTCGGCCACTCCGGCGCCGAGCTCGCCAATCTGCTCAACGAGGCCGCCATCATCGCCGTGCAGGACACCGGAAACCTGATCACCGACGCACACGTCGAACAGGCGCGTGACCGCATTCTGCTCGGCCGCGTGCGCTCCGGGATGGTGCTGAGCGATCAGGAGCGCCGGCTCATCGCGCTGCACGAGTCGGGACACGCCGTGGTAGGCATGGTCGCGTGTCCGGAGGATCGGCTGCACAAAATCACGATCGAGCCGCGCGGCCGCTCGCTTGGCGCCGCGCACTTCTCACCGGAGTCCGATCGACATCTGCATCCGCGTCGCTACCTCGAGGGAATCATCGCGAAGGCGCTCGGCGGACGTGCGGCGGAGCTCGTCTTCCTCGGCCCCGACGCCGTGACGACGGGCGCCGGCAGCGACCTCGTTCAGGCCACCGGAATCGCGCGACGCATGGTCGCCGAGTTCGGGATGAGCGAGCAGATTGGGCTCGTGAGCGCGGATCCGTCCGCGCAGGGCGGCGCGCCAAGCGGCCAGCTGCTGGGCGAGATCGACAACGCGATTCGCTCGCTCATGGCCGCTCAGGGCGCGCGCGCCGAATCGATCGTGCGGCAACATCGCGATGCGATCGAGGCGCTCGCCGCAGCACTCGTCGAACGAGAAGTGCTCTCGGCGGACGAGGCGTACGCGATGGCCGAGTCGTACGGCGTGGACACGGGTCGAGCGCCCGCGGCGCTCTGATCCGCGCGGCTCAGAGCCGCGTGACGACGGGCAGCTCGATTTCGAAGAAGAAGCGGGTGCCGTGCTTCTCGCTCGTCTCCACGCCGAGCGTTCCGCCCATAGCAGCGACGAGCTTTCGGCAGATCGACAGGCCGAGTCCCGCGCTCGAGAACGCGTAGTCTCCGGGATTCCGGCGCCGGAACGGATCGAAGAGAGAGCTCATCACCTCGGGCGGAATGCCCCGGCCCGTGTCACGCACGGACAGCTCAATGCGCGTGCGGGTGAGCGAGATTGCCGCAATCTCGACGTATCCGGCGGACGTGAACTTGAGCGCGTTGGTCGTGAGATTGAGGAGCACCCGATTGAGCGCGCCCGCATGTCCGACGCGAAAATCGGATTCCGGCGGCACGAGCAACACCGTTAGCCCCTTCTCCTCAGCAAGCGGCTTCACGATGTCGTGCACGGATCGCATGATCGCGAGCACCGAGAACGGTTCGGGCTGCGGATCGATGAGGCGGTCGCCGCCGCGCGCGAACGCGATGACGTCGCTCGCCACGGTGCTCAGGCCGAACGCAGCGCTGTAGATGAGGCCGAGTTGTCGTTCCTGCACACTGTTCACGGGTCCGCTCTGCGCTGTGCGCAGCGCCTCGGCGAGAAAGAGAATCGATGCGAGTGGCGAGCGGAGATCGTGGCCCACCTCCACGAGCAGCTCGAGTCCGCCGGGGCCAGCGAGTCGCGCACTGAAGCGGTGCGCGTCGTCGCGCTCGATGATCTCG
>Ga0208220_1000761_pt1 | contig 13417 bp, 10 predicted proteins | sample NGESurdeep092012_9_FD_184484 | JGI IMG/M metagenome (GOLD analysis project Ga0208220, IMG submission 184484) | Arctic peat soil microbial communities from Barrow, Alaska - NGEE Surface sample F53-1 deep-092012 (SPAdes) | ecosystem: Environmental > Terrestrial > Soil > Wetlands > Peat ... | reverse complement strand
TTGTTGTGACATTCGCCACAGCGCTCGCCCTTAAGCCCTGGATGCCGATGATCAAGCAGCTTTGCACGCCGACTTTTATCTTCTATAGCCTTGGCTGGGTGCTTCTTATGCTGATCGGGTCCTACTGGTTCATCGAAGTACTAGGGGGGCGAAGGGCAGCATTCCCGCTCGTCGTGGTCGGAATGAACTCAATCTTCATTTACGTGGTTTCTGAGATACTGCATCGATGGCTGGAACGGGCTGTCGGGGTATTTACCTTTCACTTCACGTTTATAGGGACACTAGCGCCGGTCGCGCAGTCTACGACCGTTCTTTTGGTGATGTGGTATTTGTGCTACTGGCTGTATCGTCGGAAAATTTTCCTGAAGCTGTAACGACCTCTCCTTGGCATCGCGAAAAGCCACCTGACATGAGAACCAAGGGCTCACAGCACGGAGCGCTTACGTAATATTTTCAGATCTCTAACTGGACCAGTGGACGGGGGCAGGTCATCACCGATCTGCTCTTTAGCATTTTCTTAGAGAACCCTTAGAGATCGTTTAGGGCAAGACCTCTATGCTTCAGTTGCGACACGTCGAGAGTCATTATGTCGAAGTGGATTGTGATTGCTGTCCTGCTGCTCTGCGCCCTGGTATTCGCCACGACGGCCGGCAGCGTTGTCTCGACCCATAAACAAATTCACAGATACCTAAACATGCCCGCCTATGTTGGCGTTATTCCAGAAAACGTACGTTCAACACTTTTAGAACGCGTTCCGATTGGAAGCTCGTCACGCGTGGTTCAGAGTTTCTTGTCTCAGCAAGGGATTGGGGTCGATCGCGGCAGCACTTGTTCCCTAAGCGAAAACGGTCGCACTCTCACTTGCCAGCTCGGAACGGATCACCACTCGTGGGATCTCGTTCGAGAGACTTTCACTGTTTCGTTCGCATTCGGTTCGAGCAAAAAGCTTCAGGAGGTAACCGCGCGAAGCGAATTCTCCTCTCCTCTGTAACGTTAGTCGAAAATAAATCTAAAGAGAATCTTTAGCATATCCTTAGTCACCGTTTAGGGATAAAGAGGCACGATTGAAAAAGATGGCGAGACAATCTCTCGTACGGAGCGGACGTATATGATCGATTTATTTTATTTCCTGATTGCGATGGTGTTCTTTGCCGGATGTTGGGCCTTTACAAGGGCTTGTGACCGTCTCTAGTAATCGGATATAGGAGTTCACGAATGGATTACATCATTGGCGGAATCACGACTCTGTTTCTTTTTGCTTATCTTCTTTATGCGCTATTGAAGCCGGAGAAGTTCTAGCACTTTGCTCGCAAACACCTCGGAGACATACCTGTGACATCTAATGGGATTTTTCAAATCGTAGTTTTCTTTCTGATCATATTGGCCTTGACCAAGCCGCTCGGCAGCTTCATGGCCAAACTGTTTGAAGGTAAGAGGACGTTCCTACACCCGGTATTGCGTCCGCTCGAAGTGCTCACCTACAAAGTCGTCGGCATCAAGGAAGAGACCGAGCAGCGCTGGACACAATACACGGCATCGCTGATAGCATTTAGCATCTTTAGCTTCATATTTGTTTACCTGCTTCAACGTTTGCAGGGGGTTCTGCCGTTCAATCCGCAGGGCTTCAATCACACCAATGTATCTCCTGATCTTGCCTTTAACACGGCCGTGAGTTTCGTAACCAATACAAATTGGCAATCTTATTCAGGTGAAAGCACGTTGAGTTACCTGGTTCAAATGGCTGCCTTGACGGTGCAGAACTTTGCATCGCCCGCGGTTGGCATTGCGGCCGCGATCGTGCTAGTGCGCGGTTTCGCCCGGCAGCAAGTGAACAGTATCGGGAACTTCTGGGTTGACCTCACACGCGCCACCCTCTATATCCTGCTTCCCATCGCGTTGTTAGCCGCTCTCTTTCTGTGCTCACAAGGCGTGATTCAGAACCTCGAACCATACACAGTCGCGAAAACGGTAGAAGGCGCGAAGCAAGTTATTGCACAAGGGCCGGTTGCTTCGCAGGAAGCCATCAAGATGCTGGGCACGAACGGAGGCGGCTTCTTCAATGCGAACTCTGCGCATCCTTTTGAAAACCCGACGCCGCTCACCAACCTTCTGCAGATCATGCTTATTTTCGTGATCCCAGCAGGCCTCACGTACACGTTCGGTGTCATGGTGGGTGACCGGAGGCAAGGATGGGTGATCTTCGGCGCCTGTGCCGTTATGTTTCTAGCCGGTGCCTTCGTCTGCTACTGGGCCGAGGCGAACGGAAATCCGACCCTGGCCAAGCTAGGGGTAGAAAATCACGCCACGGCCACACAGCCGGGCGGCAATATGGAGGGCAAGGAAACCCGCTTCGGAATCGCCGCTTCGGCTCTATTCGTCACAGTGACCACGGATGCGAGTTGTGGGGCGGTAAATTCGGCGCACGATAGTCTCACACCCCTGGGTGGCCTCGTGCCGCTGTTTAACATCGAAACAGGTGAGGTCATTTTCGGCGGTGTCGGGGCGGGGTTGTACGGGATCCTGTTATACGCAATTCTGGCGGTCTTTATCGCTGGATTGATGGTGGGCCGAACGCCCGAATACGTGGGCAAGAAGATCGAGCAGAAAGAGGTCAAGATGGCGATGTTGGCGCTCATCTGCACAGCTTTCAGCATTCTTGTTTTCTCCGCCTTATCAGCCGTCATTCATTTTGAAAGCCCGGGGAAGGACGCGAAGGGCCAACCCGTCGCGCATAGTTACTGGAATCCACCGGGACCGGCAACCGCTAACTTCAACAACTCAGGTGCTCACGGATTCAGCGAAGACCTGTACGCCTACTCCAGCGGCACCGGCAACAACGGGAGCGCCTTTGCGGGATTGAACGCAAACACCCCCTGGTACAACCTGACAATCGGGTTAGCCATGCTGATCGGCCGCTTCTTCTTCCTAATCCCTCTGTTGGCCGCTGCAGGAAGCCTTGCTGGTAAGAGAAAGCTTCCCTTTACCAGCGGAACTCTTCCCACGCATGGCCCCATGTTCGTAGGGCTACTCGTAGGAACTGTCATTCTAGTTGGTGCTTTGACGTTCTTCCCGGCCCTCGCGTTAGGACCGATCGTCGAGCATTACTTGATGCAGAGCGGCAAACTCTTTTCTTTTCTTTTATTCCCCATCTGGAGCTAAGCAATGGCGGCTACTGTTGAAACACCTACACCGAGTCAATCTTCCCATAATCCTGCCTCGCTACTGCCTGGCAAGCTGAGGCGTTCGCGGCCCCTATTCGACCCGGAGATTCTGAAACGCGCGATTCGCGATTCGTTCGTGAAGCTCAATCCGATCACGCTTGTAAAAAATCCCGTTATGTTCGTCGTCGAAGTAGGAGCTGCCCTGGTTACGGTGTTCTTAATACGGGACCTCTTTACCGGCGCTGCGGGCCGGGGCTTTGAGTTTCAAATAGCGCTCTGGCTCTGGTTCACCGTTCTTTTTGCCAACTTCGCCGAGGCCACCGCCGAGGCCCGCGGCAAAGCGCAAGCCGATACACTGCGCAAGACAAAGACAGACGCCATTGCCAAACGCCTTGTCAAAGGCAAGGTCGAAGCAGTGCCGGCCTCTAAACTGCGCGCGGGCGACATCGTAATCGCGGAAACGGGCGATCTGATTCCCGGTGACGGCGAAGTGATTGAAGGAATTGCCACCATTGACGAGTCGGTGATCACGGGCGAGAGCGCGCCCGTGATTCGCGAATCTGGCGGAGACCGGAGTGCGGTGACAGGCGGCACAAAAGTTCTCTCCGATCAGGTGAAGATACGAATCACGTCCAACCCAGGCGAAACGTTTTTGGACAGAATGATTGCACTGGTGGAAGGCGCGGAACGTCAGAAGACGCCGAATGAGATTGCGCTCAACATTCTCATTGCGGGTCTTACATTGATCTTTCTGTTGGCAGTCGCTACTCTTCATCCCTTCGCGGTTTACTCTGTATCTTCCGCCGGATCGGGAACGGTTCCGGCCATCGCCGTGTTAGTGTCTCTGCTGGTTTGTCTAATACCCACCACCATCGGCGGACTTCTCTCCGCGATCGGTATCGCCGGCATGGATCGCGTGATGCAAGATAACGTTCTCGCCATGAGCGGAAAAGCGGTGGAAGCGTCTGGTGACGTGAACACCTTATTGCTGGACAAAACGGGAACCATCACGCTGGGCAATCGGCAGGCAGTCGAATTCATTCCGTTCGCCGGCGTGACCGAGCAAGAGCTGGCGGATGCAGCCCAGCTTTCCAGCCTTGCCGACGAGACCCCCGAAGGCCGCTCGGTTGTCGTGCTTGCGAAAGACAAGTATGGGCTGCGTGGACGGGAAGTCTCTCAGCGGAAGGCGAACTTCATTCCCTTCTCTGCCTACACCCGCATGAGCGGTGTGGATATGGACGACCGTCAATTGCGAAAGGGTGCGAGCAGCGCGATCGCGAACTTTGTGAAGGAATTGGGGGGATCTATTCCTGCCGGTTTCGAGGAAACCGCAGATCGCATCTCGAGGGGCGGGGGCACGCCGCTAGCCGTCGCGGACGGGCGCAGGGCGCTTGGAGTCATTCATTTGAAAGACATCGTCAAAGGCGGTATGAAGGAGCGCATGTATCAACTGCGATGCATGGGCATCCGCTCGGTCATGATCACCGGCGATAATCCCTTGACAGCAGCAGCTATTGCCGCCGAGGCCGGGGTAGACGATTTTCTCGCCCAGGCGACCCCTGCGGACAAGCTCGCCTACATCAAAAAAGAACAGGGAGAGGGGCGCCTGGTAGCGATGACAGGTGACGGTACGAACGATGCTCCCGCCTTAGCGCAAGCCGATGTAGGCGTGGCCATGAACACGGGAACCATGGCGGCCAAAGAGGCCGGAAACATGGTCGACCTCGATAGTAACCCAACGAAACTCATTGAGATTGTCGCGATTGGGAAACAGCTTCTTATTACGCGCGGCGCTTTGACCACTTTTTCGATCGCCAACGATGTCGCGAAATATTTTGCGATCATCCCGGCGATGTTCATGGCTACTTACCCGGCGCTGGGGCATTTCAACATCATGGGGCTGCATACACCGCAAAGCGCTGTCTTGGCTGCGGTGATCTTCAACGCTCTCATCATCATTGCTCTCGTGCCGCTTGCGCTCCGGGGTGTCAAGTACCGCCCGGTCGGCGCTGCCGCGCTCTTACGCCGCAACATTCTGATTTATGGCGTTGGAGGAATTATCGTTCCGTTCCCAGGGATATGGATACTCGATCAACTGCTCGTTTGGATGCATCTCGCCTAGCAAAAAGGAGAATAATTCATGCTAAATCAACTTCTGCCCGCGCTGCGAATGACCGCGCTCATGACCGTGCTAACAGGGCTGGTGTACCCCGGCGTTGTGACTGGCTTGTGCCAGGTTCTATTCAGGGACAAAGCGAATGGCAGTCTCATCAAGATGAATGGCCAGGTAATCGGTTCCGCTCTTCTCGGGCAAAACTTTGCGAAGCCGGAATACTTCCACCCTCGCCCGTCCGCCGCGGGTACGGACGGTTATGATCCGACTGCCTCGGGCGGATCAAATTACGGTCCGACCAATCAGAAGCTGTATGACCGAGTGAAAGCTGCCGCGGATCAGTACCGGAAAGAGAATCCTTCGTACACCGGACCTATTCCCGCTGACGCGCTGACAGCATCGGGGAGCGGGCTCGATCCACACATCAGCATCGCGAATGCCACGGTCCAGGCCACGCGAGTAGCGAAAGCACGAGGTACAGACGTCGAAGCCGTTCAGAAGCTCATTGGCTCCGCAACCGAGCAGCGCGATCTGGGTTTTCTCGGCGAGCCGGGCGTAAATGTTCTTGAATTGAACTTACAACTCGATCGGCAATTCGCAAAACACTAAGTAAAGTCCCCTTCACTTTCACATCGGAATATATGTTCTCTACCAAATTGACACCCTCCGTGTGTCTATGCTCAGTTCTCTTCTTTTGCACGCGGATGTGCACTGCGCAACAGCTGAGCAATTTCGCCGCGACCGCTCTTTTCTTTGGGTTAGCCTCGTTTTGTGGCGCCCAGGATGGGCCTGGCACGCAGGCGCCGGACCAGCAAACGGCGGCCAATGCGGCGGTGCCCCAGCCTCCAGCCCCGGCAGCGCTCCCCACTCCTGCCATTACGGGTCCGCTGCAGGGACTTCCCCCCGCCCTATTCGATGCCGGACCCTTTGGCAAAATTGCTGTGAACGGCATTGTCAGCGGCACGGGGCTGTGGCAGGGAAACCACGTTCCGGGAGATAACCCCACGCAAGCGGCTCTGAGTAACGGACAGATATTCATTCAGAAGACCGATGGCTGGTTTCAGTTCTACTTGCAGGCGGGCGCCTACACTATTCCGGCCCTGGCAACGCCGTTTCTCGCCACCGACAAGACACTGACCAACTTTTATGGACCGCTGCCACAGGCCTTTGTTAAGCTGCAGGCGGGGAAGAACACCTCCTTCGAAATCGGGGCGCTCCCTACACTGATCGGGGCCGAGTACACCTTCAGCTTCGAAAACATGAACATCGAGCGTGGTCTCTTGTGGAACCAGGAAAACGCCGTCAATCGCGGGATCCAGGTGAACCAGACCCTCGGCAAATTCACCGCCTCGCTAAGCTGGAACGACGGCTTCTATTCCAACCGCTATACGTGGCTGTCTGGTTCCCTCGCATACGCCAATGGGCCGCACACCCTCTCGTTCGTCGCCGGGAGCAACCTGGGCCAGACAAAGTTTCAGAGGCTCGCCACTCCGGTGCAAAACAACGGCAGTATTTACGACGTTATCTACACGTACACAAAAGGTTCCTGGATCATCCAGCCCTACTATCAATACACCGATGTGCCGACGAACCCGCAGATCGGCGTCGTGAAGGGTGCGGCGACCCAAGGCGGCGCGCTCTTGGTGAACCGCACGTTCAAGCACGGCTTCTCGCTCGCTGGGCGCGGAGAATATATTACAAGTTCGGGGAGTGTCGCCGACCAGGCTGTCAATCTGATATTCGGTCCAGGCAGCGCGGGCACGTCCGTTACGGTGACGCCGACCTTTCAATACGGCGGCTTCTTCGTTCGTGGAGACCTTTCTTGGGTTCACGCAAGCAGCTACACGCCGGGCGATGCCTTTGGCCGCACGGGAATGAACCAGGACCAGCCGCGAGCGATGGCTGAAATAGGATTCATGTTTGGTAATAACATTACGGAAAAAAAGCCATAGCAGGCGGGTGAACCGAATCGCGAATCGGGCGGTCGCCGGGGAGTGCCCGCCAAGCGCGCGAACGTGAATTGCCGATTTAATGGAGGGAGGTTTCTCTGAATGTCCGAACGCCACGGTTTACTGCGTTTTTCTTTAGGAATGCTTTATGCCTCCTTTAGGCTATCCGCGTTAGGTTGAAACTGGCACTGAATGCCGAGAAGAGCCAAACTATCAATCGCCAGTATAGGTCGAATGCGGGTAGTCCGCCTTCACTCGACGGGAGCTGCTGGCCAATACCCATCCACGGTAGGCAATCTGCAATGTTGCCGCCGATTGTTGATGCCGCCCTTTTCCTCCGCTCCATGCCGTTCTGTAGTTACATCAATCGATCAAATCAAAAGGAGTTGTTTTCATGATTGTCATGAAGTTTGGTGGCGCGTCGCTCGCCTCGCCTGCTTCGATAAAACAGGTCGCGTCGATCGTCCGGTCTCAGTTGCATCGTGACCCAGTCGTTGTTGTGTCGGCTTTGGGGGACACAACAGATCATCTGCTCGATATCCTTGCGTGTGCCGCCCGAGCAGAGTCGTATTTAGCCTGGAAATCGCAGGAGCGATTGCAGCATTATCATTTCTGTATCGCCGAAGACTTACTGAGTGGCCCAGAGCTGGATGCGATTGACGATTACCTCCGGCAGATCTTCCGCGATCTGCATGTTCGAATGCTCGAGGTCTGTGAAGGAGAGCGGAGTGTTACACCGGAATTACAGGATTGGATTCTCAGTCTCGGAGAGCAATTATCCAGCCGGATCGTATCCGCCGCATTGCGCACGTGCGGCATTCCGGCCGCGTATTTGGATGCGAGAACACTAATTCTGACCGACGAGCAGTTTACGAATGCAGAACCTCGCTATTGGGAAACGTATGCGAGGATCCGCTGGTCGGCTCCCCTTGCCGATCGCAAGCAAGTTGTCGTGCTTGCCGGGTTTATTGGCGCCTCCGAAGATGGCCGCACCACGACCTTGGGCAGGGGCGGCTCCGATCTTACGGCATCACTTGTGGGGGCCGCCCTCAACGCGGAACAAATTCAATTGTGGAAGGACGTTGATGGCCTTTTGACATGGGATCCAAGGATCAGAACCGGTGGGTATCGGATTAAATATTGTTCTTATCCGGAGATGTCGGAGTTGGCCTCGGCAGGCGCCACGATTCTTCACCCGAACGCGATTGCCCCGGCGCAGCGTCTACGGATTCCGGTCGTCATTCGCAATACTTTTCGTCCAGAGTGTGAAGGAACCACGATAGGCGTTTCTCGGCCTGACGACGCAGCCATAGTGAAGTCTATCGCATGCAGGACGAATGTCACTGTTCTCGAACTTCGATTTCCCAAAGCTAGCGATGGCTTGCAGCAGTCAGCACCGCATTTGGAGGAGTTTTTCGCGCGGCGAGGCGCGGCCGCCAATTTGCTGGGGATGTCTGGCGAAGTGATCTATCTCTCGCTTGAGAACAAGCTGGGTGCTTCAGAGTTCGAATTTCCCGTTGATCATTGCATGGAAATACACGCTCGCAATCATCAAACGATTCTCACTCTGGTAGGAAATAACCTGACGAACTCAAGTGTTGCTGGCCGACTCCCCGCGGTTTTAGCGTCGACCCAAGCTTTGATCCTGCCGAGCAATACTGGCTGCGATGCTATGCACATCGCTGTCCCGACAGTGGAGCTTGCGCAATATCTCCAAAGGATAGAACGTGCTTTCTTCACTGAAATCGATCCGCAGATCTTTGCTGAGTCAAACTCTTCAAATTCCGAAACAGTGGATGTAGAGATCGGTGACCCGATAGCCGCGACTCCAAACGCAGCGGGGTGGCGCCCTGTCTTTCCGGCTCTGCGTGGATCTCGGGCATGACGAATCCAACGACTCTCTTGTTTTTGCGCCATATGCAAACCACCGGTGAAGGATCTGATCCTCCGCTGAGCGAAGAGGGTAAGAACCAGCTGGACCAAATCGCTTCTGTACTACGCCAATATCCAATCTCGCGAGTCTACTCGAGCGATCTCTGGCGGGCTGTGCAGCCAGCGCAGTCCCTCGCGAAGAACCTTGGAGTTCCTTTCCAATCGTGCTCTGCGCTCCGGGAAATCAGGTCTAACCTTGAATTTCCCCAGCCGGCCACGTCTGACACTCGCGGCGGAGAGAATGTCAATAAGTTCGATGAACGGGTTTCAAGAGCTATCGATAGCATCGTAGATCAGAACGAGCACGAGCACATTGTGGTTGTTGCCCATTCCGGAACCATTCGGGCTGCCATCCGGCACCTCCTCGAGTTACCTCTTCCTAGTTTCGAACTTCCATCGGTTAGCCACGGTGGCTTGATCGTTCTGACCCGCGATGCTTCCGGTATGTGGCAGTCGCGAATCTGAAAGAACTAACGGCGAATCGGATGGCTCCTTCCCCTGGTGTCCTGGCCGCGCAAAGAAAAGACTACGCGGAACCGCTGTGGCAGACATTGCTGCGCTTTACAGGAGTCCTCGCTGCAGTGGCTGCTGTAACGGCAATCGATTTCAGCCTGATTCACGTAAATAGTGCGACAGCGGCATTCACTTTCCTGGTCCTCATTTTGGGTTTGGCTACACGCGTTGGCCTCCGCGAGTCGATCACGGCGTCCTGTGCCAGTATGCTGGCCTATAACTTTTTCTTTCTTCCTCCGATCGGTACTCTTACGATCGCTGATCCCCAAAATTGGGTGGCGCTGTTCGCGTTCCTGGCAACCGCCATTACAGCTAGCCAACTCTCCTCCAGTGCTCGCCGAAGGGCGGAGGAGGCTAGTGCGAGAGAACAGGAATTGCAGCGAATGTATGACTTCAGCCGGGCGCTGATTCTCGGTCACGACGACCGTAGTCTCGCCAATCAGATTACCCATCACATTGCCCAGTCGTTTGGAATAGAAAGTGTCTGGTTCTACGACCGCTACACCGACTTCATCTCCCGAAGCGAAACCATACAGACGCCTTTCGAAGACTCGCTTCTTCGTGATATCGCCAGCACCGGAAAGATATGGCGCGATGCCAGTCAGAGCGCTTTGATCGTTCCCGTGCGGCTTGGCGGCGCCTGTCTCGGAAGCCTGGGCGTCGCCGGCAGAGAAACTCTTTCAGAGATTGCCTTACAAGCGATCACTCAGCTGGTCGCTATCGCCATGGAAAGGGCGCGAATGCAACAGGCCGCCACCCTGATCGAAGCTACTCGCCAGAATGAGCAGCTTAAGTCCACGTTGCTCGATGCGCTCGCTCATGAGTTCAAGACGCCACTGACCTCAGTTAAAGCAGCAACGACAACCCTACTATCCTGGCGCAAGCTGGACGAAATGGAGCAAGAATTAATCACCGTGATCGACGAAGAAGCGGATCGCATGACAATTTTGGTTAGCGATGCGATCGAATTAGCCCGCATCGGGACTGCTCCTGTCACCTTACAGAGAGAATTGTGTTCTCCAGAGCAACTCGTCTGCTCGGCCCTGGCAGATATGCGAACCTTGCTCGAGGGGCGTGATATCGAGTTGAACATCGCGCCAGACCTGCCGGTCATGGATGTTGACCAAAAACTAAGTGAACTGGTTCTGCGGCAGATTTTGGGTAATGCCTTAAAGTACTCTTCGCCCGGTTCGCGCATTCACGTCATGGCTAACAATCAGGAGCCCTATGTTGAGTTTCAAGTCACCAATACAGGTTCTTTCATTCCAAGAGCTGAACAGAATTTGATTTTCGATAAGTTTTACCGCGCCGCCCAAGTACGAAACCGGATTCCTGGAACAGGAATGGGACTAAGTATCAGCCGTGAAATCGTGGAGGCACAGGGGGGACGCATTTGGGTAAACAGCGAGGAGGGAACCGGAACTCACTTCTCGTTTACTCTGCCGGTGGTGGGATTTCAAGACCGGCCGAGGGAACAAGCAAAGCTGACATTCGCATGATCGGAAAGATACTCATCGTCGACGACGAGCCGCAGATCCGGCGCGTTATGAAAACCGCATTGACTTCAGAACAATACGTGGCCGTTGGCGCCAAATCTGCTGCCGAGGCCTTTGAGAAGCTTCGGCAGGAGCGCTTCGATCTCGTTCTGTTGGATGTAAACATGCCCGGCGAGAGCGGGTTGGAAGCATGCGCTCAAATCCGGAGCACTTCGGATATCGCGATTATCATGCTCACCGTTCGGAACACGGATGCCGATAAAATTGCCGCTCTGGATGCCGGAGCTGACGACTACGTGACAAAGCCATTCAGCATGCCGGAACTACTCGCGCGCATACGAGCTAACCTGCGCAGAGTTCCCTATTCGACTGCTAGCGGACCTACAACACTGGTTTTCGGAAATGTGGAAGTGAACACAGCCACCCGTCACGTCTACGTCAGCGGCCAAGATATTCGGTTCACTCCTAAAGAATTCGATCTGCTCCATTATTTGGTAGTGCATCCGAATATGACAATTCCCCACGGAAAGTTGCTGCAAAGCGTTTGGGGACCGGATTACGGCAACGAGCTCGCATACTTGCATGTATTCGTCAACCAGATCCGTAAGAAAATCGAGGCGGATCCGGCTGCTCCGCGCTACCTTTTGACAGAACCTCGGGTCGGCTATCGGTTCTGCCCAAACCCTTAGTCCTTATTTAGATTTCCCTAAGCCCTCCTTTAGTCTCGTAGTCCTACGTTTAAGCGAAGGACCTTTTTGTGATTACTAACCGGAGGGCATACAGTGATCCGAGCAGACCCGCTGCTCTTTGCAAACCGCCGCAAGGGGCGGGAGACGAGAGTTCAGAGGGATTCTCTGTGACAGTTGTATTCACAACGGTGCCAGACACTCTCTTTGCTCTTCGAAAAGCGGCAGAGCTGGCCGAACAACTTGGCGCACGAATACAAATCCTGGCTCCTTTTGTAGTGCCATACCCGCTGCCAATTGATCGCCCTTCTGTTGACCCAAGTTTTCGAATGAGACGGTTCCGCACGTTATGCGAGGAAGAGTCCATAGAAACCCGAATCGAGATCAGGTTATGTCGAGATTTCTGCGAATGCCTGATGCAAGGACTCAGGCCCCAGTCCGTGGTCTTGATCGGAGGTCGTGAACGAGGTGGCCCTTTACTCGGCAAAAGAGGTTAGCGAGATCGCTGGAGCACGCCGGCCATCACGTTTTCTTAGTGCATCAAGATCGTAGGTCGGCAGTCGATTCTAATGGCACGCGTCGTTAGCCATTTTGGTCTATGTACAATCCGGCGCGATTTGCTGTGATTATCTGTTTTGTGGCGGTAAACTCATCCTGTGCTCTTGTGAGCACCATGCAACCCCGCCTGTCCCATAAGGGGTCGCCACTGTGCTTTCCCTGATCCCCACGCTTCTTCGAGAGTTGGATATGAAACCCGCCACGCAGATTAGGCATTTTGAGTGGTCTTGTCTTATCGCCGGAACGCTCTTCCTTGTTGTCCTGCCCCTGGTACTCGTTTGAATCTGAGATAGAAGTTATGGGCACGCAGGCATTGCGGAATATGATTTCACGTGGAGAACTGGTGGGTGTGGCGATCCTCGTCGTCATCGGCGTAGCCTTGATCGCGCTCGCGCCAGCAAAGCAGCGTGCCGCACCCGGCCTCACACCGTCGTAGCATTTATCAACCACGTTGACGGGTAGTCGGCTACGCTTCCTTGTGACTTGAGGTCGGGCCGATAAGACGTAATATCGGTAGCTAACTCCGGCGGTCGCGAAGCAAAAGATGCCGACATTGCCTCCCAGATTTGGCATAGCGGAATTGGGCGCGACAGCGCTATTTAGCTTTTGCCGGCCACTCAATCACGATTTCTCGATTGCACGAAGGGTACTTGGTCTTGCACATCTCCGTCTCCTGTGACGCCTCCATCACTACGCACGAGAACCGGCTTCCTGCACCTCCGCAGGGCCGTTTAAGAGAGCGCGCGCCAAGTCAATCAGCTGTCCGCCACCCGGTTTTTCGGAGCGCACGCTACGGGCTATCAACTCAGTTTCCCGCGAGTGCTGGCCGCGCCAAGCCGCGACGAACAGGTTCAGCACATAATCGCCGCGGCCGCTCATCTGCGGCGCAAGTTGAAGAATGCCGAAGGCAGCCGGCACGTGAAATGTCTGTGCATGGGTGGGACGCCAAGTCAGCAGTAGACGATTTGCCCCACTTCCCTGCGTTCTAAAGAAGTTGATTCGGAGTTGC
>Ga0208220_1000760_pt1 | contig 13421 bp, 11 predicted proteins | sample NGESurdeep092012_9_FD_184484 | JGI IMG/M metagenome (GOLD analysis project Ga0208220, IMG submission 184484) | Arctic peat soil microbial communities from Barrow, Alaska - NGEE Surface sample F53-1 deep-092012 (SPAdes) | ecosystem: Environmental > Terrestrial > Soil > Wetlands > Peat ... | reverse complement strand
GTCGGAGGCGGGTGACGGCGCGGCGGCGGGAGGGGTCTCGGACGCGGGCGCTGCCGCCGAGGCGGGCGCTGCGGCGGCGGCGGCGGTGCGGGACTCGGCCAGCAGCTCCTCGAGGCGCGGGCCCTGCAGGCGGCGGAAGGTGCGGTGGGCGCGGGCGCGGTCGAGGATCGCGACCTCGAGCTGGGAGGCGGTCAGCTCGGCGGGGGCGCCGTTGGCCGCCGTCGAGGCGGCGGCGGCGCCGGAGGCGGCCGGCGGGGCTGACGGGGGGGCGGTCAGGGCGGTCAGGGCCGCGCCGAGGGCCTCGGTCAGGGACATGTTGTCGGAGAACGCCTCCTTCAGGGCGGCCGAGACCTGGTCGGCCTGGCCGCCGAAGGCGACGAAGCCCGGCTCGTCGGAGACCGAGCCGTCCCACGAGATCCGGTAGATCTGGTCGTCGTCCGGCCGCGCGCCGACCTCGGCCACCACGATCTCCACCTCGTACGGCTTCATCGACTCGGTGAAGCTGGTGCCGAGCTGCTGCGCGTACCAGTTCGCGAGGCCGCGGGCGGTGACATCGCCGCGGTCGAACGAGTAGCCGGTGAGGTCGGCGTAGGTCACGCCCGCCTTCCGCAGCACCTCGTACTCGTTGTACCGGCCGACGGCGGCGAACGCGATCCGGTCGTAGATCTCGCTGATCTTGTGCAGCACGGTCGACGCGTTCGGCGTCGCCATCAGGATGCCGCCCTCGTACTGCAGCACCACCGAGCTGCGGCTTCGCCCGACGCCCTTGCGCGCGTAGTCGGACTTGTCACGCATCTGCTGTTCAGGCGACACGTAAAACGGCATAGACACCGCGGGCGCTTCCTTTGCTGTCGAGGGTGAGCAGGGGCCTATCGGAGCTGGGACACGACGACGCCGACGCCGCTCAGCTCGCCGTCCTGAGCGGGGCGCTGGGGCCGTCGGGCGACTGCATCCGGCCCGCCACGACCTGCTCCGCGACCTCGGCCGCCTCGGAGTCGGGCAGCCGCCGGAAGCCGTCGTCGGTGATCGTGGCGATGATCGGGAAGAGCTTCCTGGTGAGGTCGGGGCCGCCGGTGGCGGAGTCGTCGTCGGCCGCGTCGTAGAGCGCCTGCACGCAGGCGAGCACGGTGTCGGGGACCGACATGTCGTCGCGGTAGAGCTTCTTGAGCGAGCCCTTGGCGAAGATCGAGCCGGAGCCGATCGAGAAGTAGCGGTGCTCCTCGTAGGGGCCGCCGGCCACGTCGTAGCTGAAGATCCGGCCGACCCCGGTGTCCTCGTCGTACCCGGTGAACAGCGGGACGACGGCGAGGCCCTGCATGGCCGGGCCGAGGTTGTCCCTGACCATCTTGGCGAGCCGGTTGGCCTTGCCCTCGAGCGAGAGCGCCCGGCCCTCCATCTTCTCGTAGTGCTCGAGCTCGACCTGGAAGAGCCGGACGAACTCAAGCCCGATGGCGAACACGCCCGCGATCGCCACCGCCGAGAACTCGTCGCTGCGGTACACCTTCTCGGCGTCCCGCTTGGAGATCATGTTCCCTGAGGTCGCCCGCCGGTCGCCCGCCATCACCACGCCGCGCTCGCAGACCGCGGCCACGATCGTGGTGGCGTGCGGCAGGTTCTTGATCACCTCGTTGGCGGCGCCGTCGCCCGCCGGGAGGTCCCGGCCGCGAAATCCGAGCGGCAGCAGGTCCGGCGCGTAGCCGGCCAGGAAGTCAGTGAAGGACGGGACCCGAGCCGTCATGAACGCGGCCGGCTGTCCTGCCGTGCCGCCGAAGAACTCTCCCACGCCGCCGCCTCTCTGGTGACCCTGATGTTCTTGTGCCGACACTACCGTCCGTTGTGAACGCTGTTAAAGCTGGTTTGTTATGCCTAACGCGAACCGACTCCGAACCCGCCGGCAGCCCTGCCGACGGGGTCGGGTCCGGTTACTGGCCGCCCTTTTGCACGTAGGAGCGGACGAACTCCTCGGCGTTCTCCTCGAGCACCTCGTCGATCTCGTCGAGGATCGCGTCCACGTCGTCGGAGAGCTTTTCGTGCCGCTCCTTGACCTCCTCGGTCGACGCGGCCTGGTCCTCTTCGGTCTCGTCGGTGCGGCGCGTGGTCTGCCGCTGGCCACCCTTGTCGTTCGTCGCCATCTGCGGTACCTCCTTCGGAGGGGCGCCTGCCCCTCGACAGTTCTAACGTTATCCTCGCCCGCCGGAGTCCCGCCCAACCCTGCCCGGCTTACATTGGAACGAAGTTGCTACTCGCTCTCCGCGCTGGGCCGGTAGCCCGGTATCCTCGCCCTTCATCGGGCTGGCTTGCGCGGGGCGGGCAGCCGAGCGCATCGGGGGGTACGAGGGCCGGGGGCCTGGGGGCCAGGGGGAATGGGGGGCGGGAGCCCCCCAGGCCAGAAGGCTGCGGGGCGGGAGCCCCCCAGGCCAGAAGGCTGCGGGGCGGGAGCCGCCATGCTGGGAGCCTGTCCCCCCGACGGCATCACTACTGCTGGGTGAGGGCGGCGACCAGCTCGGCGGCGGTTTTGCAGCGGTCGAGGAGGCCGCCGACGTGCGCCTTGGTGCCGCGCAGGGGCTCGAGGGTGGGGACCCGCTGGAGCGAGTCGCGGCCGGGGACGTCGAAGATCACCGAGTCCCAGGACGCGGCCGCGACCGAGTCCGCGTACTGCCGCAGGCAGCGGCCGCGGAAGTAGGCCCGGGTGTCCTCGGGCGGATTGTCGATCGCCCAGTCGATCGCCTGCTCGTCGGTCATCCGCATCATCCGGCCGCGGATCGCGAGCCGGTTGTAGAGGCCCTTCTCCTGCCGGACGTCGGCGTACTGGAGGTCGAAGAGCGCGAGCTTGGGGGCGTCCCAGCCGAGGTTCTCCCGGCGGCGGTACCCCTCGAGCAGCTCGAGCTTGGCGACCCAGTCGAGCTCACGGGAGAGCTGCATCGGGTCCTCGGCCAGCCGGGTGAGGACCGACTCCCAGCGGTCGAGCACGTCCGCCGTCATCGGGTCGACGTCGGCCCCGTAGCGGTCCTCGGTGAACTTCCTGGCCAGCTCCAGGTACTCGGTCTGCAGCTGGATGGCGGTCATCTTGCGGCCGTCCCGCAGCGTCACCAGCTGCTTGAGCGACGGGTCGTGGGAGATCGCCCGCAGGTCGGCCACGGGGGTCTCGAGGGACAGGTCCGAGCTGAAGAACCTCTCCTCGATCATCGCCAGCACCAGCGCGGCGGTGCCCATCTTCAGATAGGTCGCCACCTCGCTGAGGTTCGCGTCGCCGATGATGACGTGCAGCCGCCGGTACTTCTCGGGGTCGGCGTGCGGCTCGTCGCGGGTGTTGATGATCGGCCGCTTGAGCGTCGTCTCGAGGCCGACCTCGACCTCGAAGAAGTCCGCCCGCTGGCTGAGCTGGAACCCGGTGCCGCGGCCGTCGGCGCCGATCCCGACCCGGCCCGCGCCGGTGAACACCTGGCGGGTGACGAAGAACGGGGTCAGGTTCTTGACGATGTCGGCGAACGGCGTCGAGCGGCGCATGAGGTAGTTCTCATGGGTGCCGTAGGAGACGCCCTTGTTGTCGGTGTTGTTCTTGTACAGGTGGATCGGGTGGCTGCCGGGCACGGTGGCCGCCTGGGCGGCGGCCGCCGCCATGATTCGCTCGCCCGCCTTGTCCCAGATCACCACCGACAGCGGGTTGGTGCACTCGGGGGCCGAGTACTCCGGGTGCGCGTGGTCGACGTAGAGCCGCGCCCCGTTGGTCAAGATGACGTTGGCGAGCCCCAGGTCCTCGTCGGTCAGCTGGGTGGAATCGGCCGTCTCGCGCGCCAGGTCGAACCCTCTGGCATCCCGCAGCGGGTTCTCTTCCTCGAAGTCCCACCGGGCGCGGCGCGCCCTGGCGGCCGTGGCCGCCTGGTAGGCATTGACGATCTGCGATGAGGTCACCATCGCGTTGGCGCCAGGCTGGCCCGGTACGGAGATGCCGTACTCGGTCTCGGCGCTCATGACCCGCAGCACGCTCATAGTTGTTCAGCGTAGTGCCGGCAGACACCATTGGCTGCCGGCGCGCTCCTGCTTGTAACGGATGCGTACAGTGCGATCAAAGGTACTGACCGGTGTTCGCGACCGTGTCGATGGACCGTCCTGCCTCGGTGCCCTGCTTGCCCGAGACCAGGGTGCGGATGTAGACGATGCGCTCGCCCTTCTTGCCGGAGATGCGCGCCCAGTCGTCGGGGTTGGTGGTGTTGGGCAGGTCCTCGTTCTCGCTGAACTCGTCCACGCAGGCGGCGAGGAGGTGAGCGACGCGGATGCCCTTCTGGCCGGTGTCGAGGAACTGCTTGATGGCCATCTGCTTGGCGCGGGCCACGATGTTCTCGATCATGGCGCCGGAGTTGAAGTCCTTGAAGTACAGGACCTCCTTGTCGCCGTTGGCGTAGGTGACCTCGAGGAAGCGGTTCTCCTCGGTCTCGGTGTACATCCGCTCGACGGCCCGCTGGATCATGGCGTCCACCGTCGCCTGGTCAGAACCGCCGTTCTCCTTCACGTCGTCGGGGTGCAGCGGCAGGGCGGTGAGCACGTACTTGGAGAAGATGTCCTTGGCCGCCTCGGCGTCCGGCCGCTCGATCTTGATCTTGACGTCCAGGCGGCCGGGCCGCAGGATCGCCGGGTCGATCATGTCCTCGCGGTTGGAGGCGCCGATGACGATGACGTTCTCGAGGCCCTCGACGCCGTCGATCTCGGACAGCAGCTGGGGGACGATGGTGTTCTCCACGTCGGAGGAGACGCCGGACCCTCGGGTGCGGAAGATCGAGTCCATCTCGTCGAAGAACACGATCACCGGCATGCCCTCGGAGGCCTTCTCACGGGCCCGCTGGAAGACCAGGCGGATGTGCCGCTCGGTCTCGCCGACGTACTTGTTCAGCAGCTCCGGGCCCTTGATGTTGAGGAAGAAGGACTTCCCCTCCTCGGGCTTCTTCGCCCCCGGGATGCCGGCCGCGGCGTCGGCCGCCGCCTTGGCCTGGACCTGCTTGGCGAGGGAGTTGGCGACCGCCTTGGCGATGAGCGTCTTGCCGCAGCCGGGAGGGCCGTAGAGCAGGACGCCCTTGGGCGGCCGGAGCTGGTGCTCCTTGTAGAGGTCGGCGTGCAGGTAGGGGAGCTCGATGGCGTCCCTGATCTGCTCGATCTGCGACGTCAGGCCGCCGATGTCGGTGTAGGCGATGTCCGGGACCTCTTCGAGGATGAGCTCCTCGACCTCGGCCTTCGGAATGCGCTCGTAGACGTAGCCGGACCTGGGCTCGAGCAGCAGCGAGTCGCCGCTGCGGAGCACCGAGTCCATCAGCGGCGCGGCCAGCCTGACCACCCGCTCCTCATCGGCGTGCGAGATCACCAGGGCGCGCTCGCCGTCGGCGAGCACCTCCTTGAGCATCACGATCTCGCCGATGGTCTCGTAACCCTGGGCGATGACGACGTTGAGCGCCTCGTTGAGCACGACCTCCTGGCCGGGCTTGAGCTCGTCGAGGTCGATGTTGGGGCTGACGTTGACCCGCATCTTGCGGCCGCCGGTGAAGACGTCGGCCGTGTTGTCCTCGCAGACGGCAAGGAAGATGCCGAAGCCGGACGGCGGCTGCGCCAGCCGGTCGACCTCTTCCTTGAGCGCCACGATCTGGTCTCGTGCCTCGCGCATCGTTGCCGCCAGCCGCTCGTTCTGAGTGGTGACCGACGTGAGCGAGGACTCTGTCTCGCGGAGCCGCTCTTCGAGCAAGCGGACCTGACGTGGTGAATCGGCGAGCCTACGGCGCAGAACAGCGATCTCTTCATCGAGGAAGGAGATCTGCGCGGTAAGGCTGCCCACCTCATCCTCGTGCCGAGAACCCCGTCCGCTCTCGTCCCTAGCTACCACGGCCCTCACCTCCTCCCGGGGAGTATGAACTAACTCGACCTTACCTATCTGGCGGTCTTTCCTAACATCCCAGCGAGTACTCGATTGGTCACTCATCTGGCTTGAGAGCGAGAAACCGCAGGCCAGCGACCTGTGATCAGCACAGAGTTATATTTCAGTCACGTATTGTGTTTGCTCATTCGGCCGACGGCTCCGCGTCACTCTCCGGATTCGATCCCTTGGCTGGCCGGCGACGTCGGGCCGGCGGCGTCACGCCGTCGGCGAGCCGCCGCGCGGTCACCAGAAACCCGGTGTGCCCGATCATCCGGTGGTCCGGGCGGACTGCGAGCCCCTCGACGTGCCAGCCCCGGTAGAGGGTCTCCCAGGCGGCCGGCTCGTAGAACGAGCCGTGCCCCCGCAGCTCCTCCACGATCCGCGACAGCTGGGTCGTGGTGGCGACGTAACAGCAGATCAGCCCGCCGGGGATGAGGGCGCGGGCCGCCTCGGCGACGTTTTCCCAGGGGGCCAGCATGTCGAGGACCACCCGGTCGAAGGTGCCGGGGAGCCCGGCCGCGCCATCGCCGCCGGGGGCGGCGGCGGGGTCGGAGTCGACGCCGCCGGGGCCGTCCGCCGCGACATCCAGGCCGGGGTCCTTCCTGAGGGAGTAGGCCCGGTCCGTTCGATAACTCGGATCCAGGGCAGCCCTCGCCGACAGCGGGGCGGTGACCAACCGCCACCACAAGGGGACCTCTCCGAAATATTTTCTTACATTTTCACGGGCGATTTCAGCGAAGTCGGCCCGAGCCTCGAACGAGACGACCTCGCCGTCAGGGCCGGCCGCCCGCAGCAGCCAGCAGGAGAGCGCGCCGGACCCCGCCCCCGCCTCGAGCACCCGGGCGCCGGGGAAGACGTCGGCGTAGGCGAGGATCTGGGCCGCGTCCTTGGGGTAGACGATGGTGGCGCCGCGCTTCATGGCCAGGGTGAAGTCGGCCAGCAGCGGGCGCAGGGCCACGTACTGGGTGCCGCTGGTGGCGGTGACCACGCTGCCCTCGGGCGCGCCGATCAGGTCATCGTGACTGAGCGCCCCCCGGTGGGTGTGGAACGACGCCCCCGGTTGCAGGACTATCTGGTGCATCCGGCCCTTGGGGTCGGTGAGCTGCACCTGGTCTCCGGCCGCGAACGGGCCTCGCTGAGCTGCCTTGCGCTGGGTCACCCGGTTAGGGTAGCGAGGGTCAGACCCCGGCGAAGACCTGGTCGAGGTCGCGGGCGGCGAGCACCCCGTAGACCTCGCCGTTCTCCTCGGTCAGGAGGTACTCGGTGGCCGGGGCGCGGCGCAGCGCGTCGAGCAGGGCCATGCCGCCGATGTCGGCGTTGAGCACCAGGTTCGGGTCGATCGTCCGGGACAGCGCGCCGACGTCGACCCAGGGGCGGCGCTCGACCGGGGTGGCCGTCACCGCGGTCTCGTTGACGATCGCGATCGGCTTGTTCTCGTGATCGACGACGACGATCGCGCGGGCTCCCGCCTCGTCGGCCCGCCTGACCGCCTCCGCCAGCGGGGTGCTGGCCGGCACCGAGATCGCCTTGCGCGCCAGCCGCCGGGCCTGCAGCGCGGGCAGCCGCTCGCGGAACCTGGTCGCCTTGATCGACTGGGTCGCGCCGGTCCACATGAACCCGGCGATCACGATCACCCAGACGAAGGAGACCTTGTCCCCGCCGGCCAGCCCGCCGGTGAAGAACGGGAACGCGAGCACCCCGATCGCGAGGACCCGGCCGGTCCAGGCGGCGGCGATGGTCGCGTTGTTCGGTTTCTTGGTGATCCGCCAAATCACCGCCCGCAGCATCCGCCCGCCGTCCAGCGGCAGGCCCGGCAGCAGGTTGAAGCCGGCGACGATGACGTTGCCCCACAGCAGCATCCAGACCAGCGCGCCGATGACGCCGGTGCTAGCGACCTGGTAGATGCCCCAGCCGATGCCGGCCAGCACCAGCGACAGGGCCGGGCCGGCGGCGGCGATCGCGAACTCGCGACCGGGGGTGGGCGCCTCGCGGTCGATCTCGGAGACGCCGCCCATCGGCCACAGCACGATCCGCCGGACGGGGAGGCCATACCCCCGCGCCACCAGCGAGTGGCTTAGCTCGTGCACCAGCACCGAGGCGTAGAGCAGGACCACGAACGCGGCGGCGACCAGGTACCTGGTGGTCGTGCCCTGCAGCCTGCCCGACAGCTCGCTGCCGTAGATGACGACGAGGACGGCGGCGACGATGAACCAGTACGGCGAGATGTGCACGGGGATGCCGAACGGCTTCGCCACGACGAAGCCGGCCGACCGTGAACCGCGCTGCTTCGCCTGCTCCTCCTGGCCACTTGCCACATCCCTGATGCTACGTGCATCCGGCGGTATTCCGCGTCAGGTAGGGGGCTTCTTTCGCGGGGCGGGCGCTCGGCTGGGAGATGCCGGCCGGGGCGGCGGTCAGTGGGGTGGAGGGGCGGAGCACGGGTCCGTTCGGGTCGGGACGGCCGTCAGCAGCATGCCGTGACGGAGTTCCTTCACCCCGCGCCACTCCCGGTGGTCCCACACCGGCACGCGCAACTCCGCCCCGAGCGCAAGCAATTGCGACCGTGACAAGTCCGCATGCGTCTGCAAGATCCGCTTCCCATCGTGGTCATAGAAGACGGTATTCCAGCGCAGGGCGCGGATATGACCCACATCCTCGGGCCGCACCGGGCGATTCCGATGTCCGGAGATTATGCGTACCCGTTCCGGAGCGTTCCGGAGTCACAATGATCTTAACCAAGAATGATTCGGCGATATAAATACCCCACAGCACGACAAGCACCATGGCGAAGCCAAGATTCTTCCCTGGCTCGACGTTTATCGCCCACACCCACGATACGAGCGCTGTGGCTGCGACCACCAACAGTGCCGTCGGCCACTGTCGCCAGGGACGAGGCCTGACGACCAGTCCGCCTTCCACCGTGCCCCCTTGGCTCCCCGGGATGACTGCCATCCCGGCTACCTTGACATCCCTTCCCTTCTGGTCCACCTCCATGCCATACGCGTTACAGATACCTGTGAATAGGTCAGACACGCCGTAGACGACGTTATAGGCAATGTCGCTGGATGGTTGATGGTTGTTATTGAGCAATCTAACCAGAGGCGAACTCGGCGACATTGCCTATAACCGAAGGCTCCCGCTTCGCCACCGGCCGAGGTGTCGAAAGCAACCTTCCAACCATTAACCGACCATGACGGCACCCCCATCGTCTTGTACACGTGCACCGGCGACACCAACTCGCAGTGGGTCGAGCGCGCGAGGGAGAGGGGCCGGTCTTTTCAGTGACGGCGGCATCCGGCGGTATTCCGGGTCACGCGGGAGCCTCGGGTTGGCTGCGGAATGTCGGTGGGCTGCCCTACGGTTGGCGCTGTGGACGTGGAGAACGCAGTGGATGTCGTGATTGATTCCGACAACGGGGCCGGCTTCGGGGTGGCGGGCGACCCGCCGTCGGCGTTGTCGCCGTCGCGGGCGGGCGACTTCATGACCTGCCCGCTGCTGTACCGGTTCCGGGTGATCGACCGCATCCCCGAGCCGCCGACCACCGCGACCGCCCGCGGCACGCTGGTGCACGCCGTCCTCGAGCGGCTCTTCGACCTGCCCGCCGCGGCGCGGACCCCGGCCGCGGCGACGGACATGCTGATACCCGAGTGGACGCGGCTGTGCGCCGACGACGAGCTGCTGGCCGCCCTGATCACCGACGAGGAGGAGCGGGCGCGGTTCGTCGCCGACGCCGCCTCGGCCCTGCGGGGCTATTTCAAGCTCGAGGACCCGCGGCGGCTCGAGCCCGCCGAGCGGGAGTGGTACGTGGAGACGTCGCTGGCATCGGGGCTGAAGCTGCGCGGCTACATCGACCGGGTCGACGCGACGCCGGCCGGCGACCTGCGGATCGTCGACTACAAGACCGGCCGGGTGCCGCTCGAGGCCTACGAGGCGAGCGCGCTGTTCCAGATGAAGTTCTACGCGCTGGTGATCTGGCGGCTGCGCGGGGTGATACCGAAGCTGCTGCAGCTGATGTACCTGTCGGGCGACGGCGAGGTGCTGCGCTACTCCCCCGACGAGGCCGACCTGCTCGCCACCGAGCGGAAGCTCAACGCGCTCTGGGCCGCGATCTCCCGGGCCCGCGAGACCGGCGACTTCCGGCCCCGGCCGGGCAAGCTGTGCGACTGGTGCCGGCACAAGGCGCTGTGCCCGGCGTTCGGCGGCACGCTGCCGCCGATGCCGGTGCGCAGCCCTGCTCCGGCGGTCGTTGCCGCCGCTCCGGCGGGGGTCACGGCGGAGGCGTAGTCGCTTCTTGCTGTTATCCGCTTGCGGGGTCGCGCCGTAAAAGATCTTGGAGGATTGGCGGGCGTATGGGACGCTTTTCTTCCGCCATGAACAAAGTTTCCAAGATCATCACCTTCTTGGCGATGAGGCTACGGCCCCGACGACGTCCGAACGTAGGTGCGGGCACTGGGAAACCTGGGTCGCGATACTACTTGAAATTGATCGAGATAGTACTCGATAATGATGTCGGGCTCGCGGGCCGGCAGTCTCGCGCGGGCCGCCATCGAACCACGAGGGGAAGCAACGACCATGCCGATCATCGAGGCCAGGGGCCTCGCTCGGACGTTCACGAGCAGGAAGCGGACCGTGCACGCGGTGCGCGGGGTTGATCTCACCGTCGAGCCGGGCGAGATCGTCGGCTTCCTCGGGCCGAACGGGGCGGGCAAGACGACCACCCTGCGCATGCTGACCACGCTGCTGCAGCCCACGGCCGGCACCGCCATCGTGGCCGGGGCGGACCTGCGCCGCAACCCCCTCGAAGTGCGGCGGCGGATCGGCTACGTGCCGCAGGCGATCGGGCAGACGATGGGCGGCACCGACCCGGAGTGCATGGTCGACGAGGAACTGCTCGACCAGGCGGCGCTGTACCGGATTCCCAAGGCCGACGCGGTGGTCCGGGCGGCGGCGCTGATCCGCCAGCTTGACCTCGGCGGGCTCGACAAACGGCTGGTCAAGACGCTGTCGGGCGGGCAGCGGCGGCGGCTTGAGATCGCCCTCGGGCTGGTCCACGAGCCGTCCCTGGTCTTCCTCGACGAGCCCACCACCGGCCTCGACCCGCAGAGCCGGTCGAACCTGTGGGAGCACATCCGGGGCCTGCGGGCCGACCTCGGCACCACCGTCTTCCTCACCACGCACTACCTGGACGAGGCGGACGCGCTGTGCGACCGGGTGTTCATCATCGACAACGGCGTGACGGTGGCGTCCGGCACCCCCGACGAGCTCAAGCGCCAGGTGTCGGGCGACGTGGTCACGCTGGCGGTCAACGGCGCCGCCGACAAGGCGCGCGACCTGCTGGCCCGGCAGCCGATCGTGGGCGACGTCACGCTCTCGGATGACGGCGGGCTGCGGCTGAGCGTCGTCAACGGCGCCGAGGCGCTGCCGTCGCTGCTGCGGGTGCTCGACGACGCGGGCATCACCCTGCACTCGATCAACCTGTCGCGGCCGACGCTCGACGACGTGTTCCTGACCATGACCGGGCGCTCGCTGCGGGACGACTCCCCCAGCGCCGGCGCCGCTGACCAGCCGGGGCCGACGCCCGCGGGCAAGGAGTGACCCTGATGTCGTTCATCCGTGACACGCTGGTCGTCTTCCGGCGGGAGATGCGGCTCAGCCTGCGCAACCCCGCGTGGGTGATCATCGTGCTGGTCCAGCCGGTGCTGTACCTGGTGCTGTTCGCCCCGCTGCTGACGCGGCTGCCCGCCGCGTCGCTGGGCGCGTCAGTGAACCCGAACTCCCCGGCCGGGACGGCCGAGGCGTACCGGTTCTTCGTGCCCGGGCTGCTGATCCAGCTCGGCCTGTTCGGCTCGATGTTCGTCGGGTTCGCGATCATCTCGGACTGGCGCGGCGGGGTGATCGAGCGGTTCCGGGTCACCCCGGTTTCGCGGCTCGCCGTGATGGGCGGGCGGGTGCTGCGAGACACCCTGGTGCTCGTGACGCAAGCGGTGATCCTGGTGCTCGTCAGCATCGGGTTCGGGCTGCGCGCGCCGGTCAGCGCGGTGCTGATCAGCCTCGGCTTCATCGTCCTGGTCGCCGTCGGCCTCGCCTCGGTGTCGTACGCGACCGCCCTCACGGTCAAGAGCGAGGACGCGTTCGCGCCGATGCTGAACTCGGTCATCGTCCCGCTGGTGCTGCTGTCGGGGATCCTGCTGCCGATGACGCTGGCGCCGGGCTGGCTGCAGGGCGTCGCCCGGGTGAGCCCGTTCCGGTACATCATCGACGCGATGCGCGAGGCCTTCAAGGGCCACTACGCCAACACGATCATGCTCGAGGGCGTGCTGGTGGCGGTGGGGGTGGCGGTGGTGTGCCTGGTGCTCGGCTCGCGGGTCTTCGTCCGGGAGAACGCCTGAGGTCGTCAGGCTAGGGCGAGGACGAGCAGGATGAGGGCGGGGACGGCGACGGCGGCGACGGCGGGCCAGGACCAGGCGGCCGTGGCCGTCTTCGCTTCGGTCGCGCTGGCCTCGGCCCGCGTGCGCTCCTTGTCGGCCCGGCTGTCCAGGCGGGCTGCGATCGCGGCGCTGACCGGGAGGCTGGCCAGCCGCAGGGCCTCCTCCGGGAGCCGGGAGGTCGGCTGCGCGTAGCCGCCGGCCGGCGCGGCGGCGACCAGGCCGCGCAGCCGCCTGGGGATGCCGGCGGTTCCGGCCGCCGACCCGACGGCGAGCTTGCGGCGGGCGCGGGTCGACACGTACAGCGCCCAGCAGTTCACCACCCGCGGCGCGGCCGCGCGCTGGGCGTAGCGGACGCGGACCCACTCGCCGGCGTCGACCGATTCGATCACCGGCCAGGGCAGGCGGTGGACCCGGAACGGGTTCACCACCGTCAGGCCGTCGCCGTCCTCGATCACCTTCGGTCGCAGCGCCAGCGTGTAGACAACGCCCGTGACCAGCAGCAGGACGGCGGCCAGGAGCGAGCCGAACCGGGCCGAGGGCAGCCCCTGGGCTGCGTAGTCGGCGACGTTGGCCGCAACGAACGCCGCCCACACCCACCAGAAGATGACTGGCGGGTGCAGGCGGATGGTTTCGCGTTCGGTCACTTCATCACGTTATGCGCACCCGCGGGTCGAGCGCCGCGTAGAGCAGGTCGACGACGATGTTGGCGATCACCACGAAGATCGCCGCCAGGATCACGAACCCGATGATCACCGGCAGGTTGTCCTGGAAGACCGCCTCAACCGAGATCTGGCCGATGCCGCCTAGCCCGAACACCGTCTCCACCACCACCACGCCGCCGAGGAGCTGCCCCAGGTCCACGCCGAGCTGGGAGAGCACCGGGGTGAGGGCCGCCCGGACGGCATGCCGGAAGACCACCCGCCGTTCCGTCAGGCCCTTGGCGCGGGCGGTCCTGATGTAGTCCTCGCCCAGCGTCTCCAGCAACTGGCCGCGGGAGAGCCGGGTGTAGACCGCGGCCTGGATCGTGGCCAGCGTGATCCACGGCAGGATCATGTGGCCGAAGAACGGGCCGGGGCCGGAGGGGATCCCTGCGT
>Ga0208220_1000759_pt1 | contig 13441 bp, 10 predicted proteins | sample NGESurdeep092012_9_FD_184484 | JGI IMG/M metagenome (GOLD analysis project Ga0208220, IMG submission 184484) | Arctic peat soil microbial communities from Barrow, Alaska - NGEE Surface sample F53-1 deep-092012 (SPAdes) | ecosystem: Environmental > Terrestrial > Soil > Wetlands > Peat ... | reverse complement strand
AGCAGCAGCAGCGTGACCAGCTGGATGATGTAGTAGACGACGTTGTGGCCGACCGCGCCCTCGGTGAGCTGCGCGAGCACGGTCGTCCCGGACTGCGGGACCGCGTTCCAGTGCCGGATCAGCATGCCCAGCCCGAGCAGCATCAGGCCGAGCAGCAGGCCCAGCCCGACCTCGGTGTGCTGCGCCCGCCTCACCCGCGGCCGGCGAAACTGCGGCACCGAGTTGGCGATCGCCTCCACCCCGGTCAGCGCCGAGCAGCCGGACGCGAACGCCTTCAGGACCAGCAGCGCGCCGACCGTGTCGGTCACCGCGGGCAGGTTGTGCGCCAGCGGGACGGCCGGGTGGCTGCGGAGCAGGCCGATGATGATCACGGCGAAGATGGAGACGATGAACGCGAGCGTCGGCACCATGAAGAGCCGGGCGGACTCGGCCACGCCCCACAGGTTCGCCCCCGTGATCGCGGCCAGCACCGCCAGGCAGAGCCAGACCCTGGCCCCGTAGAGCGACGGGTACGCGGCCGTCAGCGCCTCGACGCCGGCCGAGACGCCCACCGCCGCGTTCAGTATGTAGTCGACGGTCAGCGAGGCGGCGGCGACCAGCGCGGGCGTGGTCCCGAGGTGGGTCTTGGAGACGGCGTAGGCGCCGCCGCCGTTCGGGAACGCCTCGATGACCTGCCGGTACGAGATGACCAGGGCCGCCAGCAGGATCACGATCGCGCCGGTGATCGGCAGGCTGTACTTGAGCGCCGACGAGCCGGCCGCGACCAGCACGATGAGGATGGCCTCGGGCCCGTAGGCGACGCTCGAGAGCGCGTCGAGCGAGAGCGCGGCCAGCCCGCCGAGGGCGGTCAGCCGCTCCTTCTCCTCATCGGCGTGCCCGGCGGCCGGACCGTGAGCCTGCCCGTCGGTCTTCCCCGCAGCGATCGTCACGCTGATGATTATCCCGAACGACGGCACCGCTCCGGACAACGACGGCGGCCGCTGGGATGACCTTGACGATTCGGTTGCGACCTGGACTGATTAGTCCGAAATGGCTCTCTGGGCGAACTGATCGATAGCGTCTATAGTCAGACCATGCTCGACGTGACCAGGCTCCGCGTGCTCGTCGCCGTGGCCAGGCACGGCTCGGTGACGGCGGCGGCGCACGCGCTGAACTACGCGCAGCCCTCGGTCAGCCATCACCTGGCCCGGCTCGAGGCGGAGACGGGCACCAAGCTGGTCCAGCGGGCCGGCCGCGGCATCCGGCTGACCGACGCGGGGCGGCTGCTGGCCGAGCGGGCGGTCGAGGTCATCGGCCGCCTCGACGCGGCCGAGAACGAGCTGGTGGTCTTCGCCGGGCTGCGGGCCGGGCGGTTGCGGCTGGCGGCGTTCCCGTCGGCCCTCGGCACCATCGTGCCGACCGCGGCGGCGATCCTGCACGACCAGCATCCCGGCTTCGACCTGCGGCTGACCGAGGCGGAGCCGCCCGAGGCGCTGCGGATGCTGCGGGCCGGGTACGTGGACGTCGCGCTGATCTTCCGGCACGAGGCCGACGACGGCGGCGCCCGGCGGGCCGCGCTGTCTACTGGCATAGGGGGCTCCCGCCCCCCATCCCCCCTGGGCGCCCCGGTCCCGGCCGTGGCCACTGGGACGGGAGGCTCCCCCCGCCCCTCGTCCCCCCTGGGCGATCTACTGGCGGACGGCGCGCCGGCCGACGAGCCGCCGGCCGCGGTGGCCGACCGCGACGACCTCCGCGAGCAGGTGCTGCTGTCGGAGCCGGTGCACCTGATCATGCCGGACACGGCCGTCTGCGGCGGCCAGCCGCCGCTGGCGCCCGCGGTGACCGAACTGTGGCCGGCCGACCTCGCCCGGCTGTCCGACCAGCGCTGGATCGCCGGCTGCGACCGGTGCCGCGAGCACCTGCTCAGGCAGTGCGCGCAGGCCGGCTTCACGCCCCGGATCGCGTTCACGACCGACGACTTCGTCGCGGCGCAGGCCCTGGTCACGGCCGGCCTCGGCGTCACCCTGCTGCCGGGGCTGGCGCTGCGGGCGGCCCGCAACCCCGGCGTGCGGACGGCCCGGCTGCGCGGCACCAGCCGGTCGGTGGTCGCGGTCCGCTACGGCGAGGCGCCTGACCCGCCCGCCACCGCGCTGCTGCTCGACGCGCTCCGCGCCGCCGTCGGCGCCCCCGGCCGGTCGGAATCGGTGTCCCGCCCTGACCCGGCGTCCGCCGCGGCGCTATCGGAGCCGGTCGCCGCGCCGGTCTCGTAGCCGGCCGGCGGCGCCGCCTGATCGGCCGAGCTGGCGGCCGTGACCGCTGCCGGCCCGGCGCTCCCGCTCCCGCTCCCGCCGCGGCCCGCCACCCGTCGGCCCAGCCGCTGCATGGGCTTCTCGACCAGGTAGTAGGTCAGCGCGCTGAGCCCGATGACCACCGCCAGGCAGCCGGCGAACATCAGCCCCTGGACCGGCAGCGTGTGCGTGCGGTGCAGGGCCGGGATCGACCGGTAGGCGTCGAACACCAGCGGGTGCAGCAGGTAGACGGAGAAGCTGATCATGCCCAGCCAGGCGCACCAGCGGGGCACCCGCCTCCTGCTCGCGGCCAGGCCGAGCCCGAAGGTGGCGCCCGCCAGCAGGACCGAGGTCGCCCACTGGATCAGCCACTGATGGCTCAGGTGGCGCTGCTCGCCGTGCCAGAGGCCGGCGAACGTGGTCAGCGCGAGCACGCCGACGACGATCGCCGCCGTCACCGGCCTGCTGACGCCCGGCTGCCGCTGCTGGGCCCGGTAGATCAGCGTGCCGGTGAACATCAGGGCCAGGATCACGCACCCCTCCCACGGCGACGGCGATCCCTGGTTGACCATCACCAGCACGAGCGCGGTGAGCCCGGCCACCGACGCCCCGATCCGGGACGCCAGGGACCGCGACGAGACCGCGAGCACGATGCCGCCGAGGACCAGCGCGTCGGCGACCGCGTTCAGCGCCAGCCCGCCGTGGTCGGCGCGGCCCGCCCAGTGGGTGAGCAGCGCCATCGGCAGCACGCCGCCGAGCGCCACCGCGCCCACCGCGAAGGTGCTCGCGTACCAGCCGCTGTGACGGTGCACTCCCCAGCTGAACAGCGCGACCAGCAGCAGGTAGAAGACCATCTCGTAGGACAGGGTCCAGGTCACGTTGGGCACGTTGGGGCCGGTGAGCAGGTTCGGCAGCATGAGCAGCCAGGCGAACACCGACTGGAGCGGGTGGTGCTCGGCCCCCCTGACCGTGCCGTATCCGGTCTCGTAGGCGACGGCGGCGATGACCAGGGCCACCAGGTACATCGGGTACAGCCGGAACAGCCGGCTGGTCCAGAAGCCGCGCACGGAGCCCCTGCGCTCCAGCGAGGCCGGGATGATGTACCCGCTGATCAGGAAGAACACGAAGACGCCGTACTCGCCGAGGTCAAGCCAGCGGTACAGGAAGTCCCTGATCGGCATGAGCATCAGCGTGGACCCGTGGTCGAACACCACGCACAGCGCGGCGAATCCGCGCAGCGCGTCCAGCCACGCCAGCCGACTGTGCTTCGGTGCTGCTGCGTTCGCCGCTTTAGGGTTCGCCAACGTCTCTGACATCTCGCCCGACGTTACCGCACCGGGAACCGCAAGGTGGCGGGCACCGAGCCCGGCGCGATGGTAGCAGGCACCGAGCGCGACCGGTAGGTTACCTGCTATGCCGACAGAGCCTCTGGCTGACGGCGGGCCGCGCACCAGCCTCCCTCGCTGGCTCACCGATGAAGAGCAGCGCGCCTGGCGCGCCTACATCCAGCTCGCCCAGCTCCTGATGCGGCAGCTGGACCGGGACCTGCATCCCTTCGGGCTGTCCATGCACGACTACGAGATCCTGGTCGAGCTGTCGGAGGCGACCGGGAGCCGGCTGCGGATGACCGAGCTCGCCGACCGCACCGCGCAGTCCCGCAGCAGGCTCTCCCATCAGGTCAGCCGGATGGAGTCCAGGGGCCTGGTCGTCCGCGAGGGCTGCGAGGGCGACAAGCGCGGCACCTTCGCCGTGCTCACCGGGCTCGGCGCGGACATCATCGGCCGGGTCGCCCCGCACCACGTCGCCAGCGTCAGGCGGCACTTCATCGACCAGTTCGCGGCCGACGGCCTGGGCGCCCTCACCGAGGCGTGCGAACCGGTGCTCGACCGGCTGCGCAAAACCCGCGACCGGGACTAGAAAGACGGCCGGAGTTGCCGCGAAGCACGTGATCCTGCCGGTGCTCGGCATGGCGGCCATCGCCGTCCCGGTCTACTACCTGTGCAAGCCGGGGCAGGCGAACCCGTACGACTGGTGACGAGTGATCAGAACAGAACCGACATGAACTCGCCGACCTCGCGGAAGCCGGCCCGGTTGTAGGTGGCGCGGCCGGGAGCGTTGAAGTCGTTGACATAGAGCGAGACGATCGGGGAGATCGTCTCGCGGGACTGGCTGACCACGGCGGCCATGCCGGGGGCGGCGATGCCCTGCCCCCGGTACTCAGGCCTGACCCAGACGCCCTGCACCTGGCAGGCGCTCGGGGTGGCCGCCCCGACCTCGGCCTTGAAGATAACCCGGCCGTCCTCGATCCTGGCGAACGCACGGCCCGCGCGGACGAGCTCGCTGACCCGCGCCCGGTAGGACGCGCCGCCGTCGCCCGCCAGCGGGGAGACGCCCACCTCCTCGGTGAACATCGCGATCGAGGCGGGCAGCAGGATGTCGACCTCATCGGCGCGGACCCGCCTGACCGCCGGGTCAGGGGCAACCGACGGCGGCCCGCTGATGGCCATCAGCGGCTGCGCGGCCCGCACGTCCCTGGCGGGGCCCCAGTACGGCCGCAGGAGCCCCCACAGCTCGGTCACCGCAGCCGACGGGCCGACCAGCGACGAGCAGCGCCGCCCCTGGCGCAGCGCGCGGTCCGCGAACGAGGCGACCGCGGCCGGGGTCGCCTGGGCCGGGACCAGGTTCGCGCCCGAGTAGCACAGCGACACCAGCCGGCCCCCCTGCTCGAAGCCCCACAGCTGAGCGCCGAGCCGCCCCGGATCGGCGCCGAAGATCCTGATCCTGGACTCGACGAAGACGTTTGCGACCGGATCGGCGCCGCACACCTCGAGGGCGGCGGCCCGGTCGCGGTCGTCCAGCAGCCTGGCCTGCTCCGAGCGCTGCCTAACGCGCAACATGTTTCCAGCCTAGCCGCTTCTGTCGGGCCTACCCACCCGGACTCGGATCAGCGGTGGCCGGGCAGGTCGCGTTGACCAGACCCGGCCGCTCCGGCACCGCGCCGGTGGCCAGGTAGGCGTTCAGGTAGTTCTGCACGCACTGGTTCGGCGGGGTCTCGAGCGACTGCCCGTGGTTGCCGCCGCCCTCCACCACCACCATGCGCGCGCTCGGCAGCAGCCGGTGCGCGACCTGCGCGCCCGCGTAGGGGGTGGCCGGGTCCAGCGTGCCCTGCAGCATCAGCACCGGCGGCAGCCCCGACCCGTCGACCTTGAAGGGCTCGGCCGGGCCCTTGACGGGCCAGAAGGCGCAGGCCGCGTTGAACCAGGCGTTGTCCCAGGCCTCGAACGGCGCGGTCTTGTACACCCGCTCGGTGTCGGCCTGCCACTTCGACCAGCTCCTGGGCCAGTTCACGTCGGCGCACTCGACCGCGTTGTACACCGCGAACGTGTTCTCGCTGGTGGTGCCCCACGTCTGGTACTGGCTGAGCAGCCCGCCGCCGTTGCCCTGGCCCGCGTACCGCGAGAGCGCCTGCGCGAACGCGGGCCACACGGAGTTCAGGTAGCCGGCGATGACGAACGTGTCGTCGAGCTCGTCCGGGCCGATCAGCGGGCCGTCCGGTCCCGCGATGGGGGTCTTCTCGAGCTCGCCCCGCACCTTGTAGTAGGCCGCCTGGACCTGCGCGGGGGTGGACCCCAGGTGATAGGCCGAGTCGTTCTTCGCCGTCCAGGCGAAGAACGCCTCGAGCCGTCCCTGGAACGCGTAGTCCTGGTCGATGTTGTCGGTGTACCAGGCGCCGGCCGGGTCGACGGTGGAGTCGAGCACCATCCGGCGCACCCGGTCGGGGAACAGCGTCCCGTAGACCTGGCCGAGATAGGTGCCGTAGGAGAACGCGTAGTAATTGATCTTCGATACGCCGAATGCCTGCCGGATCTGGTCCATGTCGCGGGCCATATTGACGGTCGTCATATACGGCAGCAGCCAGCCGAACCGACGCTCGCACCCGGCCGCGTAGTCCTTGGCCCGGCCGATCAGCACCTGCTCGGCGGCCGCGCTTGACGGGATGTAATCGGGCCGCACCTCGTCGAAGAAACTCGGGTCGCAGCTCAGCGCGGGCACCGAGCCGCCCACCCCGCGGGGGTCGAAGCCGACGATGTCGTAGGTGGCCGCCGCCTGCGGGCTCAGCCCGGCCGCGACCCCGGCCGCGAGCGACCGGCCCGGCTCCCCCGGTCCACCCGGGTTGACCAGCAGCACCCCCTGCTGCTTGGCGGCCGGCGCGGTGGCCGGGATCATGGACAGCGCCAGCGTGATCTTCCTGCCGCCGGGATCGGCGTAGTTGAGCGGCACCGCCAGCGTCGCGCACTCCGCGCCCGCCAGCTGCCCGCTGCACTGGCTCCAGCGCAGAGTCGACGCCTTCGGCACCACGGCCGACGTCCCGGTCCCGCCGGCGCCGGCCGGAGAGGTGGTCCCGGCCGCCGGGGCGCCGGAGCCGGACGTCGGACCGGACGTGCAGGCGCTCAGGCCCGCGCCAACCGCCAGCGCAACCGCCGCCAGCGCCAGGCGGCGCCGGAGCGGACGGAGCCGCGGCGAAGGGGAAATCGGCATGCCCTCCATCCTGCCGCATCGCCTGACAGCCTCCGACACGGATCGCCATCAATTCGACACGGAGGGCCATGAGATCGAAACCTATCGCTACATGTCCGCTTTTTCCATAACGAGATTCGGCACAAGGCGCACATCACCGAATTTTTTCTAGCGTTCAGAGTAAATTTCAGACACTCTTGGTCGTAACCCAACAACCCTCTCAAGCCGTCATACTTTATAGTGTTCGGACACTATTGAGGGGGTAGTGAATGCTGGCTAGACATCGGCAGTCACTCATTCTGCAAGCCGTCAGAAACGACGGCAGCGCGCGGGTGAGTGACCTAACGCAACAACTCGGCGTCTCCGACATGACGATCCGCCGGGATCTTGAAGTGCTCGCCAAGGACGGGCTAGTGGAAAAAGTCCACGGCGGCGCGGTGCTGCCGGGCTCTCATGGTGGCCATGAGCCCGGCTTCGAGGACAAGCTCGTGCTTGAACGCCCGGAGAAGACCTCGATCGCCCGCGCAGCGGCCAACCTGGTCCGGCCCGGCACCGCGATCGCGATCGCGGCCGGAACGACCACCTTCGCGCTCGCCCAGTGCCTGCTCGACGTGCCAGGCCTGACCGTCGTCACCAACTCGCTACGGGTCGCGAACCTGTTCAGCGGCAACCACAGCCCGGACGTGGCGTCGGTGGTCCTCACCGGCGGCATGCGCACGGCGTCGGACGCGCTGGTCGGGCCGGTGGCGGACCTGACGATCGCGTCGCTGCACTTCGACACGCTCTTCCTCGGCTGCACCGGTCTCGACCCCGAGGTCGGCCTCTCCACTCCCAACCTGGCAGAGGCCGAAACCAACCGTGCGCTGATCAAGGTGGCCAGGCGCGTCGTCGTGCTGGCCGATCACACCAAGTGGGGGGTGGTCAGCCTGGCGTCGTTCGCGCCGGTGGAGAGGATCGGCGTGCTCGTGACCGACGTCATGCTCCCGGCCGATGCGCACGCGGCACTGGCCGGGAGAGTCGGTGAGATCGTCGTCTAGTACGTCGTAACGATGGGCTGGCCGGGCCCGGCCTCCTGCGCGCCGCTCTCCGTGGCCTGCTCGGCCAGCCGCATCGCCTCTTCGATCAGGGTCTCCACGATCTTCGACTCGGGCACGGTCGCGATGACCTTGCCCTTGACGAAGATCTGGCCCTTGCCGTTGCCCGAGGCCACGCCGAGGTCGGCCTCGCGCGCCTCGCCCGGGCCGTTCACCACGCAGCCCATCACCGCGACCCGGAGCGGGACCTCCATCCCGGTCAGGCCAGCGGTGACCTCTTCCGCCAGCTTGTAGACGTCGACCTGGGCGCGGCCGCAGGACGGGCAGGAGACGATCTCCAGGCCCCGCTCGCGCATGCCCATCGACTCGAGGATGCCGATCCCGACCTTGACCTCCTCGACCGGCGGCGCCGACAGCGACACCCGGATCGTGTCGCCGATGCCCTGCGAGAGCAGCGCCCCGAACGCGGTGGCCGACTTGATCGTGCCCTGGAAGGCCGGGCCCGCCTCGGTCACGCCCAGGTGCAGCGGGTAGTCGCACTGGGCGGCGAGCAGCCGGTAGGCCTGGATCATCACCACCGGGTTGTGGTGCTTGACCGAGATCTTGATGTCGCGGAAGCCGTGCTCCTCGAACAGCGAGCACTCCCAGAGCGCGGACTCGACCAGCGCCTCGGGGGTGGCCTTGCCGTACTTGGCCAGCAGCCGCTTGTCGAGCGAGCCCGCGTTCACGCCGATCCGGATCGGCGTCCCGGTGTCCAGCGCGGCCCGGGCGATCTCCTTGACCTTGTCGTCGAACTCCTTGATGTTGCCCGGGTTCACCCGGACGGCGGCGCAGCCGGCGTTGATCGCCGCGAACACGTACTTCGGCTGGAAGTGAATGTCGGCGATGACCGGGATCTGCGACTTCTTGGCGATCATGGGCAGCGCGTCCGCGTCGTCCTGGGACGGCACCGCGACCCGGACGATCTGGCAGCCGGACGCGGTCAGCTCGGCGATCTGCTGCAGGGTGGCATTCACGTCCGCGGTCAGCGTGGTCGCCATCGACTGGACGCTCACCGGCGCTCCGCCGCCGACTGGCACGTTGCCCACCATCAGCTGACGCGAGTGCCGGCGCTCGGCCAGCGGCGCCGGAGGGGTAGCGGGCATGCCCAGGTCAACGCTCATTGGTTTCCATCCCGTCGGGTGCGTCGGGTGATCGGCACGGCTTCTATTCTCGCCTAGTCTCTGAATACTCTGCTCTTCCACACTGACCCACGTGTCAGGTGACTACCCCTGGTTACCCAATGTTCACCGGGTTGACGATATCCGCGAGGATGAGCACCGACCCGAACAGGACGAGCACGACGAAGACGGCCGCGCTGACCGGGATCAGCCTCCGGTAGTCGACGAGGCCGGGATCGGGCCGCCGCCGGAAGCGGGCGAACTGCCGCCGCACCATCTCCCAGAGCACGACCGCGATGTGGCCGCCGTCCATCGGCAGTAGCGGAAGCAGGTTGAACACCCCGACGAAGATGTTCAGCGACGCGATCAGCAGCAGGATGAAGGAGACTTTCTGCTGCCAGCCCGCGTCGGCCGCGACCGCGTCGCCGGTGTCCCTGGCCGCGCCGACCACGCTCGACACGTTGCCCGCGGCGGTCGTCGACCGGTCCTTCTTGAACAGGTTCGGCAGGGCGGCCGGCAGCTCCCCCAGGGCGGAGACCGACCCGGTGAACACCTGCGAGAACCCGGTGCCGACGTAGCCGATCGCGCTCGGCAGGCTCTGCGACTTGAACACGGTGTTCACGGTCGCGTCGAACCCCAGGTCGGTGCCGTACCCCGGCACTTCGGCGAGCCGGGTATGGAGCACCAGCGGCCGACCGTCCCGGTCGACGGTCAGCGAGACCGGCTCGCCCGGCTTGGTGGCCAGGATCGCGTTGTGGAGCTGCGTCCAACTGGTCATCTTGACCCCGTTGAACGCGGTCACGGTGTCGCCGACCTTCAGCCCGGCCAGGACCGCGGCCGACTTCGGGGCGTTCTTGGCGCACTCGGCCCCGTTCAGCAGGGCCGCCTTCGATGGCTGCACGCAGGGCGTCACCGCGGCCACCTGGTTGGTGGTGACCTGGCTCTCGATCCCGATGCCGAGCGCGAGCCCGAAGATCAGCACGGCCGCGATCACGAAGTGCATGAACGAGCCGGCCCCGAGCACGATCAGCTTCTGCCAGCCGGGCGCCCGGCGGAAGGAGCGCGGCTCGTCTTCCTCGTCCACCTCGTCGACCGACGTCATGCCGGTGATCTTGACGAAGCCGCCGAGCGGCAGCGCCTTGATGCCGTACTCGGTCTCGCCGCGGTAGAACGACCAGACCGTCGGCCCGAACCCGATGAAGTACTGGGTGCACTTCATGCCGAACCGCTTGGCCGTCACGAAGTGCCCGGTCTCGTGCAGCATCACGGAGATCAGCAGCGCGGCCAGGAAGATAAGCCAGCCAACCGCTTCCAGCGCCAACCTGCGCCCCTCCCTACGCTTCCGCCAACCGGGTCAGCTCCCGCGCCCGCCGCCGCGCCCAGTCATCGATCGCGAGCACGTCGTCAACCGTGGTCACGCCGGCACCGGACGTGTCGTGCTCAGAGACTACGCGAGCCACCGTGTCAACGATCCTCGGGAACGAAATCCTTCCCGCCAGGAAATCGGCCACGCACGCCTCGTTGGCGCCGTTGTAGACGGCGGGGGCGGTGCCGCCGAGCCGGGCGGCCTCCCTGGCCAGCGCCACGGCCGGGAACGCGCTGTCGTCGAGCGGCTCGAAGGTCCAGGTCGCGGCCGTCGTCCAGTCCAGGCCGGGGGCGGCTCCCGCCACCCGGTCCGGCCAGGCCAGGCCCAGCGCGATCGGGGTCCGCATGTCGGGCGGGCTGGCCATGATGACCGTGGCGCCGTCGGAGAACTCCACCATCGAGTGCACGATCGACTGCGGGTGCACCACCACGTCGATCTTGTCCAGGCCGAAGCCGAACAGCAGGTGCGCCTCGATCACCTCGAGGCCCTTGTTCACCAGGGTGGCCGAGTTGACCGTCACCAGCGGCCCCATTTTCCAGGTCGGATGGGCCAGCGCCTGCTCGGGCGTGACCGACGTCAGCCGCTCGGCCGGCCAGCCTCGGAACGGGCCGCCGCTGGCCGTCAGCACCAGCCGCCTGACCTCGGACCGCGCCCCGGCCCGGAGGCACTGGGCGAGCGTCGAGTGCTCGGAGTCGACCGGCACGATCTGACCCGGCTTGGCCCGGCTGGTCACCAGCGGGCCCCCGATGATCAGCGACTCCTTGTTGGCCAGGGCCAGCGTCCGGCCTGCCTCGAGGGCGGAGAGGGTCGCCCGCAGCCCGGCCGCGCCGGTCACGCCGTTGAGCACCACGTCGCACGGGAGCGCGGCCAGGTCCGACACCGCGTCGGCGCCTGCCCGCACCTCGGGGTCACGGGCGGGTGAGGCGGAGCCGCGGTCCGTTCGATCAAATTCTGCTTTTAGCTCTGCCTTGACAGCGGGGACGGCGGCCGAGTCGGCTACCGCCACCACGTCCACGCCGAACTCGGCCGCCTGCCGGGCGAGCAGGCCCGGATTTCCGCCTCCGGCCGCGAGCCCGACCACCCGGAACCGGCCCGGGTTGCGGCGCACGATGTCAAGCGCCTGGGTCCCTATGGACCCGGTCGAACCGAGAATTACCACGTCACGCGGGGCGGGGACTGCTGGCGTCGAATTCACCCCGCCATTGTTCCATGCACGGCTTGGCGGCGAGAACGCGAATCTTGGGCGCGTCGCGATCGCCCGGCCGGTAGCATTCCCGATACCCATGAAGATCACGCGCAGTAGCCGCACCGTCGCTCTGATGGCAGGGATCGCCCTCGCCGTCGGCGCGCAGGCGCTGCTGCCGCAGGCCGCGACCGCTGCGGCGGGCGCCCGCCCGGCCTCGGCGGCCGGCCGCCCGGCTGCCAGCGCACGGGCGGCGGCCGTCGGCGGCCGCGCGGCGGCCAGCCGACCGCCGGCCCGCGCGCGGCTGGCGGCCGTCAGCCGTCCCGTGGCCGGCGCGCGGGCGGGCTGGCTGACCGGGGACACCGCCGGGCGCGGGCTGCGACTGGTGCACGGCGGCGCCGTCGACGCCGCCGTGGGCAAGATCTTCTTCACCCTCGGCGACACGGACTACACCTGCTCGGGCACGCTGGTGCGCGGCAACGGCGGCTACGTGGTCGTCACCGCCGCGCACTGCGTCACCAACGGGCACGGCCAGTGGGCCGTCAACTGGACCTTCGCGCCCGGCTACAAGGACGGGACGGAGCCGTACGGCCGGTACACCGCGCGCCGGTTCTTCGTCTCGCCGCGCTGGAAGGGGCCGGCCGCGAGCGAGCGCTACGACGTCGCCTTCGTCCGGGTCAGCCCGGCCCCGCCGCACGGGCGGAAGTCCCAGCCGGCCAGGCCGCCCGCCGGGCTCCCGATCAGCTTCGCCGCCAGCCAGACGGCGGCGCGGCGGGCGCAAGCCTACGTGTTCGGGTACCCGGCCCTGCCGCCGTACAGCGGGCTGTACCTCAACTACTGCGCGGGGCCGGCCGCCAGCAGCGCGGCCAGGAAAGGGAGCGCCCGCATGGCGTGCGCGATGACCGCGGGCGACAGCGGCGGGCCGTGGCTGACCGGATTCAGCCCCCAGGCCGACGCCGGGACGATCACCGCCGTCACCGCCTACAAGCTCTCCGGCGACCTGCGCACGCTCTACGGGACCGTGCTCGGCCCGAACGCGCGAGCCCTGTACCTCAGGGCCAGCGCCTAACCGCGCCTAGCACCCAGAACCCGGACTAGGATCGGCACGGTGACCTCGACGGTACGTGACACACCGCTGCGAGCGGTGCATGAGCGACTCGGCGCGACAATGACCGACTTCGCGGGCTGGCTGATGCCGCTCAGGTACGAAGGCGAGACCGCCGAGCACCAGGCGGTGCGGAAGTCCGCCGCCCTCTTCGATCTGTCCCACATGGGGGAGATCGCGGTGACCGGGCCGGGCGCAGGCGCGGCGCTCGACTACGCGGTCACCGGCTGGCCGTCGGCGCTGAAGGTCGGCGGGGCCAGGTACACAATGCTGTGCGCGCCCGACGGCGGCATCCTCGACGACCTGATCATCTACCGGCAGGCGGACGAGCGGTTCCTCGTCGTCGCCAACGCCTCGAACACCGATGTCGTGCTGGCGGAGCTTCTCCAGCGGGTCTCCGGTGACGCGGTGGTGTCCGACGAGACGCATCCGACCGGGCTGATCTCCATCCAGGGGCCGGACGCGGTCGGCCGGCTGGCCGCCGTGACCGATGTCCCGGTCGGCGACATGCGCTACTACAGCGGCGCCTACGGGTCGGTCGCGGGCCGTCCGGCCTGGGTGGCGCGGACCGGCTACACCGGCGAGGACGGCTTCGAGATCTTCTGCGCGTCGGACGACTGCGAGCCGATCTGGGACGCGCTGGCGGTCGACGGCCTGATCGCGGCCGGGCTCGCGGCGCGCGATACGCTGCGGCTTGAGGCGGGGATGCCGCTGTACGGCAACGAGCTCGGCCCCGACCTGACCCCGTATGAGGCGGGGCTCGGGCGCGTGGTCCGACTCGACAAGCCGGGTGACTTCGTGGGCCGGG
>Ga0208220_1000758_pt1 | contig 13460 bp, 15 predicted proteins | sample NGESurdeep092012_9_FD_184484 | JGI IMG/M metagenome (GOLD analysis project Ga0208220, IMG submission 184484) | Arctic peat soil microbial communities from Barrow, Alaska - NGEE Surface sample F53-1 deep-092012 (SPAdes) | ecosystem: Environmental > Terrestrial > Soil > Wetlands > Peat ... | reverse complement strand
TGAGCGCCTGCACGGTGCCGGTTCGGAACGCGCGGCACGGCCCAACGGCGGGGCACTCCAACAGGTTCCGCCCCGGCCCGCTTCGCCGACCAGCGGCCGGGCTCCGGTCCGTTAAAAGAGTTGGGGCCACGGCATCGGCAAGGTCCTGGTCCCCCTCATGGTCCGCCGCGAGGCACGCAAGGAGATGCCGGAAAACATCGCCGCGCTCAAGCGGCTGATTGAGGAGGGGTAGCGGGCTGACAGGCTCAGTCGATTATGACGCGGAGCTGGTCGCGTGCGGTGGTGAGCGCCTGCTCGACTTCGTGCCTGGTGCCGGCCTGGGCGAATATGAAGCCGAGGTACTGGTCCCCGTCCGGGAGCGGGCGGACACGCCGCCCAACCGGAATGGTGATGGTCAGGCCGGTGATCCCGGGCACGGCCGCAGCCTTGCCGCGGCCGTGGACGGCGCGCAGCACGCCCGGGTGCGGCACGGGCAGCATGTACACCCCGGCGGCCGGGGCCGGGTCGCGGCCGGCGGCGGGGACGGGCTGGCCCAGGGCGCTGGCGAGGATGAGTTCCTCCAGTGTCGTGCCGCCGGGGAAGCGCAGAACCCGGGAGCACAGGCCGCCGATGGAGCGTGCCGCCAGTTCGAGCATGGCGGGCCTGGCCTGGCCGCCGCGCTGATCGATGCGCAGCTCGGCGTGCACCGGGCCGCAGGTCAGGCCGAGCGCGCGGGCCGCCCGCCCGGCGGTGGCAATGGCCGCGTCGAGGACCGGGCCGGGCAGCCGGGAGGGGGTGACGAGCAGCGTTTCCTCGAAGGTCGGCCCGTCCGGGGTGCGGGGCTTGTCGAAGACGGCGGTGACGGCCAGGTGACCGTCGTCCAGCAGGGCGTCGATGCTCAGCTCCGGTCCGGGCAGGTACTCCTCCAGGAGCAGGGGCTCGGTGTCCGGCCGCCGGGCGGCGGCCAGGACGCGCCGGATCCGGCGGGCAGCGGTTACGGCGGCGGCCGGGTCGTCGGCGCGGAGGATGCCCTGGCTGGCGCTGAGCGAGACCGCCTTGACCACGCACGGGAACCCGACCGCCCCGGCCGCCCGGCGGACGGCGTCGTCGCTGGCGGCGGCCACGGTTTCGAACCTCGGCTGGGGTACGCCGGCGGCTGCCCAGCGCTGTCGCTGCCGGGCCTTGTCGGCGGCGTTCCGTACCGCCCCGGCCGGGTTGTGCGGCAGCCCGAGCCGCGCCGCCACCGCCGCTGCCAGCTCAAGCATCGGGGTGTCCGCGGCGATCACCGCGGCGACCTGGCCGCAGCGGGCCGTGACCAGGCTGGCGCTGCGATCGGGGTCGGCTGGGTTGACGGGGATGACCGGGTGGCCGCCCAGCGGCAGCGCGCCGTCGCTGCCGATGACCAAGTCCAGTCCCATCCGGGCCGCCGCCAGCAGGAAGTCGGCCGCGCGGTAGGTACGGGCGGGCACCAGCAGCAGTACCCGCGGTCTCGCCGGCGCCGGCTGTTCCGGGGTGGTAATCGTCATCGTTTCTCCGGTGAGAAGAACGGGTCGGTGCCTGCCTCGTGGTCGGTGGTGTCGGTCAGCCCGGTCATGGCGGGCAGGCGGGCGCGCAGCAGCGGCTCGATGCCCTGCCGGATGGTTACCTCGGCCAGGCTGCAGCCCTGGCAGCCGCCGTCGAGCCGGATCCGGATCCAGCCGTGGTCCGTGCCGGTGACGGTCACGTGGCCGCGGTGGGCGGCGATCGCCGGATTGACCTCGGCGTCCAGCGCCTGCCGGGCGGCCTCCGCCAGATCGGCGGCGGCCCCCGCCGGAGCCTGGGACGGGCCGGCGCCGGGGGTGACCAGCCGGACGGCGGTGACCTGGGGGACGGCGGCGCGGATCGCGGCCTCGATGCGAGAGGCCAGGGGGAACACCGCTCCCGGGGATCCGCTCACCTCCAAGGTGACCACCCCGTCTCCGGCGGCGGCGACCCGGATGGCGCCGCCGCGTGCGATGACCGACGGCAAGACGGTGCGCGCCAGCACCGCCCCCACCTGCGCGGCCAGGTCGCTCACCGGCCAGCCCCCTCGCTGGCTGCCTGCGGAGCCTGGCCGCCGGCTAGGGCATCCAGCGCGGCTTCGAGGTCGGCAATCAGGTCCGCGGGGTCCTCGATCCCGACCGACAGGCGCAGCAGGTCGTCCGGCACCGGTGACGACGGTCCCTCGCTGTCGCGCCGGTGCTCGATCAGGCTCTCCACTCCGCCCAGCGAGGTGGCCCGCTTGAACACCCGGACCTCGTGCAGCACCGCGTGCGCCTGGGCTGCCCCGCCCGCCAGCCGGATGGACAGCATGCCGCCGAACCCGCCGTCCATCTGCCGGGCTGCGATCTCGTGCCCTGGATGGCCGGGCAGCCCGGGGTACAGCACTTCGCTCAGCGCAGGGTGCGCGGCGAGGCAGGTGGAGATGGCCAGCGCGGTGTCCGAGGCGCGGTGGACTCGCAGGAACAGGGTGCGCATGCCGCGCTGCAGCAGCCATGCCTCGAACGGGCCGGGCATCGCGCCGGCGTTGCGGCGCCAGGACCGTATCCGTTCCCACAGCGGGTCCCGGCGAGCGGAAAGGACCGCGCCGGCCAGCACGTCGCCGTGCCCGTTGAGGTACTTGCTGGCCGAGTGCACCACCAGGTCGGCACCGTGCTCGAACGGCCGGGTCAGCACCGGGGTGGCGACCGTGTTGTCCACCGCCACCCGGACCCCGGCCGCGTGCGCCACCTCGCAGACTGCGGCCAGGTCGGTGACCTCCCACATCGGGTTCGCCGGGGTTTCCAGCCACAGCAGCCGGGTCTGGCCGGGGCGGATCGCGGCGGCCACGGCACTGGGGTCGGTGGTGTCGGTGAACTCCACGTCCATGCCCCAGGTGAGCGCGAACTCGGCCAGCCACTTGCGCACCCCCCAGTACAGCACCCGGGAGACCAGCACGTGATCGCCGGGCAGCAGCGACTGGAACACCGCGGTGACCGCCGCCATGCCCGAGCTGAACAGCGCGCACTCGCCGCCCTCCAGCGCGGCCAGCAGCCGCTCCGCGTGCTCGGAAGTGGGGTTGTCGGCCCGGGTGTAGACGCGGCCCTGCGGGTAGCTGCCGTCCGGCCGCTGCTCGTAGTTCGTGGACAGGCTGATCGCCGGCGCCACGGCGCCCGTGGCCGGATCCGTCTCGCCCAGCGCCTGCGCCGCCAGAGTCTGCGGGGACAAGGATCGGTGCTCCATCAGGCTGTGCCTCCGTTCATGCCCGCCGCATATTCGCGGCTCTCGTGCCGCCGCAGGCCCGGCGGGGCGGCCGCGCGCCCGGCGGGCGTCATCACGCTGCCTTCTCGATGGTAAGGACCTGGAACGCTCCGGTTGCGGGGAAAGCCCGCCGCCCGATGGCCTCAAGGAAGCAGCCGGCGTGTCGGCTGCCCGGGACCACCCCGGGCATGACCAGCGTGCCGTGCAGCTTCACCTGGCCGTGGCGCGCGCCGAGGACACGCAGCTGACGGCGGGTGAGGAACCGGGCGGCCTGCCAGGGCGGCCGGCGCAGCTGGCGGCGCCGGGCCAGTCCCCAGGCGCTGCGGCGGTTCAGCGCGGCGATCACGACCCGTCCCCCGGGCCGGGTCACCCGCGCCAGCTCGGCCACCAGGGCAGCGGGGCTGGCGGTGAACTCGCAGACGGTGACCGCGATGGTCACGTCGAAGGCCCCGTCCCGGAAGGGAAGGCTGCCGGCGTCGGCCGCCAGCAGCGGTGCCCGGACGCGGCGCGCGGCCACGGTCAGCATGGCCGGGTCGAGGTCCACGCCGGCCAGCCAGGCGGTGCGGCGCTCAAGGGCGGTGGTGAACCGGCCGGTGCCGCAGCCTGCGTCTAGGACCCGCAGGCCGTCAAGCCGGCCGGCTGCCCGCTCTACGGCCGCCAACTCGATCGTGAAGGCATAGCGGCCCCACCGGGTGTCAAACCACCGGTCATAGGCGGCCGACTCCAGGCGAGCGCCGCCTCGCCCGCGGTCCTGCCGGGCACCCGGGCCGGGCTCAGTCATGTCCGCTGCCTCTCGCCCCTCTCCCTGGCGCCCCGCCTAACTGGCGGCACGCACGCAAACCCGGCCCGGCCTCCCCCGGGAAACGACTGAGCCTGTCGCGGCCCGGGAGCGCTCTTTCCGGCCCGAAATTTCCGGAAGCCGCTGCGCGCTACCTAGCGGACCCGACACATGAACGCGACGCCTGGGCCTCGTTGCTCGCGGAGCTGTACATCGAGCAACCAGGCCAGCCCGCGTCGTTCAGCCGGCTTTGACGGCGATCTGCCCGGCAGGCCCCTCGACAACACGTCCCACCTCAGCGGCCTGAAGCCCGCGTCCAGAAAGTTCCTTTAGCAGCAGGTCAGCAACGGAAGCATCGGCCGACAGCAGCAGGCCTCCGGATGTCTGGGCATCGTGCAGCAGCACTATGACCTCTTCAGGTATCCGGTCGTCTGCCAACACAATGGACCTGAGCCGATCCAGGTTGGCGAGCGTCCCGCCGGACACAAAGCCCTGGCGCGCCAACTCCTGCGCGCCCGGGAGCATCGGCACCCGGAGTGCCGACACCTCAGCAGCGGCGCCGCTGGCTGAGAGCATGCGGTGCAGGTGTCCGATTAGCCCGAAGCCGGTGATGTCGGTCGCTGCGCGCACGCCGACGGAAAGCGCGGCCTCACTGGCGCTCGCGTTGAGCTGGGTCATGCAAGCTACAGCGGCCTGCAGTTCCTGGGCGTCGGCTCCGTTTCGTTTCAGTGCGGTCGTTATAACGCCAGTGCCGAGCGGCTTGGTCATGATGAGCCGGTCGCCTGGAGCGGCGCGGTCAATGGTCATCAGCCGGTCCGGATCGGCCATCCCGACCACTGCCATCCCGTATTTCGGAACTGGGTCGTCAATGGTGTGCCCTCCTACCACGATGCAGCCCGCCTCGCGCGCCGCCTCGGCGGCGCCGCGCAGCACCTCCGCCAGGATGGAAAGCGGCAGGCCGTCACCCGGCCACGCCGTCAGGTTCACCGCGATGACTGGCCGCCCGCCCATGGCATACACGTCCGACATAGCGTTGACAGCCGCGATCCTGCCCCAGTCGGCGGGATCATCGACGATCGGCGTGAAGAAGTCCGTGGTCAAGACCAGGGCCCGATCGTCGTCCAGCCTGAGTACCGCGGCGTCATCACCCTCCATGGCGCCAACCAGGAGGTCACCAGAGGCCGGCTCGATGTCGCCAAGCGAGGCAAGCAGCTCTTCGAGCTTGGCGAGCGGCAGTTTGCATGCGCAGCCAGCGCCGGGGGACAGAGATGTCAGCCGAGGCTGCTGCGTCGCTGGCGTCGTCACCAGAACCTCCAATTATCCCACGGAGTTGACGACAATTATCGTAGCAGCCTGGTTTGTCGGTTCCGGTGGCAGCTATGCCGAGTTGCCAGGGGCGGGCTTCCCTCGCTCTCCACCAGCTCTGGGGGCAACTCCTGACCCTCATATCGGCCAGTTCCACGAGCGAATCAAGCTGGCGCCGCGGATATGACTGAATCGTAGGTAAGTGAGCCGTATCGCCAAACCGCTGGACGCGATTCCTTATACCGAGGCATGGCTCAGCACTGTCGTCCCTATGGTCACCGCCGCCTCCCGTGGTGCGGCTCAACTCGGGAGCCGCAACCCGCTATGCGATCGGTCCCGGGGGCCAGCGATTGCGCGCTCCGCCGGCTCAGCCCATCTCAATGACCGGCCTGACCTCGATGGTGATCCAGCCCAGGTCGACACCCGGCCAGGTTTTCGCGATCTCGACCGCCTCGTCGATCGAACCGGCGTCGATCACCGAATAGCCGCCGAGCGCCTCCCTGGTCTCGATGAATGGCCCGTCAGCGACGCCGGACGACCGCACCGTCTTTGCGGTCCGCACCCCCTGCAGTTGGTGCCCGCTATCCAGCCTGCCGGTCGCGTCCCACTTCTCGTACCAGGCGACCACCTCGGCGTACCACGCCCCGGATTCGGGGGTCTGCGGGCTCGGCCCGTTCGGCGTGTCCACAATCAGCATCGCATACTTCACGCGTATCTCCTTGTCCTCGCGGTGCCGTAGCCGGGCACTGTCCCACGCACTCCGCGAATGACTGACCAGCGAATATGGACACGGGCAAGCGGTTGCTTATCAGCCAGACAAGGCGCAGGCCCGACTAGTCCATCGTCGATGGCGGCGACCCAAACGTCTACCAGCCAGATCGAGCGCTTGGCGGCGGACGGCACCGCACCGCGACGTTGTGCCCGGGCTTGTAGCCGTGGCGCAGGGCGGTGACAGGTGCTCACCCGCGTGCCGATGCCATCCTCATCATGCTCCTGGGCCGACACGGATGAGCTCGCAACTAACGGGAGACACCGGGTTACACGGGAAGAGCCGAATCTGCGCGACGGATTAAGTTCCGTCGGCGGCGCTGAGGCCCACGGCAAGCCGTGAGTCGGCGTTTTGGTGGGCAATTACCGATATCACGTGCAGGAGGGCCGTGTCAGAGTAGCCGACTGCCCGCAGCCGCGCGAGGTCCCCAGCATCCATCTTCCACGGCTGGCGGCTGAGTTTGCGGGCGAACCCGATCAACTGGTCGTCGCCATCCGTACGGAATTTGAGTCCGTTGAGCGTCTCGACGCCTTCCCAGTCCGTGGCTTCTTCGGCGGCAATGGAGGCCAGAAGTCGGCGTTCACGTCGGCTTATTGGCTCCTCGGCCTCCAGTACGTAGGCACGCCACGATTCCCACGCCGACTGTAGCTGTCGGTTCCGAGGCTGTCGGCGGCTCCGGCCGACAGTCCTATTAGACGTGACGGATCGACTCGGCCGCAATGCAGTGATCTGGCGCAGGTCTGGCTCGAAGGCGGGAAGCGGCGTTAGATAGTCAAACTCAATGCCAGTCGCGTCGGCCACTCTGGTGAAGTAGTTGAACATCGAGATCACGCCGATGGCCGTCTCTACCTGTTCCGCGTCAAGTCCTTGGCGGCTTATATCTTCCACTGCCTGACGAGTAAGCGCCCATGGTTCCGCAGTTAGCGTTGCGGCGAGCCGGACAAAGGCACGCGTACGCGGCGTCAAGGACTCGTAGTCTCCCCGGAGGAGAGCCGACGGTGTAGCGGCTTCGCCACCTGCAACACGCAGAAACTCTGCGTGAGCGGAAGTTCAATAAAAGCATTGGTTCGTGCGTGACGTGGCGCTCGCGAGTATTTCTCTATCAACCCAAGGCAGTCCGGCAGCCGCCAGTGCACCAGAAACACTAAACGTCCGCCGGAGCAACTCCGGGTCAAGGCTGTGCGCGCGAATAATCCCAGCAGCGTCGCCGTGCGAGGGATGGTAGACCGGTGGCATGGGCCGTTTATTCACGGCAGCGTAAGCCTCGGCAAGTGCCCCTGTCGCCTCTGCCTGAGCAACGATTCCCAGCCACGCCACAAGTAGATGTTATCCATGTGCACCTAAACCTGACAAGACGTTTCGTGACACGGAACGATTTCATGACATCATCCAGAAAGAAGGCTGGTCAGCTGGTTCCGGGCCGGGGAGCGATCGCGGTAGCCCGACCTATCCTCGATTTTCCGCGGGGGGTTGACGCCTGCAGCGGGTCCCCCGGCCCCTGATCGCACCACGTCGGCGGCGAGTTGGCGCAGCGTCGGGTCGGTATCGTCCGGGTGCAGTTGGAGGAACGGTGACCACTCGGTGCCGGTCCATTCCCGCACCCACGGCTTGCCGCCCGGATCGGCGTAAAGCCCAGCTACGGGCGGTTGGCCCTTCTTCGCGCGTGTGCCGGTGAGAATGGCCAGGATGTCATGCCGTTCGGCGGCCTGTCTGATCGCCGCCACCATCTCCGGACGCCCTGGGTGTCTGGCGATCATGTCCGCCGTCGCACTGCTCCTGATCACGCCCCCGTCGTGCAGCACGATCCGCAGCGCCCAGTCCAGTCCCCATGATCCGTCTGTGAAAAGGCGGACTTGGTTCCAGGGTCCGCCCGCTGGACATCGGGCAGGTAGCGGGGACCGTCTAGACCGTGGAGCCCTGTTCTGGCGGCTCGGGAAGGTAAGCGATGGCGTACATCCAGGCGGCGCCTCAAGCAGCGCTCTGTCGGCATTGAAGGCAAGAGCGAGGTTGCGCGCGCGGGCGGCCACGTCCTGGACATGTAGCCTGTCGGGGAACCCTGCGCCGCTACCTTCAGCATCTGCATTGCGCCAATTTAAGGCGACCATCCGATTATAGCAAACCCATGAAGGATATCTACAGATTTCGGCTTGTCCGCCCTGGATATGTGAATTAACCAGATCATTAACAAGTTAGCGTGACGGCATCGTGCGCTCGCTGAATCAATGAACGAAAAGGCTGAAAGTCAGGCCGGTCTGCCGTACCGCCTGCCCTCCGGGCGTGAAAGCGCTGGGAAAGCATTGCGTGGTGGATCGAGTTCCGCTATGATCGGACATGTCTCTATTCGGCATCTGGGTTACCGGACTGCGCAAGAAGTCTTGAACGAGCAGGAAGCCGCGTGAATTAGCCGCGTGAATTCCCTGTCCGGAAAATGCCCGGCAGCTCAGCGCGCTGCCGCTGATCACAGCTATCAGGAGGTTGACTATGCCCATCCCTACCGAACCGATCGGGAGCATTCCCAGGCCTGCGCGGCTAATAGAGGCAGGCCGCGATCTCGCCGCGGGACAGATCACCGCCGGCGTGTACGCCCGGCTTGCCGAGGAGGCCGTGCGCGAAACCATCGGTCTGTTCGAGGCGGCCGGGTCGCCGGTGGTCACCGACGGGGAGCAGGCCAAGCCGAGCTTTGCCACCTACCCCCTGGCCGGCCTGGAATCGCTCGCCCCGGACGGGGCGGTCATCGCGTTCGCCGACGGGCATACCCGGCAGCTTCCCCGGCTGACGGCCGGCCCGTTCCGTTACGCACACCACGCTGACGGCTATCTTCGGCTGGCGCTCCGCTATGCGCGCGTCCCGGTCAAACAAGCAGTGATCGCCGCGTCCGCGCTGAGCCTTCTCTATCCGGCCGACGGCATCGACGGCTACCCGCGGGAGGAGTTCCTGGCGGAGCTGGTGCGCGAGGCGGCTGCCGATATCCGCGGCGCCCTGGACGGGGGCGCGCATAGCGTGCAGATCGACTTCACCGAGGGCAGGCTCGCGCTGATGCTCGACCCGTCCGGGCAGCTGCTGCGGTCATTCATCGATCTGAACAACCGGGTGCTGGCCGGGTTCCCGGCACGGGATCGGCAGCGGATCGGGGTGCACACCTGCCCGGGCGGCGACCAGGACTCCACGCACAGCGCGGACGTCGACTACGCTGGTCTGCTGCCCGGCCTGTTCAGCCTCAACGCCGACGCGTTCTATATCCAGGTGGCCAGCGAACCGGACCGGCCCCGCGCGCTCCGCCTCATCGCCGAGCACGCCAGGCCCGGGCAGCGGATCTTCGTCGGGGTGACCGACCCGATCAGCCCCCGCGTCGAGACAGCCGAAGAGGTCAGGGACCGCGTGCTGGAAGCCGCCGAGTACATTGACCCGGGCCGACTGGGTACCTGCGACGACTGCGGCTTCGCGCCGTTCGGCGACGACACCTCGACTACCCGCGAAACCGCGTTCGCGAAGATCAGCGCCCGGGTGGCCGGCACCCGACTGGCAGCCGCGGAACTCGGCCTTTGAACGTGCCAGCCGGGACCTGTGGGTTGCCGAGCAGCGTCACGAGGACTACCTGAAAGAAGAGGACACCCGATGAGCAGCAGCGAGTTCCACCACTACGGGGTGAGTTCCTCGCCGAGTTCTACCCCGATCCTGCGTTCGGGCACGCGAAGGTCCAAGGGAAATCGCTGCTGCTCAAGGGCCTGAACGCGATGGTCTCGGTCATCAGCAGCCCGCTCGCCGTCCCGGTCCTCGGCCCGGTCCGCCTCAGGGGCGGCAGCGCCGGCTCCGCCCGCGGCGCCGCCGGCCTGGCCGCCGAGGCGATCGGCACCGCCCGCGAGGCAGGCTGCACCGGAAAGATCATCGTCCGGTTCGACTCAGCGTTCTACAACTCAGCCGTGATCAGGACCGCCATCCGCCACGGCGCGCACTTCTCCGTCACCGTCCCGATGAATTCCTCCCTCCGGAACGCGATCACCGCCATCCCCGAGGAGAAGTGGACGCCGATCGCCTACCCGCAGGCCATCCGGGACGACCAGCTGGAATGCTGGATCTCCGACGCCGAGGTCGCCGAGACCGGGTACACCGCGCTCACCTCCAGGCCGAAGAAGGAGCAGGTCACCGCGCGGCTGATCGTCCGCCGGGTCCGCGCCCGCAACGAAAAGGCCGCCGAAGGGCAGGGCGAGCTGTTCCCCGTCTACCGCCACCACGCCGTCCTGACCGACTCGCCGTTCGAGACGCTCCAGTCAGAAGGCCAGCACCGCGACCACGCCATCGTCGAGCAGGTCATCGCGACCTGAACGCCGGCCCGCTCGCCCACCTGCCGTACGGTCATTTCGGCGCAAACGGGGCATGGCTGGTCCTCGCGGCCATGGCGTACAACCTGCTGCGCGCCGCCAGGACCAGGGCCGGGACCCGCTACGCCAGGGCACGGACCGCCACCGTCCGCCGCGACCTGATCGCCATGCCCGCCCGGGTCGCACGCCACGGCCGCGGGAACCTCATCCTCCACCTGCCCTCAGGCCACCACCGCGAGCAGGCCTGGCTCAACCTGTGGGCAGACGCCTGCGGCCCGCCCGCCGCAGCGGGCCTGACCAGCCCAGACCCGGGCCCGCAGACCCACGCCGCAAGGCACACCCGCCCTCCGACCCCGACCCGCCGACCACGGACAAGCCGCACAAAGGATGAGCGGTAAGACGCCCGCGCCCGCATCCACCTGCGAAAACCCATCGTAGAGGCAGATCTCGTTCAGAATTCAGTCGGTGGATCCAGGCTGAGGGCTGCTTCGGGAGCCCCCGATTACTATTAGTGGTACGGCATGGACGGGAACCAGCCGTACCCGAAGTGCGAGGGGAGCTTGACGCCCCAGTAGAAGAAAAAGAAGGAGCCGCCGATAAGCAGGGCCGCCGCTGTGAAATTGGCGGTGCGCCCCGGCTTTGCCCCGAGCCAGCTCTGGAACCGGCTTGCCGACAGCGCCAGGAAAAGGAGCGCCATGATGACGATATTGCCCAGCCCCACCAGGATGAAGGCTAGCGCTCCGTAGAAGGGATTGTGCGTGGAGGCCGCGTACTGGAACATCTTGTAAAACAGCGGGTAGGGTCGGCCGATCAGGAACCCGCCGATGAGCGCTCCCATCACCACCTGGGGGGTATAGGAGAAGCGGGCGGTGAGCCGCCGCAGCGGGTCCGGGACGACACCGGCCGCCGCGAGGCCGAGGTAAATGAAAATCAGCCCGATGACGGTGAAGACGACCAGGGACTGCACGATCCGTTCCGGCATCTTGCCGACCAGGGTGTTGGAGAGCTGGGGAATGCTCGGGCCGAACGCGGCGCCGATAGCACCGTAAACGCCCGCCACCACGACAAGGCCGAAGGCCAGCCAGCCCACAGGACGCAGCGCCCGCCGCATCCTGGTCGCCGCTGTGGGAGCGTCCTCCATAAGCGGGGCGACCGCGCTGAACACGGCCACGTTGCAGGCCGTGAATGTGCCCGCCAGTCCCGCCGCGAAGGCGAAGATAATCCCGGCCACGCCGCCGCTGATGCTTGTAGTGAGTGAGGCATGACCAAGGATTCCGTTGGCCGTGTTAACCCCGATCTCGTCATCGGCCAACTGCGCAGACCACAAGATCGCGATGGCGAACCCCACCAGGAGGCTGATCGCTACGAGAGGACCACGCCGGGTCCAAGTAGCTCCCCTTCTGTGCGCCCGTCTTTCTTCGAGGGTGACGCTGCTGCTAGCCATGGTTTTCCTTCCGGGAAGTTAATTTGGGGGATTGTCGCTTCTGACCCTTATCGTCAACGTCGCGCGGCGCTAGAGACCCATCGCAGATTGCTAAGGTCTGCCCCAGTTCCCCGAATGGAGCTGCACCTTGACCGCTAAACTGCGACGGGTAAGCGCGAAGAACACCAGCGGCCGGTCAATATCATCAACGACCACGTGGTCTTTGAAGACAGATCTCTCGGCGCCCGGAAAAGTACATAGTAAGCAGCTGTCTTAGCAAGATCGTTAGCATCTCGCGGCCAATTTTCGAGCACTCCCAAGCCCGACGTCAGCCGAAGGCGCGCGCTACTTGCTGGCTAGATGGGGACGGTCATGTGAGCGGCCTTCCTCGCAGGTACTGAGCGTCCGAGACGGATGGCCATGACCCGGCCGGAGTGCATCGCCATACCGGATAACAGTGTTATACTCACTTATAACGGGGTTATGACACACTGTCAAGATGAGCCGCAGACCGGATTCCGACATCCGCACCGCGCTGATTGACAGTGCAGCGCGCTTGTTTTCCGAAGCAGGCCCCGCAGCGCTGTCCGCTCGGCGAGTCGCCGCGGAAGCCGACACGTCGACCATGGCCATCTACACGCACTTTGGGAGCATGAGCGAACTGATCCGTGAGATCGCCCGGGAAGGTTTCTCTCGCCTCGCCCAGATGTTCACAAAGGTCGAACCGACCGATGACGCCGTTGCTGACATGGCTTACCTGGGCCGGGTATACCGACGGAACGCCAACATAAACCGGTACCTGTACAGCGTGATGTTCGGCGGAGACTCCCTTCAGGGCTTCGCCCTGACCGAGGCCGACCGTCAGAACGGCCGCTACACTCTCAGCCCCGTGATCGACTGCGCACGCCGGTGCATCGAAACCGGCAGATTCCGTAGCGACGATCCAGTGCTCGTGGCGCACCAAATGTGGCTGGGCGTCCATGGAACCGTCACGCTCGAGATCGGCGGCTACCTGATCGACCCGTGGTCAGCGTCGAAGTGCTTTGAGGCGCAGCTCGTCAGCCTTATGGTCGGCGCGGGCGACAGCCTGGCATCCGCCGTCCAGTCCGTCGCCGTATCGGCCGAGCGCTTCGCGAAATGGCCTACCCCCGGCGAAGACGCGCTAGCCGACGACGGCGATTAGCGTCGCCGCCATCGGCGTCCGCGTGTTTTCAGACGGGGCGGCGTGCTACGAACGCATAGCCGTAGACCTCGAACGCGCGCGCCTTATCCTCGCCTCCAGCGCCGCGGAAAGTGTCGACCGGCTCGCCGATCATCACGTCAGTGAAACCGCTGTCCTGCAGCATCTTCTGCCAGCCCGCACGGGGCAGCCCGCCGGCTATTCAACCGGTCCATAGGTCGATGTCGCGCAGCGCAGCAGCTGGGACAGGGCGGCCGTTGGCGATGTCGGCGAACTGCAACAGCCCGCCGGGGCGCAGCACCCGGAAGATCTCGGCGAACACCGCTTGCTTGTCTGAGCACAGGTTGATCACCCCGTTAGAGATCACCACGTCGGCCCAGCAATCGCTGACAGGAAGCGACTCGGCAAGTCCGCGGCGGAATTCGACGTGCGCCAGCCCGAGCGCCTCG
>Ga0208220_1000757_pt1 | contig 13469 bp, 9 predicted proteins | sample NGESurdeep092012_9_FD_184484 | JGI IMG/M metagenome (GOLD analysis project Ga0208220, IMG submission 184484) | Arctic peat soil microbial communities from Barrow, Alaska - NGEE Surface sample F53-1 deep-092012 (SPAdes) | ecosystem: Environmental > Terrestrial > Soil > Wetlands > Peat ... | reverse complement strand
CATCGTCTGCCAGCCGCTCGCGGTCTCGTTCGTGAACGTCCCGGTCGCGAGCAGCGCGCCGCCCGAGGTCCACAGGGAGCCGGTGTGGGTGCCGTTGTTCCCGGCGCCCTTGTAGAACCGCACGCCCGCCACCCAGCCCGGCACCGTCGACTGGAACTTCGTGCCCAGCTCCAGCGCGGCGGAGTCGTTCGCCGAGGTGACGGCCGGGGTGTCGTTGTTCCCGAAGAGCCCGCAGGGGCAGCCGACGCTCACCGATACGCCGGGCCCGGGCGTCTCGATATTGCCGCTGTCGTCGGTCGCCCGGGACAGGATCGTCACCGGGCCGCTGCCGGCCACCGACCAGTTATAGCTCCAGGTCACGCTGGTGGCGGCGGGCGACATGGTCGTCACCGGGTGCCAGGTCGAGCCGCCGTCGGTGGACACCTCGACGCCGGCCACCACGCCGCCGCCGGAGTCGGCGGCGGTGCCGCTGACGGTGACCGAGGCGCCGTTGTCCAGCGTGGCGCCGGCCGACGGCGAGGTAATGGCCGAGGCCGGCGGGCTGGTGTCGGCCGACGCCGCGGCCGCCACCAGGTCGGTGTCCAGCGTCGCCGGCTGCGCGTGCATGTCGGCGAGCAGGTTGACGGTCGCCTGCTGCATGTCCTGGCTGGGCGGGTTCTGCGCGTCCCCGTCATGGTCGGAGTCGAGCCCCCACGCCCACTGGACGGTGCCCGCGTCGAAGACCAGCGCCCCGCTGGCCGCCTTATACAAGGTCAGGCTGCTGGTGGCGTTGCCCGTGCCGAACTCCTCGTTGGGGGCCAGCAGGAGCTGGGAGACGTCCTCGGTCGTGTTCGACATGTCGATCTCGCCGGGCGGCCGGAACCCGTTGTCGACGTCGGAGTCCCATTCGTAGCCCAGCGTCTCATTCGGCATGGGGGCGGTCTGGCCGGCCTGCAGGCTGGCCACGCTGGTATGTCGCCAGAACCGCAGCTGGGCGTCCGCATACGGCACCTGCAGGGCGTACGAGCAGCAGTTGACCAGCCACAGCTGCCCGGTCAGCGCGTTCTCCGGCTGCCCGCCGTCGGCCGGCGGGCTGAACCGGGGATCTCGCCACGCCCCCGTCCAGGTGGGCGGGTCAGCCGGATCGGTCACGGCGCTGTCGAGGCTCTCCTTGTAGGTAATGAGCGTTCGATCGGCCTCGTTGCCGTACTGGCTCGGCGCCCACCGGGTCTTCCACCACATCAGGTTGCCGGCGAAGAACGCCAGATTAACGCCGGCGTCCCTGGCCGCCGTGACGTTCGCCCGGTCGCCCGCGTCCCAGTACTCGGAGTGCCCGACGTTCATGAACACCTTGTGCTGCTCCAGCATCGACGCGGCGCCCGGCGCCGAGACGTCGGACTGGCTCACGTAAGAGACGTCATAGCCGTTGCGTTCCATGAACTCGATCATCGGGAACTCGGCGTAGAAGAAGTAGTCCTGCCCGCCCGGCGTGTCGAAGCGGGTCGCGAACGGGCGGTTGTAGCTGACCTGCTCCGCGCGCCTGGGGTTGAGCGGGCTCTTGGCCGTGTCCGTCGCGTTGCCGGTGTACAGGCTGTAGCCGCCCCAGTCGTTGTACGCCTGCCAGGTCTCGTCGGAGGTCATGAACACGACGTCCGAGGTACTGGCATTGTTGGTCACCACGAACGGGATCTGGTTCTCGCCCTCGGTGCCGTCGGTCCGGTAGATGTGCGCGAAGTAGACACCGGAGACCGCCGCCGCGGGGACGTTCCAGGTGGCGGACACGCCCCAGTTGCCGCAGTCCACCAGCCCTATCGCGGAGTTGCTCAAGCAGGGCGGCTGATTCTGCGACACCGAGATGTTCGGGGTGATGCTGGCCTCCAGCCGGGCGCCGTCCCCGCCGTAGTAGCCCATCCGGTAGATGTCGATCGCGTACGTGGTGGCCGGTGACTGGATCTTGAAGCTGATCGACTGCCCGACGTTGACGCTGAACGGGTCGGCGAACCCCTGGATGGTGCCGGTCTCGGCTTTCGACACGTTCCACTGCGACTTGGACGTGCCGGGCAGCTGGTTCTCACACGCGACGGGATTGGCGCAGCTCGCCCGGGCGGCGGCCGGCCGGGGCGCCGCGCCCGTGATGGTGCACATCGCCGCCGCCAGGACGGCCGCCGCGAGGACCCGGCCGGCCCGCCGGCGGAGCGCGGCGCTAGTCACCATCGCTGGTCACCTCCACGGCCGCCAGGTTCCACCGGTCGGTGGCAGGCGCGGTATCGCTGGCCGTGACCTGGGTATGGGCCGCGGGGACCGGCACGTTGGTGTACTGGGACCAGTACGTATCCCCGGTGCCGGTGTCGATCCACTGATCGAGCGGCACCCAGCCCGCGGGCAGCGTCCGCGCCGTGGCGCTGTCCCAGTCATCGCCCACGGCGAAGACCAGCGAGCCGGCGCCGGCCGTGGTCAGGCTCGCGCTCGGCGCGCCCGAGGCGGCCGAGGCGGCGGCCGACGCGCCCACGCCGTCCGTGCCCTCCATCGCGATGACCGTCAGGTCCTGGTCGTAGCCCGTCCGGACGGGCGTGGAGGTGACGGTGGCGCTGGTCAGCACGGCGGGCGCGGTGGCCTGCCAGATCTCCGCGTCGCCCGCCTGGCCGTTGGCCCGCCGGACCAGGGTCCAGGTCAGGCCGGCCCCGCTGACGGTGAGGCTCTGCGCCGCCGGCGCGTTCGGACCGTCGCTGCCGGCGAACGCCAGCAGCGTCTCGCCCGCGGCCGCGGTATGGAAGGCGGGCGTGGTGAGCGTGCCCCGGCCGTGGACGCTCTCCTGAGCCTGCATGACGAAGCAGGTCATCGGCGGCGCCGGGTTCTGCACCGTCACGGTGACCGGGGCGGAGGTACCGACGTTGCCGCTGGTATCGGTGGCCCGGGCGGTCAGGACGTGCGAGCCCGCCGACACGAGGGTGGTGTCCCAGCTGACGGCGTAGGGGGGCGTCGCCACCGGAGCGCCCAGCGCCGTGCCGTCGAGGAAGAACTGCACCGAGGCGACGGCGACGTTGTCGCGGGCGTCCGCGGCCACCGGCACCTTGGCGGACACGATCTGGCCGTCGGCCGGGTTGGTGATGCTGACGGCCGGCGGGGTCCTGTCGGGCGGCGGCGTGGTCGCGCTGGTCACCTCGACGGCCGCCAGGTTCCACTGGTCGGTGGCGGGCGCGGTATCGCCGAGGGTGATCGCGGTGCCGGCGGCCGGGCTGGGCGACTGGGTGCCCTGGACCCAGTAGGTGTCGCCGGTGCCCGTGTCGACCCACTGGCTGACCAGCGCCTGGCCGGGGTCCGGGGTGCGGCTGATGGCGTGGTCGTAGTCGTTGCCGACCGCGTAGACCAGCGACCCCGCGGCCGTGGTGGTCAGGTGCACGCCTGGCGCGCCGGAGGCCGCGGACGCGGCCGCCGAGGCGCCGACGCCGGCTGAGTTCTCGAAGGTCAGCACGGTGAGCTGCTGATCGCGGCCGCCGACCGCGGGCGTGGAGGTCACGGTAGCGCCGGTCAGCTGGCCGGCCGCCGTCGCCGTCCAGATCTCGGCGTCGCCCGACCGGCCGTTCGACCGCCGCACCAGCACCCAGGTCAGCCCCGCCCCGCTCACCGTGGCCGTCTGCTTCCCGGCCCCGGACGGGCCGTCGCTGCCGACGAAGGCGACCAGGGTCTCGCCGGCGGCGGCGGTGGAAAACGGCGCCGTGCTGACGGTGCCGACGCCGGTCCTGGTCACGGACTGGTCGACCGCGGCCCCGCCGGAGCCGCCGCCGCTGACCACGGTGACGCTGTCCACGGGCGCGGTGCCGACGTTGCCGTCGGTATCGGTCACCCGGGCACTGAGCCGGTGGGCGCCCAGCGGCGTGCTGCCCACGGCCCACGAGTAGCTGTACGGGGCGGTGGTCTCCGGCGCGCCGAGCGGCTGGCCGTCCAGCAGGTACTGGACCGAGGCCACCGCGGCGGGCGCCGTCGCCGACGCCGTGGCCTGCAGCGTGACCGTGCCCGACACGCTCGACCCGCCGTCCGGGCTGGTCAGGGCCACGGTCGGCGGCGTGACCGCGGGGCTCGTCTGCGAGAGCACCGTCACCGAGCTGCCGCTGATCCGCAGCTTGGTGTCCACCACGTTGTGGTCAGGATCGCTCTCGGTCAGCACGTGCTCGGGGTCGGCGATGCCCCGCAGGATGTAGGTGCCGTCCGGCACCCCGGTCAGGTCGATCGGCTGGCCGTTGTCGGTCTGGTCGTACTCGTCGCCCCACCCCACCGACCAGCCCAGCGGCTTGGCCGGGCTGGTGCAGTTGCCCTGCGGGATGAAGGTCTGGCTGGGAGCGTTCGGGACGCCGCCGACGTAGGTGTCCCCGGTGATGCAGAAGTCGGTCTTCGGGCTGGTGACCACGACACTGCCGGCCGATCCGCCGGCATTCACCTGGTTGAGCGTGAAGCTCGTCAGCGGGAACCGGTAGTCGAACGGCGGGTCGAAGACCCCCGTCACCGCCAGCGGCACGGAGTGGTCAAACTGCCACACCCCGGGGCTCGGGCTGTTGTAGATCGCCTGCACGAAGCTCGCCATGCCCGTCGCCGGGTTATAGGTCGGGTCGATCTCGAACGGCCCGGCGCCGGCGTCCCAGGTGATGTGCGTGAATTGCAGCTGCCGGTGCCCGTTCCTGGAATTGGTCCCGATCGATATCTGGCTGACGGGAACTTCCACCTTCAAGTCGGGCAGCGTCACGCTGGCCGGCTGCGCGACCCGGACCGGGGCGTGGACCAGCCCGGACCCCGCCTGCGACGCCATCGCCGCCTGCGGAGCCGAGGCGATCGGGGCCAGCGCCAGGGCCGCCGCGGCGAGCAGCGCGAGCCTCCGCCGCCGGGCCGCCGGCCGGAGCCGCCATTCGCGCGAGCGCACCATCACCATGGCCATCTGCTTCTTTCTGCGGGCCCATTGGCCCGATGGAAAAACTGGTTAGGCGGAGCAAACTGTGATGGGGGGAAATCCGTTATAAGGAGGCAAGTTCCGGAAAGTCATGAGGGAGGTCGGCGGGCCTGCGGTGGCACGCCGGGACACCCGCCCATACTTCGCGGGGCGGCACGTCGCGGGTCACGACGGCACCCATGCCGACGAGCGCGAACGCGCCGACCGTGCGGCCCTCGCCGATGGTCGCCCCGGCCCCGATGTAAGCGGCCGGCCCGACCCGCGCGCCCCCGCCGAGCCGGGCTCCGGACGCGATGGTGGCGAAGTCGCCGATCACGTCGTCGTGGGTGAGCGTCGCCTGGGGCATGATCGCGACGTGCGCGCCGACGCGCACCCCGGCCGTCAGGGCGACGTGCGCGAGCAGCACGCAGCCGGGACCCAGCGACGACGACGCGGACACGGCCGCGCTGGGGTGGACGATCGTGGCGTAGCGCTCCGGCGGCAGGCCCAGTTCCCCGACGATGCGCACCCGGCTGGTGTAGTCGCCGGGCCGCCCCGTGCAGACCACCACGGCGGCGTCCGGCCGCTGGCGCAGCACGTCCCGGCCGCCCAGCACCACGCTGCCGGCGACCATCGTGCCGTGCCGCTCCGGGTTGTCGTCGACGTAGCCCAGGAGCCGCCAGGCGCCGCCGCTGGCGTTGAGGGCGTGCACGGCCTGAGCGGTTTCCCGGCCGAAACCCCCGGAGCCGACGAGCAGCAGGTCCCCGCCGCCGGCGCCGCCATCACCTGGCACGGTGCGCGCTCCGCCCCGCCGCGGCCGGGTCGCTGACGGCCGGGTCGCCGACAGCCGGCCCGCTGCGGCAGGCGGCCCGGCGGATAACCGACACGACGTGGTCCTGCTCGGCCTCGGTCAGCTCGTGGAACAGGGGCAGGATCAGCGACGATGCGGCGAGGCGCTCGGTCACCGGCAGCCGGGCGCCCGGGCGGCCGTCGGGCCGGGCGTACGCAAGCTCGGTGTGCGCCGCCATCACGCCGCGCCGCGCGGCCACGCCCTCGTCGGCAAGCAGGCCCAGCAGGGCATTGCGGGACACCGGGAAGCCGGGCGGCAGCACTATCCAGAACGACTGGTAGTTGGTGGTGCCGTGGGCCGGATCGGTGATCGTCGTGAGGCCGGGGATCTCGGCCAGCAGCTCCTGGTAGCGGCGCGCGAGGTCCCGCCGGCGGGCGACGACCCGCTCGAGCTTGCCCAGCTGGACCAGGCCGATCGCGGCCTGCACGTCGGTCATCCGGTAGTTGAAGCCGGTCTCCAGGTAGTGCTCGATCACCGGCTGGCGGCTGGCGTGGCGCTGCGCCGCGCTGACGTCCATGCCGTGCTCGCGGAGCCGGCGCAGCCGGGCCGCCACCGCGCCGTCCGGGGTGACGAGCATGCCGCCCTCCCCCGTGGTGATGACCTTGCGCGGGTGAAAGGAGAAGGCCGCGAGGCTGGCGCGCGCGCCGACGGGCCGGCCCCGGTAGACCGAGCCCGCGGCGCAGGCGGCGTCCTCGACGACCGCGATGGCCCGCGGTTCGCAGATGGCCTGCATGCTGTCGAGGTCGGCCGGGACCCCCGCCTGGTCCACGAGGATGACGGCGCGGGTACGGCTGGTCAGGTGCGGCCCGACGGTGGCCGGAGTCAGGTTCAGCGTCACCGGGTCGACGTCGGCGAAGACGGGCTGCGCGCCGACGTACCTGGCCGCGTTGGCGGTGGCGATGAACGACAGGGACGGGACGATGACCTCGTCGCCCGGCCCGATGCCCGCCGCGATCAGCGCCAGGTGCAGGGCGGCCGTGCAGGAGGACAGGGCGACCGCGTGCGGGGCCCCGATCGCCGCGGCGAAGGCCTGCTCGAAGTCGGCCACGCGCGGGCCCTGCGCCACCCAGCCGGAGCTGACCGCCGCCGCGGCGGCCGACGCCTCCTCGGGCCCGAGCCAGGGCCGCATCACCGGAATCGTCACCGCCCGGCCCCGCCCGGCTGGCCGGCCCCGCCCGGCTGGCCGGTGCCGCCCGGCTGGCCGGTGCCGAGCCGGCGCTCGGCCTGCCACCAGGCCACCAGCCGGCTGAGCCCGTCCTGCAGGCCGACGTCGGCCTTCCAGCCCAGGCACGCCGCGGCCCGGGACACATCGGCCAGGCGCCGGGTCACCCCGTTCACCCCGCGAGCCGGCCCGAACTCCAGCGGCAGGTCGCTGCCCATCACCTGCAGCAGCGCCTGGGCGAGCTCGGTCAGGCTGGTCTCGGTTCCGCTGCCGATGTTGAAGACCTCGCCGGTGACCTTGCTGTCGGCCGCGAGCAGGTTGGCCCGGGCGATGTCCTCGGTGAAGACGAAGTCCATCGTCTGCGCGCCGTCCCCGAGGATCAGCGGCGGCTGCCCGGCCGTTATCCGTTCTATCCACCTGATCAGGACCTCGGTGTAGAGGCCGTAGATGTCCATCCGCGGGCCGTAGACGTTGAAGTAGCGCAGCGCCACGTAGTCCAGCCCGCGCATGGCGTGGAAGCTGCGCAGCATGCCCTCGTTGAAGGTCTTGGCCGCCCCGTAGAAGGTGTCGTTGTCGTAGGGATGATGCTGCTCCGCCGTCGGGAACTGCTCGGCCAGCCCGTAGACCGAGGCCGAGGAGGCCGCGATCACCTTGCGGACGTCCGCGTCGGCGGCCGCCTGGAGGACCTCAAAGGTCCCGTCCACCAGCACCTCCAGCGCCAGCCGGGGATCGGCGGCGCACTGCGTGATCCGGATCGCGGCCTGGTGGAAGACCAGGTCAGTCCCGGCCATGACCTCGGCGATCAGCCGCCGGTCCCGGATGTCCCCCTCCACCAGCCGGACCCGCCCCGAGGCCATCGCCGGGGTGAGATTCTGCCGGCGGCCCCGGCTGAAGTTGTCGAGGACCGTCACCTGGGCCGCGCCGGCGGCCACCAGCTGGTCGGCGATGGTCGAGCCGATAGTGCCGGCGCCCCCCGTGATCAGGCACCGCTGTCCGTGCATCATCTGTCCTGTCCTTAGGTCTTGTTGTCCTAGAGCGAGGTGCTGTCCTTAAAGCGGCCGGCTGTCCTTAACTCCTGCTGGCCTAAAGCCGGGGAAGTCCTTTAGACATCTAGACTCCTGCCTTTCTTACTAGGACCCGCGCGCCGCCGCATTCGGCACTCTGCGACGCGGCTTCGAGAAGCGATAGCACCCGCAGGCCGGCCGTGCCATCGGTGAGCGGCTTTCGGCGCTCGGCGATGGCACCGGTGAATTCCGCCAGTACCGACATCAGCGCCTCGCGTTCGGCCAGGGCCGGGATGCGCGCGTCGCCGATCCGGTAGGAGATAAGCGCCTGACGGCGCTCGTCAGGCGCCAGCGGGTCGGCCGGCAGACGGTCCACTCCGCGATCATGAATCATCAGCCGCGCGGCCGGATTCATGTCGTCCCAGACGACGGTCTGCTTGGATCCGCCGAAGACCGTCGTGCGGATCTTGGTCGGGCTCAGCCAGTTGACGTGCACGTGGGCCAGCGCGTCGTTGGACAGCCAGATCGACAGGTAGGCCAGGCACGCCCGGCCGGCCCCGATCGGGTCGGCCGTGTGCGCGGCCACCGCCACCGGGGCGACCTGCTCGGGCAGGACGAAGTCCAGGATCGACAGGTCGTGCGGGGCCAGGTCCCAGAGCACGTCCACGTCGGGCTGGACCAGGCCCAGGTTGATCCGGACCGAGTCGATGAACTGCACCTCGCCGATGTCCCCCGCGCTGATCAGGTCCCTGACCTGCCGCACCGCCGGCGTGTAGCAGTAGGTGTGGTCACACATCAGCACCAGCCCGGCCTCGCGCGCCAAGACGATGAGCTTCTCCGCCTCCGCCGTCGAGGTGGTCAGCGGCTTCTCCACCAGCACGTGCTTGCCCGCCGCCAGAGCCGCGCTGACGAGCTCGAAGTGGGTGGCGGCCGGGGTGGCGATGGCGACCGCGGCGACCTGCGGGTCGTCGAGCACCTCGTCGTAGCAGGAGGTCGCCCGCACCGTCGTCTGGTCACCGAGGACGGCGCGGGCGCGCTCGGCGTCCAGGTCACATAGCCACCTCAGCCGGACGGCCCGGGTGGCTAAAGCGGTCCTGACCAGATTCGGCCCCCAGTAACCCGCGCCGACGACGGCCAGTCCCGTCCGCGGTAACTGCATGCGCTCTTTGATTGCTACCTCCGCTATAGGCGGCATCAGACATTTCGGAAAGGGGTCGCGACCATCGCTGATAAGCGACGGCACCGCTGCGCACTTCGCTCTGAATAATAGCGCGCGTAATGACGAGCCGCCTGCATCCCGTTCCGGAAGACCCGGCCGGGGTGCACATTTGCCATTGTGCGCGGAGTATATATTGGATTGAGCGGCCGGGCAAGGGCCGCCGGGCCACCGGGCCGCCGGGCGCTGTTTAGCGCCCGGCCTGCCAGACGGTCACAATGTGAAACGGTCAGCGGCGGGACCCGGATACGGGATCATTCAGTAGTGTGCGGAAGAAAATAATAATGCTCCTCAGCGCGGTGCGGCCAAATCCGAATCCTCTTGATAAAGGGTGCAAATGATAGACAGTGTGCGGATCCAGGCCTCGGCCGATGTCGATGACCGCGCCAGCCTCGGCCCGGGGACCACGGTCTGGCATCTGGCCCAGATCCGGGAAAACGCACGCCTCGGCCGCGACTGCATCGTGGGCCGCGGGGCCTACGTAGGCCCGGGCGTGCGCATCGGCGACAACGTCAAGCTGCAGAACTACGCGCTCGTCTACGAGCCCGCCATGCTGGAGGACGGGGTGTTCATCGGCCCGGCGGTGGTGCTCACCAACGATCCGTACCCTCGGTCCACGGATGTGTCCGGCCTGCTCAAGGGGGCCGACGACTGGGATGCCCGCGGCGTGGTGGTGCGGGAAGGGGCGTCGCTGGGTGCCCGGGCCGTCGTCGTGCCGGGCTGCGTGATCGGCCGCTGGGCGCTGGTCGCGGCGGGCGCCGTCGTGACCACGGACGTGCCGGACTTCGCGCTGGTCGCCGGGGTGCCCGCCCGCCGCCTGGGCTGGGTCGGCCGGGCCGGCGTCCCGCTGGCGCGGTCCGACGGCGGCCGGTGGCTCTGCCCGCGCACGAGCGAGGAGTACACCGAGTCCGGCCGGACCCTGCGCCCGTTATGACCGGCGCCAGCGCAGGACGGCCCGGTGGCGATGACTGCTCACGCGCCGGGCCCGGCCCCGCTTGCTCAGGGCCCGCTCGTAGGCCGCCAGGAGCTGCGGCACCTGCCGGTCCCAGCTGAGCGCCGTCGTCAGCCGCTGCAGTCCCGCCTCCCCCATCCGCTCCCGCGCCACCTGGTCATCGACCAGCGCGACGATGCAGGCGGCCATCGAGGTCGCGTCGTTACGCCGGGCGTACAGGCTCGAGTCGCCCGCCGAGACCCGGCCCTCGTGCAGGTCGAACTGGACCATCGGCTTGCCCAATGCCATGTACTCCATGACCTTGTTCATCGTCGAGATGTCGTTCATCTGGTTGGCCTCGTCCGGGTTGACGCAGATGTCGGCCGTCGCGAGCACCGCGCCGAGCTCGGCGTCCGGGAGCCGTCCGGTGAACACCACCTGATCGCCCAGGCCCATGGACCAGGCCCGCTCGCATAGTCGCGAGTGCTCCGGGCCGGCTCCGACCAGCACGAACTGGATGTCCTCGCGCCGCCACTCGCAGATGATCATGCGAGCCGCGTCAATGAGGTAATCCAGGCCGTCCTGCAGGCCCATCACCCCCACGTACCCCACCAGGTGCTTGCGTCCGTGCCGCCATTTCTCGTCGGGCCGGGCGTCGGCGAACCGGGTGCACTCCGGCGCGGACCGCACGATGAAGACATCCTGCGGCGACATCCCGCCCCGGCGCAGGGCGATGTCCCGGTAGCTCTCGTTGGTCTCGACGGACACGTCGCAGAACCGGTAGGTGAGACGCTCGAAGAACGCGACGAGCCGGACCTGCCAGGCGCCTTCGCGGTGGCCCTTGGCGATCATCAGCTCCGGGCACGCGTCGTGATGGTCGTAGATCAGGCGCGACCCGAGCACCATCAGCGGCAGGGCCACGAGGAAGAGCAGGTCCGGCGGGTTGCAGATGTGAACGACCCGCACGCGGTGCCGCAGCCGGATGCCGAGCGCAATGCGGAGCTGGGCCGCGATGGCGACCAGGTACTCGGCCAGGTACGCCGCGGATCGCCGGGCCTCGGGACCGGGCGCGTAACGGTAGATCCGGACGCCGTCGATCGTCTCGCGCCGCCGCGGATGTTCCTTCGTCGCCGGGCAGACGACGTGCACGTCGCATCCCGCGCCGGTCAGCGCCAGGGCCTCCTGCCAGACCCGCCGGTCGAACGGCACGGGCAGGTTCTGGACGAGAATCAGGACGTGCAGCCGGTCGCTGTGCCGCCCGGCTGCCCTCACCACGCCAGGCCCCGGTAGTTGGCGGCGGGGACGGCCGTCCGCGCGATCCCGCACAGGTCCAGCACGAGGCGGCCGCCAGCCAGCTCGCAGATGCCGGCGTACGCCGGGTTGGCCTGCGCCACGATGATCAGTGCGGCGTCCTTGAGGACCACCTCGAGGTTGTCGCTGAGCAGGGGCGCGATGTGGGGATGCACGGTCGTGACGTACTCCCGGTTGGCGCCCACGAGGCGATCGAGGTTGACGTACTCGTCGTGGATGGCGAGCTCGTATCCCTTGCCGAGCAGTCGTTCGGCCAGCTCGATCATCGCGCTCTCGCGCAGGTCATCGGTGCCCGGCTTGAAGGCGACGCCGAGCAGCGCGACCTGCTTCACGCCGAATTCCTGGATGGCCCGGAGCGCGATGTCGATATGCGAACGATTGCTCGGGAGCACGGCCTCTAGGACGGGGATCTCCACGCCGAGCTGGCGAGCGCGATAGACCAGGGTCCGGAGGTCTTTCGGCAGGCAGGAGCCACCGAAGGCGTATCCGGGGGTCAGGTAGGCGGCCGAGATGTTAAGCCGGGTATCAGCCTTGAATATGTCCATGACGGCCTGGCTGTCGATACCCAGCGCGGAACAGAACCTGCCGATCTCGTTCGCGAACGCCACCTTCAGCGCGTGCCACGAGTTATCGGTTAGCTTCGCCATTTCCGCCACCGCAATGCTGGTGGCGGTCACGCTAGGGGCATAGGGCCGGAAGACCGCGGCCGCGCCCTCCAGGGCCCGCGAGTCAGTGGCACCGACCACCGTCTTGGCCGGGTGCTGGTAGTCGTGGATCGCCGATCCCTCCCGGAGGAACTCCGGCGAGAACGCGACACCGAAATCCCGGCCGCATTTCTTCCCCGAGACTTCCTCCAGCCGGGGGATGACCCGCTGCTCGGTCGTACCGGGCGGGACCGTGGAGGTGAGCATGACCAGGTGCCAGGAGGCCGACCGCCGCAGCACTGCGCCCAGCTCGTCGACGACGCGATCCAGGTCCGCCAGCCGGACGTCGCCGGAATGGCCGCTCGGAGTGCCGACGCAGATCAGCGTCACGCTGCTCCGGCTCACCGCGGCGCCCAGGTCGCTGGTCCCCGACAGCCTGCCCTGGCTGACCTGGTCGGCAATCAGGTCACCCAGGCCGGGCTCCATGATCGGGCTTATGCCCGCGTTCAGCTGTGAGACCTTCGTCTGGTTGATATCGACGACAACGACCTCATGACCGCTGTCCGCCAGGCAGGCCGCGGCCACTGCCCCGACATAACCAAGGCCCAGGACTGCGATCTTCATGAGGACCCCTCCCTCTGCCCGGGTCCGGATCCCTCCCGCACGCCGCCACTCCCCCCTGCAGTTCGGTTCCTGACGCCTGCCGGGCACCCCCGCCAGTAGCCGCTGCTGAAGATAGGCAGCGGGGTCTGGGCTGGCCTTGTCCGACTACGTTAGGTGATCGCATTATTACTGTAAGCGAGATTGTAGCGGCTGCTGCCTCTATGCCGTCTCAGTTTCGGATTGGAAGCACTCGATGTCGAGTGTCTAGATGTTCAGTCCGCATATTCACGCTGACCAGCCGGGCGGATTTATCAAAATGGCGCCGCGCTACTGAATTTGCAGTCGACGTTTCCATTTCCCCGATTTTCCCGCCTACTAGCCGAAAGAGGCCGACGAAGACCCCGGCAGCCACCACTCCCCCGAAGACCGCGAGCCCGGCGCGGCGGCGAGGCGCGGCGGCGAGGCGCGGCGACCGGGCACAATGCTGTGATGGCTACGTACTTCGTTAACCAGGCGGCCGTCGCGCGGGCGCGGCAGCTGATCGACAGCCGCCAGTACGTGCTCGCCAGCGACTGGGGGCAGGCACAGCCCAGTGCCGCCGACCAGAACGCCTTCCTGAAGTCGCATTCGTGGGACGAGTACGCCCAGTGGCACCTCGGGCTCACCGACGGGGCCAGGGACCACACCAAGGCCAGGTACGCGTTCGTCTACGGGGACTTCCGCCGCCTGCACCGCATGGGCCTCATCTCGTGCGAGTACCGTGCCGCGGAGTGGCGGCACAAGGAAATCGAGCTCGCGGCGCACGATCTGCTGCAGTACCTGGACAGCAAGACGAGCTGAGGCAGCCGGCG
>Ga0208220_1000756_pt1 | contig 13479 bp, 9 predicted proteins | sample NGESurdeep092012_9_FD_184484 | JGI IMG/M metagenome (GOLD analysis project Ga0208220, IMG submission 184484) | Arctic peat soil microbial communities from Barrow, Alaska - NGEE Surface sample F53-1 deep-092012 (SPAdes) | ecosystem: Environmental > Terrestrial > Soil > Wetlands > Peat ... | reverse complement strand
CACGAAGCGACCCCGTAGAGTGACCGATGGGGACAATTTGTGGGTGACCGGGACGTCCTGAACCGGTTCGTGAGCCCGTCCCCGTAGCCGCGGCCGACTAGCAAGTCGGCGCCCGATCACGGCCCGAGGGCCCGACTCGGGATGACCCCACGCCTGGGGCGGCCGACCCCAGGTCCTGGAGTGAAGGATGCACGATTGGATCGCGCTTTCCCCAGCGGGAGGCTCGCCATATGCATAGAGCCCAGCGGGGATACCTGGGAGCAGGTGCCGCGCAGCTTGCCGGGCGGCGCGATGAGCTGAGCGTGCTCGGCGGTCTCGTTGACGCCGTGCGGGAAGGGGAAAGCCGAGTCCTGGTCGTGCGCGGCGAGCCGGGGGTGGGCAAGACCACGCTGCTCGAGCACGTGGCCGGGCAGGAGCACGGCTGCCAGGTGGCGCGGGTGGCCGGCGTGCAGTCGGAGACGGAGCTGGCGTTCGCGGGGCTGCATCAGCTCTGCGCGCCGATGCTCGGCCGCGCCGAGCGGCTGCCGTTGCCGCAGCAGGACGCGCTGCGGACCGCGTTCGGCCTCGTCGCGGGGCCGCCGCCGGATCGGTTCATCGTTGGCCTGGCCGCGCTCAATTTGCTGTCGGAGGTAGCCGCGGAACGCCCGCTGATCTGCCTGATCGACGACGAGCAGTGGCTCGATCGGGCCTCGGCCCAGGCGCTCGGGTTCACCGCCCGCCGCCTGGCGGCCGACCCGGTCGGGCTGGTGTTCGCCGCCCGCGATCCGGGTGCGGAGCTGGCCGGGCTGCCCGAGCTCGAGGTCGGCGGCCTGCCCGACAACGACGCCAGGGCCCTGCTCGACTCGGCCCTCGCCGGGCCGCTCGACGATCAGGTCAGGGACTTGATCGTGGCCGAGACCCGGGGGAACCCGCTGGCGCTGCTCGAGCTGCCGGACGGGCTGAGCCCGGCTGAGCTCGCGGGCGGGTTCGGGTTGCCCCGGGCCGCGCCGCTGACCGGCCGGGCCGGGCACGCCTTCGACCGCCAGCTGGCGGCGTTGCCGGCCCAGACCCGGCGGCTGGTGCTGCTGGCCGCGGCCGACCCCTCCGGCGACCGGTCGCTGGTCTGGCGGGCGGCCGGCCGGCTGGGCATCGAAGTCCAGGCGGCCGAGCCCGCCGCGGAGGCGGGCCTGGTCGAGTTCGGCGGCCGGGTGCGGTTCCGGCACCCGCTGGCCCGCTCGGCCGCCTACCAGTCCGCTTCGCTGCGCGAGCGGCGAGAGGCGCACGCGGCCCTGGCCGAGGCGACCGACCAGGTCGCCGATCCCGATCGCCGGGCGTGGCATCGGGCCCAGGCGGTGTCCGCCCCCGACGAGGAGGTCGCGGTCGAGCTGGAGTGCTCGGCCGGGCGGGCGCGGTCCCGCGGCGGCCTGGCCGCGGCGGCGGCGTTCCTGGAGCGGTCGGTCGCGCTGACCCCCGATCCGGTCCTGCAGTCGGCCCGCGCCCTTGCTGCGGCGCAGGTCAGCCTGCAGGCTGGCGGCTTCGGCAGTGCCCTCGACCTGCTCGCGGCGGCCGAGGCCGGCCCGCTCGACGAGTTCGCCGGCGCCCGGGTGGACCTGCTGCGCGGTGAGGTCGTCTTCGCCTCCGGTCACACCGGCGATGCCGCCACCGCGCTGCTGAAGGCGGCCCGCCGGCTGGAGCCGTTCGACCTTGACCTCGCGCGCGAGACCTACCTGGCCGCCTGGGGCGCGTCGATCCTGACCGTCGGCGGGCACGCGGACGGACACGCGGACGGACACGCGGACGGGCACGGGGAGGTGCTGCAGGAGATCTGCCGCTCGGTGCTGGCGCTGCCGCCGCCGCCGGATGGCCCGCGTCCGCTCGATCTCACCCTTGAGGGCCTGGCACTGCTGATCACCGACGGGCACGCCGCCGCCGCGCCGACCTTGCAGCGAGCGGCGAAGGTCCTCACCAGCATCCCGGTCGAGGAGGTACTGCGCTGGGGCTGGGTGGCCACCAGGACCAGCAGCGCGGTCTGGGACTACGAGGGTTTTCACGCGATCTCGGCCCGCCAGGTCCAGCTCGTCCGCGAGGTCGGCGCGCTCGCCCACCTGCCGCTGTTCCTCTCCCAGGTCGGGGTGGCCCGCGCGTGGATGGGGGACTTCGCCGGCGCCGAGGCGGTGGCGGCGGAGAGCGCGAGCGTGGCCGCGAGGACCGGGAACCGCTTCCCGCCCCACGTGGTGGTGCTGCTGCTGCGGGCGATGCAGGGTCGGGAGGCCGAGGCCGCCGCCGCGATCGCGGCCGCGATCGCGGACGCGGCCGCCAACGGGCAGGGCGCGGCCGCGACGTTCGCCCACTGGGCGGAGGCGGTCTTGCACAACGGCCTCGCCCACTACAAGGAGGCGGCGGCGGCGGCCCGGCAGGCGGCCGCGAACCCGTTCGATCCGTGGAGCGCCCTGTGGGCCCTGCCGGAGCTGGTGGAGGCGGCCGCCCGGCTGGGGGACGACGAGCTCGCCCGCGACGCGCTCGACCGGCTGGCGGTCATGACCCAGCCCTCGGGCAACGATCCGGCCCTTGGCATCGAGGCGCGCTGCCGGGCGCTGCTGAGCGACGGGGCCGACGCCGACGACCTGTATCGGGAGGCGATCGACCGGCTGGGCCTGACCAGGCTCCGCCCCGAGCTCGCCCGCGCGCACTTGCTGTACGGGGAGTGGCTGCGCCGTGAGGGGCGGCGGGTGGAAGCGCGCGAGCAGCTGCGGGCCGGCCACGACCTGCTCGCCGCGATCGGCCTGGGGGCGTTCGCCGAGCGTGCCCGCCGGGAGCTGATCGCGACCGGGGAGAAGGTCCGCAAGCGCGGCGTCGAGACGCGGGACCAGCTCACCCCGCAGGAAGAGCAGATCGCCCGGCTGGCCAGGGACGGGCGCACCAACCCGGAGATCGCGGCCCAGCTGTTCCTGTCCGCCCGCACCGTCGAATGGCACCTGGGCAAGGTGTTCGGCAAGCTCGGGGTCAGCTCGCGCCGGGAGCTGACGGCGGCGCTTGGGCAGCGCGGGCCGGACGGCCAGCCGGCCTAGCCGAGGCTCGCACGCCGCCCGGTCGGTCGCGCCCGGGCGAGTCCCCGGCCGTCGCCCCGGCCGCGTCCGCGTCTCCAGGCGACGTTGCGGGTAAATGCAAGCCATGGGCGCAGCAAAAGCAGCGAACGTCCGGGTACGCCGGGCCTACGAGGAGCCTGAGTCGGACGACGGCACCCGGGTGCTGGTCGACCGGCTCTGGCCGCGCGGGCTGAGCAAGGCCAAGGCCGCGCTCGACGAATGGTGCAAGAACGTCGCGCCGTCGGGCGAGCTGCGCACCTGGTACAACCACGACCCGGACCGCTTCCAGGAGTTCAGCCGCCGCTACCAGCAGGAGCTGCAGGACCCCGAACGGGCCGAGGCGCTCGAGCACCTGCGCGGGCTCGCCGCCGAGGGCCCGCTCACGCTGCTCACCGCGACCAAGCGCGCCGATATCAGCGAGGCGACCGTGCTGGCCGGCCTGCTGCAGGCCTGAAGTCGGTGAAGGCGCCGACAAGATCATTTTTGTCGAAATCTATGGCGTTTCCGGTATCATAGCACCGGAAACGCCATATACCTTTTCGATATTGGCGCTTACTGCTGAGGATTCAGGCGAAGCCCGTCCCCATAGTCGAACAACGGGTCGGCGGACTCCCTGGGCACATCGGGCCGGCCGCCGCGGACGTCGTCCATGCTCCGCGGCAGCTGGACCGGCAGCCGGCCCTTCGGCTCGGCCGCGCCGAAGACGACGTCGAGCACGGCGGCGTCGCTGGCCCCGAACACCGCCAGCACCGCGCAGGCGGCCGCGCTGATCTCGGGGATGACGGCCGGGCGTTCCAGGTGGATGGCGACCACGGTCGGCACGGCCCGCAGCAGGGCGAGTATCTCGCCCAGCCGGCCCGGCTCGAAGTCGAGCGGCCCGCTGTGGAAGAGCGACTCGAACCGACCCGGCCGCTGCTCGTACGGCGTCGGCAGCCGCAGCAGCGCCAGGTCGGCCTGGGCGGGGTCGGTCACGACGTCGGCGTACTCGGCGGCGACGGCCGGGTCCACGCCCTCGACGACGAGCCGGAGGCGGCCCGAGGCCGGCAGGCGGCGGTCCCGATTGACCAGGACGGTGACCGACGCGCTCTGCGCCCGCCGCCCAGCCGCCCGGAAGTCGGCCTTCCCGGCCGTCCGGTCGGCCAGGTCCGGGTCGACGTAGCGCCGATGGTCGAACAGCCCGAGCCGGAACTTCTCGGCCACCAGCCGCCGCACCGACTGGTCCAGCCGGGAAGCAGGCAATGCGCCGGACGCCACCAGGTCAACGATCAGCTCGGGCCGGGACTCCCCGCCGAACTGATCGACCCCGGCGCCGAGCGCCATCAGCGTCCGCTCGGCCGGGCTCAGGTGCTCGACCCCCCACGCCCTGGCCGAGTGCGGCTCGCCCATGATCCGGTGGTCGTTGATGATGGCCCAGTCGGCGCAGACGATCCCGTCGAAGCCGAGCTGGGTTCGCAGCAGCCCGTTGATGACGCCGTCGTTGAAGCCGAACGCGACCTCGTCGTACGCGGCTCCGACGGGGACGCCGTAGCCGGGCATGATCTGGGTGACCCCGGCCGCGATCGCGGCCAGGAACGGGCGCAGGTGATAGTCGAACATGCCGCCCGGGTAGTCCTGCTCCTTCCCGTGCGGGAAGTGCGGGTCCTCCCCGTCGCGCTGCGGGCCGCCGCCGGGGAAGTGCTTCGCCATCGCCGCCACGCTGTCCGGCCCGACCGACCGGCCGCCCCGCAGGCCCTCCAGGTAGGCGACGCCGAGCCGGGCGGCGAGGTCGGCGTCCTCGCCGAACGTCTGCGCGATCCGCGCCCAGCGCGGCTCGGTCGCGAGGTCGAGCTGCGGGTGCAGCGCCACCCGGAAGCCGACCGCGAGGTACTCCTGGCGGGCGATGTCGGCGAACTCCCTGACCGCTTCGACGTCGCCCAGGGCGGCCAGCCCCAGCGGCTCCGGCCACTCCGAGAACGGGCCGGCCGCCATCGATGTGCCGGCGTTGTCGGTGAACGCGTGCCGGGGGTCGGTCGACAGCGTGACCGGGATTCCCCACCGGGTCTCCTCGGCCGCCAGCCGCTGCAGGGCGTTGTGCCACTCGGCCGTCACCCCGGCCCCGGGCGCGCCAGCACCGCGGAAGCTGAGCAGGTTGAAGTGGCTGATGGAGCGGCCCGCGACCAGTTCGCCGGTGGTCGCCTCCGACGGCGCCGCCGCCGCGTCGTCAACCAGCGAGCCGTCGGCGTTCATCGTGATGATCGGGTGGAAGAGCAGGCCCGCCTTCTCCTCGACGCTCATCCGCCCCATCAGGTCCGCGACCCGCTCGGCTAGGTCGACGGCTGCATCCTGGTACGGGTATTCAGTCATAATCCAAAGCTTTCATCTCGAACGGACCGTGACTCCGCCCCACCGCCCGGATCACCGCAGGCCGGGGCCGACCGAACGGCCCGGCTAAGCCAGGCACGTCAGCCGCCTGCCGCCGTTGTAGGCGACCATGTCCGCCAGCGCGCCGCCGACGTCGATCGGCCCGCCGCGCGGGGTTCCCGCCAGCTCCGCGTAGGCGCGGTGCAGGTTCCCGACCAGGCGCTCGGCGTCGGGCCAGTCGGCGAACCGGCCGAGATCGGTCTCCCGGGCGGCCTGCAGCGGCGTCAGGCCGGCCGCCCGGCCGCGGGCGGCCAGGTCGAGGATGAAGCGCAGGTAGTCGAGGGTGGCCTCGATCGGGGCGGTGCCCTCGAAGACCGGGCCGTGGCCGGGCACGACGGTCCGGGCGCCCAGCGGGAGCACGGTCTCCTCGAGCGCCTCGACGCAGCCGGCCACCGACCCCATCAGCAGGAATGGCGTGCCGCCGTTGAACACCAGGTCCCCGCAGAACAGGACCGACGGCCCGGGCAGCCACGCGAGCACGTCATTGGTGGTGTGGGCGGCCGTCCCGACGTGCCGCACGGTGATCCGGGTGTCCCCGGCGTGCAGGGCGATCTCGTCGGTGAAGGTCAGGAACGGCGGCTCGAGCGGCAGCTGCCCCCAGTCCGGGTTGTCCCAGAACGGCTGGTCCCGCGCCGGTCCGAACGCGATCGCCTCGGCCCGGGCGCGCTCATGGGCGACGATGGTCGCGGTCGGGAACAGCGCGTTGCCGAACGTGTGGTCGCCGTGATGATGGGTGTTGACGAGGGTGCGAACCGGTGCCGCGGTCACGTCCCTGATCGCCGCGAGGTAGGCCCGGGTGCGCCGCTCGGTGGAGCACGCGTCGATGCTGAACACCCCTTGCGGCCCGACCACGAACCCGGTGTTGTTGATCCACCAGGTCCCGTCCGGCTGGACGTAGGCGTAGACGCCGTCGGCCACCTCGACGGTCCGCGGGCGGCCGGGCGAGGTGATCTCGTGCGGGTGCTGCGGGCCGTCGCTCATCGCCGTACTATCTCACCCCGGGCCGCGGCCCTCCGCGACCCTATGGGCCCACCCCCCACCTCCCACCGCCACCCGCGCGCCGTCGGTAGAATTCGGCCTCATGCGCCACCCCGTCCCCTGGATCACCCAGTACGCGTCCCCGTCCCTGATCGAGGCCATCGCCTACCGGGGGCATCCGCGGGCCGAGGACCCGCGCTGGCGGGAGAGCGGCGCGCCCGACCGGGAGACGTACGCGGCCTGGTGCTCGCGCTGGTGCGGGATGGCCTGCTTCCGGATGGCGCTGCTGGCCAGGGACGGCATCGCGCCGACCCTGTACGAGCTCGCGGTCGGCTGCGCGGAGTACGACGCCTACGTCGACGGGCCGGACCGTCCCCGGGGGCTCATCTACCGGCCCTTCGCCGAGTACGCCAGGGACAAGCACGCGATGGAGGCCGAGGTGATCACCGAGCTCGACCCCGCCCAGCTGGCGGCCGAACTCGACGACGGGCACCTTGTCATCGCGTCGGTCAGCTCCCAGATCCGGCTGCCCGACACCGAGCCGACCCGGACCGGCGGGCACCTGGTGCTGGTCACCGGGCACGCCGACGGCCAGGTCACCTTCCACGACCCGGCCGGCCACACCCCCGAAGCGGGCGTCGCCACCCTCCCGATGCCGGTCTTCGACCGCTTCGCCGCCCACCGGGGCGTCGCCCTCCACCTCTAGCGGCCCGATCATCATGTCGAACACCATGGCGTTTCCGGGGCTATAGTACCGGAAACGCCATGTACTTCGAATAGTTGATCTTGAGTCAGGTCACCGCTGAGCGTTCTTGGGCCAGGAACGGCAGATGCGCGGCCTCCGCGATGATGTCGCGCAGGGTGGCGACCGCGCGCAGCACGTCGCCGTGCGACACGTAGAGCGCGTTGACGCCGAAGCGCAGCAGGTCGGGCGCGCGCATGTCGCCGATCACGTCGCGCGCGGCCAGCGCCTGCACCAGCGCGTACGCGTCCGGGTGACGCAGCGTCACCTGACTGCCCCGGTGCCGGGGCGAGCGCGGCGTCACGACCTCGAACGCCCCGCCAAGCAGCGCGTCCGCGCAGTCGATGAAGAACCCGGTCACCGACAGGCTCTTGACCCGCAGCTCGGCCAGTTCGACGCCGTCGAAGGCGGTCAGCGCCGCCTCAAGCGCGAGCAGCGAGAGCATCGGCGGGGTGCCGATCCTGGCCCGGGCAATGCCCTCGGCGGGCTCGTAGAACTCGGTCGGGTCGAACGGCCGGGCGTGGCCCGTCCACCCGGTCAGCGCCGGGTCGAAGTCGGCCTGGTGCCGCCGGGCCACGTAGAGGAAGGCGGGCGCGCCCGGGCCGCCGCTGAGGTACTTGTAGCCGCAGCCCACCGCGAGGTCCACCCGCAGCGCGTCGACCTCGACCGGCAGCGCCCCGGCGGCGTGGCACAGGTCCCACAGCACCAGCGCCCCGGCCGCGTGCGCGGCCTCGGTCAGCGCGGGCATGTCGTGCAGCTCGCCGGTGCGGTAGTCGACCGGCGGGTAGGCGACGACCGCCACCCGCTCGCCCTCGGCCGCCAGGAAGCCCGGCAGCGCTCCCGGCGTCACCTCGCGCACCTCGAAGCCGTGCTCCCGCGCGAACGAGGCGGCGATGTACCGGTCGGTGGGGAAGTGATCGGGGTCGACCGCCAGCAGCGGCCGCCCGGGGCGCAGCCGCACCGCCGCCGTGAGCGCGTTGTAGATCTGGATCGAGGTCGAGTCGCCCACCACCGTCTGGCCCGGCGCCGCCCCGATCAGCCGCCCGACCGCGTCGCCGACCCGCAGCGGCGCCTGCCACCAGGCGTGGTCGTTCCAGGAGCGGATCAGGCTGGTGCCCCACTGGCGGCGCACGGCGTCCTCAACCGCCGGCGGCACCGCCGCGGGCAGCGCCCCGAGCGAGTTGCCGTCCAGGTAGACCAGCCCGGCCGGCAGCAGGAACCGGGCCCGCAGGGCGGCCAACGGGTCGGCCGCGTCCAGCGCCGCCGCCCGCTCGGCGAGCTCCGGGTACCGCCCGGTGTCAGGGAGCACGGCAACCTCCGAAGAGTAGGCATCGGCGCGGCGTCATTGCCTGAGCCGAGTCGTTGACCTGGGACAGTCGCCCCGGGTCCGTTCGGGAAAAGCTTAGGATCTTTTTCTCCGAACGGACCCGGGCGACTCTCATCGCTAGCCATCACCCGTCCGTCGTGATGAAGTATGGGCAAAGTTCTCGCGGAAGGTACCTGATCAATGACAGTTGCCGGGATAGACCTGTCGGCCAACGAGTTCTGGGGCCTGCCGCTCTCCGAGCGCGCGGCCTCCTTCGCCCTGCTGCGAACGCGGCCGGGGCCGGAGTTCTTCGCCGAGCCGGTGGTGTCGTTCGCCCAGCCCGGCCCCGGATACTACGCGCTGGTGCGGCACGCCGACATCGTCGAGGCCAGCAGGCACCCGGAGGTGTTCTCCTCGGCCCGGGGCGCGACCGGCATCGCCGACCTGCCGGTGGAGTTTAACGAGTACTTCGGCTCGATGATCAACATGGATGACCCCAGGCACGCCCGGCTGCGGCGGATCGTGTCCCGCGCGTTCACGCCGAAGATGATCTCCGGGTTCGAGGCCGACGTGCGCCGGGCGGCCATCGGTGTGGTCGACGACCTGCTGGCGGCCGGGCCGGGCGACTTCGTGTCGCAGGTCGCGGCCAGGCTGCCGCTGAAGTTCATCTGCGACCTGATGGGCATCCCCGATGAGCACTACGAGGCGGTCTTCGCCAACAGCAACATGATCCTGGCCGGCTTCGACCCCGAGTTCGTGAGCGAGAACCCCGACCAGGTGGTGACGGACCTGCTCGGCGCCGGGCAGGCGCTGGCCGACTTGGTCACCTCTCTCGGCGCCGAGCGCGCGCAGGCGCCCGCCGGGGACCTGATCTCCGCGCTGGTGACCGCGAACGTCGACGGGGAGCAGCTGACCGGCGCGGAGCTCGCCTCGTTCTTCGTGCTGCTGGTGGTGGCGGGCAACGAGACCACCCGCAACGCCCTCTCGCACGCGCTGATGCTGTTCACCGATTTCCCCGAGCAGCGCGCCCTGCTGCTGGCCGACCTCGACGGCCGGATCGGCGGCGCGGTCGAGGAGATCGTCCGCTACGCCTCGCCGGTCATGTTCATGCGGCGCAGCCTGACCAGGGATTACACGATGAACGGGCAGGACTACCGCGAGGGCGACAAGGCGGTGCTGTTCTACTACTCGGCCAACCGCGACGAGGCCGTCTTCCGCGACCCCGAGCGGTTCGACATCACCCGCTCGCCTAACCCGCACGTCGGCTTCGGCGGGGCCGGACCGCACTTCTGCCTGGGCGCGCACCTGGCCCGGCGCGAGCTCACGGTCATGCTGCGCGAACTGCTGAGCCGGGTGCCCGACATCACCGCGGGCGAGCCGGACCGGCTGCTGTCCAGCTTCGTCAACGGCATCAAGCGGCTGCCGTGCGACTTCACCGGCTGAGATTTACCGATCGAATCCGATTCCGTACATTGATCCGTACATAACCTTGAGGCCGCGTGGACGGCCGTCGATGCTCACTGACTTCACTGCTGAGGACGGGTGCGATGCCGGACGACATCCTTTCGATCTACGCCGCCAGCCAGCCGGACAAGCCCGGCGTCATCGACGACCGGCCGGACGGGACCGTCGTGACGTGGACCTACGCCGAGCTCGAGGCGCAGTCGAACCGGGTGGCGAACCTGCTGCTTGAGCTGGGCGCGGTGCCCCGGGCGAACATCCTCTGGTGCGGGCCCAACTCGCCCGACGTGGTCGCGGTGATGAACGCGACCAGGAAGATCGGCGCGATCGCGGTGCCGCTGAACTACCGGCTGACGCCGGAGGAGGCGCTCTACGTCATCAACCACAGCGACGCCGAGATCGCCTACGTCGACCACGAGCACCTGCCGCTGTTCGCCGCGCTCGACGGCCAGCTCGAGAAGGTGCGGCACATCATCGTGGTAGGCGGCCCGGCCCCCGACGGCATGCTGGGGGCGGCCGACATCGCGGCCGCGTCCGCCGTCGCCCCCGCCGCCGCCGAGCAGCCCGGCGGGTCGATGATCTACACCTCGGGGACGACCGGCAAGCCGAAGGGCGCCTACCGCAGCGGCGGCCAGGATCCGGAGGTGCTCGGCGCCCTGCTGAACCTGTTCGCCTACCGGCCCGACGACGTCTACATCACCTCCGGCCCCCTGTACCACAGCGGCCCGAGCGCGTTCATGGCGGCAGGGCTGCTGTTCGGCCAGACGATCGTCGTGCAGCGCCGGTTCGACGCCGAGGACTGGCTGCGGCTGGTGGACAAGTACGGGGCGAGCTCGACGTTCTCCGCGCCCGCGCTGATCCGGATCGTCTGCGCGCTGCCGGCCGAGGTCAAGGACCGGTACGACCGCTCCAGCATGCGGGTGATGATCGCGAACGCGGCCCCGTGGAGCTACGCGCTCAAGCAGCAGTACGTGGCTGACTTCCCGGCCGAGTCGCTGTTCGAGGTCTACGGGTCGACCGAGCTCGGGGTGGACACGGTGCTGCTCCCGGCCGACCAGCTGCGCAAGCCGGGGTCCTGCGGCCAGCCCGCCCCGAAGATCGAGATCAAGCTCTTCGACGACGACGGCGGCGAGGTCGCCGGCATCGGGCCCGAGCACACGGGCGAGGTGTTCGTCCGGTCCACCGCCGCGTTCGACACCTACTACAAGAACGACGCCAGCTACCAGTCGAGCAGCCGCGGTGGCTTCCACACGGTCGGCGACATCGGGTACTGGGACGACGAGGGCTACCTGTACATCTGCGACCGCAAGAGCGACATGATCATCACCGGCGGGATGAACGTCTACCCGGCCGAGATCGAGGCGGCCCTCGAGCAGCACCCCGGCATCTACGACGTCGCCGTGTTCGGGATCCCGTCCGAGCAGTGGGGCGAGGTCGTGCACGCCACCGTCGTCCACGCGCCGGGGTCGTCGCTGACCGCCGATGAGATCAGCGCGTTCGCCCGCGGCCACCTGGCTAGCTACAAGGTGCCACGGTCGGTCGACTTCACCGACGAGCTGCCGCGCACCGGCTCCGGCAAGATCCTCAAGCGCCAGCTCCGGGCGCCGTTCTGGGCCGGCCGGACGGCCCAGGTATAGGCCGCTCGCTCGGCCTCCGCCGGCTGGCCGACGGCGCCTCCCCTACGATGGGCGCCATGAGCTGGGATGAGCTGCTCGCCTACTGCCTGGCCAAGCCGGGTGCGTGGCGCGACGAGCCGTGGGGCGACGGCGCGGTGGCCAAGGTCGGGCCGAAGATCTTCGCCTTCCTGGGGGCGCCGGCCGAGGCCGGCCGGGCCGGCGGGGTCGGCCTCAAGTGCGGCGCCACCAGGGAAGCGGCCGACGAATGGCTGCTCCGCTTCCCCGACGACGCCACCGTGATGGCCTACATCGGCCGCTCCGGCTGGAACAACCTCGCGATCGGCGGCGCGATCGATGACGACGAGGTCCTCGAGGCCGTCGACGCCTCCTACGCGATGGTGGTCAGCAAGCTCCCGAAGAAGGATCGCCCGGCGTTAGGGGCGCCCCCCGGCCCTCAGCCGCCGATCGCGTCGAGCTCGGCGACCGTCTCGGCGTCCAGCTCGAGCGACGCGCTGGCCACGTTCTCCCGCAGGTGCGCGACCGAGGACGTGCCCGGGATCAGCAGCAGGTTCGGCGACCGGTGCAGCAGCCAGGCCAGCGCGACCGCCATCGGGGTCGCGCCGAGCCGGGCCGCGACCGCGTTCAGCTCGTCGGACTGCAGCGGCGAGAACCCGCCGAGCGGGAAGAACGGGACGTAGGCGATGCCCTGCCGCGCGGTGAGGTCGACCAGCGCCTGGTCGTGGCGGTCGGCCACGTTGTAGAAGTTCTGCACGCAGACCACGGGCGCGATCTGCTGTGCCTCGGCCAGCTGCTCGGCGTTGACCACGGACAGCCCGAGGTTCCTGATCAGCCCCTCGGACTGCAGCGCGGCCAGCTCCCCGAACTGCTCCGCGATCGAGCCCGGCTCAGCCGAGTGCCCGTCGGATCCGCCGCCGACCCGCAGGTTGACGGCGTCAAGCGCGTCGGCCCCGAGCCGCTTGAGGTTGTCGTGCACCTGCTCGCGCAGGTCGGCCGGGGTCCGCTTGAGCACCCAGCCGCCGGAGGAGTCGCGCACCGCCCCGACCTTGGTGACGATGAACAGGTCATCCGGGTACGGCGCGAGCGCCTCGCGGATGATCTCGTTGGTGATGTAGGGACCGTAGAAGTCGGCCGTGTCGATGTGGTTGACGCCGAGTTCGACCGCGGTGCGCAGCACGGCGATCGCCTCGGCCCGGTCGGCCGGCGGCCCGAAGACGCCCGGGCCGGCCAGCTGCATCGCGCCGAACCCGACCCGGCTGACGGTGTGGTCGCCCAGCTGGAACGCGCCGCCGGGGAGAGACGAAGCAGTAGTCATGTCAGACCGATTCCCTTCAAAGGATGCGTAGCTTGGTGAACGGGGAGGGGGCCCGCCGCGGACACCTGCCGGGTACGACATCCACAATGCCCTGCCCGGCCGAGAATAGGCAGTGCCCTCATCATCCTGGGAGTGACGGGACCACGCTAGCGGGATACGTTCCGCTTACAGTGAAGATATGACCGGACCGAACACGCTCGGTGAGTACCTACGGGCCCGCCGTGAGCTCGTCGACCCCGCGACCGTCGGCCTGCGGGTGGCCGGCGTCCGGCGGACCCCCGGGCTGCGCCGCGAGGAGGTCGCTACCCTGGCGGGGGTCAGCGCGGACTACTACCTCCGGCTCGAGCAGGGTCGCGACCGTAACCCGTCACCGTCGGTGCTCGAGGCCCTGGCCCGGGTATTCGGCCTCGACCCGACCGCGACCGAGTACCTGCTCAGCCTCGCCGCCGCCCGGCCGGCCAGGCCCGCCGCCAGGCGGCCGCGGCCGGAGACCGTGCCGGCCAGCGTCCGGCAGCTCATCGCCGTCGTCAACCTGCCCGCGTTCGTGGAGAGCCGGATGTTCGACGTGCTCGCCGCCA
>Ga0208220_1000755_pt1 | contig 13494 bp, 16 predicted proteins | sample NGESurdeep092012_9_FD_184484 | JGI IMG/M metagenome (GOLD analysis project Ga0208220, IMG submission 184484) | Arctic peat soil microbial communities from Barrow, Alaska - NGEE Surface sample F53-1 deep-092012 (SPAdes) | ecosystem: Environmental > Terrestrial > Soil > Wetlands > Peat ... | reverse complement strand
CCCGCGAGCCGCGGGTAGCACGCGTTGAAGAGCTCCTCCGCCGCCTCACGGTCAGCTGTCCGGAGCCTGACCGCCACCGCGCTCCCTTGACTAGCCGCCGGCCAGGACACCACCGCGGCCCCGGCGTCGCCAAGAACCGCGGTGCACCCCATGTCGCTGCGATATCGCATCGGTTCTACCACATTTCCCGCCGCGTCCCTGAGCCGTTTCGCGCTGACCCCCCGGCGCCCGGGCCCCCGGGAGGACCCAGCCATCTCTTGGGACGCCGCAGCGGCCGCCGCGGTTGGAGCAAACTGGAATCGGCCGACGGCACCGGACGCGCGTACCCTGGCAGAGACGGATAGTAGGACGTCCTACTAATTCGCCGACGCGGACGCCGGTGCGGTGACAGGCCGGCGCCCCATGAGCCGGAGGTGCCTCGTGGACAGCCAGCAAGCCCAGCCCGCGCCCGGCCCGGCCGGGCCCGATGACGGGCGGGAGCGATGGCAGCGCCGTTATGACGCCTCCCGGCAGCGGGGTGCCGACTTCACCACTTTGTCCGGCCTGGAGGTGGACCCGGTCTACGGGCCGCCCGACGGCGGGGTGGTGCCCGGCTTCGAGCGGATCGGCTGGCCGGGGGAGTTTCCGTTCACCCGCGGCCTGTATCCCGGCGGCTACCGGGGCCGGGCCTGGACGATCCGGCAGTTCTCGGGGTTCGGCAACGCGACCCAGACCAACGAGCGGTACAAGATGCTGCTCGATGCGGGCGGCGGCGGGCTGTCGGTGGCCTTCGACATGCCGACGCTGATGGGCCGGGACTCCGACGACCCGCGCTCGCTCGGCGAGGTCGGCCACTGCGGCGTGGCGATCGACTCGGCGCTGGACATGGACACCCTGTTCGCCGGCATCCCGCTCGCCGACGTCACCACCTCGATGACGATCAGCGGGCCTGCCGTGCCGGTCTTCTGCATGTACCTGGCGGCGGCCCGGCGGCAGGGGGCCGACATCGGCAAGCTCAACGGCACCCTGCAGACCGACATCTTCAAGGAGTACATCGCGCAGAAGGAGTGGCTCTTCCCGCCGCAGCCGCACCTGCGGCTGATCGGTGACCTGATGGAGTACTGCGCGAGCGAGATCCCCGACTACAAGCCGCTGTCGGTCTCCGGCTACCACATCCGCGAGGCCGGGTCGACGGCCGCGCAGGAACTCGCGTTCACCCTGGCCGACGGGTTCGGCTACGTGGAACTCGGCCTGGCCCGCGGCCTTGACATCGAGGTGTTCGCGCCCGGACTGTCGTTCTTCTTCGACGCGCACATCGACTTCTTCGAGGAGATCGCCAAGTTCCGCGCCGCCCGCCGGATCTGGGCGCGCTGGCTGCGCGACGTCTACGGGGCCCGCACGCAGCGGGCCCAGTGGCTGCGCTTCCACACCCAGACCGCCGGCGTCTCGCTGACCGCCCAGCAGCCCGACAACAACATCGTGCGCACCGCCGTCGAGGCGCTGGCCGCCGTGCTCGGCGGCACCAACTCGCTGCACACCAACGCGCTGGACGAGGTGCTCGCGCTGCCAAGCGAGAAGGCCGCTGAGATCGCCGTGCGGACCCAGCAGGTGATCATGGAGGAGACCGGCGTGGCCAACGTCGCCGACCCGCTCGGCGGATCCTGGTACCTCGAGGCGCTGACCGACCGGCTGGAGGCGGAGGCGGAGGAGACGTTCGCGAAGATCCGGTCGATGAGCCCGGACGGGTCGATGACCGGCGGCATCCTGGCGGGCATCGAGGACGGCTGGTTCATGGCCGAGATCGCCGAGGCGTCGTTCGACTACCAGCGCAAGCTCGAGAAGGGCGACAAGCGGGTCGTGGGCGTGAACTGCCACACGCAGACCGTGGAGAAGCCCGTCGAGATCCTGCGGGTGAGCCACGAGGTTGAGGTGGAGCAGGTCCGCGCGCTGGCCCGGCGGCGGGCCAGCCGCGACGCCGGGGCCGTGGACGCCGCGCTGGCCGCGCTGCTGGCGGCGGCGCGGTCGGGCCAGAACATGATTCCGCCGATGATCGCCGCCGCTAGCGCCGAGGCGACCCTCGGTGAGATCTGCGGCGCGCTGCGCGCCGAGTGGGGCGGATACGCCGAAGCCCCCGCATTCTGACTTATGGGTGATAACGGTGCCTCCCGCGCCGGCCTGCCCGCTCGCGCGGCAGCCTGTGGTGCGGGCTTGCGCGCGCATGGGGCAGGATGGAGATATGCAGCCTCCCCAGGGTTTCTCCATCCAGGGCGCCGTCGATCTGGGCGCCCGGCAGGCCGCGGCGCAGCGCAGGCAGCGGACGGCCCAGGCCCCCGCCGCTGGCGGACCGGCGGGCGCACCGGCAGCCACGATCATCGAGGTCACCGACGAGACGTTCAACGCCGAGGTTGTCACCCGGTCGCGCACGGTCCCGGTCATCGTGGACCTGTGGGCCGAGTGGTGCGGTCCGTGCAAGCAACTCGGGCCGATCCTCGAGAAGCTGGCCAGCGAGGCGGACGGCGCCTGGATTCTGGCGAAGGTCGACGTCGACGCCAACCCGCAGCTCAGCGCGGCCCTGCAGGTGCAGAGCATCCCGATGGTCGTGGCCGTGGTGGCCGGCCAGGTCGCCGACGGATTTCTCGGGGCCATGCCCGAGCCGCAGGTCCGGGACTGGATCGGCCAGGTCATGCAGGTCGCCCAGCAGCTGGGCCTCCAGCCGGGCACGGCCCAGGACGGTCCCGACGGCGGCCCGCAGGCCGCGGCCCAGGGCCCCGGCGGTCCCGGCGGCCCCGGTCAGCCCGGCGGGATGGGCGGCCCCGGCGACCCGAACGGCGCCATGGCCGACCCGGCGTTCGCCGAGGCGCAGGAGGCCATGGAGCGCGGTGACCTGGACGGCGCCACCCGGGCGTTCGAGAAGGTGCTCGCCGCCACGCCCGGTCACCCGCTGGCCACGATGGGCCTGAGCCAGGTGGGCCTGCTGCGCCGGGTGAGCTCCTACGACCAGGCCAGCGCGCGCCAGGAGGTCACCGACCACCCCGACGACGTCGAGGCGCAGGCCAGGGTGGCTGACATCGACCTGGCCATGGGCCGGATCGACGCCAGCTTTGACCGGCTGCTGGACGCCGTCCGGCGGTCCTCGGGGGCAGAGCGAGACAAGGCCCGCGTTCACCTGCTGGACCTGTTCGAGATCTTCCCGCCCCGGGACCCGCGGGTGACCAAGGCCAGGGCCACCCTGTCCAGCCTGCTGTTCTAGCGGTGCTGTTCTAGCCCTGGGGCCGGGCCGGGGGCTCGTCCGACAGGTGCTCCAGCGCCGGCAGCGCGGCGGCCAGCGCTTCGAGCTGGTGGCGGGGCAGCATCAGCAGGTTCTCGGTGAGCAGGCTGGTCGTCTCCTGGCGGATCCGGTTCAGCACGGCCGTGCCGCGCTCGGTGACTGACACCAGCCACGCCCGCGCGTCGCCGGGAACGGCGGCGCGCTCCAGGTAGCCGCGTTCCTCTAGCGCGCTGACCAGCCGGGTCAGCGTAGAGGGCGCGATCCGCTCGGCGGCGGCCAGGTCGCCCAGCCGCAGGGGGCCGTCGCGCGCCACGGTGGCCAGCGCGGATACCTGCGTCGGCGTCAGGTCGGCCAGGTCATGCTTGCGCAGGTGCCGGGACAGCCGCAGGATCGCGGCGCGCAGCCGGGCCACGTCGATATCGGGCGCCGCCGGCTGCCCCGTGGTGGCGGGCGCCGTGGTGGACTGACCCACTGCGGGCTCGCCCGTGGCAGGTTGCACTGGGTGCACTGCGGCCTCTGGTGCCGCGCTAGTTCCCGTGGACACCCTTGCAGGGTACGTCGCGCGGGCGCCTGCGGTCGCCTGCCGGCGGCCGGCCGGCCGATCGCGGCAGCCCTGCCGGGTCGGGCTGCCATGGCGGGGTTGCCTAGCGCATCATGGGCCTATGGAGGATGAATCCCTCAGCGGTCGGCTGCTCGCGGCCACGCCGCTGCTCGGTGACCCCAATTTCCGGCGCACCGTCATCCTGATCGTCGAGGATGACCCCGACGAGGGCACTCTCGGGGTGGTGCTGAACCGGCCCACCGAGGTTCCCCTGGGCCAGGTCCTGGAGGCCTGGACCGAACTCGTCACCGGACCCCCGGTGGTGTTCCGCGGCGGCCCCGTCTCGCCCAACAGTGCCCTGGCCCTGGCCCTGGCGCGCGGCGAGGACGAGCCGCTGGGCTGGCGCTCCCTGGAGGGCTCGCCGCTGATGGCCAGGGTCGGCCTCGTCGACCTGGAGGCGCCCCCCGAGTTGCTGGCCGAGGGGATCAGCTCGTTCCGGGTCTTCGCCGGCTACGCCGGCTGGGGAGCTGGGCAGCTGCGCGCCGAGATCGACGAGGGCGCCTGGTACGTGCTCGCCGGCGATCCCGCGGACGCGTTCATCGCCGAGCCGGAGCGCCTGTGGCCGGCCGTGCTCCGCCGGCAGGGCGGGGACCTGGCCCTGGTCGCCACATATCCAGATGACCCGGTACTCAACTGAGCGGCGCGGGTAAACTCTCCATTTGTGAGCACAGAAGTCCTGCCTGGCAGTGATACTCGCCAGGAGACCGACGTCCGGCCCGACCTCTCGCACGGCGACGGCGATCATGAGCGCTTTGCGCACTATGTCCAGAAGGACAAGATCGTCGATAGCGCGGTGAGCGGCACTCCGGTTGTCGCGCTGTGCGGCAAGGTCTGGGTGCCCAGCCGCGATCCTAAGCGCTTCCCGGTCTGCCCGGAGTGCAAGAAGATCTACGAGTCGCTGCCAGAAGGTGGCGGCGACGACTAGCTAGCGGTCAGCGGCGTCCCGGTCAGCAGCACGCCGGCCGCGCGCAGCCCTTCGACGGCTGCCTGCGTGGTGCCGGGATCTACTCCTGCCGTGAGGCTGAGCATGACGCGGGTCTCCAGCCCGGCGTCCGCGGCATCGAGCGCGGTCGCGCGCACGCAGTAGTCCGTGGCGATGCCGACCACGTCGACCGCCGTGATTCCGCGGTCGGCCAGCCAGGCGGCCAGCGCCGTGCCGTCCGGGCTGACGGCCTCAAAACCGCTGTAAGCGGCCGTGTAGGCGCCCTTGCGGAAGACCTCGTCGACCCGGCTGGTGTCCAGGTCGGGGTGGAACCCGGCGCCCGGCGTCCCGGCGGCGCAGTGCACGGGCCAGGTCCGGGCAAAGTCCGGCTCGGCGGAGAAATGCTCGCCCGGATCGATGTGATAGTCCTGGGTCGCCATCACGCAGGCATACTCGCCGGCGGCCGGGCCGGCCAGGTAGTCCGTGGTGGCCCGGGCCACGGCACCGCCCCCGGCCACGGACAGCGAACCGCCCTCGCAGAAGTCGTTCTGCACGTCGACGATCACCAATGCGCGCATATCGCCACGTTATCGCGGCTCGCCGGGCGGGCGGCGGCCTAGTCGCGCTCCGGGACGAACGTCGTCGGGATCGCGGGGTAGCCCCGGGACAACTGCCGCGCATGGGATGGCAGCTCCGCTATCGCGGCCCGGTGCCGGGCTCGCGCGGCGTCGATGCTCTCAGCGCCGACGGTCTCCCCGTCCCGGACCAGTAGCTGGAGCAGGGGCCGTCCCCGGCCAGGCTCCGGCGGGGTGTCGGTGACCCGCTCGGCCACCGCGATGCCGGCCGCGTCGAGTTCGCGCATCGCCCACTTGCGGCCACCGCGCGATGGCTTGCCCACCGAGCGCTTGGCGACCGGGCGCAGCGGCCCCGGCCCGGGCCCGTCGGCCCGCGCGACGAGCTTGTAGACCAGCGCCGCTGTCGGCGCGCCCGACCCGATCACCAGCGATGTCCCGGCACCGTAGCCGTCCGCGGGCGCCGCGGCGAGGGCCGCGATGGAGTGCTCGTCCAGGTCGCCGGTGAGGACGATCCTGGTTTTCCGCGCGCCGAGCGCATCTAGCTGCGCGCGGACCTCGCTCGCGACCACGCCCAGGTCACCGCTGTCGATGCGGACCGCGCCGAGGTCCGGGCCGGCCACCTCCACGGCGGTCGCGACCGCCATGGCCACGTCGTAGGTGTCGGCGAGCAGCGTGGTGCCCGTGCCCAGCGCATCGACCTGGGCCTGGAACGCGTGGCGCTCGTCGTCGAACAGGAGCGTGAAGGCATGCGCGCTCGTCCCGCTGGTCGGGATCCGGTACTGATAGCCGGCCTGCAGGTTGGAGGTGGAGGCGAAGCCCGCGATGTAGGCAGCCCGGGCGCTGGCCACCGCGGCCCGCTCGTGCGTGCGCCGCGAGCCCATCTCGATCAGCGGCCGGCCGCGAGCCGCGATCACCATCCGCGAGCCTGCCGCGGCGACCGCGCAGTCGTGGTTGAGGATCGACAGCGCGAGCGTCTCCAGGATGACCGCCTCGGCGAAGGTGCCCTCCACGACCAGGATCGGCGAGCCGGGGAAATAGCAGTCGCCCTCGGCGTAACCCCAGACGTCGCCGCCGAACCGGTAGGACTCCAGGAAGCTCAGGGTGAGGTCGTCGGCGATTCCGGCCGCCCCGAGAAAGTCGAGCTGGCCCGAGTCGAAGCGGAACGCCTTCAGGGCCTCGAGCAGCCGGCCCATGCCGGCCACGACGCCGTACCGGCGGCCGTGCGGGAGGTACCTGGCGAATACCTCGAAAACGGAGCGGCGCTGCGCGGTACCGCTGTGCAGCGCGCCGCGCACCATAGTCAGCTCGTAATGATCGGTCAGCAGCGCGGTGCCCGCCCGGCCGGGTTCAGTGGTCACCAGGGAAGCCTACGGAGGGCCCGGCCGGCCGCTCGGCCGGGTGCCACGGCCGAGGTGCCAGGCGGCCGCTGCTGGGTAGTCGTCAGGAGTGGAAGACTAGAGAGCAACGGAGAGCAGGAGGTGACATCGAGTGAGCGTCGCACCAGCTGAGGTGCAGCGGCCGGAGACCGACCAGGATGCGGTCCTCGACTCGCCCTGGGTCACGATTGTCTGGAATGACCCGGTCAACCTGATGTCCTACGTCACGTACGTGTTCCGGACCGTATTCGGCTACGCCAAGCCGAAGGCGGAGAAGCTGATGCTGGACGTGCATCACAAGGGGAGGGCCGTGGTCTCCTCCGGGGCGCGCGAGGCGATGGAACGGGACGCCGAGACGCTGCACGGGTACGGTTTGTGGGCAACGGTGAGCCACGACTCATGAAGAGGCCGGGCAGGAGCCGTGGCCTGAAGTGAATCCGGAGAGCGACTTGGCAGGTTTCCGCGCGTCGGCGGGCGGCGCTACCGCGCGCTTCGCCGCGGGCGAGGCGGCGATTGTCCGCAGCCTGGTCAGCCAGGTAGCCGAGCTCGTCGGCGGCGAGGCCGCCCTGGGCGACCCGGCCTCCGGCGACCCGGCCGACCGGGCCGGCCCCGCGGGCGACCCCACCGGACTGGCCGACCCCACCGGGCGCACCGATCCAGGGCTCAACGATCCCGCCGGGCTCGGCCCGCCGGGCGGCGGGCCCGGTGGTGAGCGCGGCGGCGCGGCGGCCGGGGGCGCCGGCGATCAGGCGGCCGCCGATGACCTGGCGGCGCAGCTCGGGCTCACCGACGACTCCGAGCTGCCGGGCGACCCGATCCTGGCCCGGCTGCTGCCCGACGCCTACTCCGATGACCCCGAGGCGTCCGGGGAGTTTCGCCGGTATACCGAGCTGAGCCTGCGATCGGGCAAGGTCGCGGCGGCCCAGACCGTGCTGGCGACGCTCCCGGCCCACGGCGGCCGGGTGCGCCTCACCGAGCCCGACGCCCAGGCCTGGCTGCGCGCTCTCAACGATGTCCGGCTCTCGCTGGGCGTCATCCTGAATGTCACCGACGACTTCGAGGACCAGATGGCCGAACTGTCGGCGGATGACCCGCGAGCGGCCTATGTCGGGGTGTACCAGTGGCTGGCGGCGCTGCAGGACAGCCTCGTCGACGCGCTGGGCTGACGGGTGACTACGCTCGCAGCATGCTGACCGTCAGTGCCGAGCTGCATTCGAAGATCGTGGCGCATGCCCGGGCTGACCATCCGGACGAGGCGTGCGGCGTCATCGCCGGGCCGGCCGGCAGTGACCGGCCGGAGCGGTTCATCCCGATGCTGAACGCCGAGCGCTCGCCGACCTTCTACCGGTTCGACTCCCTGGAGCAGCTGCGCGTGTGGCGGGAGATGGATGATCGCGACGAGGAGCCGGTGGTGATCTATCACTCGCACACCGCGACGCAGGCCTACCCGTCCCGCACCGATATCTCCTACGCCAGCGAGCCGGGCGCGCATTACGTCCTGGTGTCGACCCGCGACGCCGACGAGGCGGAGTTGCGCTCGTTCAAGATCATCGACGGTGAGGTCACCGAGGAAGCGGTCGTGGTCAACGACGCGGAATGATCCAGCCGGGCGGCCGGTTGGAACGCACGAGGTTGCTGGCACTAAATCTGTACAAATGGAGCGAAACTGATGGCCATCGAGGTCCGTATCCCGACCATCCTGCGCACCTACACTGGCGGCGCCAAGTCGGTCGAGGGGTCCGGCGGGACCCTGGACGAGCTCTTCTCCGACCTGGAAGCCCGGCACGGCGGCCTGCGGGAGCGGCTGGTGGACGACGCCGGGCTGCGCCGGTTCGTCAACGTCTACCTCAACGACGAGGATGTTCGCTTCCTCGGCGGCCTGGGCGCTCCGGTGCACGACGGCGACACCGTCACGGTGCTCCCGGCGGTGGCAGGCGGCGCGAGCTGATGGCCGCCGGCCTGGCGCCCTTCGGCCTGGTGCCGCGCAGCCCCGCGTCCGCCCGCCTGGCGTCGTAGCGGCCGGCACCCCTATGCGTTACGACTCCCTGCTCGACTCGCTCGGCGGCACGCCGCTGGTGGGCCTGCCGCGGCTGTCGCCCGGCCCCGACGTGCGGCTGTGGGCGAAGCTTGAGGACCGCAACCCGACCGGATCGGTCAAGGACCGGCCCGCCTTCTACATGGTTGCCGCCGCCGAGAAAGCGGGCCTGCTGGCCCCCGGCGCGACGATCCTGGAGCCCACCTCGGGCAACACCGGCATCTCGCTGGCCATGGTGGCCAAGCTGCGCGGTTACCGGCTCATCTGCGTGATGCCGGAGAACACCTCGGCGGAGCGTCGGCAGCTGCTGGAGGCCTACGGGGCGTCGATCATCTCCTCCCCGGCGGCCGGGGGCTCCAACGAGGCGGTCCGCGTGGCCAAGGACCTGGCCGCCCGCCACCCCGAGTGGGTGATGCTCTACCAGTACGGCAACGAGGGCAACGCGCTGGCCCACTACGAGGGCACCGGCCCGGAGCTGCTCGCGGACCTGCCGGAGATCACGCACTTCGTGGCCGGGCTCGGCACCACCGGCACGCTGATGGGCGCCGGCCGGTACCTGCGTGAGCACCGGCCGCAGGTACAGGTCATCGCGGCCGAGCCCCGGTACGGGGAGCTGGTCTACGGACTGCGGAACATCGACGAGGGCTTCGTCCCGGAGCTCTACGACGAGTCGGTGCTGACCGGCCGGTTCTCGGTATCGGCGCCCGACGCCCTGCGCCGGACCCGCCAGCTGCTGGAGGCGGAGGGGATCTTCGCCGGCATCTCGTCGGGCTGCGTCCTGCACGCCGGGCTGGCGCTCGCGGACAAGGCTCAGGCTGCGGGCCAGCGGGCCGACATCGCCCTGCTGGTCGCCGACGCCGGCTGGAAGTACCTGTCGACCGGCGCCTACGGCGGCACTCTAGAGGAGGCCGAGGCCCGACTCGAGGGCCAGCTCTGGGCCTGAGCCGCGCGGCCGCGGCCATTCCCGTCGCTACCGGGCGGCGGCCGCCGCCCGGTAGCACTGCGTAAGCGCAGGATGTTGACCGAATCCGGCCCCAGCCGCACCCGGCACGGCGGGCTCGCCCCGTTCGCCGGCGGTCTGATCGCGGGCGCGCAGGCATCGGCCAGCGAGCGCGATCATGCCCTGGTGGTCATGAACACCGGCCGGGAGGGCGACCTGTCCGTCGATCTCGAGGCGCTGGAGGACCGGCACGCCAGCTGGGGCTGCGGATTCCTCAGGACGTCTCGGTCATCGGGTACGACGACCAGCAGGAGATCGTCGACTACATGCGGCCCCCGCTCACCACGATGCGCCTGCCGTATTACGAGATGGGCCAGTTCGCGGTGGCCGCCATCCTGGACGGCCGCAGCGTTCACCGGCAGATGCTGCGCTGCGACCCCGTACTGCGGGGCTCGCTGGCCGGTCTCGTGACCGATACGGGCAACGGTTAATCTTCTGTTCTGGCCGGTCCATCCCAATCGCTGCGGGTGGATTGGGGCGGGCAGGCGGAGGGTGACGCGGACTCATGACGATCTTCGACGAGGCGACCGCGGTCCGCCGGCGCGGCGAGGGCCTGTATGACGCGCAGCCGGACCAGCGCTTCGCGATCGTTGCCGCCGGCGGGGCGGCGCCGCCGGCCGTGAACGGCGGCGCGCTCATCGCGACGGTGCTGCGCGCGGTGCTGGCGGAGTCCCCGCATCCGCATCCCGTGGCCACCACCGCGCACTTCCTGCGGGTGGCCCGCCTGGAGCCGGCCGAGGTGCACGTTTCCTGGCTCAAGCACGGCAAGACCGCCGCCACCGCCCGGGCGACGCTGGTGCAGGGGGGCCAGCCGGTGCTGGATACGACGGTGACCACGGGCACGGTTCCGGTGAGTTCTCTCGACGGCGCGGGCGGCGCAGGCCCGGACGCCGCCGCGCCCGGCGAGCTGAGCTGGACCGGTCCCGCCCCCGATTTCCCCGCGCTGGAGGACTGCGTCGACCTCGGTCCCTGGCGCGGCTCGGTGTCGGCGGACGGCGAGCAGGGATACGCGATGCAGGTATCGGTGCTGCTCGACCCGGCGACCACCGGATGGCGGCACGGTGAGCCGTCGGGCGTGCCGGAGATGCGGGCGTACTTCGGGCTGCGGGAGGCCCGGGAGCCGGATGCCTACCTGCTGGCCCTGGCCGTGGACGGGCTGCCGCCCGTGGTGTTCGGCCTGGGGGCGACCGGCTGGGCTCCCACGGTCGAGCTCACCTGGTACATGCGTGCCGTGCCGTGCCCGGGGCCGCTGCGCGTGGCGGCGCGCTGCCGGCATGTCGGCGGCGGCTGGTTCGACGAGGAGTCCGAGGTGTGGGACGCGGCGGGTCGGCTGGTCGCGCAGAGCCGCCAGATCGCGCGGGTCGGCCGGGGGCGGCTGCGCCCGGTGAACGGCCAGCGTCCGGCCGACTGATCCCGGCGGCGGGGCGCCGGGGCGCCGGGGCGCCGGGCGCCGTCACGGGACGCTCTTGATCCGCCAGACCAGGACCGAGCCGAGCGCGGCCACCACCGTGGTGCCGGCGAAGAGCAGGGGATAGCCGCCCAGGGAGACCAGGGCCCCCGCCAGGGCGGCGCCGACCGCGCCGGGCGCCACGATGGCGATGTTGATGATGCCCAGGTCCTTGGCGCGGTTCGCGGCCGCGGGCAGCACCTGGGTGATGAGCGCCTGGTCAACCGCCAGGTAGGCGCCGAACCCGGTGCCGAACAGCACCGCGGCCACCAGGGCGGCGGGCCAGGTCTCGACGAAGGTCAGCAGCAGGGCGGCGGCGCCCATCAGGCCGCCGCTGATCGTCACGATCGACTTTCGGCGGCCGAGCCGGTCGGAGATGATGCCGCCCACGATGGCGGTCAGGACCACGCAGCCGGTGTAGATGATGATCAGGACCAGCAGTCCCTGGGCCGGATGGGCGTAGTGCACGGCGTCCCGCAGGAAGTACAGCAGGTAGAGCGTGCCCATCGCGATGGCCAGGGAGGCCAGGAACCGGGTCAGCCAGGCCCAGCCGAAGTCCGGGTAACGCCGGGGGCTGATCCAGTACGACGACAGGAGCTTGCGCACGGTCAGCGGCTCGACGTGCACGGCTTCCAGCGGATGATCCGGCGTGAACAGGACGAACGGGATGACCAGCACGAAGATCAGGATGGCCAGGGCCAGGTAGCCCAGCGTCAGGCCGGCCCGGGTGTTGAGGGTGAAGACATCCACCACCAGGACGGTCCCGATCACCAGGCCGAGGGCCTGCGGCATGCCGACCCAGCCCGCCACCGTGGCGCGCTGGCGCACGGGGACGTGATCGGGGATGGCGGCGCTCAGGCTGGCGAACTCGCCGTTCTGGAAGGCGCTGAACAGCACCCAGAAGACGGCCACGCCGACCACCGTCTGCTGCCGGGCGATGAGGGCGAGGCTGACCGCGGCGAGCAGGGCCATGCCCAGCGTCCAGCGGTGCCGGCGCCCGCGCAGCCGGCCGATGCCGAAGGCGTGCGTCGTCCGGTCCGACAGGGCGCCGGCCACCGGCGTGGCGATGACCGACGCCACGGCGCCTGCGGCGGACACCGACGCCAGGGCAAGGATCTTGTGGCCGGGCGTGATGTCCTGCAGTTGCTGGGGCATGCTGACCTGCAACGGCGTCAGGGAGGCCATCCACATGCCCAGGGAAGCCAGCCCGAGCCCGGCGATCCAGCCGCGGCGAACGTGCACCGTTGGCTCGGCCAGCGCTCTCGACAGCGCCTGCTGAGCCTCGTCGGCCGTCTGTCCCGTCATGACACCTCCGCATACCTCCGCGACGCGCCCGGGCGCTGTGGCCCGGTCTCGGCTGAATGGCCTTGCACGGGATCATGCCGCTTTGCTGCGGTATTTGGTAGCGGCCGGACGCCGGCCGCCAGACTCCGGGCCTTCCGGCCGTTAACCTGGGTGCTTGTGCGGATGACCATCGTCGGCTGCGCGGGCAGCTTTCCCGGCCCCGACAGCCCGGCTTCGTGTTACCTGATCGAAGCCGACGGGTTCCGGCTGGTGCTGGACCTGGGCAACGGCGCGCTCGGATCGCTGCAGCGCTACTGCTCGCTCGACGACGTGGACGCGGTCTGCCTCAGCCATCAGCACGCCGACCACTGCCTCGACATGTGCGCCTACCTGGTCGCCCGCACGCACCATCCGCAGGGCCCGCGGCCGCGGCTTCCCGTCTACGCGCCGGCCAACACCGCCGAGCGCCTGACCAGGGCGGTCGGGCTCGATCCCGGCCGCGGCATGACGCAGGCGTTCGACTTCGTGACGCTGGCGCCAGCGACGATCGAGATCGGGCCGCTGCGGATCACCACCGCCCGCGTGAACCACCCGGTGGAGACCTTCGCCTTCCGGCTGGAGCACGCCGGCCACACGCTGGCCTACTCCGCCGACACCGGTCCCTGCGACGAGCTGGCCGGGCTGGCCGCCGGCGCGGACGTGCTGCTCTGCGAGGCATCCTTCCTGGACGGCCCGGACCTCCCCGCGGACCTCCATCTCACCGCCCGCCAGGCGGGGGAGTACGCGGCCAGGGCGGGGGGGGGCGAGCTGGTGCTCACCCACCTGGTGGCCTGGAATGACACCGCCAGGACGCAGGAGGAGGCGGCGGCCGCGTTCGGCGGCCGGCTATCCGTCGCGGCGGCCGGCCGCCGACAGGGGCTCGGTCACCGGCCTTGACGGACCCGGCTGCGGTGGGGGCTGCGGCCGCTGCTGCGGCCGGGCTGGCGCCAGGCCGAGGTCAAGGTCGG